>Ga0136617_10000066_pt1 | contig 67152 bp, 66 predicted proteins | sample AntDrymUQ3222106_2_FD_129672 | JGI IMG/M metagenome (GOLD analysis project Ga0136617, IMG submission 129672) | Polar desert sand microbial communities from Dry Valleys, Antarctica - metaG UQ322 (21.06) | ecosystem: Environmental > Terrestrial > Soil > Desert | place: Antarctica: Dry Valley...
AGCGCTCGCAGCTCGCGCTCCTCATCCTCAGAAAGCTCGATCGCACTCGCCGCTCGCGCCATACCAGCGACCGTACCGATAGTTCCCTCCTAATGCAAGCGACTAACGGAACGCTGCACTAGCGGGCGCGAGGGTGACCGGCGGGCGTCGGCGGTCAGGCCAGCGCGGCACGCAGCGCGGCGAGGTCGGGCGCCCCGAAGACCACGCGGTTCTGCGTGGCGACGTAGACGAGATCGAGGTCCACGCCGGCGCGGGCGATCTTGCGGGTCAGGTCCGCGAGCACGCCCGGGCGGTCTTCGACGTCGACCACGACGATCTCACGCTCGCGGCTGATCGCGAGGTGGGAGATCGCCAGCGAATGCCTGGCGGCCTCGGCACGCGGGACGAGGACGTGGAGCTCGGCTCGCTCACCGGACCCGATGCACGTGGCTGCCGCGATGTTCACGCCGGCGTCACTGATCGCGGCCGCCACCTGCGCCAGCGCCCCGGGCGTGTTCTCGATCTCGATGACCAGGTCGAAGGCCATGCGCGGACAGATCCTTTCATGGACGGGCCTCAGTCGACCGCGAGCACCACGATCGTCGCATCGTCCTGCAGCGGCTCGGTCCAGCAGCTCGTCACTGCGTGCTGGATCGCCATCGCGGTGGCCGCCGCCGTCACGGCGGGGGCATCGCGCACCGCGCGGCGCAGCCCGTCGAGCCCGAAGGTCCCGCCGCCCTCGACCTCGCGGTGCGTGATCCCGTCGGTCACGAGCACGAGGCGGTCGGCGGCCTCGAGCCGCATGGTGGAGATCTCGAACTCGCGCGCGTTTTCAAGGCTGCCCAGCGGCGCGTGGACGGGGCCGTCCAGCTCGGTCAATGTGCCGTCCGGCTTCGCGATGTGGCCCGGCGGGTGGCCGCAGTTGATCCACGTCAGCATCGAGGTCGGCGCGTGCCAGCGGGCCAGGATCACGGTCAGCGTGAACTCCGGGTTGCCGAGCACGCGGATCACCTCGTCCATCGAGGCCGCGGCCTGCGCGAGGTCCTCCCCGGCGCGGCGGGCGGCCCGCAGCGCGCCGAGCGCGGTGGCGCCCAGGCCGGCGGCGGTCGGGCCCGAGCCGGCGGCGTCGGCGATCGCGAGCCACGCGCCGTCGCGGTTCTCGACGAAGTCGAACCAGTCGCCACCGACCTCGTAGGTGGGCAGCAGGCCGCCCGCGAGCTGCGCGCCCGTGATCCGCGCGATCCGCGGAGGGAGCAGGTGATGCTGGACCTCGGCCGCCGCGGTCGTCGGCTTGCGCCGCCGGGCCGCCTCGATCAGGTCCGTGTAGTCGTTGGCAAGCTCGAGCGCGGCGGCGCCCTGGCGCGCGATGTCGTCGAGCTCGGTGACCGGCATCCCGACGCACAGGAGCAGGCCGAGGACGCGGCCGCGCAGCCACAGCGGCGTGGCCACGCACCGCGGCAGGGTGTCGCGCAGGCGCTCGTAGTACCCCGGCAGTCCCTCCGGGACGATCTCCGGCCCGAGCGCGGGCGGGGCGTCGAGCGTCTCGGGGAAGTCCTCCGAGCCCGCGAGCCGGATCAGCCGGGAGCCGTCGATGTCGACGACGTAGAGCGCGACGGGCACCCCCGCGGCACGTCGCGCCTCGGCCACGAGCTGGTCGGCGATCAAGTGCGGCGGGACCTCGTCGAGGATGTGGGTCACCTCGAGCGCCATCGGCCGGTCGCGGCCGAGCTGTCCCGGCGGCCGGTAGGGCAACGTCGTCACCTCCGCCGCCGGAGAGTCCGCGAGTGCGGCGGCCAGGTCCTGGCGCGTCGCAAAGTGGCGGTACAGCGTCGAGCGGCTGACGTCCGCCGCCGAGGCGATCTGGGCCATGCTGGTGCGGCGATCCTCGATCAGCGCGGCGGCGGCCCGCAGGATGCGCTCGCGACTGGCCTGCGCGTCGGCGCGCAGCGCGACGCCTTCGCTCTCACCCTCCGGTCGCGACCCGGCCGCCTCCATGCAGCCACGTTACCCGTCCCACGGAAGCTGCACGAAATCGGACAAAGTTGGCGCCTCGGCGTCCTATGTGTCCTGTTTGATGTGACGAGCCCTTCGGTAGAGCCCTACTTGACACATCGTCCCGGGACAAACGTCCCAATAACTAGGAGAACGTATGGCTGCAAGCACACTTGAATCCATCCAGCCCTACGTCGAGCAGCTCTTCGACGACTCCGATGTCCAGAAGCAGCTGGCGCGGGCGACGGCGAACCTGCGCGGCGCGCGGGCGCGGGCCGGCAAGGCCAAGTCCAAGAAGAAGGCGCTCCAGGACCCGACGCTCCGCCGGCGGCTAGTCAACGGCGCCCAGGCGGCGGTGGCGGCAGGTGTCGCCATCCAGAAGGGACCCGAGAAGCAGGCGCGCCGCAGCCGCCGCAGCTGGCTCGTCGTGCTCGCCGCGGTGGGCGCCGGCACGTACGTGGCCACCAACGAAGAGGCGCGCACCAAGCTGCTCGGGCTCGTCGGCGCGAAGCAGAACGAGAACGAGCCGGCGCCGACATGAGTCCGGCAAGGGAGGCCGACATGGCAGGACCGTCAACCCAGGACGCTTCGGCGTCCGAGCTGGTCAAGGCGCTCTCCGAGCAGACCAGCCGGCTGGTCAAGCAGGAGATGGAGCTGGCCAAGGCCGAGCTATCTGAGAAGGGCAAGCAGGCCGGCATCGGCGCGGGGCTGCTCGGCGGCGGCGGCGTATTCGCGCTCTACGCCCTGGGCGCGCTCACCGCGACGCTGATCGCCGCCCTGAGCCTCGCCATGGACACCTGGCTGGCCGCGCTGATCGTGACGGTCCTGTGGGCCGCCGTCGCGGGCGTCATGGCGCTGCTCGGCAAGTCCCGCGTCCAGAAAAGCACCCCGCCGATCCCCGAGCAGAGCGTCGAGAGCGTGAAGGAGGATGTGCAATGGACCAAGACGAGCGCGCAGAAGGGGCGGCAGTGAGCGCTGCGGCCGCCGGGCCCGATGAGGCCCAAGAGTCGCGGTCTCCGGACGAGATCCGCGCCGACATCGAGCAGACCCGCGAAGAGGTCGGCGACACGGTCGAGGCGCTTGCCGCCAAGACCGACGTCAAGGCGCAGGCCCGCGAGCGGGTCGAGGAGGTCAAGGGCAACGTGCGCGCCAAGGCCGATGAGGTCAAGGCGAAGGCGAAGAGCTCCACGCCCGAGAGCGCGCAGCAGGGCGGCCAGCAGGTCGTCACGAAGGTGCGCGAGAACCCCGCGCCGCTCGTGCTCGGCGCCGCCGTGCTGGTGGCGTTCCTCATCGGCCGGCGGACGGGGCGGCCGTGAACAAGGCCTTCACCCCCGTCGGCCTGGTCCTCGGGTTGGCCGCCGGCCAGGTCTCCAAGAAGATCTTCGACAAGGTCTGGGGGATGATCCGCGACGAGGAGGCCCCGCGGCCCAAGCACCGCGAGCTCTCGATCATCACGCTCGTCAGCGCGCTGATCGTCGAGGGCGCGATCGCCCGCGTCGTGCGCGGCATGGTCGACCACGGAACGCGCCACGGCTGGGCGCAGCTCACCGGCGCCTGGCCGGGCGAGGAACGCCCCGAGGAGGAGTAGATGTCCACATCCGCCACCGACTCGGTCCAGCCCGAGAGCGAGAAGCGTTCGGGGCGCCGGCCCGAAGGCCCGTCGCACGCGCGCAAGGGATCCGCCATCCAGACCCTCAAGCGCACCATCACGGAGTTCTCCGAGGACAACCTGACCGACGCGGCGGCCGCGCTCACGTACTACGCGGTCCTCTCGATCTTCCCCGCGCTGCTGGCGATGATCTCCATCGTCGGCCTGGTCGGGGACCCGCAAACCATCGTCAAGGTGCTGACCGACATCGTCAGCTCGATCGGCCCCGCCTCCGCGGTCGACACGTTCAAGGGCCCGATCGAGGGCCTCACGAAGAGCAGCGGGACCGCCGGCATCATGCTCATCGTCGGCATCGCGTCGGCGCTGTGGACGGCGTCCGGCTACGTCGGGGCGTTCATGCGCGCCTCCAACGTGATCTACGAGGTCGAGGAGGGCCGCTCGTTCTTCAAGCTGCGGCCGCTCCAGATGCTCGTCACGCTGCTGCTGGTCGTGCTGCTGGCGCTGGTGCTGGTGTCGCTCGTGCTGACGGGTCCGATCGCGAAGGCCGTCGGCTCGGCCGTCGGCCTCGGCGACACGGCGGTGACCGTCTGGAACATCGCCAAGTGGCCGGTCCTGTTCGGCGTGGTGGTGTTCATGATCACGCTCCTCTACTACGCGTCCCCGAACGCAAAGGTCGGAGGCCTCAAGCCGATTCTGCCCGGCGCCGCGCTGGCGATCGTCGTGTGGCTGCTGGCCTCGATCGCGTTCGCGTTCTACGTCGCCAACTTCGGCTCCTACAACAAGACCTACGGAGCCCTCGGCGGCGTCATCATCTTCCTCGTCTGGCTGTGGATCACGAACGTCGCGATCCTGCTCGGCGCGGAGCTCAACGCCGAACGGGAGCGCAGCCGCCAGCTCGCGGCGGACGTGCCCGGCGCGGAGCGGGAGATCCAGCTCGAGGAGCGCTCGGAGCCGAAGGAGAAGAAGCGCTCGAGAACTGCATGAGTAGGCGCCGACGCGCTCGGGGCGTGGAGTACGTCCCGGGCGTCTCGGGCAGCCTCGCGGCATGCGCGTAGTCGTCACGGGAGCGACCGGGAACGTCGGCACGAGCGTGGTGCGGGCGCTCGCCGCCGACCCGCGGGTCAAGGAGATCGTGGGCGTCGCGCGACGGCAGCCGGGATGGCAGCCCGCGCGCACGCGCTGGCTGACCGCGGACGTCGCGACGAGCGCGCTCGAGCCGCTGTTCGAGCGCGCCGACGCCGTCATCCACCTCGCGTGGCTGATCCAGCCCTCGCACGACGCCCGCGCGCTGCGCGCCGTCAATGTCGATGGCTCGCGCCGCGTGTTCGAGGCGGCGGCGCGGGCGGGCGTGGAGGTGCTCGTCCACGCGTCCTCGGTTGGCGTCTACTCGCCCGGCCCCAACGATCGCCGCGTCGACGAGTCGTGGCCCCGCGACGGCGTGCCGACGTCGTTCTACTCCCGTCACAAGGCGGAGGCGGAGCGGGTGCTGGACGAGCTCGAGGACGAGATCCGGATCGTCCGGCTGCGGCCCGGGCTGATCTTCAAGCGCGAGGCGGCGTCGGCGATCCGGCGCCTGTTCATCGGGCCGCTGCTGCCCTCGCCGCTCGTGCATCCGCGACTGATCCCGATCCTGCCCCTGCCGCCCGGCCTCGCCCTGCAGGCGGTGCACGCGGAGGACGTGGGGGAGGCCTACCGGCTCGCCGCCACCACGCCCGGCGCCCGCGGCGCCTACAACGTCGCCGCGGAGCCCGTGCTCGACACGGCCGAGCTCGGCCGCCTCCTCGGCGCGCGCCCGGTGACGGTGCCGACCCGGCTGATGCGGGCGCTGGCGCAGGCGACCTGGCGCGCGCGGCTCCAGCCCACGCCGCCCGGCTGGCTCGACATGGGGCTCGGCGTCCCGCTCATGGACAGCACCCGCGCGCGCGAGGAGCTCGGCTGGGAGCCGCGGCACAGCGCGGCAGACGCCCTGCTCGAGCTCCTGGACGGGCTCCGCCGCTCCGCGGGCCTGGACACACCGCCGCTCGCGCGGCATGCGGGCGGCCGGCTGCGGCTCGGCGAGCTACCACCGGGCAGCGCTCACAGCGCGCCCTGAGCGGCGGCCGGCGGTCGCGGTTCTGCCGACGAACGTCAACGGCGGCTGGGTAGGGCTGAGTTTTCGGGGGGTGTGGTGTGTTCATCGCAATAATTCACATGAACCCACCACACCCGGCCTCGCGAGCCGCCGCGGCAGCTCGCACCCTCTCCTCAATGCGCAGTTGCCGGGCTCTTACTGGCTGCGCCGCTCTCGCAGCTCCTCGGTGATGCGGCGCATCTCGACCGCGACCGGGTCCTCGGCGGGGGCCGCGGCGACCTCGCGGGTGGGAGACCTGGACTTCTTCACGGCGCGGTCCCGCTTGGCGGACTTCAGCGTCGACCACGCCCACAGCGCCGCGACGATCAGGGCCGCCAGCACGGCGAGCCACAGCAGGCCGGAGATGAACCCGATCACGATCCTGACCGCGATCACTGCCACGATCAGGAGCACGAGCACTGCGATCACGCGTCTTGTCATCAGTCGATTACATCACCCCGGCACTTCCTCCTCCAGAACATGCGGCTCCGCGCCGACACACCCACCATGAGGACGCTGCTCGCCGCCGTGGTCCTCGCCCTCCTGATCGCGACGCCCGCGCAGGCGCGCCTGCGCCCGGCCACGGGGCTCAAGGCCAAGGCGACGACCGCCGGCGTGAAGCTGACCTGGCGCGACCGCTCGCGCGGCGAGACCCGCTACGAGGTCCGCCGCAAGGGCCGGCGCGTGCGACTGAAGGCCAACCGCCGCCGCTTCACCGACCGGCGCACGGCGCCCGCGACGCGCTATCGCTACGCCGTCCGGCCGTGCCGCCGCAAGCGCTGCGCGAAGGCCCGCCGCGTCACGGTCACGACGCGGGCTCGCGCGGGCGCGCCGGGGAGCGTGCCCGGCAGCGGCGGCGGCGCCCCGGGCGGCGGCGCCTTCGCCGGCAGCCCGGTGATCGGCGGCTGCCCGGTCTTCCCGGCCGGCAACGCCTGGAACACCGACGTCTCGCGCGCACCGGTGGACCGCTCGCACGACTACATCGGCTCGCTCGGCTCGATGACGCTGTGGCCGGACTTCGGCGGCGCCGGCGCGTACGGGATCCCCTTCGTCAGCGTCCCCTTCACGCAGCCGCTCGTGCCGGTGAGCTTCGAGGTCGCCGACGAGTCCGATCCCGGTCCGTACCCGACGCCGCTCGACGCGCCGGTCGAGGGTGGGAGCGACCGCCACGTGCTGACGCTGCGCCAGGGCGACTGCAAGCTCTTCGAGCTGTTCGCCGCCGCGCGCGAGGGCTCGGGTTGGCGCGCCTACAGCGGCGCGGTCTGGGACCTCCGGTCCAACGCGCTGCGCCCCGAGCGCCGGACCTCCGCCGACGCCGCCGGTCTCCCGATCCTCCCCGGCCTTGCCCGCCGCGAGGAGGCCGACAGCGGCGTCATCCGCCACGCGCTGCGCATCACGATCCCGACCACGCAGCGGGCCTACATCCACCCGGCGACACACTGGGCGTCGTCTGAGACCGACCCCGACCTCCCCCCGATGGGCCTGCGCGTGCGGCTGAAGGCGAGCTACGACGTCAGCGGCCTGCGCGGCCACGCCCGGGCACTCGCGGTCGCGCTCAAGACCTACGGCGCGCTGGTCGCCGACAACGCCGGCTCGTCGCGCGTCTACGTGGGCGGCGCCGTCGACCCGGGCTGGGACGACGAGGCGCTCAACGGGATCAAGACGATCCCGGCAAGCGCGCTCGAGGCGGTGCAGACGGGCCCTGTCGTCAGGCCGTGACGGTTAGATCCGGTAGACGGTCAGCAGCCGCTTCTCGTGCTCGGCGTCGATGCGAGCGATGACCTCGATGTAGTCCTCGAGGCCGGAGCCGCGCAGCTTCGTGGCGAGCAGGTCGTCGACCTGGAAGACGCCGGCGGAGTTGTTCATCTCGACCTCGACGCGGATCGTGCGCTGCTCGCCCTCGACGATGCGGACCTCGTCGATCGCCGCCGCCGAGAGCGAGTGGATGTTCGGCAGGTGGGTCTCGAGCGAGACGCGCGAGCGGCCGTGCTCCATGTCCAGCGCGTCGGCGACGCGGACGACGCCGGCCTCGAGCGTCAGCGGGCGCCCGCCCGTGCGGTGGCCGATGATCGCGTGCAGGATCTCAGAGGCCACGATCGTCCGCTCCGGCTCGTCGTAGACGTCGGCGAGCAGGTCGTCGAGCAGGCCGGCGGCCAGGAAGAGGCTGAAGGACTCGTGGTCCGCGCGGTGGATCGACATGCCGAGGTCGTGCAGCAGGCAGCCGCCGGCGATCACGACCTCGGCGTCGGCCGCCTTCATGGCGTAGTCGGTCTCGATCGCCGAGGGCACGCCGGCGCGGTGAAGCAGCCGATAGATCCGCAGCGCGCTGTTGAGCACGATCTGGAGGTGGACCCAGGAGTGGTCGCTCATGCCCAGCCGCTGTGCGGTCATCTGCTGCGCGTGCCAGAGCGCCTTGAGCCGGTCGTTGGCGTTGGCTGCCGTCAACAGGCCGGCGAGCCGGCGGTTGCGCTGGCTCGGCGCGTGCACCTGCATCGCCCCGATCAGCTCCCGCAGCGGGCGCGCGGCGGCGGGGGTGGGGGCGGAGGCGGAGGCGGTCGCCTCGGTTCTCTCGCTCATGGAGAGATGATCCCGCGCCGATCAGTCAAGCGCGGCGCGGACCTCCGGCGCGACGGCGTCGGGGTCCTGCGTGCCGTCGACGCGCCGCAGCAGCTCGCGTTCGTCGTAGTAGCCGATGAGGGGCTCCGTCTCGCGGTGGTACACCTGCAGGCGCTCCTTGACCGTCTCGGGCGAATCGTCGTCGCGTGCGTCGTGGCGGCCGCTGATCCGCTCCACCACGACCTCATCGGGCACGTCGATGAGGATGGCGGCCTTCAGCTCGCGGTCGCGGGCCTCGAGCGCGTCGGCCAGGGCGTCCGCCTGCGCCACCGTGCGCGGGAAGCCGTCGAGCAGGATCGGCTTGCCGTCGAGGTCCGCGATCGCGTCGCGGATCACTTCGACGATCAGCTCGTCCGGCACGAGGTCGCCGCGGTCCATGTACTCCGAGGCGCGGCGGCCAAGATCGGTTTCTTCCGCGCGCGCCTCGCGCAGGAGGTCTCCGGTCGCGAGCGAGGCGAAGCCGAGCTCCTCGCAGAGCCGCTCGGCCTGGGTTCCCTTCCCGCTGCCCGGCGGCCCGAGCAGCACCACGACTGGTTCCATCGCCTCATCATCCCGCACCGGCCGACCCCAGGGCCTCGACCTCGTCCTCGGACAGCTCGATCAGCGCCGCGTCGGCGTTCTCGCGCAGGTGCTCGGGAGAACCCGTGCCCGGGATCGGCAGCACGGTGGGCGAGCGGTGGAGGAGCCAGGCGAGCGCGATCTGGGCCGGCGTGGCGCCGTGCCTGGCGGCCGCGTCGTCGAGCGCCGCGGACGAGCGGGTCAGGCCGCCCATCGCCATCGGCGCCCAGGGGAGGAACCCGAGGCCCTCCGCCTCGCATTCGGCCAGGACGTCGTCGGCTGCCGGCTCGGTGAGGTTGAAGCGGTTCTGGACCGTCGCGATGTCCACGAGCTGCCGGGCGCGGCGCAGCTCGTCGACGGTGACCTCCGAGACGCCGACGAAGCGGATCTTGCCTTCGTCACGGAGCTCGCGGATGGCGCCGAACTGCTCCTCGAACGGGATCTGGGGATCGATCCGGTGCAGCTGCCAGAGGTCGATGGTCTCGCGGCGAAGCCGGCGCAGGCTGCTCTCGCAGTCGGCGCGCAGCCGTTCCGGTCGCCCGTCGGGGTGGCCGCCGCGGCGCAGGCCGCCCTTGGTGGCGATCACGAGCCCGGCCGGGTAGGGGTGCAGCGCGTCGGCGATGAGGTCCTGGGAGCGGCCGTAGGCGTGCGCGGTGTCGATCAGGTCGATGCCCAGCCGGACGGCTTCGCGCAGCACCTCACGGGCGGCGCTCGGCTGCGGATCGCCGCGGACGCCGGGGAGCCGCATGGCTCCGAATCCGAGCCGGTGCACCGGCAGCTCGCCGCCGATCGCGAACGTGCCGGACGCGTGGGCGGGAGGCGGGGGCTGCGACGCGGGCATCGCGGCCAGGCTACGGCCCCGGACCCGGTCGGCGACCGCGCCCCCCTGAAGCATCGCCGCCAGCGCTTGACCGTGAGTGTCGCAGCGGCTAGGAACCAGTCGACCGTGGCGACGTCCCCCATCAGCGGCGGGTTCGGGGCGAGCCCGTTCCCCCCGATCGCGGAGTACGCGTTCCTCTCGGATTGCGAGACCTGCGCGCTGGTGGCGCCGAGCGGCGCCGTCGAGTGGATGTGCCTGCCGCGGTTCGACTCGCCGAGCGTGTTCGGGTCGATCCTGGATCGTGACGCCGGCATGTTCCGGCTCGGCCCCGACGGCGTCGAGGTGCCTGCAGCACGGCGCTACCTGCCGGGCACGATGGTGCTGGAGACGAGCTGCGACGCACCCGGGGGCTGGATCATCGTGCGCGACGCGCTGCTGATCGGGCCGTGGCATCACGAAGAGGACCGGTCCCACACGCACCGCCGGGCGCCCACGGACTACGACGCCGACCACGTGCTCCTGCGCACGGTCCGCTGCGTCAACGGCGAGGTCCAGGTCAACCTCGACTGCGAGCCGTCGTTCGACTACGGCCGGTCGACCGCGCGCTGGGAGTACGACGGCCGGGCGTATCACTCGGCGGTGGCGAGCGCCGACGGCACGCAGACGGTTCTGCGCCTGACGAGCGACATGAACCTCGGCTTCGAGGGCCCGCGCGCGACGGGGCGGACGCTGATCAAGGAGGGCGGAATGCTGTTCGCCGCCCTCTCGTGGTCGGAGCACGCAGCGCCGCAGACGTCCGAGGAGGCCGTCAGGCGCGCGGTGTGGACGGCTCACCACTGGCAGCACTGGCTCGACCGCGGCCGGTTCCCCGACCATCCGTGGCGCAGCTACCTGCAGCGCAGCGCGCTCACGCTCAAGGGGCTCTCCTACGGTCCGACGGGCGCGCTGGTCGCCGCCGCGACGACGTCGCTGCCGGAGTCGCCGGGTGGGGAGCGCAACTGGGACTACCGCTACACCTGGATCCGTGACGCGACGTTCATGCTCTGGGGCCTCTACACGCTCGGCTTCGAGTGGGAGGCCAACGACTTCTTCTACTTCCTGGCCGACGTCGCCGAGGCCGAGCCCGACGACCTGCAGATCATGTACGGGATCGGCGGTGAGCGAGAGCTGCCCGAGCAGCGGCTCGAGCATCTCTCGGGCTACGAGGGCGCGCGGCCCGTGCGGATCGGCAACGGTGCCTATGACCAGTCCCAGCATGACGTCTGGGGTGCGATCCTCGACTCGTTCTACCTCCACACGAAGTCGCGCGACCACCTGCCCGAGCGCATCTGGCCGATCCTCGTCAAGCAGGTCGAGCGCGCGATCGAGCGCTGGAGGGATCCGGATCGCGGCATCTGGGAGGTGCGCGGCGAGCCGCGGCACTTCACCTCCTCGAAGCTGATGTGCTGGGTCGCCGCGGACCGCGGCGCGCGGCTCGCGGAGGTCCGCGAAGAGCTCGAGTACGCGGCGCGCTGGCAGTCGGCCGCGGACGAGATCAAGGCCGACATCTGCGCGCAGGCGCTCGATGAGCGCGGCGTGTTCTGTCAGGCCTACGGCAGCACGGCGCTGGACGCCTCGGTGCTCCTGATGCCGCTCGTGCGCTTCCTTCCCTCCGACGATGAGCGCATCCGCAGCACGGTGCTGGCGATCGCCGACGAGCTGACGGTCGACGATCTCGTGCTGCGCTATCGCGTGCAAGAGGCCGACGACGGGCTCGAGGGCGAGGAAGGGACGTTCACGATCTGCTCGTTCTGGCTCGTGTCGGCGCTGGTGGAGATCGGCGAGCTCCCGCGTGCCCGCGGCCTGTGCGAGAAGCTGCTGTCGTTCGCCAGCCCGCTGCAGCTCTACGCCGAGGAGATCGACCCGCACACCGGCCGGCACCTCGGGAACTTCCCGCAGGCGTTCACCCACCTCGCTCTCATCAACGCGGTGATGCACGTGATCCGCGCGGAGGCCGAGCTCACCGGCGCATCGACCAGCGCCCGCGCGCGCGGCCTCAGCCTCGGCGAGCCGGCCGCCTGGCCGACCTAGTGGGCCTTCTCGCAACGTTCCACTCGAAATCGGCGACCGCCGATCACCGCCAGGCTGTGTCCTCGACCACTTGCAATACCAGGCGTATTCCTGCGGGTCTGCGTCCTTGCCTGGCGGCGCCGGCAGCCGTTATTTCGAGTGCAACGTCACGAGAAGACCCACTAGGCGATCCGGCCCCGCCAGCGCAGCCCGGTGCCGAGCCCGCCGAGCAGGAGGAGGAGCCCGCCGGCGGCGAAACCGACCGAGATCTCGCGCTGCTCGGTGCGCGTGCCGATCCGCGAGCCGAGCTGCTCGTAGACCTGGTCGAGCTCGCCGGCGTCGCCGGTCGCGAACGCCCGCCCGCCTGACTGCTCGGCGATCTGGCGCAGCGTCTCGGGGTCCGGTGGGACCGGGACGGGCTCGCCTATCGGCCCGGCGACGACGCCGTCGGGCGTCCCGAGCGCGACCGTGTAGATCGGGATCTTGAGCTTGGCCGCCCGGGCCGCCGCGAGCGTGGGGTCACTGCCGTCGGTCGTCTTGCCGTCGCTCAGCAGCACGATCGCGGCCGGGGCGGTCTTGCCGTCCTTGCCGCGGCGCGCCTCGAGCCGGTCCAGCGCCGCCGTCAGCGCGTCGCCGGTCGCGGTCCCGCCGTCGGCCCGGAGGCCGTCGATCGCGGACTCGACCGTCGCGTGCTCGACGGTCGGCTCGAGCTGGGCCTGGACCGCGCTCGAGTAGCCGACGAAGCCGACGAGCAGCGTGTCGGGCACGCGGTCCATGAAGGAGCGTGCGGCCTGCTGAGCGGCGTCGAGCCGCGAGGGCTGGACGTCGGTGGCGGACATCGAGCCGGACTCGTCGGTCACGAGCATCACCGAGGCGCGCTCGACCGCCACGGCGACGGAGGCCTGGGGTCGCGCCAGCGCGACCGCGAGCAGGACCGCGGCGCAGGCCAGCAGGGCGGGGGGGACGCGGCGGCGCCAGGCCGGAGCGGTGCCGAGTACCCCGGCGATCACCGTCGCGCCCGGGAAGCGGACCGCGAAGCGGCGGCGCCGGCGGCGCTGCCAGGCCCACAGCGCCGCGACGAGCGGCACCACGAGCACGGCGGCGAGGTAGGCGGGGGCGGCGAAGCTCATCGCAGCCCCTGCGCGAAGTCGCGCAGCCAGTCGCGGTCGGTGGCGAGCACGACGTGCTCGGCGCCGGCGCGGCGCAGCTGCTCGCGCACGTCCTCGCGGCGCGCGGCCTCGGCCGTCGCGTAGGCCTCGCGCACTCGCCGGGAATTGCTGTCCGCGGCCACCTCGAGGCCCGTCTCGGGGTCGACGAGGACGAGATGGCCGGCGTCGGGCAGTGCGCCCTCGCGCGGGTCGCAGACCTCGACGGCGACAACCGTGTGGCGCGCGCCGGTGGCGCGCAGCGCGCTCGCCCAGCCGGCGTCGCGGAAGTCCGAGACGACGACGACCATGCCGCGCGCCCCCGCCAGGCGCTGCACGCGCGTCAGCGCGTCCGCGATCCCGGCGCCGGTCGCGGCGCTGTCGGGGACCACCCCGGACTGCACCAGCCGCCGCACCGACGCCAGCGCGCCGCGCCCGCCGCGCGGCGGGAGCAGGCGGACCCGCTCACCGCCCGCGACGACGACGCCGATGCGCCCGCCGCGCCGGACCGCCAGCCGCGAGACGACCTCCGCGACCCCCTCGGTCACGTCGCTCTTGAGCCGGTCGGCGGTCCCGAACGCCATCGAGGCAGAGACGTCGAGGACCAGCCAGGTCGTGATCGCGCGCTCCGGGACCTGCAGGCGGATGTGCGGCGTCCCGGTGCGCGCGCTGGCCGCCGGGTCGAGGCGGCGGACGTCGTCGCCCGGCTCGTAGGGCCGCAGCTGCGCGATCTCCGTGCCCGCGCCGAGGCCGGCGGTCAGGTGGTCGCCCGGCAGGACCCCGGACGCGCGCCGGCGCAGCGCGAGGTCGAGCCGCGCGACCGCGTCGGCGGGCAGGCGCCCCGGGCCCTGGCGGCCCGGGGGGACGATGAGCTGGGCGGCGCTCACGCGGCCTCGGCGAGCGGCGCCTTGCCGGGCGGAGCCACGACCTCGAGCACGCGGTCGAGCAGGTCCTCGGGGCGCACCCCGTCGGCGAGAGCGTCGTAGGAGAGCACGAGGCGGTGGCGCAGCACGTCGGGGGCGAGGTCGTGGACGTCGGCGGCGGTCACGTGCGTGCGCCCGCGCAGCATCGCCAGCGCCTGGCCGGCCTGGATCAGGCCGATCGACGCGCGCGGGCTGGCGCCGAACTCGATGTGCGGCGCGATGTCCTCCAGCCCGCGGGCGAGCGGGTTGCGCGTCGCGTCGGCGAGGTGCACCGCGTAGGTCGCGACCAGCCGGTCGACGTGGACGTCGCGCGCGGCCTCGCGGTAGCGCAACAGGTCCTCGCCGCGCAGCACCTCCTTGGCCGCGACGCCGGCGCGGGCCTGCTGCTGGACGACGGCGACCTCGTCCTCGACCTCCGGGTAGTCGACGGTGAGCTTGAACAGGAAGCGGTCGAGCTGCGCCTCGGGGAGCGCGTAGGTGCCCTCGGACTCGATCGGGTTCTGCGTCGCGAGCACGAGGAACGGGCTCGGCACCGCATACGTGGTGCCGCCGATCGTGACCTGCCGCTCCTGCATCACCTCGAGCAGCGCGGACTGGACCTTGGCGGGCGCGCGGTTGATCTCGTCGGCCAGCAGGAGGTTGGCGAAGACCGGGCCGAGCTCGGTCCGGAACTCGCCGTGGTCGGGCTGCCAGATGCGGGTGCCGACGAGGTCGGCGGGCACGAGATCCGGGGTGAACTGGACGCGGTTGAAGGAGCCGCCGAGCACGTCGGCGAGCGTCCGCACGGTCAGCGTCTTGGCGAGCCCGGGCACGCCCTCGAGCAGCACGTGACCGCCGGCCAGCAGCGCGACGAGCACGCGCTCGAGCATCGCGTCCTGGCCGACGACGACGCGCTTGCACTCCCACAGAGCGGCCTGCAGGGAGCGGCGCGCCTCGTCGGGCACGCCGCGCTCGGCTTCGGGCTCGGTGGGGAGGAGGGGATTGATCGCAGCGATGTGGGAGTCCATGAGCACGACGCTACGCAGCGCCGTGTCATGCCCCCATAACCGCGGCGGCCGGGAGCCGCACGCCGGCGACCAGGCCGCCGCTGCTCGGGGCCTCGAGCACCAGCCGCCCACCGTGCGCCTCGGCGACGGCGCGCACGATCGAGAGACCCAGCCCGCTGCCTCGCCCGCGCTCGCGCCGCAGCCGCTCGAACGGCTGGGCGAGCCGCGCCAGATCGGCCGCCGCTACGACCTCGCCCTCGCTCGCCACGCTCAGCTCGACCTCGGGGCCGTCCTCGCGGACGCGGATACGCGCGGCGCCGCCGGCGCGCCCATGGCGGACTGCGTTCTCGGCCAGGTTGCCGATCAAGCGCTCGAGCAGCACCTCGTCGCCGCGGACCTGCCCGCGCCCGAGCTGCAGCTGGACCTCGACGCCGGCCGCGGCGGCCTCGCCGGCGACGGTGGCGGCGGCCCGCCGCGCGACCGCCGCGAGGTCGACCGGGTCGTCGCGCCGTGCGCCCTCGGTGCTGACCGCGAGCAGCAGCAGCCGGTCGAGCAGCAGCTCCGTGCGGTCGGTCGTCTCGACCACGGCGCGCGCGACCTCGCGCAGCTCCTCGGCGCTTGCGTCCGGATCGTCGAGCGCGACCTCCGCCTCGGTCCGCATGACGGTCAGCGGCGTGCGCAGCTCGTGCGAGGCGTTGGCGACGAACCGGCGCTGCGCCTCGACGGCGCCCTCGACCCGGTCGAGCATCGCGTCGAAGGCGACCGCCAGCTCGTGCAGCTCGTCGGCGCGGCCGGAGGGCCGCACGCGCGCGTCGAGCCGGTCCTCGGAGATCCGGCGCAGCGTCGTCGCGATCGTGCGGATCGGGGCGAGCGCGCGCCCGGCCGCCAGCCAGCCGACCCCGAGCGCCACCAGCGCCGTGCCCGCGATCGCGATCGCGTACTGCAGGCCGAGCTGCCCGAGTACATGGCTCGCGTACTCCGGCGGCAGCGTGCGCTCGAGGTGGCGGCCGAGCAGCCACCAGCTCAACATCAGCAGCAGCGTCGTCCCGGCGACCAGCAGCCCGACGTAGAAGAGCGTGAGCCGCAGCCGGATCGACGGGCCGAGGCGCATCAGAGGCGGTAGCCGGCGCCCGCCACGGTGTGGATCGCGGTGGGCTTCCCGAGCTTGCGCCGCAGCTTCATGATTGTCATCCGCACGGTGTTGGTGAACGGGTCGACGTTGTCGTCCCACACCCGATCGAGCAGCTCCTCGAGCGACACCACCGCCCCGTCGGCGGCCATCAGCACCTCGAGCACGCCGAACTCCTTGTGCGAGAGGGCGAGGTCGGCGCCGCCGCGGGTGGCGGTGCGCTTGGCGGGATCGAGCTCGAGGTCGCCGCGGCGCAGAACCGGCGGGCGCGCCGGCCCGGCTCGGCGCGCGAGCGCGTGCACCCGGGCGACGAGCTCGTCGAAGCGGAACGGCTTGGCGAGGTAGTCGTCGGCGCCAAGCGCGAGGCCCTCGACGAGCTCGTCGGTGGTCCGCGCCGCGGTCAGCATCAGGATCTTCGTCTCGGGCTGCTCGGCGTTCAGCGCCCGGCACACGTCGTCGCCGTGGACCGCGGGCAGGTCGCGATCGAGCAGCACGACGTCGTAGGGATACACGCGGGCCTGGTAGAGCGCCTGCGCCCCGTCGGCCGCGACGTCGACCGCCGCGCCGTGGCGCCGCAGCCCGCGCGCGATCGCGGCAGCGACCCGCGGCTCGTCCTCGGCGATCAGCAGGCGCACGCTCAGACCTTGCCCTCGTCGTCGGAGCGCCGGCTGTACGGGCAGTCGCTCGGCTCGGGGACCCGGTGGAACTCAACGGTCTGAATCCGCGCGGGCGGCGCGGTGGCGGCCTGCAGCTCGCGATCCATCCCCACTACGCCGCCGGCCGCGGCGCCGAAGAGCGCGCCGCCGGCGGCGACTGAGACGACGGCGACCAGGGCGGAGCGGGGGATCTGAAGCATGCGGCCAGTCAAGCGGCCGAACCCAACGCGGAGCTCAAGGGCGTCTGAGAAATTGATGAGAACCCGTCACACCAGCCGGCCGAACCAGCGGATCGAGCCCGCGACGCCGCCGAACATCAGCAGCAGCGCGCCGCCCGCGAACCAGCTCGTCATCTCCTTCTCCTGCTTCTCGGTCGCCAGCTCCGAGCCAAGCCGCTCGTAGACCTGCGCGAGTTGCGCGGCGTCGTCGATCGCGAACGCCTTCCCGCCCGTCCGCTCGGCGACCGTCTTCAGCGTCTCCGGATCGGGCGGCACCGGGGTGACGGCGGTCGTGCCGTCGGCCCGCTTGGATTCGATCGTGCCCGTCGCCGTGCCGAGCGCGACGGTGTAGACGGGGATCTTCGCCTCGCGCGCCTCCTCGGCCACCGCGAGCGCGTCGCGCCCGCGGACGCTCTTGCCGTCGGACAGCAGCACGATCGCCGCCGGCGGCTGCTTGCGCGCCTGCGGCTTCCGTGCCGCCTCGATCGTGCGCAGCGCCGCCGCGAGCGCGTCGCCGGTCGCCGTGCTGCCTGCCGCCGTCACGCCCGCGAGCGCCTCCCGGACGGCCGCGTGATCGCGCGTCGGCGTCTGCAGCACCGTCGGCTTGTGGTTGAACGCGACCGCGCCGACGCGGACGTCGTCGGGCACCTGGTCGAGGAAGGTGCCGGCGGCCCGCCGTGCCGCGACGAGCCGGCTCGGCGCGACGTCCTCCGCCAGCATCGAGCCCGAGCGGTCGGTGGTGATCACAACGGTCGCCTGCTCGACCGGGACCGCGACGGTGACCTGCGGGCGGGCGAGCGCGACGATCAGGCCCGTCGCTGCCAGCCCCAGGACGGCGACCGGCACGTGCCGGCGCCAGCGCGGCCGCTGCGGCGCGACTGCCTCCATCAGGTGGGGTGAGGCGAAGGCGGCGGTGCCGCGGCGGCGCCGGCGCTCCGCGCGGACGTACAACCAGGCGAGCAGCGGCACGAGCGCGAGGCCGGCGAGCAACAGCGGGCTGGCGAAGGTCACGGCGCGGTCTCCGGCCGGGTGCCGAGGGTGATCTCGAGCGTCTGCTCTGCGCCCCCGCGGGTGACCTCGAGCTCGATGCGGTCGCCCGGTGCGCGCCCGGCGATCGCGTCGGCCACGCCGTCGGGATCCGTGATCGCCTTGCCGTCGACCTCGGTCACGGTGTCGCCCTGGCGCACACCCGCCTTCTCGGCCGGGCCGCCCGCGGTCACCGAGCCGACCTGCGCGCCGGACCCGCCGGTCGCCGGGGCGCTGGTCGCGAGGCCCAGCCACGGGCGCTCGACGGACTGGCCGGACTGCAGCTTCGGCACGACCTCGCGGACGGTGTCCGACGGGACCGCGAAGCCGATGCCGACGTTCCCGCCGCCCGCGCCGGACGTGGCGATCTGCGAGTTGACGCCGATCACGCGCCCCTTGGCGTCGAGCAGCGGCCCGCCGGAATTGCCGGGGTTGATCGGCGCGTCGGTCTGGATCACCTTGTCGATGCGGAACCCGTTGGGCGCCTCGATCTCGCGCTCGAGGCCGGAGACGATCCCGGCCGTCGCGGTCTTGTCGAGGCCGAGCGGGAAGCCGATCGCGATCGCCGCGTCGCCGACCTCGACGGTGTCGGACTCGGCGAGCGCGAGCGGCGTGACGCCGCTCGCCGCGCTCGCGTCGACCTTCAGCACGGCGAGATCCGACGACGGGTCCGTGCCGACGACCCGGGCGCTGACCGGGCTGGCGTCGTCGTCGAAGCGCACCGCACCTGGCCCGCGCTGCCGACGACGTGGGCGTTGCTGACGATCGTCCCGTCGCGATCGATGAGGAAGCCGGTGCCCGAGCCGCCGCCGGCCTGCACGGAGACCACCGCCTCGCCCGCCCGCGCGTAGATGGTGTTGATCTGCGTCGGGGCGAGCGTGCCGGCGGAGGCCGGCAGTCGCGCGGCGCTCTCGGCCGGCGCGTCGCCACCGGCGCCGACGGCGTATCCGGTCGCGGCGCCGGCGGTGACCACGAGGGCCAGTGCCGTCGCGGGGAGCGCGCGGCGGCGGCGGCGCGGGCGCGGCGGCGGGTCGGCGGCGGGAGGCGGCGAGGCGGGCGGCGTCTCCGCGGGCGCGGACAGCCAGTCGTCGGGGCGGTCGGTCCACAGGCTCTTGATCGGCATGGGACCCACCGTGACCGGCGGCCCGTCACTCCGGGGTAACCGGCCGCGTTACGACGGGGTGACGGGCGCCGCGTGATGGTCGACCTCTCCCGAGGAGACGAAGGAGGTGATGTACATGGAGAAGCCAGTCGAGCGGTCCTTCGGCCGCATGCTCGGCATCGCGGTCGTCGCCGTGCTCGTGGCACCGGTCGCCGCCGTGTCCGCGTTCGCGGTCGGCGGGTCCACCGCCACGGCGGACACCCCGCCGTCCGGGCCTGCCCAGACACAGCTGGTGCAGGACTCGACGCCGACGCCGACGCCTGAGCAGGACGAGCGGCGCGGTCGTGAGGACTGCCCCGAGAAGGACGGCGCCGGGCAGGACGAGTCCACCGCGCCGGACACCAGCACCCCGTCCCAGGAGCTCTAGCTCCCGGGTCGTCGACCGGGCCGGCCGCTCCCCCGGGCGGCCGGCTCGTGACCGCCATGCCGCGTCGCTGAGCCGACCGGTCACCGTTTCGTCACGCTTGGCCGGACCGGCGCCGGGACGATGGCGCCCATGACCTCCACCACGCGGCGCGAACTTCTCGGGGCGGCGGCCGGCGGCGCCGCGCTGTCACTCCTCCCGCACTCGCTCCACGAGGCGATGGCCCAGCCGATGCGCCGCGGCGGGCTGCGGGCGATCGAGCACGTCGTGGTGCTCATGCAGGAGAACCGCGCCTTCGACCACTACTTCGGGACGATGCGCGGCGTGCGTGGGTACGCCGACCGCGGCGCGGTCAGGCTTCCCAGCGGCCGACCCGTCTACGAGCAGCCGAACCCGGCCGGGGGCACCGTGGCGCCGTTCTCGCTGCGCGAAGCGGCGGAGCGAGCGGGCCGTCCCGACTCGGACATCCAGTACCTCGGCGACCTCGATCACAGCTGGGACGGCAGCACGGCGGCGTGGCGGGAGGGGTTCAACGACGGCTGGATCGGCGCCAAGACGCCGCCGACGATGACCTACTACGAGCGCCGCGACATCCCGCTGCAGTACGAGCTGGCCGAGACCTTCACCTTCTGTGACGCGTACCACTGCTCGATGTTCGGGCCGACGAACCCGAACCGCAACTACCTGGTCTCCGGGACGATCGGCTACGAGCCGGGGACGACCGAGCGTGCGGTCACCAACGCGGCCTACGACTACGACCACCCCGGCTACGAGTGGACGAGCTACCCCGAGCGGCTGGAGCAGGCCGGGATCTCGTGGCAGGTCTACCAGGAGTGGGACAACTTCACCGACAACGCGATCGAGTACTTCCTGCCGTTCAAGCGGATCGGGACGAAGATGCTGGCGTCCGTCGACGGCGCCTATCGCACGACCGAGGAGTTCTACTACGCGCTCTTCGACAAGCCGCCGGCCGAGCGGCAGCGGCTGCTCGCCCAGCTCGCGGCCGCCCGCGCCCGCCTGACCGCGGCCGAGCGCAGCCTGTTCGATCGCGGCATGGCCCGCAGCGAGCCGGAGTCGCTCGTGCCGCAGCTCAAGGCGGACATCGAGGCGCGCCGGCTGCCCAGGGTGAGCTGGCTCGTGCCGTCCGCGGTCGACTCCGAGCACCCGGGCGCGTCGACGCCGGTGGGCAGCGCGAACCTGATCCACGACGTGCTGGACGCGCTCGCCTCCGATCGCGAGACCTGGTCGAAGACGGCGCTGTTCATCAACTTCGACGAGAACGACGGCTACTTCGACCACGTCCCGCCGCCCGTGCCGCCGCTGCCGCCCGGCGGCGAGGGCCCCGACCACTTCGAGGGCAAGCCGATCGGCCTCGCCACGCGCGTGCCGATGACGGTCGTGTCGCCGTGGACGGTCGGCGGCTACGTCAGCTCGGAGGTCTTCGACCACACCTCGGTCATCCGCTTCCTCGAGCGCTGGGCCGGTGTCGACGAGCCGAACATCAGCGACTGGCGGCGGATGGCGTGCGGCGACCTCACGTCGACGTTCGACTTCGAGCGCCAGCGCCGCCCACCGCGGGTGGACCAGCCCGGGCCCGTGCCGGCACCGATCGACCGCTGGCATCCCGGCGCGCCCGCCAACGGGAAGACACCGGGGCAGGAGCGCGGGCGCAAGCCCACCCGCTCGCTGCCCTACGCGCCCGGCCTCTCGGCGCGGCTCGACCGCGCGGGGCGGCTCAAGCTGACGCTGCGCAACCGGGGTGACTCCGCGGCGCACTTCGCCGTCTATCCGTACGCCGAGGAGCTCGAGCGCCCGCTCCAGGTCGACGTCCGGCGCCGGCACGAGGAGCGGCTCGCCCTCGCCGGCGACGTCTACCGGGTCGGGGTTCAAGGCCCGAACCGCTTCTGGTGCGAGCTCGCGGGCAAGCGCTCCGGCGCCGCCGCGCGGGTGGACGTGCGGCTCGGCGCGGCCGTGTTCTGGCAGCTGCTGCTGCTTGAGCTCGAGAACCGCGGCGACGAGCCTGTGACCCTCCGGCTCGAGGCTCGCGCCTTCGGCGGCCGCGAGCGCACCGTGCGCCTGCGCCCAGGACGGTCACGAACCGTCGAATGGGACACCGCCCGCGGCTGGTACGACGTCGAGGTGACGGCCCCGGAGGACCGGGCGTTCCGCCGCCGGTTCACGGGCCGGGTCGAGACCGGCCGCGCCGGGGTGACGCCATGACCCGCGTGCCCTGCCTGCTGCTCTCCGCGCTCGGCCTCGCGCTCGCACTCCCCGCCCCCGTGCCGGCGGCAGGCCCGGTCACCGCCGTCACGGAGACCGCGCCGAACTTCGACGACGAGGCCGGCGGCGATGCCGACGCCGACGATCCCGCCATCTGGGTCAATCCCGCCCGCCCCGCGCGCAGCTTCGTGGTCGGCACCCTCAAGGACGGCGGGCTGACCGTCTTCGATCTCTCGGGCGCCACGCTCCAGCAGCTCCCGGCCGCCCCGCCGCCCGCGCCCGGCCGGGTCGACGGGCGCTACAACAACGTCGACGTCGTCTACCGCGCGCGGGTCGGCGCCTTGAAGGGCGACCTCGCGATCGTGAGCGATCGCGGGCGCGACCAGGTGCGCACGTTCCTCGTCGACCGGGGCCGGCGAGCGCCGCTGCGCGACGTCACGGCTCCGGATGCGCCGCTCGTCTTCTCCCGCGACCTCGACGAGGTCGAGGACCAGACCACGGCCTACGGGCTGGCTGCGTGGGTCGACGGCCGGACCGGCACCCCGTATGTCGTCGTGTCGCGGCGCTCGCGCACGGAGGTGGCGCTGCTGCGCCTCGTGCCGGGGCCGCGCCGGACGGTGTCGTACATCGAGGTCGATCGCATCGCCCTGCCCTCGCAGTTCGCGGTCCCCGGTGGGAGCTGGAGCCCGTGCGCAGACCCGGGCGACTTGCCGCAGGTCGAGGGCATGGTGGTCGACGCGCCCCGCCGGGTCGCCTTCCTCGGGCAGGAGGACGTGGGCATCTGGAAGGTCAAGGTCGACCGCCGCGGCTTCTCGCGCAGGCCCGCGCTGATCGAGCGGGTGCGAGAGTTCGGCGTGCCCGGTACCTTCGACGAGGTGGACGAGGAGTGCGTGCTCGACCCCGCGTCGGATCCGGGTGTCGGCGGCGAGCACATCAGCGCGGACGTCGAAGGGCTGACGATCTACCGTGGCGGGCGCGGGCGCGGGTACCTGCTCGCCTCCAGCCAGGGCGACGACACCTTCGCGGTGTTCGCCGACCGCGGCCGCGGTGCATACCTCGGGTCGTTCGCGATCGGCGACGGGCGCGTCGACGGCGTGCAGGAGTCCGATGGTGCGGCGGTCGTCAATGTGCCACTCGGGCGGGCGTTCCCGGCCGGGATGCTCGTGACCCAGGACGGCGACAACCAGCCGGACGTCCCCGACGAGGACGGCGAAGCGCGGGCCAACACGAACTTCAAGCTCACACGTTGGAACGATGTCGCACGCGCGTTCGCGCCGCCGTTGCTCGTCGACCCGTTCGGCTTCCACCCACGCGTCAGGTAGTCATAGTCCCTCGGCGATCAGCACCGCGGCGCCGAACACGAACGCCGCGACGGCGACGACGGCGACCGCGCGGGTCGGGAAGTCGGGATGGTGGCCGCTGTTGTGGAGCACAGCGTGGCCCTTGCCGCGCGTGATCAGCCAGCGGTTGACCGGGAACGCGACGACCCCCGCGACCGCGAGCGCGAACGACAGCGTGCCCCAGAACATGATGTCGCCCACGCCCGACTCGATCGCGCCGGGGACGAGCAGCATGATCGCGTTGTCGACAAGCTCCATAACCGCAATGCTCAAGGTGTCGGTGGCCAGCGCGATCGGCACGACCGCCGACAGCGCGAGGCCCGCGCGCAGCAGCGGCAGGCTCGTCAGCGTGTAGCCGAACAGGAACGCCAGGGCGACGGCGAGCGCGACCGTGCCCCACTGCGAGAAGCCGAGCGCGGTCCCGACCACCATGCCCACGATCTCGCCGATCGCGCACCCGGCGAGGCAGTGCAGCGTCGCGCTCAGGGCGACCGCGTCGAGCGCGCGGCCCGAGGTCGGCAGCGCGTGGTGCTGATGCTCGTGGGCGTGCGCGTCGTCCATCGTTCCCCCCGAACATACGATGTCGCGGGGCCGCCCTGGCTGCGCGGAGCCGGCTGGACGCCGGCGAGAAGCCCTCGGTCGAGGACCTCCGAGCACTGGCCAAGAAGAAGCTCGGACGAGTGCTGACGTTCGGCTTCGAAGCGACGATCGACGGGTTGCCGGACCGGCTCGAGGCCGGGGAGCGCGTGGAGCGGCTCGCCGGCGCAAGCGGCGAGTTCGCCGGCCTCCTGGTGCTGACCGACCGTCGCCTGCTGCTCGTCGACGTGACGCTTCGCCGTGCGAACGAACGGCTGTGGACCCTCGCTCGGAGCGCCATCCAATCCGTCGAACGCGTCGACGGAGGGCTACGGCTGGTCCAGCTCGACGAGGACACCACGCTGACAGACTTCGCGCCCCCGGACCGTCTGGAGGAGTTCGCGGTGGCATTGAACGCCGACCGGGGCTGCGCCCCACGGGTCGCGGCGAGCGGACGATCCAGTCGCGGCGGCTTACTGCTTGAGCTCGATCTCGACGAAGACGGCGGACGCGCCCGAGGCGTTGACGACGTCGTGTTCGGTCCCGGCACGGCCGAGGTACGGCGAGCCGGCGTGCTGGGCCAGCTCATGGGTGGCACCGTCGGGGTCGGTGACCGCGAACGTCCCGCCGGTCACCGGCACGACGATGTAGTCGTACTCGTGGACGTGGCGGCCGGTGTTCTCGCCGTCTGTGCCGAACGTCCATGTCGTGATGCGGACCCGCTCGTCGTCGACGTCGGTTCTCGCCTGCGCCTGGCTCATGGTGTCTCCATTCTCGGCAGTCTGCCTTGTCCGTGTCGGTCAGCGCGGGAGGGTGAAGCGGAAGGTGCCGAGCTCGGACCATGGCTCGTGGCGCCAGCCGTGGTAGGCGACCTCGTGGCCGGCGTCCGCCAGCCCGCGCAGCGCCTCCGGATAGAGCTCGGCGTTGAGGCCCTCGACGAAGAACGTCGCCCGCAGCCCGGTCTCGTCGAGCAGGTCCATGATCCGAGGCAGCGCCCGCGTGACGGAGGAGTGATCGCCGAGCGGCTCGTCTGCCGGCCACTCACCGCGCGCGAGCGCGGTGACCTCCCCGAGGTTGTCGAAGGTCACGCTGACCGCGGCGCGGCTCACTCCGCCGCGACGGGGGTCTCGAGCCGCCCCACGCGCTCGATCTCGACCACCATGCGATCGCCGTCGCGCAGCAGCACCTTCGGGTCGCGCCGGTAGCCCACCCCGCTCGGCGTCCCGGTGAGCACGACGTCGCCCAAGGCCAGCGGGACGAACTGGGAGATCGTGGCCACCAGCGTCGGGATGTCGAAGATGAACTTCGACGTGTTGGAGGCCTGCATGCGCTCGCCGTTGAGGTCGAGCGAGACGTCGAGCGAATGCGGGTCGCCGACCTCGTCCGGGGTGACCAGGAAGGGGCCGAGCGGCGTCGAGCCGGCCCAGTTCTTGCCCGGCAGCCACTGATGCGTCTTGTACTGCTAGTCGCGCATGCTGACGTCGTTGGCGATCGTGTAGCCGCCGACCGCCGCGAGCGCCTCGTCGCCCGTCGCGCGGCGCACCGGGCGCCCGACCATGAATGCCAGCTCGGCCTCGAAGTCCACGGCCTCCGACTCGGGCGGCAGCAGCACCGGCGCGCCGGCGCCGACGAGCGTCTCGGCGAACTTGGAGAACAGCGCCGGGTAGTCCGGCACCTCGTAGGCGCCCTCCTCGACGTGCGCGTCCGCGAGCACCTCGGCCGGGGTCTCGCGCCCGAGCTCGGCGATGCCCTCGAGCGGGCGCAGCGTGTCTCCCTCGACGAGCGCCGCGAACCGGCGCTCGCCGAGCGAGCAGCTCGCGAAGGCGCTCACGCGCTGCTCATCGCTTCCATTGCGCCTCCCCGGCGTCCCACTCCGTGTACTGGTACGGGTTCGTGAGCGTCTGCGCCTCCGGGATCTCCGGGTGCATCCCGCTCGTCCAGACGTCGTCGCCGAGCTCGCGCTGCGCGTACTCGACGGTCTCCTCGACCGTACGGCGGGCCTGGCGAGGTCGATGCCGACCAGCCTGCCGTCGTGCTTGACCACGCGGCCGTCGACGAGCACGGTGTGCACGTCCGCGCGCTGCGCCTGGAACGCGACGTGGCCGTAGGGGTGCAGGATCGGGAACATGACCGGCGAGTGCTCGTTCTTGACGAGCACGACGTCGGCCTTCTTGCCCTCCTCGAGGCTGCCGATCTCCCCGTCCCTGCCCAGCGCCCTGCTCCCGCCGCGGGTCGCCCAGTCGACGACCTGCTCGGCGCGCAGGTGGTGGTTCGTGATCGTCTCCTGCTTCGCGTGTGCCTCGAGATGGGTGCGCGAGCGGTCGGCGCCGAGCGTCGAGCGCATCGCGCAGAAGAGGTCGCCGCTCCACCACACGCTCGAGTCCATCGACAGCGAGACCGGAATGTCGTGATGGCGCAGCTGCCACGTCGGCGGATAGCCCTGGCCGGCGCTCTGCTCGCTCTCCGTCGACACCGACACGGAGCCGCCCGTCGCCGCGATGCGGTGGTAGGAGTCCTCGGTGAGGGTGGCGGCGTGGACGTAGATGTGCCCGGGCGCCATGAACTCGTGCTCGTGCATCAGCCGGATGCCGTCGTCGTTGGTCGCGCCCCACACGCCCGCGTGCGTCGTGACCGGGACGCCGAGCTCCCGTGCGACCTTGAACGCCTCCTGCTCGGGGAACGCCGGGTCGCCCGTGACGTCGAACGCCATCTGGAAGCCGAGCATGTCGTCGCCGTGGGCGAAGCGCCGGTCGACGAAGGAGCGGAAGTCCTTCGACGTCGCCCATTCCCACGGGCCCTGCTGGAGGTTGCCGTAGGCGAGCACGAAGCGGCCGGGGACCGCCTGCAACGCGTCGACGGCCGCGTCGGCGTGGTCGACGGTCTGCAGCCCGTGAGACCAGTCGACGGTCGTCGTCACGCCGGCGTCGAGCGACTCGATCGCCGAGAGCAGGTTGCCCGCGTAGATGTCCTGCGGGCGGAAGATCTTGCCCCACTCGAGGTAGAAGAAGACGAAGTACTGCGCCAGCGTCCAGTCGGCGCCGTAGCCGCGCAGCGCGGTCTGCCACATGTGCCGGTGCGTGTCGATCATCCCCGGCATCACGATGCCGTCGGAGGCGTCGATCTCGTACGCCCCTTCCGGTGCGTCGAGGCCCGGGCCGACCCCGGCGATCCTGTCGTCGACCACGAGGACGTCCGCGTCGTACAGGACGTCGTGGGCGTCGTTCATCGTCAGCACCGTGCCCCGGCGCAGGACGACCGGCCGGCCCGGCTCGATCGTGGCGGCGTCACTGCTCATGCGTGCGGCTCCTTCTGTGGACAGTGCCGCCACCTTTCCATACTGCGTCAAGGAGGCGTCGGCTAACGCCGGCGCTGGCCGAGGGCCACCCGGTAGTGCGCTTCGTACTGCTCCGGCCGGCATGGCGTGAACAGCGCCAGCCGCCAGACCCGGCCGTCCTCCTCGTCGGCGAACACCGTGAGGCCGCGGTCCAGGTACACCCACTCGCTCCCCGGCAGCGGGACCGTCCCGAGTGCGTTGTCCAGGCGCAGCGCCGGCTGGCCGAGTTGCTGGAGAACGTGCTCAGGGGTACCGGCGAACGGCGGGTCGTCGATCGCCACGAGCCAGACCTCGGCTGACTCGGGCGACACCCAGACCTCCGCGCCGATGTCGGTACCCGCCAGCGCGCCGAAGCGCACGAGGGCCTTGCGCAGCCCGAGGCCCGCCATCGCGGGCGCGTCGGCGCTCGCCTCGACCGCCGGCTCGAGGTCCGCCGGCCGGGTCCCGGCCGGCAGGCCGGTCCACGACTCCAGATCGCCGTCGCGCAGTCGGGCGATCGCGTCCGACGCGCCGCTCACGGCGAGGCGACCGGTGACGCCCGGATCAGGTCGACCTCGCCCAGCAGGTAGGCGGCGAACGCGTTGCGCGGCCCGACGATCGTGATCAGCTCCATCGCCTGGTGATAGGAGGGGTAGCGGGCCGGGATCACCGGGCAGGCGGCCTTCGAGGTCGCCTCGTCGACGAACAGCGACGTGCCTTCGACCTCCTCGGAGAGCGCGCGCTGGCCGACGCGCGCCGCGACGTTGGCCCACACGATCTCGGTCATCGCAGAGGTCATGCCCTCGACCAGCGTGTTGTACTGCGCGCCCGCGTCGCCGCCGGGGAGCGTGCGCGCGTAGGCGTAGTACTGCTCGTGCGTGAGGGTGTGCAGGTACTCGTGGATCATCGTCTGGAACACCTCCCAGAAGTGATGGCGCTGCCCCTGGCCGGCCGGGTCGCCCGGCTGGTCGGCGACGCGCCAGCGCTGCAGCGACACGATCCCGCCGCCGGCGGTGCCCTCCCAGCCGCGGTCGATCTCCAGCAGCTGGCTCTCGCGCGCCTCCGCGATGGTGGTCACGGCGCCGTGCAGGATGGCCGCCTCCGAGCGTGTCTCGCCCGGTGTGACGGTCGTGCGCTCCGGGACCGCGTCGTGCTCGGTGTGGATCCGGCCGATCCCGCCGTAGGCCGACTGGATGAAGTACTCGAGCAGCTGCTCGGCCTGGCGCCGGCGGCCCCGCGGACCGAGCAGGCCCTGATCGCGCTGCTCCTCCTCGAAGCGGTCGCGCAGGTTGCCGAGGTGGACGCCGTTTTGGTGGCGGAACGCCGGGCCCGTCGTGTACTTGCCGAACACCGCGTCCGTCTCGCGCTTGGCGACGTCGGCGATCGCCTCGTAGCGGTCGAAGGGATTGATGCGACTGGAGTCCGCGTGCTCCGTCGCTCCCTTGTCGCGCACCAGTTGGCCGTACAGGCGGTCGATCACCGCGTGCAGGGCCTTGAAGATGCGCTGCTCGTATGCGTCGGTGGCCCCGGCGATCACCGAGTGGAACTCTGCGAGCTGCCCGGTCGCCGTGCGCCGGCGGGCGGGCGCCATCGCGTCGCGGAGCTGGTCGCGCTCGGACACGGTGGGGGTGTGGGTCCCGGTCATCAGGCCGGCGGGGCGAGAGCCGGCCGGCCAGCCTCCCGCCGGCGCGTCCGGACCGCTGGTGACCTGCCCGACGGCGATCGTGCGGTACTCACCCTGCAGCGCGACGTCGGCGCGCTGCGCACGTTGCGCGATCAGCACCCGTGTGGGGTCGTCGGCGGCACCGGGGATCTGCCCGCGGTAGAAGTGGCGCGCCCCCTGCAGCTCGGCGATCGCGGCGTCCCGCTGGCTCTGTGACATGACGGCGAGATGGGCGGCGAGCTGCTCGGCGGTCCCCGTGTCGACGTGCTGGCCGAGGGTCGCGTCGGTCCATCCGAACGCCGTGATCGCCGGGGGCGCGGCCGCCGCCGGCGGCGCCGCGGGGGCCGGCTGGCGCGCCGCGACCAGGCGGCTGACGGCCGCGTTCCCGACGGCGCGCTGCAGCGCGAGCATCCGCCGCGTCGTCAGCGGTCCCGTCAGGCTCGACTCGACGGCCGCCGCGCTCGGCGGCGCCACGACCGCGGCGTCTGAACGGAGCTCGGGCTCGGCGGTGGATTCGCTGCCCACGATCCGATCATCTCAGCCGCAGCCGGTCGAGTCCATCGGGTGCTATCCGAGCGCTTCGAGGTCCTCCGCCAGCTCGCCGACGCGGCGCCGCGGCACGCGGCGCCACCACGGCGGGGCTCCCTCGGCGAACTCGCCGAGCGCGCGGCCGGCCTCCTGCGTCGCCGCCGCGAACCGGCGGTCGTCCTCGGCGAGCGCGCCCTGGAGCTTCGTGCGCAGCGCCGGGCCGGCGCCCGCCGCGAGGGCCTCGAGGCGATCGCGGACCGAGAGGTCGTTGGTGTACTCGTAGATCGAGTCCTCGTACCCGCGCTCGACCGTGGTCACGAACGCGCTCCAGCGGCCGAGCATCGCGCCGAGCGAGTCCTCGCCCAGCCCGGCGAGCACGCGCCCGAGCTCCTCGCGCTCCTCCTGGGTCAGGTCGAGACGTGCGCTCATCCGCCGGTCTGGATTCTCCAGTACTCGCTGCCGTTCTGCGGCCGGAAGTAGGTCCGCAGCACGCCATCCGGCCGCAGCACGGCGAACTCGTTGCGCGCCGCGTCGTAGAAGAGCTTGTCGCCGTTGCTGCGGGTGAAGGTCTGGACCCCGCTGCGGCCGACGAGATCTCGGGCGCCGCCCAGGTACTCGACCGGCGTCCGGTAGCCGAACTCGGCGGCGTGCTTCTCGAAGTGCGGGAGCCAGCGCCCGGGCTGGAAGCGGGGCAGCGCCGCCGTGGTGGCCTCGGTGCCGCGGAGCACGCCGGCGCCCGCCAGGCGGGTCCGCAGGCTGGCCGGCAGCTTGGCCAGCACGCTCCTCAAGGCGGCGCTCGAGCTCTTGCCGCCCGCGCCCAGGACCTTGGCCAACCCCTTCACCAGGCCGCCGCCGATGCCCATCTCCTGCAGCTCGCCGACCTTCAGCTTGCCGTCCTCGTAGTACAGCATCGCGCCGGGCGGGACCAGCACCAGTTCGCCGTTCTCGTCGAGCGTGATGCTGCCGACCGCGTCGCCGAACAGGAAGCTCTTCCAGCCTCCGGGGTTGATCTCGTCGAGGATGGACTCCTCGAGCAGCTTCCACTCGTCCTCGGAGATCCCGATCCGCTCCCACGGCCTGCCCAGGTTCTCCTCTGTGAGCGGCTCGACGCCCTGCAGCGGATCGGTGCCGCGGGTGAACTCGTCGTCGTCGGACACGCCGTCGCCGTCGGAGTCCTCCGCGTCGGGATCGGTCCCCAGCGCCTCCTCCTCCTCGTTGGTCAAGCCGTCGCCGTCGTCGTCCGCGGTCGGATCGTCGACGCCCCCGCCGGGCCCTGACCCGCCCCCGCCGCTCACCTGCGCCGTCTGGACGCCGCCCCCGGCGATCGCCTTGACGGCGCTCGACATCCCGTCGCCGATCGCCGCCGGAACGCCCGACGCCAGCAGCGCCCCGACGATGACGGCGACGAGCAGGAGCGCCCCCATGTACTCGGCGGAGCTCTGACCGCGCGTGCCGCGCAGCCGGGCGAGCAGCCGCGCGACGGCGGGCAGCGCCCAGGCTCCCGCGCCCGCGCCCGCCGCGATCATCGCCAGTTCCAGCAGCGCCCGCCCCGGGTCGACGGCCTGCGCGACCGAGAGCACGAGGCTGGCGGTGGCGCAGGCGACGCCGGGGCAGACGGCCCCGACCACGACGATCGCACGGCGGGTCGGGACGCCCGCCAGTGCCGCCTGCCAGGCGCCGGCAGCGCCGCCGAGCGCGGCCGCCGCGAACACGATCAGCGACCCGGCCCCGAGCTGCGCCACATCCGGGGCGACGGGATCGAGCAGCTCGAACAGGCCGCGCACGAACACGAGCAGCGCCAGCAGCGCCACTGCGGCGCCGGCGCCGGTTGCCCGCAGCACCGGCCGGACCCCCGCTGCTCGCACGGCATGCATGCTCGGCGACGCTAACGAGCGGTCTGGAGGCGCGCGAGAGCCCCGGGGCCCAACCTGGTCCTGGGTCGTCCCGCTCACCTGCTGAGCCGCCACCGCCGATGATGTACGCATGCAGCGAGTCCGAGCGATGCGTGCGTCCCTCCTCCTGGCGCTGTCCCTGGCGGCGCTGCCGGCGGGCGGCGCCGAGGCGTCCTCCGGGCCGTGCTTCCCCGGCCACAGTGGCGCTTCCTGCCAGTTCCGGTCCGCGACGGTGACCTCGATCAACGACGGCGACACCGTCAAGGTCGACCTCAACGGCGACCGCTCGCGCCGGATCTACTCGATCCGCTTCCGCGCGGTGCAGGCGATGGAGCTCCGCCGCTACGGCATCCGCCGCTCGCGACGGGGCGGCGACTGCCACGCGGTCGCGGCCGCCAACCGCGTCGAGGACCTGATCCGCGCCGCGCGCAACCGGGTGCGGCTGTCGGCGCAGCAACCGTCCACCGACCACGACGGCCGGCTGGTCCGCTGGGTCGCGGTCCGGCGGCACGGACGCTGGCAGGACGTCGGCGAGATCCTGATGCGCGAAGGCCACGCGCTGTGGATGGCCAGCATCACCGACACGGCGTGGAACCAGCGCTACGACCTGCTCGGCCAGCGCGCGGCGCAGGCGCACCGCAATCTCTGGAACCCGTCGAGCTGCAGCCCCGGACCGCAGCAAGCCGTGCCGATCCGGCTCTGGGCGATCTCCGATCCGCTGGGCCGGGACACGCCGGAGGGCGAATGGATCAAGGTCCAGAACCGGTCCGCGACCGAGACGCTGCAGCTGGGCGGATGGTGGGTGCGCGACGCGATGCTACGCCGGTTCACCTTCCCCGCCGGCACCACCGTCGCGCCCGGCGCGACCGTCACGCTGCACGTCGCGTCAGGCGCCAGCGGCGGCAGCGAGTTCTTCTGGGGCCTCCGGACCACCGTCTTCGAGAACGCGGGCGACGACCGCCGGCTCGGGGACGGCGCCTACCTCTTCGACCCGCAGGGCGACCTGCGCGCCTGGATGCTGTATCCGTGCCTGACCGCGTGCAGCGACCCGTACGAAGGCGCGCTCGAGGTGAGCGCTCGCCCGCGGCAGCCCGAGCAGGTGACGATTCGCAACCGCTCGGACCGGCCGGTTGACCTCTACGGCTACGCACTCTCGATCGACGGCGCCACGGTCCCGTTCGAGCCGGGCAGCGTGCTCGAGCCGGGCGGGACCATGACCGTCGTCATCCAGGGGTCCCCGGACGAGGACACCGCCGACGTGCGCCATCTCGGCGCCGGCGGATATCTGCTTCCGGGGGCCGGGTGGGCGTCAGCGCGTTCAACGGGGTCGTGCTCGCGTGCGACGCGTGGGGCGACGGCACCTGCTGACCGGCTCAGCGCCCGCCACGAGGGCGGGCGCTGTGGATGAGATCGAGTGAGGGTCAGGCGAGGGAGGGCGCCTGCGGCTCGTGCTGGAACCTCGGCAGCCAGCCGCGCCCCGGCTCAGGCTCCGACGACGGTAAGACCGAGGCTGCGTGCAGCCTGCGCCTGACGCTGATCGAAGGTGAGAAACGGGACGGCCGAACCGCCGACGCGCTGGGCCGCCGCGAGATGGAGCGCGTCGAGCGATCGCACCCCGGTCAGCTCGGCGATCCCCGCGGCCGTCTCGCACGTGACCTCGTCGAGCTCGACGATCGCGAAGCTGCGCAGGTCCTCGGTGAACGCCGCCCGGGCCGCGGTGGCATCGGTGTCGGCGAGCAGGCGTGCGAGGTTCCGGCGAACCTCGACGATCGTGTGCCGCGCCGTCAGCAGTGATGCGTCGCTGCGCAGCAGTGCCTCGGCGGCTTCGGAATCGGGTTCGTCGACGTAGCGCTTCAGGAGAGCGCTTGAGTCCACATACAGGCTCACTCGGCGCGATCTTCGGCGAGCGCGTCGAGCACCTTGCGCGGACTCTCCCACCGCCGAATCACACCAAGACCGGTCTCCGATCCCGGCGTGATCCAGCCCTCGGCGACGCCCTCCTTGACCCGAGCGCGTCCGGGCAGCGGACCGAGCAGCGCCTTCGGGCGGCCGCGCTCGGTGACCAGCAGAAGCTCGCCGCGCTCGGCGCGATCGAGGTACTCCGAGAGCCGTTGCTTGAGTTCCCGCACACCCACGTCAGCCATGTAGACATCATACAGGTTCGATGTGTCCACATTAACGTCACGCGATTCAGCCCGTCGAACGAGCGCGGAGCGATGCCGCGAGAGTGGCCGCTCCCTCCTCGATGGCTTGCTCGGCGCCGGCCAAGCCGGCGCCGATCCGGCCTGGCCGGCCGCGCGGTCCGGCCGGTCGGATCGCGGCGGGGGAGACGATCACGCTGGCGTCGACCGTGAGCAGGCGGAACCGAAGCAGTCTCGCGACGACCGAGGCATCGATGACCAGCCCACTAGCGAGCTGCCTTGTGCCGTCCGGAATCGCGGTGACCGTCGCCGTCGGCGGCGCTTCGAGCGTCCGCGAGCGTGCGTGCGCTGAGCTCATCGAGCCGCCTCGACGCCGTTTCCGCCACCGTGACGATCTGCGCATAGCGCTCACGTCCTGCCCTGGTCCCCAGCAAGTATCCGGCTCCGAACATCACCACGGTGGTCAGCCTCACTGATCGCGCCTCGATCTCTCAGCCCGCCGGCGCACGGCCGAGACCCCGGCGCTGCTCGCCGTGACCACGGCGGCGGCGGCGAGTCCCGACGTGACGGCCTTCGGCGGGCGGATGCCGGCGAGTGCCGATCCGATCGCCGAAGGCAGCTGTGAGGCGCCAACGGCCTTGAGCACCTTTTCGGCGCGTGTCTCGCGGTGCAGTAGTCCCATCTCCATCCCTTTCGATCGCGGGTTCTCGCCACGCGTCAATGTGCCGCGCGCGAGGCGCGCTTGATGGCGGAGATGAGCTCCGCCTTGGTCATGGTCGTTCGTCCTTCGATGTCGATGGCGGCAGCGAGCTCGAGCAACTCGTCCTTCTTCTGCGTGTCGAGGTCGCCGTTGGCCTGGTCGCTCTGCAGCCGCTGCACGGTGGTCTTGGCGCTCGCCGCTGCGCGCTCGCCGACGTGTTCGGCAACGGCGACCTGCTCGTCGGCGGCTCTCACCTGCTGCTCGGCCTCGTCGGCCAGCTCCTCGGCCTGGCGGTGCGCCTCCTCCGCGGCGGCTCGGGCTGCCTGCATCGCCTCGTCGGCCAGCTGCCTGGCTTCCGCAAGGCTCTCGGTCGCCTCCGCGACGAGTTCCTTTGCGCGCTCCTGGTTGGCTTCTGCCTCCCGGTGCGCCGCCTGCGTCTCCTCCTCGGCCTCGGTCTGCTCCTGGTCGAGCTCAGCGTCGGCGTCGGCACGGGCTGCGGCACGCTCCTCCTCGACCTGCTCGTCGGCGGCTCGGCGCGCTTCTGCGACCTGTTGGTCGACGCGGCGGTCGAGCTCACGTTCGAGCTCCTTCATCCGCACGCGGTTGTTCTCCGCCACGCGGCTGGCACGCTCGGAGCTCTCCTTCGACTCCTCGGCCGCTTCCAAGGCTTCGTCCTCGGCCTGCTGCGCGCGCTCCGCGGCCTCCTTCGCGCGCTTCATCCGGGTCTCGACGGAGTCGCCCACCGGGACGGCATCCATCACATCAGCCCTGACCTTGCGAGCCTTGTCGCGCGTGCCCGTGGCGGCCGAGCCGGCGGCCTCGGCGGGCTGCAACGCTCGCGACAGCAGCCATGCAGTGTTGGACGGCAGCTCGCGGATGCCAGTGGTCGTATGGTCCGTCAGCCAATGCAACGGCCGTGGTCGTGACATGAGACCTCCTTGCGCCCTCCCATGGGGCACGCTCGTCGTATCGCCGCTCCGGCGGCGCGCTAGCTTCGATAATCGAAGTCTACTTCGAATACCGAAGTCAGGCAGTTGTCAAACCCATGCCCTCCCCTGACCCACCCTCGACCCCTCCCTCGATGCTGGCGCTGCTCGACCTGCTCGGGCGTCGCTGGGCGTTGCGCATCCTCTGGGAGCTCCGCGAAGAACCCGCGAGCTTCCAGGCGCTGCAGGTCCGTTGCGACTCGATGTCGACGAGCGTCCTCACGCAACGCCTCACCGAGCTCAGGGACGCAAGGCTCGTCGAGAAGGACTCGGCCGGCGCTTACACGCTCAGCGATCACGGATCGGCCCTGCTGGCGCGGCTCGACGGCGTGGATCAGTGGACGCAGGAATGGGCGCGTGTGATCAGTCGCCCGGCGGCTGATCGCTCTGCCAACCAGAAGTGACTGCCGGCTCCTGATGCCGGGTACTCCCGCGAAATGGGACGCAACAATCCGTGGGAGCACGTGGCGATCCTCACCGCCGTCGCGGCGATTGCCGGCGCGGGCGTCGGCGCCGCGAGCGCGCTGATGTTTGCCGAGCGCCGCGCCGGAGCGCAGGACCGCGAACTCGACTCCCTCGCCAAGCGAATAACGAAGCTCGAGCGCAAGTAATCGACCCCGGCTGTCGATCAGCCGCTGGGAGGTCGAGGACGCGTCACCTCAGGTGAACAGCTCGTCCAGCAGTTCGTCCTCCGCGCCCGCTTCGGCCAGGAACTCCCTGCCGGCGCGGAAGGCCGCGGCCAGCGGCGTGACGCCGTGCTCGTCGGCCGCGGCGAGCGTGCCGGCGACCCCGTCGCGGATAAGCGCCTCGATCTGCGCCAGCGCCTGCGGCGGGGAGGCGCCCTCGGTGACGCGGGTGTAGAGGTGAATGGCGCCGGCGTTCGCGACGAAGTCGGGGATCGCGACGATCCCGCGGCGATGGAGCTCCGCGACGGCGCCCGGACCGTAGGGGACGTTCGCGCCCGGGGCGACGACCGCGCAGTGCACCCGCGCGGCCACCTCGCGCGTGATCGAGTCCGGCCGCGCGCCGGGCACGAGCACGTCGCACTCCAGGTCGAACAGCTCCTCGCGCGGGCGTACGGGCACCGGCCCGTTCGCCACGAGCGCGTCGCCGAAGCGCTCGCGCAAGGAGAACAGCTCGTCGACGTCGAGGCCGCTCGGATCCGCGAGCAGTCCGTCGACCGTGCTCACGCCGACGATCCGGGCGCCCGCGCGCACGGAGGCGAGCGCCATCCCGGCACCGACCTTGCCGAAGCCCTCGATCGCGATCGCGGCGCCGGACAGCGCGCGGCCGCCGTGGGCAAGCGCGGCCTCGGCGGCCGCCTTGACGCCGTGTCCCGTGGCGAGGTCGTCCATGTCCACGCCCTCGTGGCTCTGCGCCCACAGCGGCAGCGGACCCTCCAGCGCTCCCGCGAAGTCGGCCGGGGACGTGCCCATGTCGGGTCCGGTCCGGAACACCTCGCGGTAGGGCTCCAGCGCCCGCTGATAGGCGGCGATCACCTCCTCGCGCGCGCCCCCGGTGAACCGCACGCCCGCCTTCGCGCCCGCGTAGGGCACGCGCCAGACGGCGAACTTCCAGGTCATCGCGCGCGCGAGGCGCGCCACCTCGTCGATGTTCACGTCCGGCAGCATCCGCGTCCCGCCTGCCGCGATCGGGAACTGGTCGTGGTCGACGACCACGAAGGCCTCCAGGCCGTGCTGGTCGTCGCGGAGCTCGATCACTCGCATGGCGTGAGCCTAGTATTGGTCGACACTCGGCTGAACACAGAGCTTGGAAGGAGCGCGATGAGCGACAACAGCGAGACCGCCATCCTCGCGGGAGGCTGCTTCTGGGGCGTCCAGGAGCTGCTGCGTCAGCGCGACGGAATCATCTCCACCCGGGTCGGATACACCGGCGGCGAGAACGACAATCCGACCTACCCGAACCATCCCGGTCACGCCGAGGCGGTGGAGATCGTGTTCGACCCGGAGCGCATCTCCTACCGGGACATCCTCGAGTTCTTCTTCCAGATCCACGACCCGACGACCAAGGACCGTCAGGGCTACGACGTCGGCTCCTCCTACCGCTCCGAGATCTTCTCGACGAGCGACGAGCAGCGCCAGGTCGCCGAGGACACGATCGCCGACGTCGACGCCTCAGGCCTGTGGCCCGGCAAGGTCGTGACCGAGATCAGCGAGGCCGTCCCGTTCTGGGAGGCCGAGCCCGAGCACCAGGACTACCTCCAGCGCTACCCGAGCGGCTACACCTGCCACTTCCCGCGGCCTGGCTGGAAGCTGCCACACCGCGAGACCGCAGCCTGATTCGCGGTCATCCGGGTCGCGTCGAGGCTCATGTCCACGATCCTCGACGTCGAAGACCAATGGGTGATCCGTCATTCGTCGACTGAGCTCGAATCGCTGATCGCCATCGCCGCCAGCGTGGCCGGCGCGCACCGGATCGAGGACGTGCTCGAGGTGGCGGCCACACGCGCGCGTGAGGCGATGGGCGCCGCGACGCTGTCGATCAGCCGCTGGGAGGTCGAGCGGGGCTGCCTGCGCACGCTGATCAACGCCGGCGAGGACGAGCTCTGGCCTCAGGACGAGGTCTATCCGCTGGACGACTTCCCTGCCGCGGTCGCGCTGCTCCGCGCCGGCCGGCCACACATCGCGTTCATCGACGACGCCGACACCGACCCCGCCGAGCAGCGACTGCTGCGCAGGTTGGGAATGGACAGCTCGGCGGCCGTGCCGATCGTCTACGAGGGCGCCACCTGGGGTGAGCTGTACGCGACGAGCGGACCGGACAGGCCGCGGCTCTCGCATGCCGACGTTCGCTACATGCAGGCGATCTGCGGCCAGATCGGCTTGGCGCTCGGCCGCGCCGAGCTGTTCTCCCGCATGTCGGCGCTCGCGTTCGAGGACCCGTTGACCGGCCTCGCGAATCGTCGCGCGGTCGGCGACCGCCTCGATGAGCTGGCGGCGCGCGGGGAGCCGGCGGCGCTGCTGCTGGGCGACCTCGACGGGCTCAAGGCGATCAACGACGCGGACGGCCACGCCGCCGGCGACGCGGTCCTGCGAGGGGCGGCCCGCGCATTGCGCGACGCCGCCGGCGGCGACACGCTCGTAACGGTCGCACGGCTCGGCGGCGACGAATTCTGCGTTCTCATGCCGGGCGCGAGCGCGGCCGACGCCAAGGCGCTCACTCGGCTCGTCACAACACCGCCCATGGCCGGCGCCACCTTCTCGTGGGGGCTCGCGCTGACCTCGGGCCGCGACTGGAAGCCGGCAGCGCTGTTGCGCGCTGCCGACATGGCCCAGTACGAGGCAAAGCGCCACGGCGGCAACTGCCTGCGCACAGCGGCCGACTCGATCACGGCACCGTCGCAGCGCCGTCCGGCCGCGCGCACGCGCGACCGCGCGAGGCTCGCCGCGCGGATCGTGGACGCCGCGCTCGGATGGCTCGACGGCCCGGGTCGTGACGCGTCGGCCGCGAGGCGCGTACAGGCGGTGGCCGAGATCGCCGCGGGAGCCCTGGACGCGTCATCCTGGTCGGTCTCCGAGATGTCGCGGGACGCCGGCACGGTCAGCACCATCACGTACGCCGACCGCCGGCTGGGAGCGGGCAGCGTGGTCGACGCGGACGAGACGTTCCTGCTCGCCGACTACCCGGAGACGCTGGTGGTCGTGCGCGACGGCGGCGGGTTCCACCTTGACGCCGAGGATCCCGAGGCCGACGCCGCCGAGCGGATGCTGCTCGCGCGCAGCGGGCGCACGCAACTGCTGGCCGCGGGCGCGTCGGGACAACTCGTCGAGCTCTACGGTGACGGCGCGACGCCGCCGATGGGATGGGCGACGGCGTCCCTGCGCCTGCTGGTGCGCGAGGCCGTCAGCCTGGCTGAGCCGTCCGCCCGATCGACCGCTCGGGTGGCCGGCGGAGACGCCGCCGGCCACCCTGCTGCGGAACGCTGCTAGCCGACCGGATCCGGCGTCGTGGTGTTGAGGTCGCGGTCGAACGGCGTCCGCTCGGACACCTTGTCGAACTCGAAGTAGCGGCCGGGAGTGGCTCCCTTGGCCCCGAACCCGAATCCCGCACCCTGGAGCTGCTCCACCGCGCCGAAGATGTTCTCGAAGCCCGGCTGGCCCCGGTTCGGCGCGCCCGGCGCCGTCTCGACGCGGTCGGACTTGATGAACACGCGATCGTTGCCCAGCTTGCCGAGCGACTGGCGGGCAAGTGCCCGGTGGACCGCCTCGACGCCCATGAACTCGGTCGCGACCGTGGCCTGCAGGCCGAGCGCCGCGTAGCCGAACGCGGCGACGCCGATCAGATACGCGTTGCAGAAGATCTGATCCCCGACCTCGAGCGTGGACAGGAACGCCTTGCGGTTGGAGAAGACCGCGTCGGGCACCCAGATCTTCTTGGTGACCGGCTTGGCGCCCAGAGTCTCCGTCAGCACCCGGTAGTGGATCAGCTCCTCGCCCGCCGCAGCCTTGATGTTGCGCTGCGTCTTGCGGTCGCCGCCGAGCCCGCGCTCCCAGCCGACCGTGTTGACGATCGTCGCGAGGACCTCGGCCGTCGCCGCCACGGTGAGGATGTTCTCCGGCGTGTTGTCCGTCGGGAAGTTGGCGGCCCTCGCCCGTGCACTCGGCTTTGCCGCTGCCGAATCGACCAGCCCCAGCATCCCGAGGCCGCCGATGGTGGCGGCCGCCGCTCCCATGAGCTGGCGACGAGTCGCCGCGGACGCTCCTGCGTTCTGCTCGTCGATCGTCTTGTAGACGAGGTCGGTTGCGTCTGACATCGCATCTGCCTTCCTGCGGGGCGTCATGCCCGCACACCGTATGGAGTCCGAGTCCTTCGACGCGCACCATATGCGCAAGACGGGTATTCCGACAATCGAACGACGTGTTCTTGGCGCAGCGTGACTCGTCGGCGCCCCCGCCCAGCTCACGCCGCGATGAACGGAACGCGCTCGCTAGTTCGTGCGGATTGCGGCCAACTTGCCGATAAGACGCTGAACATCAAGCCGCGCCTGGTCCACGGTCGCGCGACTGCGCTCGACTTCGGCGCGCAGCCGCTCGGTCTCCTCACCGTCGCTCTCGAGCCTCATCACCTTCTCGCGGAGCGCTCCCTCCGTCGATTCCGCCTGCGCGACCGCCGCACGCGCCGCCTCGAGTTGGCCGCGAAGCGTCCCCAAGGCGGCGTCCTTCTCCTCGAGTTCGCTGCGGAGCGTCTCCGCGGCGGTGTCCTTCTCCACGAGCGCCTGCTCAGCGGACTCGCGGAGCTTCGCGAGCCCGACACGAAACCGCTCGCCGTCGTCGGCGCGGTGCTCGCGCTCGGCTCGGAGGTCGTCACGCGCCCGGGAGAGCTCTTTCGCGATCTGCTCCATGGCGATGCGGACTGCGCGAGACTCCTCCTGCGCGGCGAGCAGATCCGCGTGCGTGCCCAGCGACGCGTCGGCCGGGTGTGCAGGACGCGGGTCCTCGGATTTCCGATCCGTCGACTCCGCGCCGGGCAGCAGCACGATGCCGGAGGACGCTTCTGGCGGATTGGCCCCGTCCGGATGCGTCGTCCGGACTTCGAGTACGCGAGCGCGAGAGAGCCTCTGCTTCGCGCCGGCCGCAGGGAGTTCGACGACGAGGCCGCCGCCGAGCTGGAGCTGCGCGGCATCGAATTCAGCCGGAGCGTCCCGCCCTGCGAACGCGGCCTGCCAGAACCGCCCATCCCGCGGCGGCCCGCTGAGGCTGTCCGGCACCGCCGCAAGGCGGTGCTCATGATCGCCGGCCAGGACCACGAGCACCGGCGACGCGTCTAAGCGCGCATCGGGCAACCCGCCGAACGTGCCCGACAGCTCGAGGCGATCGGGTGTCAGCCATCCGAAGCGCTTCAACTCGAAGACCGCAGCCGCACCCCCGGGGGCATGCGCAGGAGTCCGATTCTCGCTGGCCATGTGCGCAGCGTAGTCCGTCCCGCTCCCGACTTGTGGGTGGTCTAGACGAATGCAGGACCCATCGGCAGGCGTGACCGCCCGTCAGTGCGCGCGCGCCAGATCACGTCGCGGTGACGCGGAATGGCTTGCTGTCGTGTCGTCGTTCGTGTAATAGTCTGGAAAGTAGATGAATGCAGCAGATATCTCGAACAATCAAGGGGCTGCAGCCTCGCGATCCTCTCCATTGGTTCAGGTATCAGGCCACGCCACTGGACTAGGCGGCAGCTACGGTGCTGGAAGCCGCGGTGGCACGGAGGCTGACGAGGGGAGCGACGGAATTGCCGACGACGAGAGTCACTCAGATTCAAGCGGCCGAGCGCCCGATGCACGCGTCATGGGTCGACGGTGCCGGCAAGCGGCTCTTCGACGTCACCGTTGCCGCGGTCTCGCTGCTCCTGCTCCTGCCGCTGCTGGCCATGATCGCGGTGCTCATCAAGCTCGACTCCAACGGCCCGGTGTTCTACCGGGCGCGCCGCGTCGGCCACCGCGGTCGCGAGCTGCAGATGCTCAAGTTCCGCAAGATGCGAGACCGGGCGACCGGCATCGAGCTGACGATGGACGATGACGATCGGTTCACGCGCATCGGCGCGTGGCTGGCCAAGCTGAAGCTGGACGAGCTCCCGCAGCTGTGGCACGTCCTGATCGGCGAGATGAGCATCGTCGGCCCGCGGCCCGAGAGTGAGGGGTTCGTCGCGCTCCACGCTGCCGAGTACCGGCAGATCCTCATGGTGCGTCCCGGCGTCCTCGGCTGGTCGCAGCTCGCGTTTGCACAGGAGAGCCGCATCCTCGACGAGGGAGATCCGGTGGGACATTACGTTGCGCGGATCCTGCCCCAGAAGGTGTCGCTCGATCTGCTGTACGCCGCCACGCGAACGCTCGCATTGGATGTGCGCATCGTGCTGTGGTCGGTCCTCGCGGTCGCGCTGCGCCGTTCAGTCGCGGTCCACCGGGACACCGGCCAGATGAACCTGCGGAGGCGCTGATGTCCGAGCGCGTCGTGATCCTTGCGGGTGGCCTCGGCTCGCGGTTGCTCCCCTATCGCACGATCGTGCCGAAGCCGCTCCTGCCGGTCGGCGACCGCTCGGTGCTCGAGCTGATGCTGGGACAGCTCGCGAAGCACGGCTTCGACGAGGTCACACTCGCCGTGGGCGGACTCGCAGGGCTGATTCGAGCCCTGCTGGGCGATGGTTCGCGTCAGGGCGTCCAGCTCCGCTACGTCGAGGAGCACGAGCCCCACGGTACCGCCGGCGTGCTCGGCCTCCTCGACCTCGACAAGCCCTTCCTGCTCATGAACGGCAACGTCCTGACGACGCTCGACTACCGCGGGCTGTGGGACGCTCACCGGGCGTCCGGCAACGCCGTGACGATCGCAACGCATCGACGCGAGGTCACGACTGACTACGGGGTGCTGCTCCTCGGTGAGGACCCGAGCGATCCGTCCGTGCTCGGCTATCTCGAGAAGCCTTCGACGACCTACGACGTGAGCATGGGCGTGTACGCGATGCAACCCGAGGTCCGGCGGTACATCGCCACGGACGAGGTGCTGGGGCTCCCAGAGCTCATCAATCGGCTCGTGGCGGACGGGCTGTCCGTCGGCGCCTTCCCCCACCAGGGGCTGTGGCTCGACATGCGCCGTCGCGAGGACTTCGAGCTTGCGCAGAAGGGCATCGACGGCATCGAGCCACTGTTCCCGCGCTCCCAGGCGGCGAACGGAGTCGCCGAGGATCGCGAGTCGCCGGCCGCCGTGACGGCTCCCCCGGTGATCGCGCGCTTCGGAAGCTGATCGGGACTTGAGCAGCCAGCGCATCAAGCGAGCCGTCGTCCTGGCGGGCGGGCTCGGACGCCGTCTGCAGCCCTACACGACGGTCTTGCCCAAGCCGTTGATGCCGATCGGCGACCGCCCGGTACTCGACATCGTCATCCGCCAGCTGCGCCACCACGGCTTCACGCACATCACCATCGCCACGGGCTACCTGGCAGAGCTGATCGAGGCGTACTTCTCCAACGGCAACGAGCTCGGGCTCGACATCGACTACTTCCGCGAGCGCACTCCGCTCGGGACGGTCGGTGCGCTGCCGCTGCTCGACGGCCTGGACCAGGATTTCCTTGTCATGAACGGCGATGTCCTGACGGACATCGACTACGGCGCCCTGCTCGCCCGTCACCGCGCCAGCGGGGCGACGATCACCGTGGCGGTCAAGCGGCGCGAGGTCCAGATCTCGCTCGGCGTCCTGCGCTTCGCCAACGCGGAGCACGCCGATCGCATCACCGGCTACGACGAGAAGCCGTCGGTCTCCTACGACGCCAGCATGGGCATCTACTGCGTCTCTCCCGCGGCGGTCCGGTACATCGAGCCCGGAGTGCGCCTGGACTTCCCCGAGCTCGTGCAGCGGCTGATCGACCACGACGAGGACGTCCGCGGTTGGCAGTCGGAGGACTACTGGCTGGACATCGGGCGTCACGATGACTACGAGCAGGCGATCGAGGAGTTCGAGCGGATGCGCCACCGGCTGATCCCCGAGGCCTGAGCCTCACGCCGCGCGGAGCGCGTGCGCGACCGTCCTCGCATCGAGCCCCGCTGCCTCGATCGCGCCCAGATCGACGAGCACCGTCCGTGCGCGTGCCTCGGCGGCCACGGGCGTCGAGCCGTGGAGCATCCTCGGCCACGACCGTGCAGCGACCCCGCAGGCGGTCAGCGCGCGCGCGAGGGCGTCCCGGCGGGCCTCGTCCGGAGCGACGAGCGCGACGGCCTGTGGTGCGGCGCCCGCCGGCAGAGCGTCCGGCCACGCGGGGGTCACGTCCGCGGGCGCGGCCGCCCTGATCGTCTGCGCCGCGGCCCGGCGGGCCTCGACGAGCGCTCCCACGCGTTCCAGGCGAGCCATGGCGAGCGCGGCACGGGGCTCGTCCATGCGGAAGTTGAACCCGATGTCGACGATGTCGTAGGAGTCCGCATGCCCTCGGTGCCGGTCCCACGTGACGCTTGTCATCGCGTGCGAGCGCAGGGACTTCACGCGCGCCGCGAGCGCGTCGTCGCCGGTGACCACGATGCCGCCCTCGCCCACCCCGCCCAGCCGCCCGTCGGCGAGCGAGAAGCAACCCAGGTGCCCGGCGGAGCCCGCCGCGCGCCCGTCGGGGAGGGTGGCGCCGAGCGCGTCGGTCGCATCCTCGATCAGGACGATGCCCTGCGTGTCGCAGGCACGGCGCAGCCCGGCTGCGTCGGCGGCCACGCCCGTCGGATGCGAGACGATGACGACCCGCGTGGCCGGGGTGACCGCTCCGAGCAGGTCGGCGACGGGCTCGAGGACAGCCTCGAGGTCGGCGGCGACCGCCTCCGCGCCCGACGAGCGCGGCGCGAACGCCGCCTCGGGGCCCGCCAGCGACGAGACGACCGCAATGGATCCCTCACCCAGGCCCGCCGCCACGCACGCCAGGTGCAGCGCGGCCGTGCCGCTGGAGACGGCCAGCGCGTGCCTCACCCCCAGGCGCTCGGCCGCGGCGGCCTCGAGCGCCTGGATGCGCGGGCCCATCGTGAGCCAACCGCTCGACACGGCAGCGAGCGCCGCCTCGATCTCCGCTTCCTCCAGCCTCACGACGCCAGTGCGTCCTCGAGTGCCGCGAGGACGCGGTCCTGCTCGGTCTCGGTCATGTGCGGGAACAGCGGGAGGGTGACCTCCGTGCGCGCCAGGCGCTCGGTGCGGGGGAGCGAGATGCCCGGGAAGCGCTCTCGATACGCCGTGAACTCGTGCACGGCCGGGTACAGCAGGCTCGTCTGGATCGCATGACGCTCGCGCATCGCGCGGCGAACCGGGCTCTGGCGGCCCTCGTCCTCGAGCAGGATCGGCATCACGTAGCAGGAGGACAGCTCGACGTCCTCGTCCCGGTAGGGCACGATCACACCGTCGAGCAGCGCCAGCCCCCGGCGGTAGCGCCGGACCAGCGCACGCCGCTGCGCGATGTCGTCTTCCAGGCGGCGCAGGCGCGAGAGCAGGAGCGCCGCGCGCGGCTCGTCCATCCGGTAGTTCAGGCCGCCCGCCGCGGGCGAGCGGTATTCACGCGCGTACGCCGCGGCCCCGTCGTCGTCCGTTGCCAGCAGGCCGCCTTCGCCACACGGGAGCACCTTGTTGGAGAAGAACGAGAAGGCGCCGGCGAATCCGAAGGTGCCGAGCTTGCGATCGCCGAGGCGCGCGCTGGGCGCGTGCGCCGCGTCCTCGATCAGCTCGAGCCCGTGGCGCTCGCAGAGGGCGGCCAGCCGCTCGACGGGGGCGGCGTAGCCCCCGAAGTGCACGGCGGCGATCGCCTTCGTGCGGGGGCCGATGAGCGTCTCGACGTGATCGGGGTCGATCGACAGGTCGTGCGTGCCGATCGCGTCCGCGAACACGGGCGTCGCGCCGCAGTAGATCACGGCGTTGGCCGTGGCGGCGAAGGTCATGGACGGCACGATGACCTCGTCGCCCGGGCCCACTCCCGCCGCCAGATAGGCGAGGTGCAGCGCCCCCGTGCAGCTCGACAGCGCCACGGCGTGCCGGCATCCGAGCTGCTGCGCGAAGGCCGCTTCGAACGCCTCGACGCGCTCGCCCATGCCCAGCCGGCCGTCGCGGTAGACCGCCGCGACGGCGGCGATGTCCTCCGGCAGCACCCGGAGGTCGAAGAGCGGCAGGCTAGGCGATGTTCCGGAAGCGACCGTCATACGGGTCTCCGAACGCGTCCTCGTCGAGCGCGGCGAGGATCTCGGCGATTCCCCCGGGCACCGAGGTCCTCGTCTTGAAGCCGAGCACCGCATGGATCTTCTCGAAGGAGACCTTGTAGTCACGGGGATCCTCGTCGCGCGCCACATAGGAGACCGACCCGGATGCCGTCTGCTTGCGGATCTCGTCCACGAGGTCGAGCTTGCGGTAGTTCTCGCTCGAGCGGCCGACGTTGAACACCTCGCCGCGGATGAGGTCGGGCGGCGCGTCGAGCACGCCGACCACGGCGCGCGCCGCGTCCCGCACGTGGACGTAGGGGCGCCAGAACTGCTCGCCGTAGACCTCGAGGAGGCGGTCGGACCAGAGATCGCGGGTGAACTCGTTGACGGTGAGGTCGAAGCGCATGCGCGGCGCCGCGCCGTAGATCGTGGCGAAGCGCAGGCACGTCGTCGCCAGGCCGTTCTGGCTCGATCCCATGATCATCTGCTCCATCTGGACCTTCTGCTCCGCGTAGAGCGACACGGGTGCGAGCACGGCCTCCTCGTCAATGGGGATCGTCGGATCCTCCATGCGGCCGTAGTTCGAGCACGTCGAGGCGAACACCATGCGGCGCGTGCCGGCCGTCCGCACGTCCTCGACCAGGCTGCGCGTCGCCTCGACGTTGACTGCGTGCGAGATCGCCGGGTCGTGGGCGCAGGCGGGATCGCCCACGATGGCGGCCAGGTGGACGACCTCGTCGACCCCGTCCAGCGCGGCACGACGCGCCTCGCGGTCGCGGACGTCGCCCACGTGAACCTCGACGCCCGTCGACCGTTGCTCGGCCGCGACCTCCTCCTGCCCGTGGAGCAGCACATCGAGGACCCGGACGCGGCGTCCGCTCGCCTGCAACGCCTGGACGACGAGCGCTCCTACGTACCCAGAACCTCCGGTGACCAGCGTCAGTGCCATCCGTCCTCCATCCTTGACGTCGCCTCCCAGCCGGGCACCTGTCGGCGGGCCGGTGGCGTCGATGATAGATAATGGTGCGTCAAGCGCAGGGGCCATCCGCCCCCCGGTCGGACAGGGTTCCCGGCGGTCCCTCAACTCCCGTCCAGGATCTGTCTGAGGCCCCGCCGAGCTGCGCTACGGTCGCCGCGATGCCTCAGGCCGTCGTCGCGCTCTCAAAGGACTGGGACGACGATCCCACGTCCAACCACCACGTGCTGCGCGAGCTGGCCCGGACGCGCCGCGTGCTGTGGCTGAACTCGGTCGCCGCGCGGTCGCCCGACCTCTCCGACGGGCGCGACCTCCGCCGCGCCGCCCGCAAGCTGCGCGAGTTCGCGCGCGGGCCTGTGAACGTCGAGAACGACCTCTGGGTGTTCACGCCGCTGGTCGTCCCGCTGCCGCACATCGGCGCCGTCCAGCGCCTCAACGGGCGGGTGATGCGCGCGACGCTGCGCTTCCTGCGGGCCCGTCTCGGCCTGGCCAAGTTCCAGCTCTGGACGTTCCTGCCCAACGCCGCGCCCTACCTCGGCGTGGGAGAGTCGCTGTCGGTCTACTACTGCGTCGACGAGCATTCGCTGTTCAGCTCGCTCGACACGGCGCAGACGGTCGCCGCGGAGCGCGACCTGCTCGAGCGGGTCGACCTGGTCTTCGCGATCAACGAGCCGCTGGCGGACCTCAAGCGGGCCGTCAACCCGGAGACGCACCTCGCGCTCCACGGGGTCGACCACGCGCGCTTCGCCGCCGCGCTCGATCCGCAGACCCGTGCGCCCGACGATGTCGCTCGGCTGCCGCATCCCGTGCTCGGCTTTTACGGCGCGCTGCAGGATTGGGTCGATCTCGACCTGCTCGCCGAGATCGCGCGCCTGCGGCCCGACTGGAGCATCGTCCTGATCGGCCAGGAGCAGTCCGACACCTCAGCGGTGCGCGGGCTGCCGAACGTACATCTCCTCGGCAGGCGCCGCCACGACGAGCTGCCGGCGTACTGCTCGGCGTTCGATGTCGCGCTGATCCCCTACCGCATCTCCGAGCAGCTGGCGTTCCGCAACCCGATCAAGCTGCGCGAGTACCTCTCGGCCGGGCTTCCCGTCGTCTCCACGCCGATCCCGGAGATCCACCGCTACGAGCGGTGGTGCGCGACGGCGGACGATCCAGCGGCGTTTGTACAGTCAGTGGCCGTCGCACTCGCCGAAGACACGCAGGAGCGGCGTGCAGGACGATCCCGCGCGATGCAGGACGAGACGTGGGCGGCGCGGGTCGCGGAGATCGACCGCACCGTGACCGCAGTGACCCGCCGGCCTCAGGCGCCGGAAACCGGACGGAAGCGAGACATGACAGAGCAATCGACGACCCAAGCGCGCTTCCGGGCCGGCATGGTCGGTGCCGGCAACATCTGCGAGTTCCACGTGGCCGCGGTGCAGGCGCTGCCCGACGTCGAGCTCGTCGGCGTGACCGATCTCGATGCATCCCGCGCCGAGCGCGCAGCCGCCGAGTGGGGCACGACGGCGTACGCGTCGACGCAGGCGCTCGTGGAGGCCGGCGCGAACGTGATCCACGTCCTCACGCCGCCGCATACGCACGCTGCGGTCGCGCTCGAGGCCCTCGAGCTCGGCTGCCACGTCCTGGTGGAGAAGCCGCTCGCCGACAGCCCGGAGGACGCCCGCCGGATCGGCGAGGTCGCACGGGCCAAGGGCCTGGTCGCGACGGTCGACCACTCACTGCTCTACGACCCCCAGGTCATGATCGCGCTCGACCGGGTGCGCGCGGGCGCGCTCGGCGACATCGTCGCGGTCGACATCTTCCAGAGCTCGGAGTACCCGCCCTACGAGGGCGGGCCCCTGCCGCCCCAGTACCGCGATGCCGCCTATCCGTGGCGGGACATCGGCGTCCACTGCATGTACCTGATCCAGGAGCTGCTCGGCCCGGTCGAGGGCGTGGAGGCCGAATGGTCGAGCCTCGGTGGGGACCGCAACCTCGCGTACGACGAATGGCGCGCGCTCGTCCGCTGCGAGCGCGGCCTCGGCCAGTTCCACCTGTCGTGGAACGTGCGTCCCCAGCAGAGCCAGATCATCATCCAGGGGACGCGCGGCGTCACGCGCGTCGACCTGTTCGCGATGTTCCAGGGCCGCCGCGCGGCGACACCGCTGCCCAAGGCGGCCGAGCGCGTCCTCAATGCCTATAAGGAGTCCCTGCGGCCGCTCGTGGAGGTCCCCTCCAGCGTCCTGAAGTTCGTGCGCAAGGAGATCCAGCCGTTCCAGGGGCTGCGCAACCTCGTCGGCGACTTCTACGCGCGGCTCGCCGCGGGCGACCCGCCTCCCGTCTCGATCGAGGATGCCGCGGTGACGGTCGAGTGGATCGAGAAGGTCGCTCGGGCCGCTGAGGCCGAGCACTCGCAGCGCCTCAGCGGGTACGCGTCGCCGCCGGAGACGACAGAGTTCCTCGTCACGGGCGCGTCGGGCTCGCTCGGCTCGGCGGTGGTCGAGCGACTGCTCGGCGACGGCCGGCAGGTGCGCGCGCTGGTGCGCCGCATCCCGGATCACCCGACGGCCGGCGTCGACTACGTGATCGGGAACCTGGGCGATCCGGAGGCGATCGAGCGCGCCGTCGGCGGGGCCGAGCGGATCATCCACGCGGGCGCCGCCATGAGCGGGGGCTGGCCCGAGCACCTCGGGTCCACCGTCGTGGGCACCCGCAACGTCATCGAGGCCGCCCGGCGCCACGGCGTGCGCCAGATGGTCTACATCAGCTCGATGTCGGTCGTCGACATGGCCGGCGCCGCCGCCGGCGACGGCCCGGTCAGCGAAGCCACGCCGCTCGAGCCCCGCGCGGAGGAGCGCGGCGCCTACACGCAGGCCAAGCTGCAGGCCGAGGTCGAGGTCACGGCGGCCGCCCAGGCCGGCCTGCCGTGCGTGATCCTCCGCCCGGGCGTCATCTTCGGCGGCGGCATCCCGCTCATGAACGGCTCGGTCGCGCGGCGCGCAGGGGGCCGCTGGGTCGTGCTCGGCGACGGCCGTCTCGTGCTGCCGCTCGTCTACATGGACGATGTCGTCGACGCGATCGTCGCCGCGGTTGAGCGGAACCTCGTCGCCGGCGAGGTCATCCAGCTGATCGACCGCGAGCAGCTGACCCAGTCGGAGGTGCTGGCGGCCGTGAACGGCGACGCCAAGCCGCTGCGGGTGCCGCGGCCCGTGGCGTTCGGGCTCGGCAAGCTCAGCGAGTACCCGCTGGGCGCGCTCGGCCGGCCCTCGCCGCTCGCCGTCTACCGGCTGAAGTCAGCCCTCGCGCGGCTGACCTACGAGTCGCACCGGGGCGAGCAGCTGCTCGGCTGGGAGCCGCGCGTGGGCGTCCGCGAGGGCATCCGGCGCGAGACGCACCCGGCCTGAGCCCACCGAGCCGAGCCGGATTGGCTCGGCTCGTCTACCGGGCAGCGGCTAGCGCCGCTTCTGGGCCCGGGCCCAATCCGGCGTGCCGTTACTCGACCGCAGGTTCGTCAGGCGGCGACGCTTCGCGCCGCTCGTCGCCATGGTCCAGATCGCTGGACGCGCTCTCGGCCCGGTGCGGCGCTCATAGGCGATGCTGCGGCCGTTCGGCGAGAACGCCGGGAAGCGCTCCTCTGCACCGCCCTTCGTGAGCTGCTTGAGGCGGCTGCCGTCGGCGTTCATGATCCAGATGTCCGAGCTGCCGGCCCGGCGGCTCTCGAACGCGATGCGCCGCCCGTCCGGCGACCATGCCGGCAGCGCGTCGATGGCAGGGTCGTTCGTGAGCTGCGTGGGGCTGGAGCCGTCGGCGTTCATCACGAAGATCTCCGAGTTCCCCGTGCGCCGGGACAGGAACGCGATCCTGCGGCCGTCGGGCGAGAACTTCGGGTCGTCGTCGGCGACGAGCTCGTTGGACGTCAGCTGCTTCAGGCCGGTGCCGTTGCGGCGCGTCACGTAGATCTCCGGGTCCCCGTCGCGGTCGGACCGGAAGGCGATCCGCTGGTTGTCGGGTGCCCATGAAGGCGCCGCGTCATCCGTGCTGTTTCGCGTCACCCGCCCGCGCTTGCGTCCGTCGATCCTCACGATGTACAGCTCGCGTGTGCGACTCCGGCGACCGAGCTGCTCGTAGACGACCCAGCGGCCGTCGCGGGACACGCTCGGGTTGCTGTCCTCGGCGTTGGCCCGCGTGAGCCGCTTGGGCTTGGAGCCCTTCGCATCCATCGTCCACAGCTGGTTGGCGCCCGTGCGGGTGCTCCCGAACACGATCTTGCCGTTGGGGCCGGGGAACGCGGCCAGCGCGGTGCCGGCCACGATGCCCGACAGTGCCACCACGGCAACGATCATCCATGCTCTACGCGATAGCTGTGACACCGGGCACGCCTCCTTGCTTGCAGATCGTCGGCTGCCGATAGTAGAGGCGCGCCGGCTGGTGACCAGCGGCTAGCCTGAACGATCGACGGGTTTCGAGAGCCATGACCGCCACGACCCAATCAGAAGACGAGCGGTGGACTCGCTTTCGCCCCCCGTCGGTCGCACGCGGCGGCGTCGAGGCAGTCGCCTTCCGGGTCGTCGAGGTGGTCGCCCAGGCGGCGGTTCTGGTCGTCACGGCGCGGCTGATGGAGCCCGCGGGGCGCGGCCTCTACGCCCTCGCTTCTCTGACCGCGCTGCTGTGCGCGCTGCCGCTGGGCTCCGTGTGGAGCGCCAGCGCCATCGAGGTCGCCAGGCGCCGCACACCGCTGCCGGAGCTGCTGGGCGCCTCGGTTGCGATCGCGCTCGTCGGCGGCATCGCGACGGCGCTTGCCGCGTTCGCCGTCGCGTGGTCGCTGGGCGACCGCTGGTGGGTCGTGGCGTTTCCGGCCGCGACGGCGCCGTTCATCCTGTTCGCGCGCTACGGCGAGGGGCTCTACCAGTCGATCGGCCACGTTCGGGCCGTCAACGTCATCATCCTCGGTCGGGTTCTGCTCCCGCTCCTGCTCGTGACGCCGCCATTGCTGATGGGCGCGGGGGTCCGGACGTCGATCGAGATCTGGACGCTCTGGCTGGTCGTGCTGCCCGCCTTCATGTACCTCCCTCTGCGGCGGATGCTCGGGGGCCGGCGCAGGCCTGCGGAGCGCGGCCTGTACCGCCGGCTCGTGACCACCGGCGGCAAGCTCTCGGTGGCCAACACGGCGCTGGTCATGAGCCCGCGGATCGCGCTGATCGCGCTCGCGGCCTTCAGCGGCGAGGTGGCGGTCGGCGTCTACTCGGTCGCCGTCGCCGTCGGCGACGTCCTCTACCTGACGACGAACTCACTTGCCTCGAGCACGTTCCGGGGGATCGCCGGCCGCGAGCTGGGCGCATCCACGGCCCTCGCCGCGCGGTCGATCCGGCACGCGCTCCTGCTCGCGCTGGTCTCGGGGGTGGTGCTCGTGCCGGCCGTCGCCGTCACGCTGCCCCTGGTGGTCGGGGACGGCTACGGCGACGTCCCGGGCGTGCTGGCGATCCTCGTCCCCGGGATCCTCGGCCTCTCGAGCTTCTGGGTGCTGCACACGTTCTTCGCCGTGCAGCTCGGCCGGCCGGCGATCGTCACCCGCATCGCGCTGCTCACCCTCGCGCTCAACGCCGTGCTCTGCCTCGCGCTCGTGCCGCCCTTCGGCCTCTGGGGGGCGGCGATAGCCACCACGCTCGCGAACATCCTCTCGGCGGCGCTCTCGTTCCGGCAGTTCCGGGCCGTCTCGGGCATCCCACTGCGAGCGCTGTGCCCCGGACCGGCCGAGGTACGCGACTACGTGGAGCTCGCCCGGACCGTGTCGGCACGCGCGCGGCGCGCCAGGTCGTAGGCGTCGAGCAGCCGCGCGCCGATCGCCTCGGGACCGAACCGGGCTCGAGTGCTCTCGAGCACGGTCTCGCGCGCCGGCAGCCCACCGGAGCGCGCCGCCACGATCGCGCGGGCGAGCGCGGCCGGATCGCGCGCGTGGACGAGCACGCCCAGCGACGCCTCCAGGATCTCCGCGTAGGGATAGAGGTCGAACGCGATGACCGGCACGCCGCGGCTGAGGCCCTCGAAGAGGCTGTAGCCCCACTCCTCCCACAGGGCAGGGGCCACCAGCACGTCGGCGCGGTCGGCGACCCGGTCGAGGTAGACGTCGCGGTCGATGTGCCCGGTGACCTCGACGCGCACGCCCGCGCGCTCGACGGCCTGAAGCAGCGCGTCCGGGCGCTCACCCCATCCACCGAAGAGCATGAGCTCGAGCGATTCCCCGCCCGGCACGATGGGCAGCGCCTCGAGCAGGTAGCGCAGCCCCTTCCAGGAGCGGTCGAGCGGATGCGCGCAGAAGGCGATCCGGAACGCGTCCCCGGGCACCCGCTGCGCCGCGGCGGGTGCGACGGCGATGCACGGCGGGATCCATGCCGCCGGTCGACCCCGCTGCTCGTAGAAGCGCGCCGCCGACGGCGTGGCGGTGACGAGCAGATCGGCGCGGCGGTAGCCGAGGGAGTCGGACGCCTGCGTCTGTGCCTGGCGCGCGACGTGAGCCGTGACCTGCACCGCGCTGCGAGCGGGTCCCGGCAACGATGCGCCGACGCTGCCGGTGCCGTAGGCGCTCTCTCGCCGGAGCCGCCCGCGCAGGGTGGAGCGGGCCGGGTGATACCAGGCCTGCACGACGACCGTCAGATCGGAGGGGAGCAGCGCCGCGGTCCCAGGGCTGAACGCGTGAACGACGTCGAGCGGATGGTCGCGGATGGCCTGCGCCCAGCGCCGGCCCAGCTCGAGCTTGGAGGCGAGGAACAGCGCATCGCGTGCGCGCGGCGGGAGCTCGCGGGCCGGCGGTGCGAGCGCCACCAGCCTGTCGGCCAGATGCCGTGCGCGCCCGGGGAGCGCGAGGCCGGGCTCGGCGAAGATCGTGACGTCCACACCGAGGGCATCGAGGCCCAGCGCCGTATCGACGGGGCCGATCGCCATCCCGGCCGACGCGGAGGAGAAGATGCCGAGGCCGACCCGCAAGACGGCCGGAGTCTAGAGCGACCCGATCGACACGAAAGTTCCTCGCTCTCGCGGCCGTTCCTCGTGCAACTAGAATCCGGTCGCTAGGCTTGGCGTTCGTCCCGCACCTTTCGCGTTCTCCGCGGGTTGGGTGGGGCGGACGGGGCGCACGGATGCATGTGCGATGGAACCACGGACGACGGAGCGAGACAGGTGACCGGCCAACGGAAGTTCGGCATAGCTCTGGCGGCGGGCGTGATGCTCGGCTCGGGCGGGCACGCCGGGGTCGCGAGCGCGCACGGGCACCCGGCCGCGCACCTGAGCGCGGCGCAGGAGAAGAAGCTCGAGCGCGTTGAAACACGGACGCTCGGACCGGCGCACGCGTCCGAGCATGCCGAGCTGCGGCGGCTCGCCGCCAAGGCCGCGGCGCGCGCCGCCAAGCGCCGTGCGACGTTACGCGCGCTGCCCCGCGCACAGCAGCGCCGCGTCAGGGCCCGCGAGCGCAGGCTCGCGCGGGCTCGAGCCGGGCGCGTGCGTGCCCAGGCGGCCCAGGCGGGCGCTCCGTCGGACGTCGGGCAATGGACGACGGGCCCGACCAACATCCCCGTCATGGGCATCAACGCCGCGACGCTTCCGACCGGGAAGGTCCTCTTCTGGGCCTACCCGACGAACCCCAATCCCGCGTACAACCCGGCGTACCAGCCGGGCGGGATCGGCAGCGCGCCGAACAACTCGCTAAGCGCGGTGTGGGATCCCGCCACCGGGCGGACGAAGGTCATCCCCCCGCCGATCAACCCAGACACCGGCGAGCGGACGAACCTCTGGTGCTCGGGCATCTCGTTCCTCGCGGACGGACGGGTGCTGGCGACGGGCGGCAACCTCGGCTACACGCCCGACTGGCGCGGACTGCAACGCGCATACATCTTCGACCCGCAGTCCGAGACGTGGTCCGAGGTGGGACGCATGCGCGGCGGGCGCTGGTACCCGAGCCAGGTGCTGCTGCCCGACGGCCGCACCCTCGTCCTGCAGGGCTACGACGAGACGGGCACGCAGACCCGCAATCGCGACGTCGAGGTCTTCGACCCGGGCACCGGCCAGTTCTCGGTCATCGGTCAGCTGGGCGCCCCGGGCGCGCCGCCGGTCGGCGAGTACTACCCGCACACGTTCCTCATGCCCAGCGGCCGCGTGCTCATCGCCGGCCAGTTGCGCCCCGACTCATGGCTTCTCAACCGCCCGGGCGGGGACCTCTCCTGGACGGACATCCCGCACCCGCGGCCGACGTTCCAGGACCGCCAGTGGGGGACCGCCGTGCTGATGCCCGGCGGTGCCGCCGGATCGACGCGGGTGATGCAGCTCGGCGGGTCCTGGCTCGATTCGCCGGCCGGTGTGGACGCCGTCAAGACCACCGAGGTCTTCGACGAGGCGAACCAGGGCGCGGGCTGGCAGTTCACCCCGAGCCTCAACGTCGGGCGCGGGCACGCCAACACCGTACTGCTGCCCGACGGCTCCATGGTGGAGGTCGGAGGCGGCAAGGGCATCAACCCCGAGCGGTCGAACCAGTACGTGGTGAGCGGCGCCGAGCGGCAGGTGGAGCTGTGGGACCCCGCCACCGGTCAATGGCGCCTCGGACCCCCGCAGGTCGAGGCGCGCGCCTATCACTCGACCGCCGTGCTGCTCCCGGACGGGCGCGTGGTGTCCGCGGGTGACGACTACGCCGGCACGGGTGGCCCCGGCACGGGCCTGTCCCAGGACACGCTCGAGGTCTACAGCCCGCCCTACCTCTTCCGCGGGCCGCGACCCGGCCTCGTGTGGACGCCGGGCGCCGTCCGGTGGAACACGACGTTCGGCGTCGCCAGCGGCGACGCCGACGTCAAGCGGGCGGTCCTGATGGCGCCGTCGGCCACGACGCACGCGTCGGACTTCAACCAGCGCTCGCTCGACGTCCGCATCACGAAGCGGGCCGACGGGCGCGGCTATGACGTCACCTCGCCGACCGGACCGACCGCGGCGCCGCCCGGTGCCTACATGCTGTTCCTCCTCAACGACCGTGGCGTGCCGTCCGTGGCGCGGTGGATCCGGCTCGACGGCAATGCTCCGCCGCCTCCGGACATTCCGGCTGACCTTCGCCTGGGGGGCGCGGACACCACGGCACCGAGGATCCTCTCGGCACGCATGACGCGGCGACGCCTGATCACGGCGCCCGCCAAGCGGCGCCGTGGCTCGACGTTCGTGCTGAAGCTGTCGGAACGGGCACGCGTCTCGTTCCGGTTCCAGAAGGCCCGCCGGGGCAAGAAGGTCGGTCGCCGGTGCGTCAAGCCGACACCGTCCCGCGCTGGCCGGCGGTCCTGCACGCGCTACACCAACTGGGGCCCGTACCTGCGCACGAAGATCCTCAAGAAGGGCACGTCGCGGGTCCGGTTCGCCGGGAAGCTCGGGCGCCGGCGGTTGCCGAGCGGGCGCTGGCGCACGCGGATCGTCGCCCGCGATCCGGCCGGCAACCGGTCGCGGTCGCGGACCCTGCGCTTCAAGGTGCGTCGCCTGCGCTGAGCTAGTGTCGTGAGTCGTCATTTCGCGGGCAGCTCTCGGGCCGTCTGCTCGCGCCTGACGGCCGGCGACAAACGGCCGCTTACGCCCGGTAGGCCACCGATTTGTCGCCGACAGCCAGACACGACCATCCGGGCCGATATCTGCACACGAAATAACGACTCACGACCCTAGGGCAGCGCGAACAGCTGGGCTCGGTCACCGGGCGCGCCCAGCGTTCGGATCGTGCCGCCCGCAGACAGCGCGGCCGCGCCGAACGTGCGCCGGATGAACTCGTCGCCCTCCTGGCGCAGGACGGTCCCGGTATGCGAGATCTCGTACGTCTGCCCGGCCGCGACGCGCACGGGCGGCCAGAGGCCGCTGCCGGCGATTCCGCTGCCGAGGCCCAGCGTGCGCCCCACCACCCCCGTCTGGAGGTTGCGCACCCTGACGACGCCGACCTCACGGCCCAGCGGCGCGTAGCCCCCCGCGCGCGCGAGTAGCCGGGATGTCGCAGCCGGTCCCACCCGGACGCGATAGTTGCCCTGGCCCCGGTAGGCGTACCACGGCTGGTTGGACTGAGGCGTCGCGCGGGGCGAGGACTGCCAGCCGTACCACGGCAGTCGCGCGCCGTCGTCGCTCGTCGTCGAGCCGGCGTAGGCGCCGGGCGTGTCACCCTCGCCCACCCGCCGGCCCCACACCCACGACCGGCCGCGATTCACCGACCACGCGACGGCCTCCCGCGGATCGAGCCCGGCGATCGCTCCGCGTGCCGCGGGATCGAGCGTGTTGCGACCGTTCGGTCCGGCCTCGGTGGCGCGGACGACCGGCGAGTTCTCCGAGAACCAGTTGCGCTGTGGCCGCCGATCGCGGTTCTGGAAGACGATCGCGTACGGCACGCCCCCCTGGATCGGGACGCGGCCGAAGTCGAAGTAGAGCAGCATCGTCCCGAACCCGCGCGGGATGTCGAAGGCGGCGCGCGACTGGCGCCACCGGCGGACGGCTCCCACGGTCTCCCGCGCGAGCACCGAGCGCAGGTCAGGCGTGCCGTCCTTCCGGACGCGCACGAGCCGGGCGCGGATGATCCCCCCGCTTCCGCGCGCGTAGCCCGCGCGGCTCGAGGGGATCAGTCCGCGTCGGTGGAGCGAATCGAAGGCGCGCGAGCCCTCGAGATTGAAGCCGCTGATGAAGCGGTGCAGCGTCGTGTCGCGGTCGATGACGAAGCGCTGCGCGTAGAGGTAGCGCGGGCTGTTCATCACCTGGTTATTGACGTTGTAGATCCCGATCGGGATGTCGCGCTGCGCGTGAGCCGAGGGTGCGTGGGCAGCAGCGGCCGAGGCGCACAGGGCGCCGAGGAGCGCGCGGCGACAGCGGCTCAACGGCCTAGCTTCTTCACGGATCCGTCCAGCGGTCTAGCGTAGGGGTCGCCGAGGCGCAATACAACAAGTTATGGGCGGAAGCCTCCGCGCGAGCGCTTGGCCGCCCGAGCGACGGCTCTGAGCATGCCGATGCCGTAGCCCGCGTGCAGGGCGGGGAAGGAGGAGGCGACCAGCGGGATCAGCGACGGGTCATGCTCCCGGGACGCCGCTGCCGCCGCCGCGGTCGCGGAGGCCGCGTAGACGGCTGCGAGCACGGCCAGCGGCCGCCGCGCGCGCCGGCTGACGATCGCGCCGGTGGACAGCGCGCCCACGCCGGTCACGAACACCGCCGGGATGAGGTGATGCGGCCGCAGGAACGCGGGATGCCGGCGCACGACATTGACGCGCGCCTCGCCATAGTTGCGGTATTGACGATAGGCCGCCTTCCAGGTCGGCCGGGTGATGTAGTGAAACCGGATCCGGCGGTCGAGCAGGATGCGGTAGCCGCCCTGGGTCACCCGCCAGTCGAGCTCGTCGTCCTCGCCGAAGTTCATCTCCGGATCGAAGGGCCCCACGTGCTCGAGCACCGAGCGGCGATAGACCCCGCACTGCACGCTGGGGACGAACTCGCGGTCGCCCTTGATGGCATAGGTTCCGCCTCCCACGCCGAACGCGGATGCGCGGGCGAGGGCGAGGGCCTCGCCGAAGCGCGTCTCTCCCTCCTGCTCGGGCATCCCGCCCACGCAGCCGACCTCGGACCCGCCGCTCTCGATCGCCTCGACGGCGCGCGAGACGAAGTCGCCCTCCGGATACCCGTGCGCGTCGATCTTCGCGACGAGGTCGCCCGACGAGCCCGCGATCGCGAGGTTGAGCGCCTCGGGCAGATTCAGCCTCCCGCGCTCGGCGATGACCTCGAGCCGTGGCTCGGCCTCGGCACGCCGGCGGACGATCTCCACGGTGCGGTCGGACGAGCCGCCGTCCACCAGCCAGATCCTCACCAGGTCGGGGGGGTAGTCCTGCCCGATCACCTGATCGAGGCAACGCTCGATGTAGTGCTCCTCGTTGAAGGTCGACAGCACGATGTCGACCGTCGGCCGTCCCAGCTTCTCCGGTGCCGACACGGCGGCGAAGGATAGGGAAGCGGCGGGCCGCTCCGCGCGACCCGCCCTTGCCCTGCCTCGATGCCCGGCCGCGAGGCTACGCCCCGCTGCCGATGCGGAAGTGCTGCTGGATCTGGGTGGGCGTGAGCACGGTGCCTCCGTAGACGGCGGGCTCGTCGATGGCGCCGGCGAAGCTGCCGAAGCCGAGCGAGCTGGCGCCGACCGTCAGCGGCCCGCTGGTGTCCGGGAGCGCCTGTGTCGAGGCAGCCGTCGCGGCGAGCGCGCCGTCGCGGTACATCCGCAGGCTCCCGCCGTCATAGCTCACGACGATGTGCGCGCGCCGTCCCGCCGTGAGCGGCGAGGTGCTGACGGTCTCATAGACCCCGTTGCGCAGCCGGCCGAACCAGAGCCGGGAGCTGTTGGACCAGAGCAGCCAGCCGTTCGTGCCCGAGGCCTCCTTGCTGAAGATGCGGCGCGAGGGCGAGTCCACGGTTGCAGGCTTCACCCACGCCTCGACGGAGAACCTCGCGGTGCCGGCGAAGTCGTTGACGTCGCCGAACCGGATGTTGCTCGTCGAGCCGTTGAACGTCACGGCGCGATTGGCGTCGCCGGTCAGCAGCCCGACCTGACCCAGCGTCACCGCGCTGTAGGTCCCGGGGGCCGGGCCCTTCGCGGCGATCGCGCTCGTGCCCGAGCTCTCGCCGAGCCGCCAGTAGTGCGTCAGGCCGGCGGTCTGCATGATCGTGTCGGCGTACCCCGTGGGAGCGGGGGTCGGGGTGGGGGTCGGGGTCGGGGGCGGGGTCGGCGTGGCACCCGGGGCGCCGAGGGTGATGTCGCGCGCCACGCTGCTCGTGCGGCCGCTGGAGTCGCGGACCGTGAGCGTGACGTGCTTGGTGCCCGTGTACCTGAACGTGAACTGGGTCACGCAGCCGGTGAGCGTGGTCGCCCCGTCGAGATCCCAGCTGCAGGTGATCGCGGTGCCGGTCGAGGATGAGCCGTCCATGGTCACGGGCGATCCGGTCACCGGCGCGCTGGGGGAGATGACGGCGCGCGCGACCGGAGCCGCGGTCCCGGGCGGGGGCGTCGGGGTCGGCGTCGGCGTCGGGACCGGGGGCGGCGGGGTCGAGCTCGACCCCGGGAACCAGGGGTGGGGTGTGGCGAAGAGCTCCGCCCGGTCGGCCGTATTGGCCGTGTTGGTCGTGAACGGGTATGGACCGGTCGGGTCGCCGATGCGGAACAGCACCCGCATGAAGTTGTCCGCCGGGTTCTTGAAGACCGTGCCCGTGTTGGTGATCGTGTACGTGTCGCCCGCCTCGATGCGGACCTGCGGGCTCAGCGCGCTGCGCTTGAGGCCGCTGCCGATCGACGCGGTCTGGCCCGTCTGGCCGGTGCGGAGGTTCTTGACGGTGACGACGCCCACGTTGGCGCCGACGGCCGCGTAGCCACCGGCCTGCGTGAGGGTGACCGCTCGCGGGGCGCTGCGCAGCGTCAGCGTGCACGCCGTGCACTTCTGCCAGTAGTTGTTGTACGGCTGGTTGGAGGAGGGCTTGACGTTGCCCGCGGTCGCCGTCCAGCCGTAGAACGGCAGGCGCGTGCCGTCGTCGGTGGTGGCGGAGCCGGTGTAGTAGCCCTGGCCCACGAGCCTGCCCCAGACCCAGTTCGTGCCATTGTCGGTCGACCAGGTCGCGGCCTCTCGGGGATCCAGGCCACCGACGGCGCCGGGCTTGTTGGGATCGAGGTTGTTGTAGCCGTTGGGCCCTGCCTCGCTCTCCTTCATGTCAGGGGAGTTGATCGAGAAGTAGTTGCGGGCCGGATCGCTGGTGCTGTTCCGGATCACGACGACGTACATCGTGTTCGCCTTGAGGGCCACACCGCCGAAGTTGAAGTACGTCTGCCCCGACACCGTGCTGATGCCGTAGTTCGACTTGATCTCGGTGTAGCGCTGCTGCGCGGTCACCGTCTCCTGCGCGAGCACATTGCCCAGGTCCGGCGTGCCGTCGGCCCGCACCGTGACGAGCTGGGCGTTCATGACGCCCGCGTCGCCCTTGCCGTAGCCGCCCGTGCCCTGGTCGGCGAAGACGCCGCCGGCTCCGAGGGCCTTGAAGCCCGTGAAGAAGCGATGGACGCGCGTGTCGGTGTCGAGCACGAACCGCACGCCGTAGCGCCAGTTGGCGTTCTTGAGGTTCTGATCGTTGATGTTGGCCGCCGCGACGGGTATGTCTCTGGCCGCCTGGGCCGGCTGAGCGACGGCGGCGGCGACCGCGACGCCGAGAGCGGGAACGACGGCGATCAGCCTGAGCGTTCGCGCCGTTCGGCGCAGGGCACGGGAAAGCGACGCGCTGGAGGCGCGCGTGGAATGAGCAGGCACGGGTGTGCTCCTCGGTGAGAAGGGCCGCCTCGCGCCGGCTCGCCCTCGGCTCGCGCCGCGTTAGCTTGCCTTCGGCGAGCCGCGCGGATGAGCGAGGCTCTGGCGGGCGGCGGGACCGATTGCTTTGGGCTACCTCACCGCTCTGTGTACCTTGCCTATCGGCAGTCGCCGACGACCCTTTAGCACAAGTTGAGGAATCCTCCTGCCCGCCCGCTCACGGGGCCGCAGAGAGGTTCCCGATCACGCGTCAGGGGACGCGGATCTCCTCCCTGGGCGCGCGGTAGCCCCCGTACTCTGCGCCGAACAGCGGCGCCGAGGCGCGGTTGACGACGATGCCCAGCAGCCGCGCGCGCGCGTGCTCGAGCTGATCGCGCGAGGCAGTGAGGATGTCGCGCCGGACACGGGTGCCATCCACCACGAGGATCACGCCGTCCGCGATCGAGGCGACGGTCGATGCGTCCGCTGCGACCGAAACCGGGGGGGTGTCGAGGATCACGTAGTCCGCGACGTCTCTCAACCCGATGAGAAGCTCGGGCAACCGCATCAGCGCCGAGACGATCAAGAACGGGTCGATGACCATCACGCCGGCGGACAGGACGCTCAGGCCCGGTGACGCTTCGACGAGCAGGCGCTCGGCACTCCTGAGCTCGACGAGGGCCTCCGTGACGCCGGGGCCGCGCTCGACGTTCAGATGTTCGTGCAGCTTCGGATCGCGCAGGTCGCAGTCGATCGCCACGACCTTCTCGCCACTGAGCGCCAGCGCCTCGGCCAGGCCGGCCGCGATCGTCGTCTTGCCGTCGCCCGCCAGGGGGCTCGTGACGGCGATGACGCGCGCCTCGCGCCCGGGATCCTGCAGCTGCAGGTTGGCCCGCAGGAACTGCAGCGCCTCGAAGGAGTCCTCGCGGCGCCCGCGAGCGCTCACGGGCACGCGAGAGAGCACGGGTGCGCCGGCCACCGTGATGAGCTCCTCGTCGTCGCGCACCCGGCGGTCGAGCCGCTGCAGGAGCAGGGCGACGAAGACGCCGATGATGAGGCCGAGCAGCACACCCACGATCGTGTTCCGTACCGGTTTGGGCGCGGCGGGGTCGAGCGGGGGTACGGCCCGCTGCACGACGGTGACGTCGCCCTGCTGCAGCGCCTTGATGGCGCGGAGCTGCTCCAGGCGCGCTGCCGGGGTGACGCCGGTGCCGTTCGAGGGCTGGGTGGCGGGCGCGTCCCTCTGGCTCAGCTCGAGCGCGTCGATGGCGCGCTGGACCTTCTCCTGCGCAGCGCGCCGGCGAGAGGCCTCGACCGCGTCGGCAAAGGTGTTGGCGATGAGCACCGCTTCGCGCCGCGTCGGACCCTTCGCGGTGACCGTCACGATGTCCGCCTGACCTTTCGGCTCGATCGCGATCCGGTCCTGGAGCTTTTCGACCGAGAGCGGCGTGTCCAGCCTCTGCTTGACGCTCTCTGCCACGACCTGCAGCGACGCAAGCTCCAGGTTCGTCGCCGCGACACGCTCCGGCGCCGTCTGGCTGTCCGTACCCGTGCTCCCGAACACGGAGCTGTCCAGGTCGTCCTTCTGGAAGAGCAGGTCGGCGCTCGCCTTGTAGGACTTCGGCTGCGCGAGCGAGAACGCCAGCGCGGCCGCCCCCGCGAGGATGACGCACGCGAGGATCGGCACCCAGCGCTGGCGCAGGATCGAGAGGAAGCTGGAGAGGTCGATACGGGAGTGCTCGGTCATCGCGACACTGGAAGTTGGTCTGTCCCCGAAGAGTCTACGCGCGGGTCTGCGCTGTGGATGCCGGTACGCCGTGTCGCGCGATCAGCCAGCCGAGTCCCAGCGCCGCCCACAACATGCGGTTGTCGTTGATGTCGCCCGAGAACTGGGCGGCGAAGAACGCCACTAAGAACAATCCCGTCACGAGCTGCACCTGCATGCGCCGGCGCGTGCCGTCGGTCGCCCACGCGCGCCGGAACAGCCCGACGAGCAGGGCGATGACGCAGGCGGCGAGCGCCAGTGCCGCGGGGATGCCGATCTCCGCTGCCGCCTCGAGGAAGATGTTGTGCGGGTAGCGCAGGTCCTTGCGAATCAGCACGGCGGAGTAGAGATTGAAGCCGCCGGCCCCGAATCCGAGCACCGGATGCTCCCCGGTGATCTCGATGGCCTGCCTGTAGAGGCGCGATCGGCCGTCGCCCTGCAGCGTTCCCAGCGGGTCCTCCGTGATGCCGCGCAGCCGCGCCGCCGACGTCTCCGGCAGGGCGACGAACGGAAAGGCCGCAACGCCCACAGCCACCATCGCGAGCAACGGCACGAGCGCCCGGGGGTTCCGGACCACGATCGCCGCGACCGTCAGCGCGAGCGCGAGCACGAGGCTCACGAGCGGACCACGTGAGCCGATCGACGCGGCGACCGCCACGAGCCCGATGCCCAGCAGGGGCAGCCCCACCCGACCCCAGCGCCCGCCGAGCCCCATCGCCGGGCCGAAGAAGGCCACGATCGCACCGGCGCACAGCAGGCGCGAGGTGAAGATGGTGTTCTCGACGCCACCGAACTCGAGCCGTCCGGTGTTCGCGTTGTTGATGTCCTCGGCGGCGCTGACCTCCCCGAACACGAGGGTCACGACGGCGCCGAGAACCGCGATCGCGAGGAGCCACCCGAAGAGCGCGCGAAGGTCACGCTCGCTCTCCACGACACAGAACGGCGCGCCGACGGCGAGCAGCGTGAGGGTCCAGAACTTCAACGCCTTCTCGCCCCCGTAGCCGGGCACCGGCGTCCACATCAGGCTCAGCACCAGCAGCACACCCAAGAGGACGAACGTCGCCGCGAGGGGCATGGGGACGGTGAAGGCCCGGCCGCTGAGCAGGCGCACGAGGCAGACGGCCGCGAGCAGCGCTCCCAGCGCGAGCGTCGGGTCGATCGGCAGCCGGTCGAGCAGCGGAGTGCCCTTGAACACGCCGATCGAGAGGTAGGCGGTCAGCAGCGGCACCGGATTCCGCGCCAGCCAGACGGTGATCGCGATGACGACGGGGCCGGCGAGCGCGATCGGGCCCAGGAACGCCGCGGCGACGCCGGCGAGGAGCGCACCGCCGGCGAAGGCGAGGGGCAGGCGAACCGGCTGGCCGTCGAAGAGGCGGGCGCCCAGGCGGCCGGCGTTCGCAGAGGACGTGCTCATGCGATCTGCTGCTGCCTGTAGATCAAGAGCTCGAGGAGCTCGCGGTTGACCGCGATCGGATCGATGCGTTCGCGATCGGCGATCTGCGCCGCGGCTCTCGCCACGAACGGGTCATTCGCGCTGAGCTCACCCGCCCGGCGGATCTCGCGGCGGGCAGAGGCGAACCGGCGTGATTGAGCGTCGAGGATCGCGAGCTCGAAGTGCGGCAACCAGTCTTCCTCCACACGGATGGCCTCCCGAAAGGCCGAGCGCGCCGTGTCGGAGCGCCCGAGCCGGACGGCGATCGCGCCCTTGGAGAGGTAGGCCTGGCTGCTCAGCGGATTCGCGCGTGCCGCCCGGTCGAGGTCGGCGAAGGCACGTGCCGGATCGGTTCGCCATGCCGCGAGGGCGCGATCCCGGTGCCGGACCGCCGTCCACGGCACCGCGAGCGACGCCGCCAGCGCGACCAGGCCGACGAGCGCCGTGCCGGTGACGGCCCACCGTCCGGCGAGCGACCCGCGCTCCTGTGGCTGCATGCGGGTGCCGGGGAGCCGGAGCGCGATGAACGGCACGGCGAGCGCCGGCCCGGCGACGGCCGGGATTCGATCCAGCCAGTCGAACGAGGCGTGGACGAAGAAGTACGCCGTCATCGTCACGCAGAGCGCGACGACCCCGCGCGACGAGCGGTCCATGCGCCGCCATGCAGCGATCGGCGCACCCAGCGCGACCGCCAGGAACGCGACGATCAGGAGGAGGCCGACCGCCCCGTTCTCTCCGAGGAAGCGCAGCCAGACGTCATGCGGGTAGCGAGCCGGCGTCGGGAGGCGACGCGCCGCGGTGTAGCTCTGCTCGAAGTTGCCTGCGCCGACGCCCAGCGCAGGCGCCTCGCGGAAGAGATCGAGCGAGACGCGCCAGTAGTCCGTGCGCTCGTCGCCGGTGTCGGCACCCAGCCGGGGGCCGGTCGGCAGGGCAGTCTCCCGGCCAGAGCTCATCGTCTCCCAGCGCTCACTCACGTCGCGCGAGATGGTCGACGCGTTCAGGACCGCCACCACCACTCCCACTGCGACGACGGCGGCGACCAGCGCGACGGAGCCGCGCCGCGCCGCCGTCACCACGCGCGGGCGTCCAGTGACGGCGCGCTCGATCACGACGAGCGCAAGGGCCGCGGCGAGCGCGGCGGCCGTGACGAAGCCGATGGCCCGGAACGCGTCGTCCAGCGCGGGCGCAACCTGGCCTTCGGCGACGACCGTCTCGTAGACCCGGAAGATCGGGTCCGCGGCCACGAGGGCGGCGGCCACGGCGACCGTGGCGCGCGCCAGCAGCCGCAATCGCTGCGAGGCGAGACCGAACAGCAGCGGCGTCACCAGCACGAGGCCGACGACGCTGCCGCGGCTCTGGGGCAAGAGGGAGAAGAGCAACAGGAAGACCGCCACCGGCAGCAGGAGGACGCGCGGGACCACCGGCGTCTGCCGGCGCGACGAGAGCACGAGCGCGGGCCAGAAGGCCAGCGAGGCCAGCGCCGCCGCGCCGTTGGGGTACCCCGTGGGCTGCGCCCACCGATAGGCCTCGAACCACCCGGCGAGGGTGTCGGCCCGGAGCGCGTCGACCATGGTGAGCGCGCACAGCGCCGCGACGCCGGCGGCCCAGCCACCCAGGAGCACCGCGGCAGACCGCGGCGTCCAGGGAGTGAGGGCGAAGACCGCTGCACCGAGTGCCAGGAGCGCGAGCTGGTTCGACGTCTCCCACGCGGTTCCCGGCGACTGTGCCCACAGCATCGAGGCGAAGCTCACGGCCACGAGCGCGGCGAGGAGCCCCAGGGCCATCCGCAGCGCCCCGTTCGACGGAAGCCGCCGGCCGGCGAGGAGCAGCCCCGCGAGCAGCACGCACAAACCGATCGCGGCGGGGTACCAGGTTGCCGGGAAGTACCCGCCGTCGCGCCGCGCCAGCAGGAGCCACAGCGCCACCACGAGGGCGGCGGGGGCGAACGGGGCGATCGCCATAGCCCTGCCGGCGCGCCACGCCCCAGCCGGCTGGTCGCGCCCACGAACCGCGGGGAGCGGCGAACGCTCGGTGGCGGCGGTCACAGAACGGCCGGCGGGTCCTCGGAGAACGGGACCTTACGAATCGATCGACAAACCGATGCACTCATCGTGGACCGCCATGCTAGACCTCGCGCCCCACTGCTCCGCAATCTGGACGGTTGCACGCAGACCACCACCGCGGCTAACGCGAGCGCGGAGCCCGCGAGTGGAGGCGTAGGGTCGCGCCATGACAACCATGAAGATGGCCCGCGTTCCCGAGGCGAACGGGCAGTTCGAGATCGTGGACGTCGACGTCCCGGAGCCCGGCTCCGGCCAGGTCCGCGTCAAGGTCCACGCCTGTGGCGTTTGCCACTCCGATTCCCTGACGGTGCTCGGCGCGATGGGCAATGACTTCCCGCGCGCCCCCGGTCACGAGGTCGCGGGCGAGATCGACGCTCTCGGCGGCGATGGCGGCGGCGTGTGGCGCACCGGGGACCGGGTCGGCGTCGGATGGTTCGGCGGCTGCGACTTCACGTGCGAGCCCTGCCGTCGTGGCGACTTCATCTCCTGCGCGAACGGCCAGATCCCGGGCATCGCGTACGACGGGGGCTACGCCGAGTACATGGTGGTGCCTGCGGAGGCTCTCGTTCGCATCCCCGACGAGCTTTCCGACGTCGACGCCGCCCCGCTGCTCTGTGCGGGCATCACGACGTTCAACGCGTTGCGCGAGTCCGTGGCGCGGCCGGGTGATCTCGTGGCGATCCTCGGCGTCGGCGGCCTCGGCCACCTCGGCATCCAGTACGCGGCCAAGATGGGCTTCGAGGTCGCCGCGATCGCCCGCGGCGAGGAGAAGGGCCCGCTGGCGAAGGAGCTCGGCGCGCACCACTACATCGACTCGACGGCGTCCGATGTCGCGGAGGAGCTGACCAAGCTCGGTGGCGCCCAGGTCGTCCTCGCGACGGTCACCGTCCCCGACGCGATGACAGCCGCGTTGGGCGGCATCAAGCCACGCGGGCAGCTCGTCGTCGTCGGCGCGTCCGCCGACCCGCTGCAGGTGCCGCCGTTCGCGTTGATCCCCGGATCCACCGCCGTGCAGGGACACGCGTCAGGCACCTCGCAGGACTCGGAGGACACGCTGCGCTTCTCGGCGCTGACCGGCGTACGGCCGACGATCGAAATGCTGCCGCTGGCCGAGGCCCAGGCCGCCTACGACAAGATGATGAGCGGGAACGCCCGCTTCCGCATGGTGCTGACGATGGTCTAGTGTCCTGATTCGGTAATTCGTGTGCAGTAGCGGGTGATGGATTCGAGGATCTGGTCGGCGGTCTTGGTCCAGACGTAGGGTTTGGGGTTCTCGTTCCAGGTCTTCATCCAACCCCG
>Ga0136617_10000067_pt1 | contig 67123 bp, 52 predicted proteins | sample AntDrymUQ3222106_2_FD_129672 | JGI IMG/M metagenome (GOLD analysis project Ga0136617, IMG submission 129672) | Polar desert sand microbial communities from Dry Valleys, Antarctica - metaG UQ322 (21.06) | ecosystem: Environmental > Terrestrial > Soil > Desert | place: Antarctica: Dry Valley...
AATGTCAACGGCGGCGCGATTGCGCTGGGTCATCCCCTGGGAGCGACCGGAACTCGTCTGGTTCTTACGGTACTGCACGAGTTACACCGCCGCGGCGGAAGATACGGATTGGCCACGGCGTGTATAGGGGGCGGGCAAGGCATCGCGATGATAGTTGAACGTGTCTAGTTTTCGTGAGCTTTGAACTTTGTGCTTGTACTTTGTTATTTCTGCTCGCATCCTGAGTTCAACTAAAAAGGAACAAAAGAACGAAGCACTAAATAAATTAGTTGCCGCACCTCGATTTCTGCTGCCAGAGCGGAGTTTCCGGCCGGCCTGATTTCCTGAATTTCCGATCAAAATCCAAAATTTAAGCGGAGAAATCCTGCGACCATCAGTCCCGATTCGATAAGCACTGAAAACTGCAGCCTTAAGCCGGAATCTGATGAGTCTTCCCATTCGGCACAAGTCTTGCGAAGGTGAAATGTGATGCAGACTGCCAATCGTCATCAGACCGAATTCGTCACCCGCAAAAATTCATCTCGATTTAATTGTTCTAGACTTGCGGAACGCCGTGCAGCGTGATAGAAGGTCGCATCTGCACTGAGTGCTATTTTCTTGTTTTGGTTGATTCAAATCACTTCCGAGTTCAAGCTCACAATCTGCGCTCCCGGGATTTGGCTGCGCGGATCAGCCCTCAACTGCCAACTTTGATGCTTAAGGAGTTTTTATGTCGAGAATTTTGAGGCTCTCTTTTCTAGTGTTCGTTATGGTCACCACCAGCGCGATCGCAGTTGCTCAATCCACTGTGACGGGCGCAATCGGCGGCTCAGTTTCCAATCCGAATAAAGAAGTTGTTACTGGTGCGGCCGTAACTAGTCGAAACGCCGAGACAAATAAAGAGGATTCGGCGACGACGGACGACCAGGGCCGCTTCCGCATAACAAACTTGCAACCGGGAATCTACACAGTGACTATCAACGCCGCGGGATTTGGTCCCTTCAGCCAGGATCAAGTGGTGGTCGAGGTTGGCCGCGTGACGGAAATTGACGCGGCGCTCTCGCTCGGGGCGGTGACCGGAACTGTAGAAGTTACCTCTGAGGCGCCGGTTATCAATACGTCGCAGCAGGACTTTTCAACTAACGTGAACCAGACGTCAATTAATGAGTTGCCAATCAACGGTCGCCGTTGGTCAAATTTTGCGTTGCTGACCCCGGGGGCGGTACCTGACGGTGCTTTTGGTCTGATTAGTTTTCGTGGGGTCTCTGGTCTCTTGAACAACAACACGGTTGACGGTGGCGACAACAACCAAGCTTTCTTCTCCGAAGAGCGTGGGCGGACGCGCATTCCCTATGTTATTAGTCAGGCTTCAATCCGGGAGTTTCAAGTCAACACTTCAAACTATTCAGCGGAGTATGGTCGCGCAGCGGGCGGCGTGGTTAACGCCGTTACCAAGAGCGGCACCAATGAATTCCACGGCCAGGCCTTCTTCTACGATCGCGATAACAAATGGGGCTCTCGGAATGCTTTCAGTTTCCAGACCATTGCCACTCCCACAGGAAATCAGGTTGTCGGACTGAAGCCTACAGATCGGCGTCTTCAATACGGAGGCGCAATCGGGGGGCCCATAGTTAAGAACAAACTCTTCTTCTTTTTCAGTTTCGACCAACAGAAACAGAACTTCCCCGCCGTTGCTGCGCCATCGAGTCTGACTTTCTTCAGTCTCACCTCGGCGCAGCAGTCAACTTTAACAGCGCGCGGCGTTACTACCGCGCAGCGCGATGCCGGCCTCGCGTTCCTACGAAGCTTAACCGGTGAGGTGCCTCGCCGCCGTGATCAATACATTGTGCTGCCGAAGATCGACTGGCAGATCAACGAGAACAACGCCCTGAGTGTGACCTATAATCGTTTACGCGCCGAAGCGCCCGCCGGCATTCAGTCGCAGGCAGTGGTGACGCGCGGAATTCGTAGTTTTGGCGACGACTTCGTGAATGTCGATTCTCTCAATGTGCGTTTGTCATCAACGATTTCTCCGACCCTGCTGAATGAAGCACGTTTCCAGTATGGTCGGGATCACGAATTCCAACTCAGTCAGGAGCCAGCGCCGGGCGAGCCTACGACAGGCCCCGGAGGGCGACCTCCGTCAGTCGCTATCGGCAGCGGTGGCTTAACTTTCGGCAAGCCGAATTTCCTGGAGCGCCGTTCATATCCGGACGAGAAGCGCTGGCAGTTCGCTGATACCATGACTTACTCGATGGGCAACCACACCTTCAAGTTTGGTGGTGACGTGAACCGCGTCAGCGATGTGCTTGATAATTTGTTCCAGGAGGGCGGCGCCTATAGCTACAGCAATATCGTCGATTTCCTGAGCGATTTTGCTATTCCGTCTGGAAGATGTGGCACCCTAATGAATACTCGATGCTACAGCAGCTTCGGTCAGGGGTTTGGCCCGACGGCCTTCAAGTTCAGCACCACTGACTACAACTTTTTCGTTCAGGATGACATTCGGGTTACTTCGCGACTGACAGTGAATTTGGGATTGCGCTACGAGTATGAACAAATGCCCGAGCCGCAGATCCCCAATCCTTTGGTTCCCCAGACTAATGAATTCCCGGCCGACAAAAATAATTTTGGACCCCGTTTGGGTTTTGCCTATGACTTGATGGGCGATGGCAAAACGTCACTGCGTGGCGGTTATGGCATCTACTATGGTCGAATCATCAACTCCACCATCTCAAATGCCATCACCAATACGGGCGTATCCGCCGGTCAGCTTCAATTTAGCTTTGGACCGACGGAGGCCGGCGCTCCGGTTCTCAATTATCCGAATGTTTTGGCCGGCCCTGGGCGGACGCGTCCTCCTGACATTATTTTCTTCAGTTCCAACATGGCGAACCCTCAGATTCACCAAGCCGACCTGGTGCTCGAGCGCGAAGTTGCCAAGAACACAGTGGCATCTGTTTCATTCCTCGTCAGCCTGGGCCGAAGATTACCAACGTTCGTGGACACGAACCTGAACTTCAACACCCAGTTCACGCCGTTCACGGTTGTCGGTGGCGATTTGAATGGACAGACGTTCCGCTTCCCGCGTTTCACCAGCCGCCCGAATACCAGGTTCGCTCGGATGACAGAAATTCGGAGCACGATTAAATCCGAGTACGAGGCCCTGGTACTTCAGCTTAATCGGCGTTTTACCGATGGCCTTCAGTTCCAGGTCAATTACACCTTCTCGAAGGCCGTTGACACAGGGCAAGAGTCGCAAACCTTCACCTCGCCCAATGTGCCGCTCAACCCCTTCGACTATAGTCTTGAAAAAGGTCGCGCAAATTTCGACATACCGCACCGGTTTGTGGCCAGTGTGGTGTGGAATCCGGATTTCTTCGCAAAGTCCGATAACAGCGTGGCACGTACGATCTTTACTGGATTCACCCTCGCGCCAATTGTCCAAATTTCTTCAGGTCGTCCAAACGGGGCGGGAATTAGCGGCAACGCACCGGCCTGCACCAGCGCGGCGATTTGCGGCGGGAGCGCTCTTTCTTCCACAGCCAGTACCGGGATCTTTGGTGCGGGTGGCTCGAATCGCTTCCCGCTTTTCCAACGCAACTCATTCCGCTTCCCCAAGACGGTAAATGTTGATCTCCGCGTTTCGCGACGCTTCAAGTTTACTGAAACTATGAATCTTGAAGTTCTAGGTGAGGCCTTCAACCTTTTCAATCGAGTTAACGTTACGAATAGGGGTACGAGCTTGTACACGGCGGGAACAGCCGCCGCCGGCAACCTCGCAGGGCTGCCGACGGGTACGCCCATTCTTACCCTTGACCCGCTCTTCCTGGTTCCCAGTGAAGCCGGGAATACGGTCTTCCGCGAGCGCCAGATTCAGTTCGCGGTCCGCTTCTCGTTCTAAACCCAAGAGAAGATAGTTCTCGGGGCGTGTTCCTAAGGAGCACGCCCTTTTTTTGTGTGCCGAGCTCTGAGCGGCTGGGGTACCGGTTGTTCTAACTTAACTCACGCGAAGTTCCTAAAGCATACGCCTCAGACACCCCCCTTAATTTTCACGAGGAGGTTGCTTCCGTTAAGTTGTTCTGGCGTAACTCTTTGCCTCATCGACCGGGTTGCCAGTTTTGGCAGGAACAACGTTTGCGATGTGAAGGTCTAGGAAAAGCGAGAGGTTGCGCCCGGCGGACCCTTACACTGGAATAAACAAGGAGGTTTATCATGGGTTTACCAAACAAAGACGAGCTCGAGGGAAAGTTTGACCAGGCCAAAGGTGGAATCAAGGAAAACGTTGGCAGAGCGATCAACGACAAGGACATGGAACACGAAGGCAAAGCCGATCGTGCCAGCGGTGATGTGCAAGAGGGTTGGGGAAAGACGAAACGCAAAGTCGGCGAGACCGTAGAAGATATTGGAGATGCAATAAAGAGATAGGCAAGGCACAACGAAGAAACATGACCTGTCAAAACTTAGGGCCTGTGGCGAATTCGGAACTCGCGACAGGCTCCTCAGTTTTTAGTAACGAACTCTGTTCTTCGCTTAGGAACTACTCAGCTCGCACGTGTTGCGCGCCAACATCTTCCAAGAGAGATTCGAGCTTGTCTGAGTCCTCATCAGCTCGGGCTTCCACACCCAAAAGTATTCCACCTTCTCGGAGCCCCGATTCGTAGACCCTGGCACGATACTCCGGAATGCCAGCACCAATCAGAGCGCCAATCACACCCCCGGTCACGCCTCCAGCTCCTGCTCCAGCCAAGGCGGCGGCAATGGGGCCCGCTATCACGAGATTAATGCCGGGCAGGACAATAGTGCTGCCAACAACGGCGATCGCGGCGAGGACGGCACCAACCGCGCCTCCGACTGCGCCACCAATACCCGCTCCATCCGCCGCGTGCGTTCGCGCTTGGACAGCAAACTCCTTGCTGCGGGTGGCGTCAGACATGAGGACACTGATCTCGTCACGGGTATAACCTCGCTTCAGGATTGCATCCACCGCCGCTTCAGCGGCAACACGATTCTTAAATAGACCGGTAACGAGTTTTGCCTTTGCCATAGAATTGTCCTCCTTAGAAAATCAGATTAACCAGACTGACTTGGGAATCCTATAGTGTTCCGCAACACGCGTGCCGCTCATTTCTCGAATAGGTTATGCAGTTTTGCTTGCTTACAACCCAATCGTAAGCGGTAAGCAAACACGAATCGTCCCTCATGTTTGGCTTCCGTACGCAATTATCACGGAAAGAGTCTCCCGGAATGTTGTAATGTAATTGCTTTCAGGCTGCGTCCTGGACCGCATTTCGGCGTGGCGGTCTAAGGTTTCGACGCGCGACATAGTTGTAGGGGTGTCCCTCCGTGGCCACCCCAGTTGCGGTGATGAAGTGATCTCGAAAGATGTGAGTTGCCAAAGACGTGGGGCGGCCACGGAGTGCCGCCCCTACAACTTCCGTCACAATTGAGCCACGATACTAACTTGAGAATTCTTCACCTCAGCTCAGCGCAAGCATTTGGCGGTGGCGAGCGTTATCTTGTCGATCTGGCGAATGCGCTTGTTTTAAGAGGTCACGACGTGTTTGCCGTAGTGCGTCCGAACTCCCCTTTGATTTCCGAATTAACCCGCTTGCCGGCGCAGAATGTGATCCACCTTCCATTGCGCAACGCGCTGGATGCAAAAAGCGCGGGCCGGCTCGCGACGTTTGTGGGAAAGCAGAAGATTCAACTCATCCATGCACACATGGCCCGTGATTACCCACTAGCAGCGTACGCAGGCAGGCGAAATCCGAACGCACAGCTAGTCGTTACTCGACACGTTCTGTTTCCGCTAAACCGTTTGCACCGAATTACTCTCTCCCGCGTGGCCCGCGTCGTGGCGGTATCCGAGGCAGTGGGTCGCCAACTCTGCGTGCAGAAAATAGTGCCCCCTGAGCGAATTACCGTGGTTTACAATGGAATTGACATCGCCCGGTTTGAGACCGCGATGCGAGAATTTGATCGAGAGGAGTTTTGCCGTCGCTGGGATGTGCCGGAGAACAGTACCCTGGTTGGAAGTGTCGGTTCGCTCAACCCGTTGAAGGGCCATGAAGATTTTCTCCAGGCTGCCGCGCTGGTTAAGGATATTTTTCCCGCCGCGTATTTCATCGTTGCCGGCGTGGACGTCACTGCGGGACAAACTAATCGGACCAATCTGGAACGCCTCTTACGAAAACTCAAACTGGAGTCCAGAGTTCGATTTATCGGGAAGATGGATGATGTCGCGCCACTATTTTGCGCCTTAGACATATTCGTTTCAGCGTCCCACTTTGAATCATTTGGTTTAGCAATTGCCGAAGCGATGACTACCGGCACTCCAGTGGTGGCGACTGCAACCGAAGGTGCCCGGGAGCTCATTCGGGACGGCGCCACTGGTTTGCTTGTGAGGGTTAGGGATGTGGGAGCGCTGGCGGAGGCCATCGGTACTTTACTGAGTGACGAAGAGCGACGCCAGCGAATTGGTCAGAGTGCTCGCGAGGAAGTGAGGCTTCGCTTCAGCCTCGATAGAATGGTTGATGCTACGGAGCAAATCTATCAGGAGAGCCTTGCGTAACGTTAGTGACTTCACCCGTCAGAACGGAGAGCGGTAGCGACCCGGTCTCAACCGCGAAGTACACGGCCGGGTGGTCCTGACAGGATTCGCTGAGAGCCGCCGCTAGATCAGACCGGATCGCTACCGCTCGAACCGGTCCGCCAGGCGCTTAGAGCCTGTCAATTTTTGCGGCAAGAACGAAATCGCTTTCGGTCAGTCCATCGATCTTGTGGGTCCAAATCGTAATCTCAGCCCGGCCCCAGCCGAAGCAGATGTCGGGATGATGGCCTTGCTCTTCCGCAAGACTGCCAACGCGATCGACAAACTCCTGAGCCTCTCGAAAGTTCTCGAACTTGTAAGCCTTGCTCAAGTGGTGCTCGTTGACGACTTCCCAGCCATTAACCTGAGCTAAGAGTTTCTTGATTTCCTCACCTTTAAGCGGGGGCACGCCACCGCGACAGGGAACACACTCGCGACTTGCCAGGTCGTTCATATCGTCTCCGCTCCGAAAGTTGCTTTTTTCAAGATTGCGATCTGACCCGCATGATAAAGATCGTGCTGTATCACTCCGTGAATTGTTATGTAGACGGAAGGCATGTCTTGCAGGATTGGTTCGTCAAGCCGCGCTTCCGTGAGGAAAGCAATCGATTCCCTCAGTTTGTGATGACCTTCTATCAGTGCGGCTTTGGTAGTGGCCCAAGCCGCCTCGGTGGGATCGGTAACGGTAGGCCAATCCTCGGCCGTGGAAAGCTCGGCTCGATCTCCTCCGAGTCTGCGGCGACAGGCGTTTTCCCAGGCCGCAATGTGACCTACCAGCTCCCAGATGCTATGAGCACCCGCCAGGGGATGCACCGACGCCTGCTTAGCGGTTACACCTTCAAGCGTTTCCAGCACTCCGGGACCATGCCATGCTCCGCCTTCAAAGGCCAGTCTTAACTGTGTTTCAATCCTCTGGATCTCATTCATTACGCTTTGCTCCGACTAGTATCTATCCTCGATGTCTCCGCTTTGAGCTCTTCCAGATCGGCGCGCAACTCCTCGCGCTCGGCGTAGAGTTTTGCAAGTGGACCCGGCAAAGCTATGAGCTCGACCTGGGCTGGTTCAAAACCGCGATCACGCATCTGACGTTCAAAGTTTTCTTCGACTTTACGCAGACGTTCTTCAAGTCTGACTTCTCGATCATTTATGTTATAGCTCATTGGGCCTATTCTACACGCAACCTCGGCCCTTTTCCCATCCTCAGGATCCCAGGGACTGAAGAACAATTCACGCGGAACCGCCGGCGGTAATGCTCCATTATCGTGTTGGTAACGCGTGCCTGCGCGGCAAGGAGTTCAGTACCACCACGCGGGAGAGACTGTGTGAAAACTGGAAGAATTACGCTGAAAGGGTTCGCAAAATACGCTGAAAGCGTTCGCAAATTGGAGCCCAGGGTTGCTTCAACCCTGGGTCCGCGCCCAGCTTGGAGAATGTAACGCTGAAGGTGTTTGTTAGAGCCCGCACAACCGCTGACTGGAGAACTCTTTCAGAGTTTAGATGTTATCAAGAAAGCCAGAGTCCCAGGGTTGAAGCAACCCTGGACTCCAATTTGCGAACGCTTTCAGCGTAATTGATTGATTTTAATTGATTTTCAATAATTCGAGTTTCACACACTCTCGGTAGCGGGTGGGTCGTATTGGCAGAGCACGGCAAAGAACAGGCGCACGCAGCGTGGTTCGGCAGTCCAACACATTGCAGGCCCGGATCCACCGCTACCGCGTGGTCGTACTGACCTCAGCCGCAGAGCATGACTATTAGCAGCAACACAATAACGGAGCACTATCCGCCGGGCGACTGGCTTGTAAGATCGCTCTTTAGCGGATAGTCTTAAACCGAAGCCTTCAGCAATTAAACAAATATATTCCGGCAGACCTGGGGTGATAGGACGCACCGGCGCTCACGTGGGTGGTCCTGTCTACTCAAGGCCGCTTAAGGAGGATTTGTGACAATTCTTCATCCCTTCAGTGCTTTGCGCCCGCCACCTGAGCGGGCCAAACAGGTGTCTAGCGTTCCCTATGATGTCGTGAACACTGAAGAAGCGCGCGCGCTCGCTTCCGGCAATCCTTTGAGCTTTCTACATGTATCGCGTCCGGAAATTGATCTCCCGGAAGGAACCGACGTCCACAGCGACGCGGTTTACCGCAGGGCAGCGGACAACTTTCAGAATTTGATTAAGAACTGTCCCCTGGAAAATGAAGAACTTCCCCGTATCTATCTCTATCGACTAATCATGGGCGAGCACGAACAGATTGGCGTAGCCGCTTGCTGTTCCGTTGATGAGTATGACACGGATGTAATTCGTAAACATGAACGCACGCGCCGAGACAAAGAGGATGATCGTACCCGTCATATGCTCTTTTTACGAGCACAAACCGGGCCCGTATTTCTCACGTATCGAGCGCGGCGTGATATCGACACCATGGTAATGGAGACGATGATGGCCAACGCCCTCTTCGACTTCACGGCTGACGACGGGATCCAGCATACAATTTGGCGCGTTCCCGATCCGGTGCGGTTCGTGCAGGCCTTTCGGGAGGTCCCCTACCTTTACATTGCCGATGGCCATCACCGGGCGGCCAGTGCCAGCCGCGCTCGCGCCGAACTGAAGGACCGGGGCTCCACTCACACGGGCGACGAAGAGTACAACTTCTTTCTGGTCGTAATTTTCCCGGACGATCAGCTGCAGATTCTTCCCTACAATCGCGTCGTGCGAGATTTGAATGGTCTATCAAAGGCTGAGTTCCTTTCCAATGCAAAAAGGATTTTTGAAGTCTCGGAGAAGGGAGCCCCCACACCTAAAGCGCCCGGTAACTGGAGTATGTATCTTGATAACCAATGGTATGGTCTGAGCTTGCCTGCGAATGCCCCGAAGCCAGAGGGCGCGGTGGGTTCGTTAGACGTCGCCCTGCTTCAAGATCGACTGTTAGATCCAATCCTTGGGATAAAGGACGTGCGCACCGACAAACGAATCGACTTTGTTGGCGGGCTGCGGGGCGCGAAAGAACTTGAGCGCTTAGTCGACGAAGGAAAGGCCGCCGTCGGCTTTTCGTTGTATGCGACAAATGTCGCTGACCTCTTGCGCGTATCTGACGCGGGCGAGATCATGCCGCCTAAGTCTACGTGGTTCGAGCCGAAGCTGCGGGATGGGTTGCTGATACACACAATTTGATTTTAGATCTTAGATTTGTGATTTTTGATTTCGTGAACCCGGGTGTTGTTTTCGTATCTGCAATCAACAATCGCGAATCAAAAATCAGAAATGGAGAATCAAAAATCGACAATGACACCATGCTTGTTTTAATCGCTGACAAATTCGAACAGTCCGGGCGCGATGGTCTACAAGCCATCGGTTGTGAGATTTCGTTTCAGCCTGATCTGAAGGACGACGCGCTGATTGAGGCGATCCGCATGGAAAACCCGGATGTGCTGGTAGTGCGCGGTACGAAGGTTACCGAAGCCATGCTGGCTGCCGGCCAAATCAAGCTGGTGGTCCGAGCCGGAGCGGGTTTCAACACGATCGACGTGGCCGCGGCGTCAAGACGAGGGATCTACGTTTCGAACTGTCCGGGTAAGAATTCGATTGCCGTGGCGGAGTTGGCCTTTGGACTGATTCTGGCGCTGGATCGCCGCATCGCGGATAACGTGATTAGCTTGCGACGCGGTGAGTGGAACAAGAAGGAGTTTTCCAGGGCGCGCGGTCTATATGGTCGGACCCTTGGGCTGATTGGTCTCGGCAAGATCGGGCAGGAGATGATCCCGCGGGCGCAGGCCTTCGGTATGCCGGTTATAGCGTGGAGCCGGAGTCTAACTCCGGATCGCGCCGCGGAGATTGGAGTTGAATATCGAGCGCAGGCCGTGAACGTCGCGGGGGAAGCCGATGTGGTCAGTGTGCACCTGGCATTGAATCCAAAAACGAAAGATTTCATTGACGCCGAATTCTTTGCCGCGATGCGTGAAGGGGCTTACTTCGTCAATACCGCGCGCGGTGAAGTGGTGAATCAGGCAGCGCTGGTTGAAGCAATGAGGAGTCGCGGGTTACGAGTGGGACTTGACGTGTTCGCGAACGAGCCCACCTCCTCAACCGGCGAGTTCAGTGATCTTATTCGAGATGAGCCAAATCTCTTTGGCACCCATCACATTGGTGCCTCAACGGATCAGGCGCAGGAGGCCATCGCCGCCGAGACAGTCCGCATAGTTAGGGAGTTTAAGGAGACGGGTAAGGTTCCGAACGTCGTGAATCTGGCTCGGCAAACGCCGGCAACCCACCGACTGGTTGTGCGTCATCTGGATCGTCCGGGGGTGTTGGCCGGCGTGCTCGACGCAATCAAGGCCGAACAGATCAACGTGCAGGAGATGGAAAATATCGTTTTCGAGGGGGCTGCCGCTGCCGTCGCACGGATCAATCTAGATAACGCGCCGTCGCCGCACACGCTGAAGCGCTTACGCACCGAAAATGCTGACGTGATCGAACTCAATTTACTGAAGTTGAGCCACGAATGAATACCACTCTCATTACCGGCGCGTCGAGTGGCATCGGCGAAGCCTTTGCGCGAAGGTTTGCAGCGCTGGGCCGCAATGTTGTCCTGGTGGCGCGGTCTGAAGACAAACTTGTTTCATTGTGCAATGAACTCGGTCGCATCAACAGCATCAGGGCCCAGTACGTTGCGATAGATCTTTCGAAACCGGAATCGCCGGCACGTTTGTTTGCGGAGACGGAAAAGCGTGGACTCGTCATTGATATGCTCATCAACAATGCCGGCTTTGGTTCAATGGGAGAATTTAACAGGCTTGATGTGGCCCGTGAGCTTGAAATGATCGACTTGAATGTGAAGGGGTTGGTTGATTTGACATATCGATTTCTGGTGCCGATGCGCGCTCGTAAACGGGGGACAATTATCAACGTCGCTTCTACGGCGGGGTTTCAACCAGTTCCCTTCATGGCCACGTATGCAGCCACTAAAGCGTTTGTGCTCTCTTTCTCGGAAGCTTTGTGGGAGGAGAATCGACCTCACGGAGTACAGGTAATGGCTCTTTGCCCGGGCGTGACCGAAACAAACTTTTTTGAGGCTGGTCAGATTCAGATGCCCCCCATGCGCGCGGCGCAGACACCGGAAGACGTGGTTGACACGGCCTTGCGCGGGCTGGCGCGCGGCAAGAGTCACATAGTTTCAGGTTGGTCAAACCTTCTCATGATCGAATCGGAGCGGCTGGTGCCTCGTTCCTTCGTGGTCAGGATGGCTGGGCGAGTTTTACGGCCGTATTTTGGCGATGGAAACAAGGAAGCCCCCGTCACGAAGGACAAGAAGGAGTAGGCCGTAAATGGTAACCAAACAATCTATGGTCAGTGGAGGAAGAATGACTGAGCGGATTTTTAACTTCAGTGCCGGCCCGGCAGTATTGCCGTTACCGGTTTTGGAAGAGGCGCAGCGCGACATGCTGTCTCTCCCCGGTGTGGGCATGTCAGTGATGGAGATCAGTCATCGATCCAAAACGTTTGATGAGATTTTCAGCCGTGCCGAATCCGGCATCAGAGATTTACTAGGCGTGCCGGATAACTATCACGTCCTTTTCCTGCAAGGTGGTGCGAGCCTGCAGTTTTCCATGGTGGCTTTGAATTTTCTGGCGGAGCACGCCAGCGCTGACTACATCATCACCGGCAGTTGGGGCAAAAAGGCATTGAAAGAGGCCCAGCGCTCAGGTTCCGCGAAGGTGGCGGCTACCATGGCGGATGGCGGGTTCACCAGGGTTCCCACCGATAGCGAGCTGACTCTCGATTCCAACGCGGCCTACGTTCACTTTACGACCAATGAAACCATTGAAGGCGTGGAATGGAAGCAAGAGCCTAAGGTAGGCGATGTTCCACTCGTGGCCGATGCTTCGTCCGACATTCTGTCTCATACGATCCCAATTGAGAAATACGGTCTGATCTATGCAGGTGCGCAAAAGAATATGGGACCCAGCGGCGTCACGCTCGTGATACTTCGCGACGATCTTCTGAAGCGAATCCCCGAGGGACTCCATACGATGCTCGACTACCGCACACACGTTGAGAATAAGTCGCTCTACAACACCCCGAATACCTGGGGCATTTATATCCTCAGTCTCGTGTGCAAGTGGGTGAAAGACAAAGGTGGCCTCTCAGCAATGCAGCGAGAGAACGAAGAGAAGGTGGGGCTTCTTTACGATGCGATCGACTCGACCGACTTTTACCGGGGACATGCCGATACCGACTCTCGTTCTTTAATGAACGTGACCTACCGTCTGCCGTCTGAGGAACTCGAAAAGAAGTTCACCTCCGAAGCTACAACCCAGGGCCTGGATGGATTGAAAGGACACCGTTCGGTGGGTGGAGTCCGAGCGTCCATCTACAATGCTTTCCCGCGAGAAGGTGTCGAAGCGCTGGTCGGATTTATGAAAGAGTTTGAGCGAAAGAGCGGATGAAGGCCATAGGAGATAATTGCAGGGTCGTCCTTCCATGGGCGCCCCCTTTGTGACGGTCACCGGGCGTCCACGGAGACGCCCCTACACGAGCTTCATGAATACCCGCCAGCAAGAGTCTCCTTCTGACAATGAGTTTGTGACCTTGCGCGTTCACGAGGCCGACACCGGGTCGCGGCTGGACACTTATCTGGCCACTAACATCGAAGGTTGGAGCCGTGCGCGACTCCAACAATTGATTGAAGACGCAGAGGTCCTGGTCAATGGGAGATCTGCGAAGTCTTCACAGAAGCTGCACGAAAATGACGAGATAGAAGTAGAACTGGCTTCCTCGCCTACAGTCGCCTTTGCTTCGGAAGACATTCCGCTGGCGATCGTTTACGAAGATTCCGACCTGATCGTGGTCAATAAACCAGCCGGTCTCGTGGTTCATCCGGCCGCGGGTATACATTCTGGCACGCTGGCCAACGGGCTGGCGTTTCATTTTCAACATCTCTCAAGTCAAGGTGGAACGATTCGGCCTGGGATCGTGCATCGACTCGACAAAGATACATCAGGACTGCTGGTGGCCGCCAAAACGGAACTGGCCCATGAGAAGCTGGGGGATCAGTTTCGCGCTCGCGAGGTGTTTAAGTCTTACGTTGCACTCGTTCATGGAGTTATAGAAAACGACAGCGGGCGGATCGATCAAGCTATCGCCCGCGACCCGCGCAACCGGACGCGGATGGCTGTCATCCGCGGCGGAAGGTCGGCATTGTCGCTGTACACCGCTCGGCGGCGATATGATCGCTTCACTTTACTCGATGTTGAGTTGAAAACCGGACGCACTCATCAAATCCGGGTGCACCTCTCCTGGCTGAAGCATCCGGTGGTGGGCGATGAAGTTTATGGCGGGGGCCGCGACAAAACAGTACTGGACCCGAAATTGAAGGCGCAGATTCGCAAGCTCGGTAGGCAATTCCTTCATGCCGAGCGACTGGGATTTCGTCATCCGGCCACAGGTAAGAGCATGAAATTCAGCGCGCCAATTCCCGCGGAGCTTGAAGAGCTCGTTGCGATTCTGGAGTCCGAAGCGAAGCGACGCTAAGATGAACAGTTGGGAGAGTGGCGTTAATCGTTCAGGTAGTAGTTCACGCAAAGACGCAAAGGGGGCAAAGACGCCAAGAATTCTCGGATATAAAATTAAAACAATCCGGGATAGAACGCCCATGTTTGCTGCGCGCTCATCTTTGCGTTTTTGCCCCCTTTGCGCCTTTGCGTGAACCAAGGCATGGGCTCGAAGCGCTTCACGAGCTGTTGGAAGCGGTCGTCGGATCTGAGGTCATCGAAAATGGGATCCACTCGTATCAGCACAAGTCCTGGATGGCGGCTCTCATAAGCCTTGTTGAGGTATTCCAGCGCTCGGTCCTGATCTTTCAGTCCAGCGTAGATGATCGCCATGTAGAGCCCGGAAACATAGCGTCGCTCGGAGAGAGTCTTTAAACGTTCCAGAATCGCTTCCGCGTCACCTCGTTTTCCCGCCGAGGCATAGACAAATCCCAGTGAAGCTGCGACCTCCGGATCTTTCTCAACCGCCCCCTCATTCAATGGTCCCGCTCCAGGTGACTCCAGCAAGCCGCGTAGCTGGCCAATGGCCTCCTGGTGCGATCCTTTCTTCGCATACGCCAGTCCCAGGTAATGATGCGCGACCCAGAAACCCGGATCGATTTCAAGCGTTCGCTGGTATTGAGTTATGGCATCCTCATATCTGTGTTCAAAGTAAGAGTAAAGCCCCGCGTTTGAACTGATGATTGGTGAGAGGGGATCGAGTTGCTGGGCTTGCTCAATCTCCTCCCGGGCCCGATCGAACTTTCCCATCTGGACCAGATACGACGCGTACCACTGATGAGCCGTGGGATATTTTGGATTCAAGTGGAGAGCTTTTCTGAAATCTGCTTCGGCACCCTGCCAGTCCCAGTCGTAGGCGAGCTTTACAAAGGCCCGTGAGGTGTACCCTTCGGCGAGAAGAGGATCGATGTCCACCGACTTCTGGGCGGCCGCTTTGGCGAGAGGCATTTCATCCACGGGCGCGACCACTCCGATATCACAAAGCAAGGCATAGGAATCGGCGAGACCAGAATACGCGAGGGCGTAGGTGGGATCCCTTTCCTGCGCAGCTTTGAAGTGCTTGATTCCATTACGCAGGCCCGCTTCGCCACGTTTGTTCCAGAAGTAACGACCCTTCAAGTAAAGTTCGTACGCTTCGGCGTCCTTCGTATATCTCTTTGAGAGTCTCTCTTCTTCCTCGCCGGTCAGTCGCAACCTCAGTTTTTCTGAAATCGTGCGCGAGATTTCATCTTGCACTGACAAGATATCCGACAGGCTGTTGTTGTATTCCGCGCCCCAAAGTTGCGATCCATCTGAGACATCAATCAACTCCGTCTTGATCACCAGGCGATCATCCAGTTTAACGAGGCGGCCCATCAGGACAGCTCCCACTTTCAGGCTACGGCCTACTTCCGTCGGGTCTACCTGGCGTCCCTTAAACCGGAAAACAGCATTGCGCGACATGACCTTAAGGTGGGGCAACTGCGAGAGGCTATTGATGATGCTTTCCGTGATACCGTCCGAGAGATACTCAGCGTTCGGCTCGTTGCTGTCGTTAAGGAAGGGTAGGATGGCAACCGAGTTGATCGGGGGAGGGGAATATTTGAAGTAAATTGTTGCAGCGGCCAGCACCAACAACACACCGGGAAAGATAATCAGGGCTGCAGTCTGGTAACGCCTAATGTTCCCCGGCCTGTCCGCGGGCAAAACCGTGGGAGCGAACTCTATTTGCGTTTCGCCAACTCTCGATCTAAAGGCCGTTGCTATCAGCGAGCGATCAGTTACCCGCGTCTGACGCGCGCCCCCGTCTGATTGAGTGTCGGCATCTAGGTGAGCTCCGGAGACGGTAAGTTCTTCTCTTAGCTGCTCAAGATCGATCTTCAGATCGGTAATGGTTTGGTAACGCTTGCTCCGGTCTTTGGCGAGTGCCTTGGAAGCGATCCGCTCTAGTTGCCGAGGAACGTCGGGCGAGTGGTGCGACATTGGTAATGGATCGTGATCGATTACTGAGACTCTGACGTGACTATCAGTGGGTCCCGTAAATGGCGCTCGACCTGCCACCATCTCGTAAAGCACGACACCCAAACTAAAGATGTCCGAACGTGTATCTACGGCCTCACCTTGCGTTTGCTCCGGTGACATATAACCCGTGGTGCCCAGGATCGCCCCCGGGCTAGTGTTGCTGATGGTCATCGTCACTGCTTCGGGGTCGGAAGCAGGTCCTTCTCGTTCCACCAGTTTTGCAAGACCAAAATCCAGCACTTTGATCAACCGATCTCGTACGAACCGGTCGTTACGCAGCATGATGTTTTCCGGCTTGATGTCGCGATGAACGATGCCTGCAGCATGGGCCGCTTCGAGGGCCATGGCGACCTGAATGGCAATGCCGATGGCTTCATCGATCTTTATTCGACCCCGCCAGAGACATTGCCGCAGCGTGTCACCTTCGATGAATTCGGTGGCGATGTAGTAAGCGGTATCAGTCTGACCGATTTCGAAAATGGTCAGAATGTTCGGGTGATTGAGAGTGAGTATGGCCCGGGCTTCTTGTTGGAAACGACGCAGCCGGGTTTCGTCTCGCGTCAGTTCAGGCGGAAGTACCTTGAGGGCGACTTTACGATTATGTTGTTTCGTATCTTCGCCCAAAAAAACCTCACCCATTCCGCCCTTGCCCAGTTTCTGAAGGATGCGGTAGTGAGCGATATGCTCAGGCATCGGTGCAGTGTTTTCGGTTGATGAGCGATTGGGTGAATCGGGCATGAAGAGCTTTAGCAATTGCGCAATGCGAGTCGCCGCTGATTCTCCAGGACCTGGCCATTGTACCATCGCGTCTACGTTCAAACTATTGGGTGAGAAAAGCTCTCCGAAGAACCGCGAGCGCGCTTGGTTTGTAGCTCCCCGGTGTGCTTTCATGTCGTGTAACGCCCGCCTGGTTGCTCGGATTCTGTACGAGGGCAACGAGGGTCGGTGGCCCCGGCATCGAAGCGCAGGTCATTTGCAAGGCTAATATACAAGCACCGCTTGCGTATTCTTACGATTAATCAATTATGACTTCTTCAGTATCCGGTTTCCTGTGCAGGTTGTTATTTGTTTTTGGCGTGCTCTGCAGCGCATTAGTTAGCGTCCAGGCGCAGAAAGCCGACCCAAGAGCCACTCCGGCCCCCGTCCCGGGGCAGGACCCCGACTCAATCACAACCTTTATCCGACGCGTTCGTCTGCCTATCACTGTAGTCGACAAGAAGGGGCAGTTTGTATCCGGGTTGAGTCAGAGCGATTTTCTGGTTTTGGAAGACAAGCTTACTCAAAAGATTGAAACCTTCTCCGATGACTTGGGCCTGGAGTCACAACTTTACGTCGCTGTGTTGATGGACACATCTCCTTCGACCGCAGGCAAGCTGAAGTTTGAGCAAGAGTCGGCGATGAATTTCATACAGACCGTCGTTCGGCCGCGAAAAGATCGGGTGCTATTTGCTACCTTCGATCACGAAATTACTTTGAAACAGGATTTTACGGACAAGCTTGATTTGCTTGATCGGGCAGTGTTCGGTGTTAAGAAGTTAGGAACGCAAACGGCGCTCTACGATGCCGTCTGGCAGTTCTGCGACGAGAAACTGCGATCGGTTTCTGGAAGACGCGTGCTGGTTGTGATCACAGATGGCGAGGACACGTACAGTCGCTCCGATCTGAGTGACGCGATCGACATTGCGCAGCGAACTGAGACTACTATCTTTGCCATATCTACCAAGGCAGGGTTAGCAGGCGCAGTGCCGGGTGTGCAGATGGGACAGGTTCGCAACAAAGCAGATAACAATCTGGTCAAGCTCGCTGAAGAGACCGGAGGAATGGCGTTTTTCACTGGTGATATGCTGGCGCTTGAGAAGTCATTCAACCGGATTAACAAGGAGTTGCGGGCTCAATATCTCGTAACCTACAAGCCTTCCAACGATCGTTATGATGGAAGCTTTAGACGTATCGAGGTTAAGCTTGCTAACGAACGGGACGGCTTGAAAGTGCGAACAAAGCATGGCTATAAGGCCATTGCGGATTCCGTCAGACCTTAAGATATCTGAATCGAGGCCGATTTGTTTACTGCAATTAAGAACTGGATTTTAGCCTTGGTTGTCTTGGCGGCCCTGGCTCTCGTGGTGTTGGCTTGGGAGCGTCCTCTGCCCCAGCAGCCATCAGAATCAGAGAGTGCGCAGGACAAGAGTCGCGCAAGACGGACAGGGGACACCCAAAGGGCTGAGCCCTCTCCGAGCCCAACTCCTCGTCTTAAAGACGAAATGCCCCAGGACTCTGATGAGGTCGTGCGGGTTGAGACAAATCTCACCAGTATCTTTTTCACGGCGGCGGATAAAAACAAGAGATTCATAAGCACGCTCAAAAAGGAAGACGTGCGCGTGTTGGAAGATGGGCAGACCCAGGAGATATTCACTTTTCAGCAGAACACCGATCTGCCTCTTTCGGCTGCGATTTTAATTGATTGCAGCGCCTCGGAAGAACGAACGCTGCCGGACGAAAAGGCAGCAGCGCGCTCCTTCCTCGAGGCGGTATTGCGACCCGGAAAGGATGAAGCCGCGATCGTCTCGTTTACAGGTGAAGTCACGCTGGAACAGGGTTTCACGGGGAGTCTCGAGCGTTTGCGTCGGGCCATCGATCGGGTCGACTTCGTGCCTCCGGCCGGGTACATCGGGGGTGGCATTGTAGTAGGTGGAACGCCGCCGATCTCAGACACCAATCAAGCGCTTGCTGGTTCAACGGCAATTTGGGACGCCGTGTGGGCTACTTCCAACGAACTGCTTCAGGACTCTGCCGATAACTCACGGCGTGCAATCATCCTGCTCACCGACGGCGAAGACACTATCAGCCAGGTAAAAATGCACGACGCCATCGAACGCGCCCAAAAAGCAGATGCGTTGATTTACACTATTGGTATTGGCGATAGTTACAACTTTGGGGTCAATGAGGGTGCCTTACGCAAGATCGCCGAGCAGACCGGCGGCCGCGCTTATTTCCCTCATAGTGAAAGAGAGCTTCGGGAAGCTTTCGCACAGATTCAGAGAGACCTGCGCGAGCAATATTTGTTGGCGTATTCTCCGCTAAACAAGTCCCGGGATGGCTCCTACCGGCGTATCCAGATTGAGATCACTAATCCCGACCTGCGTAAGCAGTTGAAGCTCAACTATCGGGCCGGGTACTTCGCCAAAACACCGGGAGCCGGGGCTCCATCGAAAAAATAGCCATTCGGGAGCAAACCTCTCCATTTTTGGGCATTTCCCGAAGAGTTTCCTGACAAACCTGCGCCAACCCTGTTATACTCCCAATGCTGCGGGAGTTAGGGCTGCATATCTGCTGTACGCGATCGCGAGCTGGGAAACCCGTCGTCCGCACCCCGTCCTTAATCCACACTTGTTCGATTCTAGTCTTTAGGGGACTGACCCGCCACGCTCTCTCCCGCGCCCTCAACCGACGACGCCGCAACATGACCAAATTTTCTGCAGAACCAAGCCGCATTCTGATTGTTGACGATGATCAGAAAATCCTCGATTTGCTTGTTGAGCTGCTAGAGCTTGAAGGCTATGAGGTGAGCGCGGCCCGTGACGGTGCCAGCGCTCTGGAGCTATTGATCTCTTGCGAGCCGGATCTGGTTGTTAGCGATGTGGTAATGCCTGTGCTTGACGGCATTGAACTTTGCCGGCGCATAAAGCGGAACGTCCTAACCGCAAATATCCCGGTCCTGCTAATGAGCGGAAGCCGGCAGACGTCAGACGACCGCATGGAAGGATTGACCGCTGGCGCCGACGACTACCTTGATGTTCCGTTTCGACATGAGACGCTGCTGGTTAAAGTTGCCAGACTCACTGAACGTCACCGGGTAGAGAAACATTACCGGGCGATCGTCGAGCATGCAGCAGACATGATCTACACGCGGTCGATGGATGGCTACATTACGAGTATCAATGCCGCCGGGAGCCAGTTCTTTAACCGGCCGATTGCCGAACTCATCGGCGTCCACCTCAGCGAATTAATCGGTCCGGAAGCTGCAGCCCGGGATATAGAGCGGACTCAGAGAACCCACGCTGATTCGCCGGACCGTTCACTGCATTGCGTAAAAGATGCTGACGGTAAGACTCGTTATCTTGAAGGGATGATTACCGTGGAGCGCGATCGTCGAGGGCAACCGGCTTGCGTTCGTGGCGTCGTTCGAGACATTACCGAACAGAAGCTTTCGGAAGAGGCGCTCAAGGAGAGCGAGGAGCGCTACCGCCGCCTGGTTGAACTCTCGCCAGATGCGATTGTACTGACCTGTGAAGATAATCTCGTGTACGTCAATCGCGCGGCGCTAAATCTTTGGGGAGCGTCTGGTGTTGAGGAATTGATCGGTCGGCCTGTACTGGAGCGAGTGCACCCGGATTATCGCGCCCTGGTGCTGCGACGCATGCGCGACATCCACGAACTTGGAGAGCCATCCACGCTCAGTGAACAGAAGCACCTGAAGCTCAATGGTGAGATTATTGATGTTGAAGTGACAGGGATGCCCTTTACGTTTAGAGGTCAACCTGCAGTCCAGGCTGTTATTCGCGACGTTACGGAGCGCAAGCGCGCTCGCGAATCGCTCCGGCAGACCGAAGCCCGCCTGCGTACGGTGGTCGGCAGCGCCTCCCTGGTGCTATTCGCCATAGATCACGACGGTGTGTTCACCTTATCTGAAGGTGAAGGACTAAAGAGCTTGGGACTGAAGCCGGGAGAGGTAGTAGGTCAGTCGGTATACGAAATTTATCGCGAGACGCCTGAGATCCTTAAGCATGTACGCCGCTGCTTAGCGGGTGAAGCCTCTTCGGCAGCGGTTGAGGTAGGAGATCTGTTCTTCGACATCCGCTACTCGCCACTAACGGACGAGAAAGGCAAAGTGGTGGGGATGATCGGGGTTGCGACTGACATAACCGACAATCGCAAAGCGGAAAGAGCTTTACGCGACAATGAAGAGCGCTATCGCGAGCTTTTTGAAAATGCCAATTACATCGTTTATACCCACGACCTCTCGGGAAACTTCACCTCTCTAAATAGAACCGGCGAACGAATCACAGGTTATAGCTGGGCAGAGGCCGCGGGGATGAATATCGCCGATGTTATAGCACCTGAAGATCTGGATCTGGCGCGTCAGGCGATTGCTAATAAGGCGAGTGGCAAAGCGGCAACCGTGTACGAATTGGATCTGATTGCAAAGGATGGCCGCAGGGTACGTCTGGAGGTCAGTACACGCGTAATTCAACTTGGGGGGAAAGCCGTCGGGGTTCAGGGCCTTGCTCGCGATCTAACTGAACGTAAATTGTCTGAGGCCGCCCTGCGTGAAAGCCAGGCTTTTTTCGATAGTTTCATGGATAACAGTCCGGCCATCGCTTTCATGAAGGACGAGGAAGGCCGCTACGTCTACGTTAACAAACCATTTGAGGATCTCTTTGGACAGAACCTCCGCTTCCTTCGCGGTGGCACTAGCTTTGATTGGCTGCCGCCCGACACTGCTCGGATGACTCACGAACATGATCTGCAGGTCCTTGAGACGGGCGAACCCCAGGAGATTGTGGAAACTGTGCCTACGCAGGACGGCTTGCCGCATCACTGGTTGGTATTCAAGTTTCCCATGACCGATGTTGCCGGGAAGAGGTTTGTCGGCGGCGTTGGTGTCGACATCACTGAACGACGCCGTGCCGAAGAAGCTCTAGCGTATCAGGCCCAGCGTGAAGAGATGACTCATAGAATCTCTCAGGCGGTGCGCTGTTCCCTGGATAGCTCCGAGATTTTCCAGACAGCAGTTCGCGAGTTAGGATCATACTTGAATGTGGATCGTTGCTCCCTCTTCATGAAGGACGAAGAAGCTAGACAGGCTATGAACGTGGCCGAGTATCACGCGGAGGGTGTTGAGCCGGCCGCTAACGACTTTGACCTGGCAGACTTGAAGGGCCTGGCGGAGTCGCTGGATCAGAACGGCGTGCTGGTATTCAATGACGCACCGCATGACGAGCGGATAAAGGAAGTTTACCGGCGCATTCTTAGCGGGGCTAACGTGCGCTCGATTATGTACGTGGCGATCAGAGTCGGCGACGACGTGCCTGCCGCCTTCGCGCTCTCAACCACTCGGGAGATGCGTAACTGGAGCGAGTCTGATATTACGCTCGCCAGGGCAGTAGCGGATCAGACCGGGATTGCTATTCGTCAGGCAAAGCTTTATCAAAAGGCGGAGGCTACTTCGATTCGCGAAGCCCTGGTCAACCGTCTAACCATCGCAATTCGTGCCTCACTCAGCCTGCCGGAAGTTTTGAGTACGGCAACCAGAGAATTGGGAGGCGCCCTGTCCGCTTCGCGCGTACACCTTCATCTCTACAACCATGAGAATCCAGTTTCCGCCGTCGAGCATGAGTTTGTGGCGCCGGGATGTACTGGCGTTTACCAGGATGCCAGTTACGACGATCCCGTGGGCCGCTATCTATTGGGAACCCTCCAGCCTCTGGTAATCGATGACGCGCTAAACTATTCGGACGGACCTGCCGAGTTTAGTGCCTTTGTTCGTGCCCACGCACAGAAGGTCAATCTTCGTTCTCAGATCGACTATCCCGTGATCGTCAAGGGGCAGTTCCGTGGGGTTATTTGCATTCACCAGACGGATCGCAAGCGTCACTGGACTGATGATGAGTTGTCGTTGGTTGAAGCGGTGGCGGTACGGTTAGCCATCGGGATCTCTCAAGCGGAATCGTTTGAGATGGTGGCCCGGGGCAAGGAGGAGTGGGAAGCGACATTTGATGCCATGTCTGATGGTATCTTTATTTTCGACAAGTCAGGCCTGTTAAGGCGGGTAAATCGAGCTGGTGCCGCCCTGGAACACTCGAATCCGCGCGCGTTGCTGGGTCGCAGGTGTTGCGACATCCTGCGCACAAACGCCGAGGACCAAACTTGTGTTGTCGAGAAAGCATTGGAAGATAAAGAAAGTGTAACCATCGAGATCACACCTTCAGGTGGTAACCGTCCCCTGCTTGTTTCCATTGAGCCGGTCCAGGACAACAACAATAATACAACGGCTGTGGTTTGCACGGCCCGAGATCTTACCGAATTGCGCAAAGTGGAGGCGGTAGCGCGCGAGCATCAATCGTTGCTGACCCACATTCTGGAAAGCGCGCGGGAGTCGATATACGCGGTTGATCCAGATGGGCGTTTTAAGTGGTGCAATAGCGCGACGGTGATCGGGCTTGGTTACAAGCGGGAAGAGTTTATCGGCGGAATCTTCTCGACATGGTGTACGAAGGGGACCGCGGGCTGGTCTCCGAAAAGTTTAAAGCGGCGATGAATGGTGAAGCTCAGACCTATCAGATGCGATACTTCTCGCCCGATGGTGAGCTTCGTTACGCGAGTGTTGATAACTCACCCCTCGTCGTCGATGGGCGCACCACCGGCGTACTCGGTATCGCACGCGACATCACCGAACGGAAAGAGGAGCGAGAGCGGGTCGCACGCGCGGATAAGCTGCGCGCCCTGGGCCAACTCGCGTCTGGCGTGGCCCACGACTTTAATAATTCCTTAGCGGCGATTCTGGGTCGCGCGCAATTACTTCGGCGGCAAACAAACGATGATGCCCTGGTGCGCAATCTCGACATTATCCAAACTGCCGCGGAAGATGCTGCAGCTACCGTGCGTCGTATTCAGACATTCGCTCGCAAGGCCCCGGCGAAAGAGTTTGACATGCTCGATGTGCGCGGTTTGCTGGTTGATGCGGTTGAAATAACCAGGACGCGCTGGGAAAACGAAGCCCGTCTACGTGGCCTTGATTATCAAGTAGAGCTCGAAGCCAGTGTGGGCCAAAACACGTCCGGTAGCGCTTCAGAGTTGCGCGAAGTATTTGTGAATCTGATTGTTAATGCGGTTGATGCCATGCCCGGGGGAGGCAAGATTTCGATCAGCTGTGTGCGCGAGGGCGGCAGATTTCGTCTGAGGTTTGCAGACACCGGGACGGGCATGCCCGAAGACGTACAGCAGAAAATTTTCGAACCCTTCTTTACCACGAAGGGTGCACAGGGTACCGGTCTTGGTCTGTCGGTTAGTTACAGCATCATCGAACGGCACGAGGGCTCGATAAGAGTCGACTCGGAGCATGGGCGCGGCACTGTGTTCACCATATATTTGCCGGCGTGCGTGACTGAAACTACCGTGGTTGAGGAGTCGCCGGTCCCCGTTGACGCTGCTCCTTTATCGATCCTGGTCATCGACGATGAAGAATCGGTACGCGAAACACTGGCTGATATGCTGGAGGCACTAAATCATAAGGTTGAGCTGGCGACTGGGGGGCAAGAGGCCGTTCGGATGATGGGCTGTGCGGACTTTGATCTGGTCTTCACTGACCTGGCTATGCCGGACATGGACGGGTGGGAGACCGCGCGCGAGATTCGCAAGCGCTGTCCCGAAATGAACATTGTCCTGGTAACCGGATATGGGGCCGGAACCTTGCCTCCAGCGGGTGAGGAGCACCTCGTGAACGCAGTCATCGGTAAGCCCTTTGATTTTTCACAGGTCATCGAGGTGATCGCTGCGGTCACGGGGCAGAAACCGGTATTAGAGAATGTCGGTGCCTGACCGGTGGACAGGGCTCGCCTCCTCAGTTGTAACATTATCCCGGCGCTGGCAGTAAAACCTACGCCAAAGCCCACCACCATCGCGGGGCCCCGCCAATCATTTTTCTCCGCCAGCATGAAACCCGTTGAAGCGCTGGAAAGGTTTCCGTAGTTCTTCAATACCTCATAGGAACCATGGACTTTCGCCGAGTCAGTATCCAGGTCCAGCTGCGAACATACGCCATCCAGGATCTTCTTGCTGCCAGTGTGTATCAAGCAGTTGTCGACCTGACGAAGATCGGAAAAGGGTGAATCCGGATGTTCGAGGACGTTCTTCACAGTGGTGACAGCATAATGGGCGCCACGGGCGGGCACCGTGGATCTCATGAAATACTGTGGTCGGCCCTTTATGAACTCATGAGAACTATTGCTAGTCATCGTGAGGAGATTTACGTCTTCCATTTCCTCATTGGTTAAGTGAGAAATTGGTCCAAAGGTCGGTTTACCTTCCTCGCTTCCTATCAGCAACGCACAGCCCCATCGCCCAACAGCATAGACTGGATGACGAAGGTGGTATCCAACCTTTGTTGTTCAAAATGGTCTCCATTGAAGTTGTGGTCCTTTCGTGTTCGTAGGAGTTCGCGAAAACCGTAGTACTCATTTCGCAAAAGTGGGGCGACGTAAGGAGTGTGAGATTCTGCCATCAGCACCATCGCCATCCGGCCCGGGTACGCAGCTAAATACCATTGGGCAACTTCTATAGACTTCAGCAATACTGAACAACCCTGAGCCTGCATGCTTACGGTTCTGAGAGAGCGCGAGAGAGGTCCATGAGTTTTTCCCATCACTTCGGAGGCCAGGCACGGCAACATCTGATCGGGCGTGTTCGTGGCCGCGATGAACAGCCCAATTTTAGAAGGATCTCCCTGCCACTGCTCGATACATTTGCGGGTGGCCTCGACGCCCAGTTGTGTGGTCGAGCTGGTCGCATTCAGCGGCTTTCCAGATAAGAATTCGGGATAGTTCTCCAGGGTGGAGTAACGCTGGTCTACGCCGAGACTGTTGATTGTATTGATAAGCTCCGGGGAGAGCTGTATCGTCAGACATATTTCCTCAGCTCCTTTTTGCGCCTGCTTTGAAGTTGGTCAATGAGATCGTCGAGGGTGAAGCCCATGGCTCCAGCCTCGGCGACGACGCGGTCAGCGAGATCACTCAACTCAAGCTCGTGCTGCCGCTTCTGCTTTGGCTCGAAATGGCGGGCGCATATAAATGTTCCTACTCCCCTCCGGGTCTCCACTATTCCTGTCCGCTCCAGCGTACACCTTGGCCACGGTATTTGCGTTGATCTTAAGGTCCACAGCCATCTGTCTGACCGTCGGCAGTTGTTCGCCGATTCTGAGTTTTCCAGTGGCAATCGCGAACTGAATGGCCCGCGTAAGCTGAGCATAAAGCGGGGTCGGATCGGCGGGATTGATGAAGAACACTTGGCTCATTTCTAAGTTGTACTACGATACTAGTACAACTCAGGTTTCAAGAATTGAGCCGTTTCGAGAAGTAAAAAAGTTACGTCGCGATTTTGGGCTGGAAGCTGGCTAATGGATGCCACCGTATCTGTTTTCGATCCCGAAGGGGATTAAAGTCAAAGCCGTGGGCGAGCGTTGCGCGACGCCCACGGAGGATCGGAGAAAAGATTCCCGACCCGGGAAAGGGTCGAACAGAGCCTAAGAGTGTGACCCCTTTCAGGTCAGACACTTTTCTTTTGCTTATCCGTGGGCGTCGCGCAACGCTCGCCCATGGCTATTAACTTAGATCCCTCCGGGATGATGTGCCAAAGCCCAAACTATCCAACTATTGTCAGCCAGCAACATTTGGCGCAAGTTTGGCGTGTATGTTATCTTGTCTGGCTTTCCATCCTGCCAAAAGTTAAGCTTGCACGGGCTCGAAAAGAGGAGTTCAAAGATTAGTATGGCTATGCCTAGCGCAAATGTAAGCAACGACGGCCAAAACGCCGGTCGCGTTGTGCAGATTATTGGTCCGGTTGTCGACGTCGAGTTTGAGGAGCACCACCTCCCGCCGATATATCAGGCACTGCGAATTGTTTCTGAAGGGTTCGACGTCCCTACATCTATTGACGTCATTGCTGAAGTGCAACAGCACCTCGGTGAAGGCCGTGTGCGCACGGTGTCGATGGTAGCCACCGATGGCATGGTGCGCGGCATGAAAGCGATCGATACGGGCGGACCGATTACGATGCCGGTGGGCGAGGGAACTCTCGGTCGCGTACTCAACGTTATCGGGCAGCCGGTCGATAATCTCGGTGACGTCAGGCACACTGAGCGGTATCCCATCCATCGGCACGCTCCCACGTTCCAGGAACAGTCGACCGAACTGCAGATGTTTGAAACTGGCATCAAGGTCATCGATCTTATCCAGCCATTTGTACGGGGCGGCAAGATTGGACTCTTCGGAGGCGCCGGCGTTGGTAAGACGGTCATCGTGATGGAGTTGATTAACAACATCGCCAAGGCACGTTCTGGCTTCTCAGTTTTCGCGGGCGTGGGCGAGAGGACTCGCGAGGGAAACGATCTGCTCAGGGAGATGGTAGAGTCGGAAGTTATCCAGTTTGGCGATACCTTCAACAAGCACCTGCACGACACGGGTGAGTTTGACATGACCAAAGTGGATATGAAGGCATTGGAACAATCGAAGGTCGCGCTAATTTACGGACAGATGACGGAACCGCCGGGCGCTCGTCTCCGTGTGGCCCTCTCGGGGCTCACGGTGGCCGAATATTTCCGCGATCAAGGCCTGGACGTGCTGCTCTTTATAGATAACATCTTTCGCTTTACCCAAGCAGGTTCGGAAGTGTCGGCACTGCTGGGCCGCATGCCTTCGGCGGTGGGTTATCAGCCAAACCTCGCGTCGGAGATGGGCGAAATGCAGGAACGCATCACTTCCACGAAGACCGGATCAATCACGTCAATTCAAGCGGTCTACGTTCCCGCGGACGACTACACCGATCCAGCGCCGGCAACTACATTTGCTCACCTTGATGCCGTAACAGCGCTCTCGCGCCAGATCGTAGAGTTGGGAATCTACCCGGCAGTGGATCCACTTTCCTCGTCTTCGCGCATTCTCGATCCGCGCCACGTGGGCGAGGAGCACTACAAAACCGCGCAAGACGTGAAGCTCATTCTGCAGCGCTATAAAGACCTGCAGGACATTATCGCGATTCTGGGTCTGGACGAGCTTTCGGACGAAGATAAGCTCATCGTTTCGCGCGCGCGCAAGATTCAGAGGTTCTTCTCTCAGCCGTTCTTCGTTGCGGCGCAGTTCACGGGGCTGGAAGGAAAGTACGTAAAACTGGAAGACACCATCAAGGGCTTCCGCGAAATCGTCGATGGCAAACACGACGATCTTCCCGAGCAGGCTTTTTACATGGTGGGTACAATTGAAGAGGCAATAGAGAAGGCCAAGACAGTCGCCGGTGGTTAACAGCGCCTTTCTCCAACTACCAGAGACGAGATGAAAAAAAAGACTGGGAGAAAGCGTGACGGGCGACACGGGGGATCTCTCGCGCAGATTCATAGTTTCTCTCCTCCCCACAGTCTGGTTAATTGAAGATGGCTCAACAACTTCAACTAGAAGTAGTGACACCCGAACGACGCGTGCTTTCCGAGGAGGTCGACATTGTAGTCGTCCCCGGACTGGACGGCGAACTTGGTATTCTGCCGGGGCACACACCCTTGATCTCTCAACTCCAGACCGGTGTCCTTTCCTATACTCAGGGTGGCCGGGCGACTCAGTTGCACGTTTCAGGCGGCTTTCTGGAGGTCAGAGATGATCACGTGTCGGTATTGGCGGAAATTGCGGAACGTCCCGAGGAGATCGATGCATCTAGCGCCCGATTAGCACGTGAACAGGTAGAGAAGCGATTGAATTCTTGGAGTGGGACGGAAGGAGACCTCGAAGAGGCCCGCATTGAGCTCGATCGCGCCACGGTCCGTCTACAGCTGGCCACCGGAAAATCCGGCAACTAGCGACAGATTGAAAAGCTTCCTGCTAGCCTGCCTGTTGTTTGGTTTGCAGACTGCCGGTACTGATGGCCTCACGCATCTCTTGCACAGCTCGATCGAGCCCGCTGAAGATTGCCCGCGATACGATGTTGTGACCTATGTTGAATTCCGTAATTTCAGAAATTGCGGCGACCGCGCCAACATTGCGATAGGTCAAGCCGTGTCCAGCCGCAACCCTTAAACCATACTGTGACGCGAGCGCGGCTGCCTCTCGTAGCCTTCGCAGTTCCTGCCCTGCACGGAGCGCACCCTCACCATGAATGCCACGCCCACCGAGTGTGGTGTCAGCATAAACCGCGGTACATAGCTCCACCTGCTGTGCACCTACAGCATGCGCAGCTTCGATCTGAAGAGGATTTGGATCTATGAACAGACTAGCGAGCATCTCAGCCTGCCGCAAGCGACCAACCGTAGCCCGTATGATTGACATGTTTGCTTTGACATCCAACCCGCCTTCGGTGGTTATCTCGTTCGGATTCTCAGCCACAAGGGTCACCGCGTCCGGGCGGCGTTCGAGCGCGATTTTCAACATCTCTTCAGTGGCCGCCATTTCCAGGTTCAAATAGGTTGCTACGGCTTCGCGCAGCGTTACCAGATCCTCATCCTGGATGTGACGGCGGTCCCCGCGGAGATGGACCGTGATGCCGTCGGCGCCTGCTTGTTCACAAATCATTGCCGCGGCGATAAGGCTTGGCTCAGGCGCGCGTCGGGCCTGCCGCACAGTTGCGACGTGGTCGATGTTGACGTTGAGTCTGGCGATCATTTAGTTCGCTAGCTTATCACTGAGACATCGAATCCCTGGTGGTTTTTATTGTCTTGTCATAAATTCCCCGGCGGGCTTGTTGTCGGATCAAAGCCACCTCGCCAAGCATCTTCACACTGTCACTCGCTACGTTTACCTTGCTTCCTTCGCAATGATCCCAACGAACCGGTACCTCCTTGAGCCGCAAGCCTGCGCGATAAGCGATGTAGAGGAGTTCTACATCAAAGCCAAAGCGGTCAACCGTCGCGCCTTCAATGATCGGTCGACATACGCTCATCCGAAAAGCTTTGAAGCCGCATTGAGTGTCCCAGAAGGGAAGACCCGTGGCCAGACGTACTAAAAGATTGAAAACTCGCCCACCTTGCTCTCGCCGCCAGGGTTGGTGGACGCCAATCAGAGTTCGGTCTAAGGCCCGGGAGCCGAATGCAATATCAGATTCCCCACGCAGGATAGGTTCGACGAGTTTGGGAGCGTCGGTGATTGGCGTCGAGAGGTCTGCATCGGAAAACAATCCCACTTCTCCTCGCGAAGCCAGCAAGCCCAACCGGACCGCGCGGCCTTTGCCAAGATTTGACTGATAGCTGAGCACGGACGTACGCACTCGGTCCGCGGCGGACAGTAATTCCCTTGCGGCCGCAGCTGTGTTGTCTGTTGAGCCGTCGTCGACAACGATTAGTTCAGACTCAGGAACATTGTTAGTGAGATAGTCGAGAATCTTTGGCAACGTCGTGCCCAGACGCACAGCTTCGTTATAGGCCGGCACGACAATAGACAATGAAACCGTCATGTAGAGTTCAATATACCATGCAGCGAGTGGCAATCCGCGTTCGGGTGTAGGCGAGTCACTGTGATATATTTTTAAGTGAATTGCTCGCGATTTCGAGTAATCGTTATCAACACTCAATAAAGATGGCTAGAAGATTCATAATCATTGCCGGTGTGATCATTCTGCTTGCGGCAGTTGTGGGCGGCACGATCGGCAGCTCCCGGCGACTCCGGCGCTCGGTTTCTGTGGGCGGTTCGGTCCCGGATAGGCCTGCGGATGAAATCGAAAAGGACTACAACGAAGCAGTTTCGAAGATTTCTTTCAGCTACGCCGGGGAAATCGACTATGAGAAGGCAACTCAAGCGGCAGTTCAGGGCATGCTCTCCACGCTCGACCCTCACTCGATGTATTTTCCTTACAACGAATTCAGGAAGCTGAAAGAGGATCAAGATTCACGGTTCTACGGTATCGGCGTCACCATAGTGCAACATCGGGACGGGGTCTATATTCAGTCGGCGGTGGAAAACACACCGGCGGCGCGTCTGGGACTCAGATACGGCGATCGCATTCTTGAAGTGGATGGGAAAGACGCTCGTGATTGGAGGAGCGAGCAGGTTTCGAAACATGTGCGCGGCGGGCGCGGCGAGCCGGTAACAATCAAGGTGGACCGTGCGGGCTCGGAAGCGCCGCTTTATTTTACAATTGTGAGAGAGTCGGTTCCGCTACCTTCGATACGCGATGCTTATATGATTCGTCCAGGCACCGGCTACATTGGTCTGACGCGCGGGTTTCAGCATACCAGCGACGAAGAATTGCGGGAGGCACTCAACAAACTAAAAAGTCAGGGCATGCGCCAGCTCGTGCTCGATCTTCGCGGTAATCCGGGCGGGCTACTTGACCAGGCGATTGACGTCTCTAGTGAGTTCTTGCCACGGGGACAAGTTGTAGTGTCCGTGCGGGGTCGGAGTGAATACACTGAGCCGATCGTTTATAAATCAAGCGGCGCCGAACCGGAAGATGTCCCGATAGTCGTGCTGATAAACCGGGGCACGGCGTCGGCATCAGAGATTGTCGCCGGCGCCATACAGGATCACGGTCGGGGGTTGATCGTCGGCGAAACCAGCTTCGGCAAGGGTTTGGTCCAGCGGGTCTTCCAGTTGCCATTCAATACCGGCCTCACCCTGACAACGGCGCGCTACTACACCCCCTACGGCCGATCCCTGCAGCGCGACTACTCGAATGGTTCTTTTTATGACTACTTAGTCAGACATGACCTGGATGACGCACCCTCGCAGTCATCGCCTTCGCCCGCAGTCAATCCTACATCGCAGCTAGCGCAAACTTCTCCTTCTCCGCTCACCTCAAGTGGTCCAGCAGTGAAAACGGCAGCCGGCCGGGTATTTTATGGCGGCGGTGGCATCACTCCTGATATCGAGATAAAGCCGCTCAATTTCACGCCCTTGCGCAACAGAATTGCGGAGGCAGCATTTCAGTTTACGCGCCAACTCGCTGCCGGTCTGGTGCCCAGTCTCGAATCTTATAAGGTTGAAAGAGTTCAGTACGGAAAGAATCCAAAATCAGGTGAATATGCGATTACAGATCGAGTTGTGGAAGCTTTCCGAAATTGGGTGCGCACGGATACGGAATCGCAACTGACTCCGGCGCAGCTGGATGAGGAGTTGGAATTTGTGAAGCTGCGGCTGCGCGAAGAAATGATCACGGCGGCATTTTCTAACGATGCCGGCTTGCGCGTGCTGCTTGAGGCTGACCCGCAGCTGTTGGGTGCCCTGGAGGCACTCCCGGATGCGAAACGACTCGCGGAAACCGTCCGCAGCGGTACGTCCCAAAGTTGAAAGCACTCCTGGATCACATCGCTCTTTTCATCTCGAGCTTCTCGTGATAGATTCTTGGCTCCTTACAACTCTTTACTCGGTAAACAAGAAATGGAGAAGGGAACCATCATGACCGGCACCTCATCGGCCTCACTAAGCAAAATAGTAAACGTCTCTTCAATTCCCCAAAGAAGCCCATTCAGATATCCAGGCGGAAAGACGTGGCTAATTCCGCTTGTGAGGAAATGGCTAGGTTTACTTCCCAGTAGGCCCGCCACCCTTATCGAGCCTTTCGCTGGTGGAGCGGTTGTTGGTCTTACGGTAGCCTTTGAAAACCTCGCAAGCAAAGTGGTACTGGTAGAACTTGATCCCGATGTCGCATCGGTTTGGGAGACCATCCTTAACGGAAAGAGCTCCCAGCTCGCGGAGAGAATTGTAAAATTTGAATTCAACGCGAAAACGGTAGATTCGGTTCTTGCCTCAGACCCGGTATCGGCGCTTGACCAAGCGTTTCAAACAATACTGCGAAACAGAGTGCAGCACGGAGGCATTATGGCCCCAGGTGCGAGTCTCATGAAGGAAGGAGAGAATGGTAAAGGCCTTTCGTCCCGTTGGTATCCGACAACACTCGCTCGACGAATAACCGCGATTCGGGAGGTTAGAGATCGAATTGAGTTCTTGGAGGGTGACGGACTAACGTTCTTAGCGAAGAATAAGGTCAGGAAAAATTCTGTATTCTTCGTTGATCCCCCCTACACAGTAACGGGAAGACGGCTCTATAGGCACTCTGTGCTCGATCACGCGAAACTGTTTAGAATGCTTGCAGAAACAAACGGTGATTTTCTGATGACGTATGACAAGTCTCCCGAGATAGAGGAATTGGTCAGGGCTAACAACTTTGACTACGAGAACGTAAGCATGAAAGGACGTCTTAACCTCAGGAAAACCGAATTGCTCATTGGACGAGATCTGGCTTGGTCACGATCGGTGGAAGGCTCGCTGCTTTTTTCTTGATCCTTTTCTCGAATTCGCCAAGGGTTACAGGAACCCCGCCTGTAAGCCCCTCCACAGCTCGCTCAAGAGTTGTAAAACGCACAAAATCACGAGTAACCCGCACGGGCTCAACCTTCTCGTCGTAGCCTACGACGAACCAGGCTATATCACAGTTTGAGATATCCTCTACGCTGTCCATTTTGCCGAGAGCGTTAAAGAAGCTGCGATCCACAACTACCGCCATCTTTTTCCCCCAACGCCTTAAAGTTGGTACTTTTGTCTGAAGCTGTGGCATTAGCCGTTTTGGTCCGCTGCTCCTGTAATCCGGACGCCGAGCCGCAAAGGGAAAAGGAATCTTCACTCCCTTCGACTCGAATATGTGCCTGTATTCGTTCACCATGCCTTTGCCAGAAAAATAGACTGTCTGTATTTCAAGCGCGCACCACCTGAGAGGGTCGGATCCGGGTACTATTAGCACATTATCAATCTTCCCAACGCTCTTTTCGCTATCTGGATCCTCATCATCGCTCGAACGCTTTAGGAATCCGACTTCCCCGATCACTGAAGACTCTTGTACACCAAGAACAACCTCAGACACCCAGCGATAAACGAGACTTTCCTGTTGAAAGCGATTCGGGCAAGTAGCGCGTAGTTGGCCCAGTTCACCTGAGACTTTTGAGACCTTCCTACGAGCTTCTTCATAGAAACGAATGGAGCAGACGCCTCCTTCCTTTGTACAATTTACGATTAGTGCGTCTGTACTGCGAAAGGGACAGAGAAGATTCTTGCGCTGAGGGCTCTTAGTGATTTGTAGGCTTGCGAGATGTCTGCGTTCCTTATTGGAGAGGTGGATGAAGTTCTTGCCGTACCATTCTCCAATGCCGAAGCGTCTACGATTTGACATCTTGGAAAAACTATCGAGGCATCTGTAGTTGAAGGAGATCTGCCTAAAGCCAGCGTATTCTGCACGGGCTCCTAACTAAACGCAAGAGGGCCTGTCACCTTGGCTAGCAATTCCCACGGGTGGGGTCGAACTCACTCAATGACCCTTGCAATGATACACTTCAAATAATAAGTCTCCGGCACACTCAGCAGGATGGGGTGGTCGCTCGCCTGGGTTCTCTTTTCGACGACTTGCAGCCGGCAATGAGCATCGATTGCTGCCTCAGCGATAATTCCAAGAAACATCTCCTCGGTCATGTGGTAGGAACACGTGCAGGTAATGAGCAGGCCGCCAGGGTTTAGCAGTTTGAGCGCCCGCAGGTTGATTTCCTTGTACCCGCGCGCGGCCGCCTTGATGCTGTCGCGATTCTTTGCAAACGCCGGCGGATCCAGCACGATCGTATCAAACCGCTCTCCCGCGTTTTCCATATCGCGCAGAACATCAAAGACATTTGCTTCGCGAAACTCGAGGTTGTTAACGTTGTTTAGCTCGGCATTGCGACGCGCGATGTCGATCGCCCCTCCTGAAATATCGATACCGATAACACTCTCGCAGACACGCGCAAGGTAAAGCGCAAACGCGCCATTGAAGGTAAGCAATCCAGCCCTCGCCCGTGTGCAACCACGCGGGCTGCCAGCCGGTTCTCACGCTGATCGAGAAACGAACCCGTTTTCTGACCGCCCTGCGGAGCCACACGGAAGCGGATGCCGTCCTGGATGATCTCCAACTGTGCGGGGGCCTGTCCGTAGAGCGTGCCGGCCAGCATCTCGAGTCCTTCAAGAGCGCGTACCTTCACGTCATTTCTTTCAAGCACGGCGCGAGGCACGAATTCCTCGACCAGCAATTCGACGAGGAGCGACTTAACTGCTTCAGTGCCCTGCGAAAGAGTCTGTATTACAAAGACGTCGTTGTAACGGTCAATGATGAGCGAGGGCAGCAGATCCCCTTCAGAATAGACTAAACGATACGCGTTCGTGTCGGCGGACACATGGCGACGTCTGGCGGCTTCCAGGATCCGTTGGCGCCACCAATCGCGATCGATCGGCTGGTCCGCTTGCGTTAATAAACGCAGAGCGATTTGTGAAGCGTCACTGAAGAGAGACTGCCCCACAAAGTTTCCGTGCTGATCTCGAACAACGACAATCGCGCCCCCTTCGGCATCTCCTGAATCCAGAATATCGCTGCGATAAATCCACAGATGGCCGTTGCGCACCCGGCTCGCGCCGCGTTTTGTTACTGTCACACTTTTCATTGCGCGACTACTCTGACATAAGCCCGAAGCGATGCGCCACTTATGACATTGGGGCCGTGAACGCAAAGAGGGGCGGCAATTGGATTTAGAGGCCGCGAAGCGTGGCAAGAGCATAAAGCCTGGGGCGTGAGCCCCAGGTCAATCGCGATTGATATCCTAGCCCGCGAAGCGGGCGGCAGTGGCAACAAAAGAGATCATCGTTGATGAGGATAAACGCGCGAACAAAGATTCTCGATCTACTGTCGCCCGCTCCGCGGGCTGATTGAATCTTATTTGTTCGTTGACCTGGGGCTCCGCTGCGCTACACCCCAGGCTTTATGCTGTCGCCCGCTATCGCGGGCTGGTTGACTGGAATCACCGTGTTCTAATGAAATGAATTGGCCACAAAAGCCCTCTCAATTGCGAGCCCACAAGCACTATGTTAGGCTTCGCTTCGCATTGTGACTCAGGATACTGCTTCGACCTGAAACCGAAGGCCATGGCGACAAAAACAACTGCAGAACGTCGCGAGCGCTTCGAAACGCCATCGGGAATAGAGCTGCCCGTTGATTTCAATCCGGAGAACACCGACCCTCTTGATTACGAGAAAGACCTGGGCGCCCCCGGCGAGTTTCCTTTTACACGCGGCATTCATCCAAACATGTATCGCGGCCGGTTTTGGACCATGCGCCAATATGCCGGTTACGCATCTGCCGAAGAATCCAACGCTCGTTACAAATATCTCCTCGCTCACGGTACCACTGGCCTTTCGGTAGCTTTCGATCTACCTACCCAAATCGGTTTGGACTCCGACGATCATCTCGCTGCCGGAGAGGTGGGAAAGGTGGGCGTGGCCATCGATTCCCTCGAAGACATGTTGCGGCTGTTTGAAGGTATTCCGCTCGACAATGTCTCCACTTCGATGACGATCAACGCGACCGCCTCCACGTTGCTCTGTCTGTATCTGGCGGTGGCACGGAAACAGAACGTCCCTTTCAACAAAGTCAAGGGGACGCTTCAGAACGACATTCTCAAGGAGTACATTGCCCGCGGCACCTACATCTACCCGCCGTCGCCGTCGCTGCGTCTGGTGACTGATAGTTTTGCCTTCTGCGCGGAGGAAGTGCCGAACTGGAACACAATTTCAATCAGCGGCTACCATATTCGAGAGGCTGGCTCCACTGCCGTTCAGGAAGTGGCTTTCACTCTTGGCGACGCGATTGCGTATCTCGAAGCCGCTCGCGACGCCGGTCTGAGGGTCGATGAGTTTGCACCCCGCATATCTTTCTTTTTCAATGCACACAACAACCTGCTGGAGGAGATCGCCAAATTCCGCGCGGCGCGGCGGCTTTGGGCGCGCCTCATGCGTGAACGCTTTGGCGCACGCGATCCCCGCTCATTGATGCTTCGCTTTCATACGCAAACCGCCGGCTCATCACTGACTGCTCAACAGCCCGAAGTTAATGTAGTGCGCACGACGATTCAGGCGCTGGCCGCGGTGCTGGGCGGCACGCAGTCATTGCACACGAACGCGATGGACGAAGCACTTGCGCTACCAACTGAACGAGCCGCTCGCCTGGCCCTTAGAACACAGCAGGTAATTGCGAACGAGTCAGGCGTCGCTGACACTGTGGATCCGCTGGCCGGCTCCTATGCAATCGAACAACTCACCGACAAGATTGAGAGCGGGGCCACAGAATATCTGGAAAAGATCGATGCGATGGGTGGGATGTTGCGAGCAATTGAGTTGGGCTATGTGCAGCGCGAGATCCAAGAATCGGCCTATCGTTATCAGCGAGCCATAGAAACTCGGGATGCGATCGTGGTAGGGGTCAATCGCTATCAAGTTGAAGAGGAATCTTCTGTATCCATTCTTCGAGTGGATCCGGCGGTCGAACAGGCGCAAGTGGAACGCCTGCGCGCACTTCGCGACCGCCGCGACTCGCGGACTGTCGAGACGTCCCTGGCCAAACTTGAGGAGGGTGCTCGCGGCACGGAAAATTTGTTGCCCAGGATTCTTGAATGCGTTGAGGCTTATGCGACCGTGGGCGAAATTAGTAACCGTTTGCGTGCCATTTGGGGTGAGTATCGTGAAGCCGCAACCGTGTAGTTCGACAAGCGGCGCCACGCAGGTGGCTGAAAAGGGGTGGGTCATTCTTAGAAGAATAAGACGATCCACGAAAACACACGAAATGACTCGAACTAAGGGCGCTCTTTGTGCCGCTTTGTGTGATTTCGTGGATCGTTCTTAGTTTCCGTAGCCGGCAGGTAGGCAAATAACTTATTGAGAATAACTGAAAATAATGAATCGAAGAGAATTCACCATAGCGTTGGGAATGGGCGGGGTAGCATTGGGCCTTGGTGAAACCGGGTTTTCCGCCTCTAAGGGTCGTCCTTCAGAAATCGCTATTACTATCGATGATTTCAGTTGGAACAAGTCACTGAGGTTAAGTCCTGACGAACGCAACCGCGCGATGCTGCAATCGCTGCGCTCCCATGGCGATTTGAAAGCAGCACTATTTGTTGCCTGCAGAAATGCGGATAGCGACAAGGGCAAGGAACTACTCCGCGAGTGGGACCGGGCGGGTCACGTAATCGCAAACCACTCCTTCTCGCACGAGGAGCTCAACAGCAACAAAGTTACAGCGGAAGTTTTTACGGCGGACATTGCCAAGTGCGACGAGATAATCCGGAGTTACTCGCGCTTCCAGAAACTATTTCGTTTTCCATATTTGAAGGAAGGCGATACGGCGGCGAAACGTGATGCCGTCCGAGCTTTCCTCGAGCAGCAGGGATATCGCAATGGTCATGTAACCATCGACGCCTCAGATTGGGCGATCGAAAATCGTCTCAGCGCCCGGCTAGCCAGAAATACTGCGGCGGACGTAAAGCCCTATCGCGATTTCTATCTGACTCACATGTGGGAGCGCTCTCTCTACTACGACGATTTGGCGCGCAAGGTGCTCGGCAGAAGCGTCAAACACACGATCCTCATGCATTACAATCTTTTGAATGCGCTATTCCTTGGAGATCTGCTTGATATGTTCCAGAACAGGGGTTGGAAGCTAATTGATGCCCAGGAGGCTTTCAGGGATCCTGTGTTTCAAGCGGCGCCCCTGATCGTGCCGGCCGGCGAAAGCATCATTTGGGCTCTGGCTAAACAGACTGGCAAATTCGACAATCTGCTCCGTTATCCCGGAGAAGACAGCGAATATGAGAACGCAAGGATGAACAAACTGAGGCTGTAACTTCTCTCTGTGACACAAGAGCGCAGAATGAAATTTCACGCAAAGACGCACAGTGTGCAAAGACGCATAGTTCACTCCGACCAGTTTCTTTGCGTCTTTGCGTGAACCTGATTAGTTACGCTTGGCCGCGCTGTGGCCGAGTTAGCAGAATGCCCCATCTTCTAGAAGTTCGAAATCTCCAAACGCATTTTCCTACTCGTGCCGGACTGGTACGTGCGGTGAATGGTGTTAGCTTCCATCTGGACCGCGGCGAGTTACTCGGACTAGTTGGCGAGTCGGGTTGTGGTAAGTCGATAACGGCACTCTCGATAATGCGGTTGATTGCGCCGCCCGGAAGGATCGCCGGTGGAGAGATTGTTTTTGACGGAAAGAACCTGTTGCAGCTGTCCGAACCTGAGATGCGGCAGATGCGTGGCGACGATATCGCGATGATCTTTCAGGATCCGATGACCTCACTCAATCCCGTTTTCAGGGTAGGGGAGCAAATTGCCGAAGCGCTCAGGCTGCATCGTAAACTTTCCCGCAAAGACGCCCGCCTGGCGGCCATCGATTCAATGCGTGAAGTGGCCATACCGGATCCCGCTCGCCGCGCAGACGATTATCCCCATCAGCTATCTGGTGGCATGCGCCAACGCGTAATGATTGCCATGGCGCTCGCCTGTGATCCCAAACTCCTGATCGCCGACGAGCCCACTACAGCGCTTGATGTCACCATTCAGGCGCAAATCCTGGAGCTTCTGGACGAGCTAAGAAGGTCTCGCGAGCTGGGCGTGCTTCTGATTACTCACGACCTGGGCGTAGTAGCGGAGGTGGCGGATCGAGTCGCCGTGATGTATACGGGGAAGATTGTGGAAGAGTCGCCCGTTGAAGAGTTGTTTGCGCGACCCAGGCATCCTTACACGGAAGGGTTGCGTCGCTCCGTCCCTAAACTGACTGTAGAACATGTGGCTAAGAAAGAGAGGCTCGAGACTATTGAAGGGGTGGTTCCGAGTCCGACAGATCTACCATCCGGATGTCATTTCGCCCCACGTTGTCCGTATCGGATGCCGCGCTGCGCGGAAGGCGAGATTCCCCTCTACGATCTGGAAGGTGGGGTGAAAGTGCGCTGCGTGCTCTTTGACCTGGCTGCGGCGGTGACTGCGGACCATCAGGCAGCCAAAAAATCCGCAGATTACGCAGATTACTCCGAATAGGAAAAGGGCTGTCGGGAATCCGTCTCGGCGAAATCTGCGTAACCTGTGGATGCTTTGGATGGTTTAGTGAGCACTAGTGAGCACAACTCATCAACAACTCGTCAACGTCCGTCAACTTGTCAAACACTTTCCGGTCGAGGGAAGCGACGATGTGGTGCGCGCAGTTGATGACGTATCGTTCGAAATCCTGCGGGGCGAAACCTTGGGTCTGGTAGGAGAGTCGGGCTGCGGAAAGTCTACCGTAGGTCGGTGCCTGCTACGCCTCATTGAACCAACAACCGGCCAAATTGATTTCGATGGTCGCAACGTTCTTTCATTGAATAGAAATGATTTGCGAGAGTTGCGCCGGGAGATGCAGATCGTTTTCCAGGATCCCTACGCTTCGCTAAACCCGCGCATGAGAGTTGGCGACATCGTGGGAGAGCCTCTGGTGATTCATAAGATAGGAACGAAGAACGAGCAGGGTGAACGTGTAGGTGAGTTGTTGCGGCGCGTTGGACTTGATCCTGATTACCGCAAACGCTACCCACACGAGTTTTCGGGTGGGCAACGTCAACGCATCGGTGTCGCTCGCACGCTGGCTTTGAATCCGAAACTGATAGTGGCAGATGAGCCGGTTTCAGCTCTCGACGTTTCGGTACAGGCCCAGGTCGTCAATCTGCTGCAGGATCTCCAGAAAGAGTTCGGCCTCACCTATCTTTTTATCTCGCACGGTCTCGCTGTCGTTGAACACATCTCAACGCGAGTGGCAGTCATGTACCTCGGGCGGATTGTGGAAATTGCCGGTGCCGCAGACCTATACCTGCGACCGCTTCACCCGTATACGCAGGCTTTGCTCTCGGCAATTCCGGTCCCGGATCCGAAGCGAAAACGCGAGCGCATCGTATTGCAGGGCGACGTGCCCACGCCCATCAATCCACCTTCCGGCTGCCGGTTTCGTACCCGCTGCCCCATTGCCATTGACGAGTGTGCGCGGATTGACCCTGAGTTGCGCGAGTTGTCACCGGGCCATCGGGTCGCATGCATTCGTGTGCCGGGCTGGAGTGAAGCACCCAAAGCTGAGTAAGAACAATACAACCCGAAACATAAGTCTACGAGAAGTCGTATGAAGCGCCACGAAGTGGAACTTGGTTAGTCTCGATTATTCTAGAGTTGGACGGCAGCTATCTCCGTCCTCAATCCCCAGGAGGAAAGCGATGAGCGACTCGAACATCGAAACCTTTCAACCGCCACCACCACCGCCCGCGGCGGATGCTCCGGCTCCACGTCCCTTGCATTTGAGGATGCCGGCGATAGCGCTATTCGTGCTTGGCGTCCTGATCCTCATTGGCGGAATAGCAAACTTTATTCCCGGGGGAGTTTGGACAGGTCCCGCCTTCGCGTTTTGGGGAGTGCTGCTGTTTGCTTTCAGCTTCATCCGACTGCCTAAAGCAACTGGCGCGGAAGAGCCGCCGATGTCAGGTGTGCAGAAGGTGATGGGAATCTTCTACGAGCCCACGCGCGTGTTTAGAAATCTAAGAGCGCACCCGCACTGGCTCGCGGCAGTTTTGGTTATAGGTGCAGTCAATACCCTTTACTTTGCAGCCTTCACGCAGCGACTGACTCCAGAGGTAATCGTAAACCACACGATGGATAAACTGGCCGAGAGCCCGATAAAGCCCCCCCCGGAGCAAATGGAGAAAGCCAGGGAGGATGCGCTTCAGCAAGCAAAGCAGCCAATCCAAAGAGTCCAGACTGCCGCGAAGAGCTTTGTGAGTGTTTTTGTCTTGGGCTCCTTTGTAGCTGCCCTTTGTTTGTTGGGAGTGCTCGCTTTCGGAGGGCGCATCAATTTTTGGCAGGCCTTCGCGGCGATGCTCTATGCGTCCCTGCCGATTGCAGTAGTTTCTAAAATCTTGAGTTTAGTTATTCTCTACGTCAAGGCTCCTGAGGACATTCACCCGATTCTGGGTCAGGAGACTCTGGTGCAGGACAATCTGGGCATACTGTTCGCGCCGGCCGACAATCCGGCGCTCTTTGTCCTGGGCTCCGCCATTGGCGTTCTATCTTTTTACGGCCTGTGGTTAAGGGCCCGGGGTTTAGCCAACGCCGGGCAAAAGGTCAGTTCCAGCGCCTCGTGGGGAGTCTCAATTACCTTGTGGATTCTGGGCCTGATCTTCGGGATGATCTTCGCCACTCTGTTCTCAAGCTTTATCTCCTGACTTGCAGAAACAAGAAAGGAAACGGGGTATCCGCCGGCTGCGAAAGTTTAATCAGCTGCCCTCAACTTTAGTTGGAGCTACTCGTATCTGAGTGATTCAATCGGATCGAGGCGGGCCGCTTTCCATGCCGGCCAGAGCCCAAAGACCAGGCCGATGCCGACACTGGCCACGAAGCCACCAATCGGCGCCCACAGCGGCACATAAGAGGGAAGCAGGAGCCGGAGCAGGAACGTTGAGAGCCAACCTATCGAGAGGCCGACTATCCCGCCAATGCCGGTGAGAGTGGCGGCCTCAATTAAAAACTGCCACATGATGTCGCTGCGCTTGGCCCCGATTGCTTTACGCACACCGATTTCCCGGGTGCGTTCAGTGACTGAAACCAGCATGATGTTCATCACTCCGATTCCACCCACCATCAATCCCACCGAAGAAATAACCACCATGGCGATGGCGAGCCCGGCAGTAATCGAGCGGAAGTTATCGAGGATGCTTTCGGCGGTCTCCATACCGAAGTTGTCGGGCGCTGCAAACCCCACTTGCCGCCGCACCCGCAACAGATCACGAACCTGATCTTTTGCTTCATCCATCTGACCAGGTTTCCCGACAGCCAGAATGTAGATGTCATCGGCATTGGGTTTGAGTTTCTTGGCGACACTGAAAGGCAGATAGATGACGTTGTTTTGATCGTCGCTGCCTCCACTGATGAGAAACTGCTCGCGTTTCTGCAACGTGCCTACCACCCGAAACTCATCGGCGCCGATCTTGATCGTCTGCCCAACCGGCGAACCAAACTTAAAAAAGTCATCGGCCACTTTTGAACCGATCACGCACACCTCTTGCTTCGTATCTTCCTCCGACTGAGTGAAAAACCTTCCTTCCGAAACAATCTGAGTTCCCGCACGTTCAAATTCCGGCAAGGTGCCCTGCAACGCCACCCCGGCGGTTGTCTTTCCTCCACCTGAAACCAGGAGCTTCTGGCCGAAGAAGTTATTCGTGATATCGAGGAAGGGGACAGACAATTCAACTGTGGGTAGATTGGAAAGCGCGATTGCATCGTCGTAGGTCAGTTCCTTGCGCATGCGCTCTTCGCGCGATCGACGTCCGACGTGAATTCCCGGAGTAAACTTACTGATGAAAATCGAGCGCGTGCCGAATGATTCCACTTCTTTCTTTACCGACACGTCAATGCCGCTGATGATTGAGGCAATCAACATGACGGTGATCACACCAATCACCACACCAAATACGGTTAGGAACGAGCGGAGTTTGTTGGCCAGCAAGGTCGACAACGCCATCCTTAGATTCTCGTAAATGTCACTACGTAAAAGCTTCATAAACCAAAACCGAGCTTTGAACTTTGAGCTTTGAACTTGGTTCTTTGATGAGCTACTCATCGCGGAGAAGTGAAGCAAAGATCAAAGTACAAAGATCAAAAAACAAAGAACAAGTTACTCTGCCCTTAAGGCCTCAATTGGATCAAGCCTGGCGGCTTTCCACGCTGGAAAAACGCCAGCCATAACCCCTACCCCCATGGAAACGCCGACAGCGATAAAGACTGCGCCCAGCGAGAGGAAAGTCGGAAAGAAAACAGCGGTAAGCACGCGACCGATAATCCAAGCGATCGTGACGCCAATTGCTCCCCCAATCGCTGAAAGGGTTACGGCCTCAACCAGGAACTGCTTGAGAATATCCATCTGCCGCGCGCCCAGCGATTTCCGGATACCGATTTCCTTCGTTCTTTCGGTGACGGAAACCAGCATGATGTTCATGATCACGATCGCGCCCACGAACAGGGCAATGCTGGGCACCGCGATGGCCACAATAAAAATAGTTCCGAATAAACGATCGCGCAGGCCCGTGATCGCGTCAGGAGTAACAATGCCAAAGTTATCTTTCTCATCAGGAGGTAGCTTGCGTCGGGTGCGCATGAGAAATCGCGTCTCATCGACCGCATCATTAAATAGATCATCGGTTTTCGATGTAGCCACAAAGTAGAGCGAACGCTGGCGAATCAATCCGCCAAAGTTGTTGGCGTAGGCCTTCAGGGGCACGACTATGAAATTATCCTGCGGGATGCCGAAGACCGTACCTCGGGCGGTTTCGACGCCGATCACCTGGTATGGTAGACCGGAAATGGAGACTTCCTGACCCAGCGGACTGCCTACCGGAAAGAGTTTCGTAGCCACGTCGGCGCCAAGATAAGCGACACGCTGCGCTGCATCGTTTTCGGGATCCACGATAAAGCGTCCCTCGGCGATATCTCGGTTCTCAATATCGGCAATGGCCGCAGTAGCGCCGGACACGAAGACGTCCTCCAGAATCTGGTCACCGCGCTTTACTATGGAAGGTGTGCCGCGGGCTCGAGCTCCAATCTTTCCGATCAGGGTAGTTCTCTCTTTGAGATATTCAAAATCTTGCAAGGTCAAGTCTTTGTTCCGGCGTTGTGCCGCAGCAATTGTATCGGTGTCCTTAAAATCCTCGAGCGGATTAAATCGTTGAACGTTAAACGACTTGGCTCCAATGCCGGCAATTTTCTCGTCTACGTAGGTGTTGAAGCCCTGGATCAACGAGTAAACCACTACGACCGCCATCACGCCGATGATCATGCCCAGCAACGTCAGCGCCGAGCGCAATTTGTGCGCCCAGATGGCCGCTATCGCTAGCTTCAGGGTTTCGATGAATTTCACGATTCAGTTACTACGGTCGAATGCCGATATTGTTGCAATTAGGGGTTAAGAGTTCAAGCAGGGGACGCTGATTCGACTATTCCCAGCGCAGAGCCTCAATCGGGTCCAGTCGCGCCGCCTTCCAGGCGGGCCATAAACCAAAAACGATGCCCACCAAAGCGGATATCCCCACGCCCATTGCGATGGCCCACAAAGGAACGTAGGCCGGAAGCGGTGAGTACTTGTTCATGAGCAAGCTCGCAATCTCGCCCACGATCAATCCGGCCAGACCTCCAATCGCGGTTAGGACAACGGCTTCGATGAGAAACTGAGAGAGTATATTCAGTTTCGTAGCGCCCACGGCTTTGCGAATGCCGATCTCTTTAGTCCTCTCAGTAACGGAAACGAGCATGATGTTCATCACCCCGATTCCGCCTATCATCAGCGCCACAAACGAGATGGCCGTAAGCACAAGCGCGGTAGCCCCGGTAAGTTGATTGTAAACATCGAGCAACGAATCCTGCGAAGAGATACCGAAGTTGTTGGGTGTGTTTGCGGGAACACGCCGGCGCCGGCGCAGGATGTCAGTCATCTCATCCATTGCCGACTTCACCTGGGCGCGCGAGTGTGGACGGACGATGATGAAAAACACCACTTCGGGAAAAGGCCGATCCGGATAGTATTTGTCGAAGGTGGATATCGGCATAAAGATCGAATTATCACGCGACTGCCCAAAAAAATTACCGAGCGGCTCCATGACGCCGATCACGCGATACGGATTACCATTGATTCTGATCTCCTTGTCAACAGCATCCGCAAAAGGAAACAACGCGCGCATCACGTCAACGCCGAGAATGCAAACGTTTGACCGATCCTGCATATCGATGTCATTAATAAAGCGTCCGCTTGCGACATACTGAGTATGGACAAACTCATAATGAGGAGTCACACCGAAGAGAATTGGAGTATCGGTCTGTTTGTCCTGATAACGCGCGGTGGCGGCGATCATGCGGTGAATCGGAGAGACCCCCGCGATTGAAGGGGCCTCGCGACGAAGTGCCTCGGCGTCGTCCATCGTTAAATCTTTTCGGTGGATCTCTTCCGGGCCGGGCGGGCGACCGAAGCTAGGAGCAAATTTTGAGAGGAAGATTGTATTTGAACCCAGCGACTCGATTTGAACAGCAAAAGCTCGGTTCAAACCCTGGATGATTGACACCATGAATATGACCGTGACAACGCCAACGCTGACACCGAGTATGGTCAGCGACGAGCGCAGCTTGTTGGCGCGTAGCGTGTCGAAAGCCATCAAGGCTGATTCTTTTACGTCGTCGAAACGCATGGGTCGTAAATCGTGAATCGTGAATCGTGAATCGTACGTCGTGAATCGCAATAGTAAGAGTGGAAGATTACACCGAAAGCCCAAGTCAAGTGTTTAGCTACGACTTACGACTTACGACTTGCGCTCATTCGGCACGTAGCGCCTCGATCGGATCCAATTTCGAGGCGCGCCAAGCCGGCCACAAGCCGCTGATGATCCCCACCACAGATGAAACCCCGACTCCAAGCACGGCTGAGGTAATACTCATTAGCAACGGGAAACCAATTAGTGCGGAAATGATGTACGCCAGGCCAAACCCTGTCCCTACGCCGATAGCGCCACCGAGGGCAGTCACGGTTACCGCCTCGATGAGAAACTGGGTCAGGATATCTTTCCGCCGGGCGCCGATAGCTTTGCGAATACCAATTTCTTTAGTTCGTTCGGTAACTGAAACGAGCATGATATTCATCACGACGATGCCGCCTACCACCAGGGAGATTGCAGCCACACCAATAGTCACGATGTAAATGTTTGACGTTGCCGTTCCATAAAGATCAAGAAAGACGTCTTGGGTCTCCAGCGAGAAGCCTTCGTCGGCACCGTCGGCAAAGATCTTGCCACGGCGGTTGCGCATGATCGTGCGTACTTGATCTTCAGCCGCCTCGAGTTGCTCCGCGCTGGGAACCTGAATGAAGACGATAATCGAGCTTCTGGAGCCGAAGGATTTCTGGTAGGAGGAGTAAGGGATATAGACAACATTATCGCGGGAGAAACCGAAAACCGAGCCCAGGGGTTCCAGCACGCCAACAATCGTGTAGGGCCGCCCAGCGATCCTGATTTCTCTTCCTACTGCCCGATCAGCTGCAGCGCCGCCGAAGAGGTTCTTGAGAATGTCGGGCCCGACCACGCAGATCTCGCGCCCTGAGTCGCCCTCTGCTTCCGTCCAGATGCGGCCCGCGTCGATCGCGACCCCGTCAATATCGAACATCGTCGTCGGTGTCACGCCGCGAACACGCACTCCATCTGACTTTTGATCGGCGTATTTGACCGTCTCGAACGCATTCGCGGCGACGCCCACCCGCCAGCAAGACGTGCAAAGCCGCGCGATCGCTTCAGCGTCTTCGTGCGTCACATCCTTACGTTTGTTGAACTTTATGAACTCTTCTCTCGACTTGATGATCTGGGGTTTCTTGGAAATTGTGAAGACGGTCGAACCCTGGGACGAAAAGGTCTGAGCCACAGTCTTGTCCAGGCCCTTGATAATCGTGACGACGGCGATGACCGCGGTTACGCCGACGACTATGCCCATTAAGGTAAGGGAAGTGCGCAGTTTGTTGGTGCGGAGACTTGAGGTGGCGACCCGGAAGGCTTCCCAGAGTGCGGCAAAGCGAAATATAAAATGCCGGGGACGTGATTTTGAAGCGGGCGCTATCCGTCGTCCGAACTCATGACTACCTGGCGATGTCCCTTGCTTTTCCTCGGTCTCACCGGGTCTCATCAGAGCCACCTTGCCTCTTGCCTCGGGTGTCCCTATTTGATTTTCTCGTCCTTTTCGATCAATCCGTCGCGGATAGAGAGTATGCGATGAGCGCGCGCAGCAATGTCGCGCTCATGCGTCACCACGATAATCGTGTTGCCTTCAGAGTGGAGGCGCTCAAAGAGGTCCATGATTTCCATGCTGGTGTGGGTGTCGAGCGCGCCCGTCGGTTCGTCCGCCAGCAGAATTGAGGGATGGTTCACGAGGGCTCGGGCAATGGCCACACGCTGCCGTTGCCCGCCCGAGAGTTCGTTGGGACGGTGCGTCACGCGGTCCGCCAGGTCGACCGCTTTGAGTGCCTGCTTGGCCATCTCATGTCGTTGGGTCGAACCAATTCCGCCATAAATCAAAGGCAATTCTACGTTGTGCAGGGCAGTTGCACGAGCCAGCAGGTTGAACGTTTGAAATACAAAACCCACTTCCTGATTGCGAATCCGCGCCAGTTCATCGTCGTCCATCTCTGACACGTTCTTGCCGTTAAGCCAGTACTCGCCCTTTGATGGCGTATCGAGGCAGCCAATCAAGTTCATCAGGGTAGATTTTCCCGATCCTGATGGGCCAATAATCGCGATGTACTCGCCCTTGCGAACCTCGAACGAGACACCATGTAGCGCGTGTACTTCCTCGGTGCCCATCTGGTAAGTCTTCCAGATGTCGCGCATCGAGATCAGGGAGATTGGACGATGCTGCCCGTTGGCTTGCGCTCGCTGGAGGGCCGGCTCGGTTGGAAGAGTTGCGAGTGTAACGTCGCTCATTAGCTGGCCTCGTTCGCATTTGCGTTAGCGCCGGTCTTTCGTTCCTGGCGTTTGACAGCCAGTCCGTCCTTCAAGGTTTTGAGTACACGGCTGGGGCCTCGGACAATCTCCATTCCGGCCTGGACACCACTGGTGATCTCGATGTCGGCTTCACCCGTGATCCCGGTAGTCACCTCAATAAATCTCACCTTCATGTTGCCGTCGAGAACGTATACGCCCTTGAGATTTTTCGGTTTTTCAGTGGAAGCAGGAGCGGGCACGCTTCCTGCCACGGTCGCCGATGGCGAAGGTGACGGGGTTGGGGCCTTCTCTACAATCGCTTCCAGCGGCACTGCCACTACATTGTTCTTCACCTCGGTGGTTACGGTGGCGGTAGCGCTCATGCCGGGCCTAAGACCGTTTCGGACCTCATCAGTCAGGTCACGCAGTTCGACGGTTACCTTGAATTCTTTTGCCTCTTGTACGTTCACGCGAGTTGACAGACCGCCCTGAGTATCAGATTTGGAGATCGCCAGGGGATTCTTTTGTGTCACCACTGCCTGGATCTCTTTTTCGCCCAGGGCATCAACTTTAACTTTCACTTGCTGGCCTACGTCGACCTTGGAAATCTCGGTTTCGTCCACGTTGACTTCAACGTTGATCGTAGACATGTCGGCGATGGTCATTAAGGGCGTGGTCGAAAGACCAGCTACGGCATATTCACCGACTCTCGTCGGGATGTCAGCAACTACGCCGTTCAGCGGCGATACCTGAGTTGCCTTAGATCGCTGGCTCGATTGACCTCGCAGAAGCGCCTGTTGCTGGCTCGCCCGCATCTCGGACGACTTGATGCCTGTCCTGGCGTCGCCCACGGCGATGCGCTGTTGGTTGGCGCGTTCGACCGTTTCCTTAACCGCAATCTTTTGAGACTCCAAATTCGCCCGCGCGGTTTCAACTGCAATCTTCGCCTGATCGTAACGATCTCGCGCCGCGTCGTACTCAAAGCGGGAGGCCACACCTGCTTCGATTAAGTCAGTATAACGTTTGAGCTCGCGTTGCGCGGTGTTGAGGTCCACTAACGCGCGGTCGACGGAGGTTTGCAAAGCAACCAGCTGCTGGCGTGCGGAGGACACTGAAGCTTCGGCCACTACCAAACTTTGCTGGGCTGAAGAGACGGCATTACGCGCCGATTGGACATCGTTCATCGAGGCTTGCGCCGCGGCCCACTGGGCTTCTTGACTGGATTGAAGCTGAGTTGGATCGATGCGCACCAGCGGCTTGCCCTGAACTACCTGATCGCCGGCGTTTACATAAATCTCTTCAATCCGGCCGGGGACCTCACTCGTTAGTTTGATGTAACGTACCGGACGTACCTCGCCAGAGGCGGTTACTGTCTGCCGAAGTTCGGGCCTGACTTCTATCTTAATAGTCGTCACCTCAGCCTGTTCCTTACGGCTGGCGAAGACGCTGACAATTATTATGAGCGCCAAAACCGCCACCGCCGACACGGCGATAATAATCTTCTTCTTACGGGTTAAGGCCATGAGTTGTACCTTGGATCAGGATTTTTAAGCTCGCGATTGGCGATCACTAAGAATTTCGCACAGAAATGCGCTAAGTCAAAGTCGCGCGTTCGAGTAGCTTCTACGTCTGAAAATGCCAAACAGTTTCATTTAAGACCAATTCGGACTGCTCAAACGACTCCCTCCACCTGGTATGGTTGTTCCCGGTTTCCCCAGACTTCGTAACCTTGCGAGTCTAGGCAGGAATCAAGTAACGGGCAGTTGATTACCGAAGTTCAGAGTTCAACTATCAGGTTGCCGTTTCGAGGCTACAAAGTAGAGTTTGAACTTTAAACTGACCACAGCCAGGAGTTCACGATCGTTGGCGCGTCTGCCACTTTCGCGCTAGAATGACCTGCTTCTTCGTGGCTCTATCCTACTCCGACTTTGGATTTAGACACCGTATTGCCAGCCGGGGATCACCGAATAGATGATTACTTGTGAAAGGTGCAAAACGGAAAACCTTGATGGCTCGCAGTATTGCGACGAGTGTGGGGCTCCTTTAAGGCCGAATTTCCGGTCCAATCCCACGGGCGCCGGTGGATTGCGGGCTGACGCTGACGGGCAGAATGGTTCACATGCCCCGGCCATCAAGCAGCCGGAATTTGCCAGCGGTTCGCACGCAGGGGTCAATTTCGCATCTTCCCTCGGCTCCGAAGCGAGACCACATGCCTGGCTGGTGATAGAGCGTGGCCGCTCGCTAGGCAAGAAATTCACTCTTGGCAATGTTGAGTCTCAAATCGGGCGCTGGGATGCCGATGCAGGCATCTTTCCCGACGTTGATCTCGACTCGGACGACCCGGAGGCAAAGGTATCTCGGCGTCATGCCCGTATTACGCTTCGCGGGGGGAAGTATTTTCTGGAAGATTTGGGATCGACTAATGGAACGTTCTTGAATCGAGGGAAGAGGTTGCTGCCAGGACACCTGCAACCTTTGCAGGGTGGGGACGAGATCATTGTGGGGAAGACTTTTCTCCGCTTTCACATAAGCACATGATTTTCGGCGCGGAATCTTTCGCGAGTGATGTGCAAGAGGCTTAGCAATCGTCTCCCTGAAAGGGCTATCGCGATTAATGGCTGAATGCATCGAATGTGGCGCCACGGTGGCGGCTGGCGAGTCCTTCTGCGGCGGTTGTGGAGTTCAGCAGCCTGCAGTTGCCGAAGCGTCGGCGAGCGCCAGCTTGAACCAAGCCTCTGGCCATCTAGAATCCCCAACGGCAAAAGTTGCCGAGGAAGAAGTAGTTGAGCAAGTGAACGAATCAGTTCCGGAAGCAAGCAGACCCACCGGTCAACTCAGTGGTGATGCTGAGGGAGCCAGTAAGCCCACGGTCGAAGCAACCAGCGCCAGCGCTTCGGCTGATCCAAAACCGATATCGTCCGCCTCTCTCAGCGGTTCTGGGACGGGGGGCGTGAACGTTCCAAGCACCACCAGTGTTCCGCACAAAACCACTGGAGGGCATCAACCCAGCATAAAACAGTTAGACGGAGGTACGGTCCTGAACGGTCGCTACGAGATTGCCCGTCGTATAGGCGGGGGCGGCATGGGTGCGGTCTACCTGGCCAAGGATCGTAATCTGGGTGACGCCTCACGCGCCGTGAAGGAGATGGTTGAAGCACACCTCGATCCGAATCAACACGAAAAAGCGATCGGCGACTTCAAACGCGAGTCGCTGTTATTGACTTCACTTGAGCATCCTTCCATCCCCACCATCTACGACTATTTTTACGACGAGTCGCTGGGACGTTTCTACCTGGTGATGAAATACATTTCCGGCGGAGATCTGTCCTCGCGTTTGCGGAACGCGCCGGGTGGGCGAATCGATGAGAAGACCGTGACGGACTGGGCCATGCAGATAGCGGATGTGCTTCATTACTTGCACACCCGACCCAAACAGATCATCTATCGTGATCTCAAGCCCGCGAATTTGATGATTGACGGGAATAGCGGCCGTGTAATGCTCATTGATTTTGGAATTGCCCGCTGGGTGAAGCAGGAAGAAAAAGGCGTGACGGCGGTAGGCACCATGGGCTATGCGCCACCGGAGCTCTTCGCCGGCAGAGTCGAACCCCGATCTGATGTTTACAGCCTCGGTGCAACTATGTTTCACCTGTTGACGGGATCGGATCCACAAGACAATCCGCTGCTGATTTTTGACTTTGCCAAGAATCCGCGGCCACGTCAGATCACGCCCTCACTTTCGAGTGAGGTAGAAGAGATCCTGATGCGGTCCGTCGAGTACAAGTTGGAAGATCGTTTCGTGTCCGCGGGCGAGATGCGCGACGCCTTGGCTACGCATCTCGAGAGGTTGCTGGCTGGGCGAGTTAGCTATGGAATGCCCGCTCCGCAACTCGGTAGCGAAACCGTTCCAGTCCAAACCGTTTACTGTGGCTTCTGTGGGGGAAGAATCGCAGCGGATGATGTTTTCTGTGCTCACTGCGGAGCGCGACAACCACTGGCGGGAGTAGGCGCGAGCGCAACCTTGCGTGCCTCTCGTCCCACAGCCAAGCTGGTGGTGGCCGGGACAACCGAACTCGATGCGTCCTTCATTTTGCAGAAAGATAACAATCTCGTTGGTCGGACGGATCCGCATTCGAACATCTTCCCGGAAATCGATCTCTCAAAGTTCGATCCCGAGACCAAGGTTTCGCGTCGCCACGCGCGCATTTGGTTGGAAGGGGAAACTTTCCTGGTAGAAGATCTTGGTTCCGTGAATGGCACAGTCATCAATGACTCCGTGAGGCTGGCGCCACGTCAGCCGCGAGTGCTGGACAGTGGAGATAAACTTCGGCTCGGGGAAACCACACTACATTTTCTTTTGGGATAGTCTGAGGATTTTTGGATTTAGATTGCGGATTTCTTTTCACCATTCTCTTGTCGACAGATCTAAGACAAAAATCTAAAATCAAAAATTTCAACAATGACTGCCAGGGTTGAAGAAGCCGCGGTAACGCGGACCCACTCGAGAACGCATAACCGGAAACAACTCGAGGAGAGTCTTCCGGCGCCCTTTTCGTTGCGGTGCGGGGCCATGTTAATCGATTACATCATTCTGGTAGGAATCGTGGCCTTCAGCACGCTCATCGCCCGAATGCTGGGTGGTGGAGCTCGCACCGCGGCCAGCTCAGCTGAAACAGTCGGGATCATGATCGCGATTTCAGTGTCGGTGCTTAACCTGGGTTTGCTTGCCGGATTCACTGGTAGAACTCTTGGCAAGTGGGCAACCGGACTCAGAGTACAGCGAACAAATGGAGCAAAACCGGGAGTGGGTCGGGCCTTCCTTCGGCACTTTATTGGTTACCCGTTATCATTCTTAACCTTGGGGTTTGGCTTTCTCTTGGCTGCGCTAAGTACCCGCGGGCGGGCCCTACACGATCTGATCGCGGATACGATCGTGGTGCGGGAAGGCTGATCGCGCAGCTAACCATTGCGGGAAGTTTTTCAGATATCAGACAATTAGGCCGAGTTTTACAAAATAAGAGTAGTGTTTTGATAGGGTGACTCAACTACAGAACCGAGGGAGCGGTAGCGACCGGGTCTGGATGGAATGGCTAATCGGACGGGTTACGGCGTTCTACTGTTTGCCTAGTTGGGTGGAATCGCCCGCAAGACCCGGTTACCGCTCCTCGGTTCCGTAATTGAGTTGCAACCGCCAAGTGCTCTCAGCTTAAGACATCCAAGATAAGATAGAACTTGAGTTCTGCGATCTAAAATCTGCTAACCGTAACTTATTCATAGAATGCCTGAGTTAATAGTCAGATATCCGGACCGAGCACCGGACCATTTCCCCCTCGGACGTTTACGGATCACGTTGGGCCGTTCAGCCCGCAACGATTTATGCATCCCTGACCCCTTCGCTTCGCGTGTGCACGCCGAAGTGCGCCGCGAGGGGGATGAATATTTCCTTCAGGACCTCGGCTCCGCAAACGGCACCGTTTACAACGGGCTCACGGTTGAGGGTACTGTGCCGCTCACCGCCGGGGGTCGTATCCAGATCGGCGAAACTGAGATCATCTTTGACGACGGCACCTACAATTCGAGCATGGGCGCCACCATGATCACGGACAATACCGGCTCGATGCCCGAGGCGACGATTGCGTTGGCATCAGGCGACCGTACCACCTCGGGTTTGTTGGAGGCGATCGAAGGCGCACGCACAAAACCCGAAGAGGTTACCACTACTCGCAAGGAAGGCGATTTGCTTGCCCTGATCAGCAAGGTGGGAGTTACTCTGCTGGCCTCGACGACGCTCAGCGAAACCCTGGAACAGATCGTTTCCCTCGTGTTTGAGGCGGTGCCGGCAGATCGTTGTCTGCTTATGATGCGCGACGAGGGCAGCAAGGAGCTGAGAGTGGCGGTAGCGAGGCTGCGTGACCGGGTGGGCGAAGTGGGTGAAATTCGTGTAAGCCGTAACGTTTTGGACGAGGTGGTGATGCGCGGGAAGTCGGTCCTGACTTCAGACGCTCAACACGATCCGCGATTTGCGAGCGGCACAGTAGTGCTGCAGGGTATACGGTCTGTCCTGGCGGTGCCACTGGGAGTGTCCGAGAAGGTTTTTGGGATCGTCTACGCAGACTCACCCATCGCCGATGGCCGGTTCACGGAAGATCACCTTAAGGTGTTGACGACGCTGGCTTCGGTGGCAGCTATCCGTGTGGAGAATGCGCGGCTTGCGGAAGCCCGCCTGCAGCAAGAGCGGCTGGAGCGCGAACTACAGCTTGCCATGGAGATTCAGCAGCGTTTTCAACCCACTGCGCCGCCAGTGGTACCGGGTTACGAGCTGCAGGGTATTAGTTTTCCCTGTTACGAAATAGGTGGTGATTACTACGATTTCATCGAGCGTGAAGATGGACGGCTGGTAATTGCTCTCGGCGATGTATCGGGCAAGGGGACGGCTGCCGCGCTCCTGATGTCTTCACTCCATGCCTCAGTTCATGCACAGGCCGGCTCGCATGACACTTTGTCGGAGACAATCTCGGCGGTGAACCGCTACTTGGCTGACAACATTCCGGCGAATCGCTTCGTCACCCTGTTTTACGCCGAATTGGATCCCGCTTCGGGTGCCCTCACGTTTCTCAATGCCGGTCATAATCCGCCGCTCATAGTCCATGCTGCAGGTACCGTCGAACAGCTCGCTTCCGGAGGCCTGCCTCTGGGAATAAAACGTAACGCGGAATATCGCGAGGGCCGCACGCAAATGCAAATGGGCGACGTCCTGGTAATTTACTCCGACGGTGTCACTGAAGCAGCCAGTCCGTCTGGCGAGGAGTTTGGTGTTACGCGACTTTATGAGGTGGTATCCCGCAATATCGAAGCCTCGGCTGCCGGGGTCCGCGACCGGATTGAATCAGCTTTAACTAAATTCTCTCAGGGCACACAGGCTGCCGACGATATTACGCTTGTGATCGTCAAGCGTCAGGCCGAGACGAAACAACTCTCGGTAGCAGGAGTTGGCGCTGATTAGCTCCCACTCGCTCCCGGCCATCTCTTCGCATGAGTAATCCACAGATTGAACTAGACATCCTCGCCATTTTTTCCCACCCGGATGATGCGGAGTTGTCCGTTGCGGGCACCTTGCTCAAGCTGAAAGCGCTCGGCTATCGCACCGGCGTGGCAGATATGACGCGCGGTGAAATGGGTACTCGGGGTACACCCGAACTGCGCGCGATGGAGGCGTTGGAAGCAGCGCGCGTGATGAATCTTGATGTGCGCATAAATCTCGAACATCCAGATGGACACGTCTGGCCCAATGAAGAGTCACGCAAAGCAGTCGTCCGAATCATTCGCAGTTACCGACCCCGAGCATTGATGACAGCGCACTGGGACGATCCTCATCCCGACCACGCTAATACCTGTCGCATCGTGCGGGAGGCGGCACGACTCGCGACCATGGCCCGATATGACGCCCAAGCAGGTCAGCAACCGGCCAAAATGCCGGCGCTGATGCACTCCATCTATTCCCGGCTGGTCATTCCGTCATTCATTGTCGATGTTTCTGATTTCGTAGAAGAGAAAATGCGGGCCATCAAGGCCCACGCTTCACAATTCTACTGTGCGGAATCGAAAGAACCTGTCACGCGTATCAGCGAAGAAGCCTTTCTGCAGCAAACTGAGTTTCGGATGCGTTACTTCGGTTCGCTGATTGGCGTCAACGCCGGAGAAGCATTCTACGTACGCGAGGCGCTTAACGTTGAAGATCCAGTCTCGTTATTAACGAGGCCGATGAACATCTACTCGTAGCAGATAGTACTTTACTTTGTTCTTTGTAGTTGGAACAGCGATGAGCAGCCGGCAACTTTCAAACTCAAAGTACAAGATCAAAGTACTAAGTACAAAGCTCAAAGCTCAAAGTACCGACTGTTTTCAATTCTTGATCTCCAGTGATTCGTTCGTAGCCCTCCCCTCTTTTTTGGTTTCCAACACCGAGCGAGCGACTGCCAGAGTAGCGATAGCCCGAGGAGCATCTGCAGTAAATCCGCGGGCCAGTTCAACTGCGCGATAAATATCTTCCTTCGCGAGCAAACCGAAGATCCCGTCCAGATCGAAGTTCTCCACCGTATTATTCGTGGTTGAGGCCCCACGTCCCATGGCGAAACGAGCGCTGATCTGGGCGTCCTCGCCGCTGAATTCAGAGGCTGAGTTTGCGGCTTTAACCGCTTCGGCGAGCGCTTCCCAAACCCGCCCCCGGTCGATGTCATACATCTGACTCGCCACTCCCACGAGTGCGCGAGCATGATCTCCGTCACTGCCGCCAATGCGTCGGCCGACTGTCGCCGCTTCATTTAGCACTTCGACAGCGCGATTAGCGTCGGTCTTCTTGAGCAATCGCGCAACTTCCAACAGAGCCCAGGCGCGCTGAATATGTGTTAGCTCTGCGGTGGGCAGGAAACGCATCGCTTCTTGCGCGTCCTTTTTATCGATTGCCCGACTTACGAGGGTGAAGTCCACATGGGCGCGAGCCCGCTTGCGTAGATCGCTGTCCGCAATCTTGTCAACCAGATCGCGCGCAGTTATCTCGCCTTTACGTGCCGCCACCAGTGCCGCCCTGGCGTAGAGCAGATCGCGTTCGGCGGCATCGGTAACCCGCTCAGCGCGATCGAGCGATTCGCGCCCTTCATCAAGCGTTTGATCCTCGGGAACCAGCCCGCGAGTGAGTAACCGATCGCGACCTGTGCGCAAATCTTCGCTAGCATCGGGAGCAATCGAGGAGAGTTGCACGCGGAGCTCAGGAGCAAGCTCGGGGGCATATTGCTCAAGCAGCGGCAGTATGCGGGCAATCATGAAATACAAGCCGCGGCGTCCGGCTACGGTGCGATCTTGATCGGGTGGTTGTGGCGGACGCAAAAGTATCTGGGTCGCTCCTCGCAGAAAGGCCGAACGAAGTTCGGGCGCGATGTTTGGAGCCACGATCCGGTCCCGCTGCTGGCTGGAATGATTTTGTCCGTTGCCTCTCACGATAATGTAGAGGAAAGGCGTAAACACGTAGGAAGACAAAACAGAAACGCCGACTGCGTCAGAGGTAGGATCGGCAGCAGTGCGGTCGAGCATGGTAGCGAATCGCTGATCCGCGGCAGCCTGGTCCTTTTCCCTCAGCGCTGAAAGAAAAAATATGCCTCGAGTGGTAACCCGATCAAGCGCTGGATCTGCAAACTGCAATGCGCGGCCAATGTCTCCCTCTTCCAGCAACCGGCTGGCGAGTTGGAGTCGTTGCGCCAGGGCAAAAGGAGGATCCTCGGGATCGGCAGTCTTGAGTGTGGCGGGATTGACGTTGTCCGAATCCAGACCGCTCGTTTCTCGATTGGTGTCGTCGGTTAGTTGGACCAGAAACTCTTCCGATAGTGCTCTGTCGCGTTTGGCCGAAAGTCGCAATATTTCACTGCGCAGCTCGGGCGGCGACTGAATGTACTGGTTCGCGTCGCGGGCCGCCGACTTTCTTTGTTCTTCGTACCGCCGGAACGCTTCCTTGTCGGCGGTGTCGGCCGCGTCCCAAGCGCGGCGGAACAGCGCGCGCGCTTTCTCAACATCAGAGTCCCAAAGCGCATCAGCCGCCCGGGCTTGCACGCGAGCGCGTAAGGTTTGGTTTTGAAAACTGCGGGCCTCGTCCGCCAGCGAGGTCAAAAGAGAGATCGCAATGGTGCGGCGCTGGAGAGCCAGTGGGTTTGGCTCTTCACCCTTTGGGATCTTCCTTTTTTCTTTATGAGCGGATTGCGGGGCCTTCCGCTCCGGCGCCGGGGCCTGGGCGCTAACTCTGAGAGCTGGCGGTAAAGGTACGAGCATCAGCGCGACGAACACGATAATGGCAAACCAGTGAGCATGACTAATCATTTTATTTTCTCTCTTGCGGAGTGGGGGGATAGAACGATTCTAATGGGGTCATACGCGTGGCTCGCCCTTCCAGTTCAAATCAAATCCGAAGCAACTCTTGTGAAAACTCGAAGCTTGAACTAATTGAAAGTCGAGCGGGGGTAACCACCCTTCCGAACCTGTGAGGTTCCTGAAGTTGTATTATTCTACTCTGAATTGAGAACCTTTCAAGCTGGAGGAAAATCACTCAAGGCTGAAAATCTCCCAACTTGGAAAGGGTGATTTATCCCCGCTCGACTTTCCCTAATTTCTCGATCGAATTTAAATAGCCGCAATGTTACTGCCCCCTGGTCGGCTGCACATCCGCAGGAGTCTTCTCCAGCACAGAACGAGCTACTACGAGGGCGGCGGTGGCGCGCGGTGCTTCGCCCGTAAAACTCTTGGCGTCTCAACCGACCTTAAGAAGTCGTCGCGAGCAAGCGCGAGGAAGGCGCCCAACAAATTGAAGTCTTCTGCGTTAGCACTGGTCACCATCGTCATGGATCTGGTTTGCATCTGAGCGCCTACCCTACTGTCGTCGCCGGTAAACCCTTCAGCTGAATTGGCAGCTTTGACGGCCTCACTGATTGTCTCCCAGGCACGCACCCGATCAGCCCGAGTTAGTCCGGTGGCCACGGCAACCAGCGCCGGAGCGCGATCGGGGTCAGTACTGCCTATGCACCGGGCTTCTGTTCCGGCGTCCTCGAGCAACTCAAGTGCGCGGGAGCGATCGGAGGTGATTAAAAGCCGGGCTGTCTGAGTAAAGGTCCATACGCGTTGCAGGCTGGTGAGCTCGCCATTCTTGGCTATTCGGGCAGCTTCGAGAGCGTTCCTGTGAGTAATTGCCCACTGGGCCGTTTGAAAGTCAATGTAACTGCGCACTCGACTTGCGTAGATCGCCATCTTCAATCTTGTCGACCAATTCCCGCGCTCGCGGATCATCTTTGCCCGCGGTAGCAATTGCAAGATCAGCATAGATCGCGTCGCGCTCTTCGGACGTGCGGGCGCGGTCAAGACGACCTTGCATCATATCGACGGGGTCACCCGAGCTTTCCGGTGTAATACCATTTGTGACTGCCCGGTTCTCACCGCTGAGCATTTCTTCCGACACGTCCGCAGCCATAGCAGCAATTTGCGCGCGCAAGTCAGCGGCTATTTCAGGAGCCTTCAAAGCTGGTTACGACCTGCGGGTGCCCGCGGGATGGCTCCCAGTTTGGCGCGCTTGACTGTCGCCCGACAGTTGGCGGCGACCACCTTAGCTATTTGGAAACGTGGGGAGCAATTCGATCCGGAAAGGAAAAAACAGCAGGCGGCTTATGCAAGCAACTACAGAGACTCACCAAGTGAGTGCTGATTGCTAACGCGCGCCGCTGCTGCACCGCCAAGGCTTTGTGTGCCAGATGCAGGGGTCGGGGGTGAGTATCAAAGAGAGCGGATGTTCCAGCTACTGCTGAGGACCAGTCGCTACTATATGCCCCCGCGCATAACCAGAAATAGTCATAGACCCAGCGCCAGGAGGGGCTGGAGTCGCAAATAGAACCATGGTTGGCAGTTTTCACAACTGACCACGGCAACGAATATTCCAAATCAGGCTCAAACAAAGGCCAGAACAAAAACGGCCAACAAGAGGCGTGCCGATTAGCGTTGAACGGCTTCGGGTGTGTTGAGTGGCTAGTGCCAAGAACTTTTGGCGGCTTGGGAGAAACTTTTTTCTTGACAGCCCTTTCATAGAACCGCTCGCGGTTCTGACAGCGCCGCACTCCTCTAAACCGCAACCACCTCGATCTCCGGGTCGACTTCCTGCTTCAGCATACCCTCGATAGCCATCAACGTTCCCGTCAATGAGCTCGGGCAACTTCCGCAAGCTCCCTGGTAACGGATGCTCAAGGTATGGTCCTTGAGGCCGAGCACTTCGAGATAGCCGCCATCACCCATCAGCGCGGGCCGCACCTTCTCATCCAGAATGTCGTTTATTTTCAGCAGGCGAGGATCGTCGCTGGTTATAGCAGCTATCGAACCCCCCACCGCTGCTCCGGCCGCAGCCGCCGCGCCTGTGGGCGACGCAACTGATTCGACCGCGCGAATGGGAACGGCAAGTACGGGCAGCAAATCGTCCCAATCCCCTTCGTCGTCCTTTTCAACTGTAATCATGCGGTCCATGTAGAACACGGAAACCACATGCTCCACATCAAAAAGTGCCTTGGCAAGAGGGTCGTCCTGCGCCTGCGTGGCAGAAGCGAATGAGTAAGCCGCGCCATTGCTTACCGCTTCCCGGAGGATAAACTTGACTGCATTCGGGTTGGGCGTCTCTTCAATATCGCTAATCTTCGGCATTTCTCGCTCTCCGTTTGTTCATTTACCGGTTCGCTCTCAGGCGAACCTCATCGGATTCTACTGAATACTAGTGGCTATTATAGCTGGTTTATTGATTAAGCCCAGGCGACGCCATGTCAGCGTTCTTTCAGGCCAAATTCAGTCCAAAAATAAACTAAGAATTGCTGGCAAGAATTGTTGCCAAAGTCACACTCCAGGCATATACTCCGTGCCCTCACTTGCCCCCCCCTTTCAAGAGGTGAGACAAGTTGAGCTAGAGGCAGGCGATTGCGAGGGTCGCCTGCCTCTCGTTTTGTGTAGACAGGTTTGGGTGCGATGGTAAGGCACCAAGATCTGCAACCGATGTAAAAGTGGCAGCTTCCGAGTTACAAGATCTGAAGCTGCCTTTTACCATTTACGGCGGACGTCGAGACGTCACTCGATATCGGATGGGTTGTTGAATAGGACGGTGAGCTTAACGCTCCCGTGTCCGAACTGTGGGAATCCCATCGCTCAAAGGAGGACAATAATGTTAGGTCTTTGGCCTTGCTTTTGATCTTTCTTAAAGAATGACCGATCCTAAGTTATCGTGGCGACTGAATAATCTAAAACTAAATCAGAAGACTAATCTCACAATGAACATCGGCATCACGGTCTACCCGACTTACGGCGGCAGCGGCATAGTGGGCTCCGAATTGGGAAAGGAGTTAGCGGCGCGCGGCCATACAGTGCATTTCATCTCATCGGCGTTGCCGACGCGGCTGACTGAGCTTAACGAGCGGGTGCGGTTTCACGAAGTTGAGATGATGTCGTATCCCTTATTCGAGCATCAGCCGTACACGCTCGCGCTAGCGACAAAAATGGCCAAGGTGGCTGAGACAGAGAATCTTGATCTTCTGCACGTACACTACGCAATCCCGCATTCCATAAGTGCCATCCTCGCGCGCGAGTCTCTAAAACCAAATCGACGGCTGCCGGTGATCACTACACTCCACGGTACAGACATAACTCTGGTCGGCGCCGACCGCTCCTATTTGCCCATCACCCGCTACGGCATCGTCCAATCAGATGGCGTGACGGCCATCTCGCATTACTTAAAAGGTGCCACCAAGGAGATCTTTCAGTTTGATGACATCACGGTGATTCCCAATTTTGTCTGTGCTTCGGATTACAAACGGCATCCGATTGACGAACTACGCCAGACACTGGCGACCATTGGCGAGTCGTTGCTGGTCCACGTATCCAACTTTCGTCCGGTGAAGAGACCGGTCGACTGCGTTGAAATATTCGCGCGGGTGCTGAAGAAGGTCACGAACGTCAGGCTCGTGATGGTGGGAGACGGCAGCGAGCGCATGAATGTCGAGCATCGAGCGCGATGTTTGGGCATTTTTGACAAATGTTCCTTCGTGGGAAAACAACCGAACATCGTCGACTATCTCTCCGCCGCCGACGTGCTATTGCTACCTTCGGAGCAGGAATCATTTGGTCTGGCGGCACTCGAAGCGATGGCTTGCGAAGTACCCGTAATTGCCTCGCGCGTGGGCGGCGTTCCGGAAGTCGTGACCGATGGTGAAACAGGTTTTCTCAGCGAGGTCGGAGACATTGAGAAGATGGCTGAGGATGCGGCGCGCCTCCTGGCTGATGCTGACCTGAGAAGGAACATGGGCCGCCGCGCGCGTGAATTAGCACTGGCGCAGTACCGGACCGATATCGTCATTCCCCAGTACATCGAATTCTATGAGAAAGTCCTGGCTGAAGCCTCGGCTGGTACCGGGTGTCAGGTGCCGGGTGCCGGATAATCAGGTGTCAGTGCCGCGTGCCAAGTGTCGGATGTTGGGTGTTAGGAGTAAGCTTATTGCGTCAGGTGCTGATTAGTTACGAACCTCACAACCTCACAAAGGAGACTTGCAATGAATAGCTTAGGGCGCTTAGAGTCTGGCAAGCAGCAATGAATCTTGTGGAGAAGATCAACCGTCTCACCCAGAGATTTCCCAAACAAGAGACCTATGGGCTGGTAAGTCAAACTTCAGAAAGCCGCTGTTCCGATGCCTTCTAACATCGCCGAAGGACATACGAGAGCACACCTCAAGGAGTATCTTCATCATTTGTCGATGGCGCAAGCTTCATTAGCTGAACTCGAAACCAACTCGAGAAATCCGGCCGTCTGAAGTATTTGCTTTCAGATCAACTCAAAGAACTTCTGGCGAAGTGAATTCTCTAGGCAGGCAAATGTACGCACTCCGAAATTCGCTGACGACAAAGTAGTTTGCCGGCACCTGGCACCCGACACCTCTTTCTTATGCGTTCCATTATCGTAGGCACCGCAGGGCACATTGACCACGGCAAGAGTGCATTGGTCCGCGCTCTCACCGGAAGGGATCCAGACCGGCTGCCGGAAGAAAAGCGACGCGGAATAACGATCGACCTCGGCTTTGCGGATCTGGAGCTTGGCGATCTACGCATCGGATTCGTCGATGTCCCCGGCCATGAAAGGTTCGTAAAAAACATGCTGGCGGGGGCCCACGGCATTGATGTTGTCGCTCTGGTGATCGCGGCTGATGAGGGAGTGATGCCCCAGACCCGAGAGCATTTTGACATCTGCCGCCTTCTGGGTGTGCAGACAGGATTGATTGTGATCACCAAAACAGATCTTGTTGAGGAAGAGTTAATCCATCTCGTACGTGCTGAGGCGGAAGAACTGGTTGCCGGTTCGTTTCTGGACGGTGTGCCAATGCTGGCGGTGAGCGGGAAGACGGGAGCGGGTTTGGATAAATTGAAGGCCGCTTTGGAGGAATTGGCTGAGCAAGTACCTGCTCGTTCCACGGATTCGGTTAGCCGGCTGCCGGTGGATCGCGCCTTTACGATGAAGGGATTCGGCTCAGTTATCACCGGCACTCTGGTTACCGGAGAGATTGCCGAAGGAGCTGAACTACAGCTCCTTCCTTCGCTGACTCGGGTGCGGGCGCGCGGGCTGCAGGTGCACGGAAAAACTGTGGGGCAGGCGACTGCGGGCCAAAGAACGGCAGTTAATCTTGGAGGTGTCGATATCGCGATGATTGAGCGTGGGATGGTACTCGCTCCAATCGCCCGTCTGCGAGCCACACAGATTATCGACGCACATCTAAGCGTGCTTCCGAATGCCGCTCGCGCAGTGCGATCACGAGCTCGCGTTCGTTTTCATATTCACGGGGCGGAAGTTCTGGCGCGGGTCCAGGTGCTAACCGATGGTGGTCAGCTGGCGCAGGGTGACACGGGGCTTGTGCAACTGCGGCTGGAAGCACCCGTGGTGGCGGTGGCTGGAGAACGATTCATTATTCGTTCTTATTCACCCTCGCAAACTGCGGCTGGCGGACTGATACTCGATCCCTTTGCCGCCAAGCACCGTGGACGCGACCTGGCCCAGGTACGTCAACGGCTGCAGAAGTTGATGGCTGCCAATGGTGCGGATAGAGTTTCGCTCTTCGTCGAATCTTCCGGGGACCAGGGTCAACGCTTCGCGGATCTTGCCGCTCGCACCGGCTGGAACGATGACACGCTCAATCAGACTTTGACTCAGGCAAAGCAGGGCGATGCAGTAATTGACTGCGAAGGTGTGTTTGTTTCAACGGCCACCTTCCAGCTTCTGAAACAGGCTGCCGTGGATGAAGTCAGCGAGCATCACCGACGAGAGCCGTTGGCTCGAGGCGCGGCGCGCGAGACTCTCCGCGAGCGACGGTTTGCTCACACTCCACCTGAAATTTTTCGCGCGGTGCTGCTGGCGCTGGAGCGGGAAGGCGCGCTTGTTTCGGACCGGGATATGGTCCGTGCTCATTCACATATTGTCGAACTCTCTGCCGGCGATGCGGGATTGCGGGATCGATTGGCACAACTGTATGAAAAGGCTGACCTCGAACCGCCTTCGCTAGACGAGGCGATGCACAAGGCCATGGTCACTAATTCGCAGAGAAAACACGGTCGAAAAGTACTGCAGCTTTTGATCGATGATCGGACTTTGGTCCGGGTTCAGGGGGAATTGTTTTTCCACCAAAAGGCGCTCAATAAACTGATAGCCAGGCTCAAGGCGTTTGGCGACCAACATGAGCCTGGGCGGGCGATCGATGTTACCACGTTCAAGGAGCTAGCCGGCGTTTCCCGAAAATATGCCATCCCCTTGCTGGAGTTTTTGGATCGCGAACGGATAACCAGACGAGAAGGCGACCGCCGAGCCATTCTTAAATGAAGTTTTCTCAAGTCTCGAGAACTCTGGTCGTGAGCTTGCATACTCTCTTTCTCACCGGGGCATTCGCCCGGTATTAGAGCTTTGCCCCCTGGTTTTTACCCTTTAGCGGTTTGGAGTCTGCCGAGTGAATGACGCTGTCAGGCAACCGTTAAAACGGTGCCAGGTGTCAGAGTCTCGCTTAGACACCGGGCTAAAGCCGAGGTCTGACTGAGATACCTATTAAAAGACCTGACCCGCTACCCTCAAATGAAGGGGCTTGCTTTCATCCGCACGCAGGCGTTAACATGCAGGCCACCTAAGTATAGGCTTTTTCCTTAACCTTCATTACTCATTGGCCGGAGGTTCAAGATGAATATTAAAGACGTACTGGCCGTGATCGTTGGTTTGGCAGCGGGAGCAGGCGCGATCTATTACTTCTACAAGTTCGTGACTTTCGCGGAAGCCGAGGGCGGTCACAGTTTCGGATGGATTTCGCTCGGGCTGGCAGCCGTAGCTTTCGTTTGCGGGCTGGTCTATTTCCTGGGTCACGTTAACAAGGAAGAGGAGATTCACATTACGCAATAGGCTCGTTGCTATGCGATACCATTCCGCGCGGGGCTTGGTCTGTTCTATCTCCGGGCGGTGCCTATGGCGTTTCAGTTTCTACTTCCGAACCACGATGGGCCTTTGACGCCGTTTGCGCACAAGTTGGCGGCTTCTGACGTGCGCAAACGGCGCTTGGCTTGTTATTAGCGAATAAAAACCCAGGAGACTTGGTGATGATCGCGATGTTGGCAGTGCTTGCGCAGGCGGAGACCACTTTTCGTGAGCCTGGCTACTTCGCTCCGGTGATGCTCGGCCTGCTGGTGTTGGGCGCCGTTGCCTGGCTGATTGCGGCGGTCCTGGGGTTTGCCCGAGCGCGTGCTTTTGGCCCATCAGCCAGATGGTTTTCATTTGCGGCCGTCTGCCTGATCTTGTTTCATCTGCAGTTCATCGTGCTTGGTTTCAGTCTGCTGACAAAAGACAACAGCCTTGTCTTCGGGATATTGACGTTCTTTAATGTCTTCGTGTTGCTCGGAGCGGTGTGCGCGATCATGGGTTTTATCCGACTAACCAGCCCGCGCTAGACGTTCGGTTTTTTAATTCGCTTAGATGGCAAAGAGACTCCTGGTAGCAGCCGCGCTCGCAGTTATTGTGAGCGCGGCCTTTCTATTCCTTCGCGGTCCCTCCCATCCCGAGGGTCGGGCGGGAATTAAAGGGTTCGTGCAAACTCGTGGCAGCAGTTTCGTTGTCGACGGGCAGCCATTTCGTTTCGTGGGCGCGAACGTTGCGATCATGTATCGGGATGGCGACCGAGAACGAATGCCGGAAACGCTGCGGCAGGCTGCGCAATCGGGCATGGGCGTAGTGCGGGTTTGGGCTTTTGGCGAGGGTGGTCCAAATGACGTGGGTCCGTTGGCGGACTTTGCCGATTGGCCAAGGACCCACCCGTTTCGCTTTCGGCCTAGTGAGTGGAACGAAGAAGCGTTTGTGCACCTCGACAACGTGATCGTTGAAGCCCAACGCAACAACATCCGCGTGCAGATCTGTCTGACTAACTGGTGGCGTGACACCGGCGGTGTTGCCCAATATTTGCGCTGGGCGGGGATCAAAGATGCCGACGATGACCGTTTTCCTTTTGGCATCAACCCCGAGCGTGCGATGCTTTTTTACACCAACGAAACCACGCGCCGGCTCTATCGCGAGCATCTGGAAAAGTTAGCCACGCGCCGGAATACGGTAACCGGAGTCTTGTACCGGGACGACCCGACAATTTTTGGTTGGGAGTTGATGAATGAAGCGCAGGCCGTGACAGGCCGCTGGTCGGAACGGCGGACATGGATTGCTGAGATGAGCGCTTATCTGAAGTCGCTCGATCCAAAGCACATCATCGCGCCCGGCACGTGGGGATATCGCACGGCCGCGGAGAGAAGGGAATGGCTTGCAGATCACCGCTTACCCAACATCGCCTACTGTGACGTGCACAACTATCCAATCCCTGATGGGGACCTCTTTGTGGATTCGCCGACGGCGCTGCTCGAATTCTTTAACAATCGGGCGGCGGCAGCCTTCTCGATCAACAAGCCACTGGTATTTGGAGAGTTTGGCATGGGCCTAGAAGGCTACAAGGGCTTCTCCCAGGTTGAATGGTTCCGGGCATTCCTCGAGGCCAACCTTCGCGCAGGCGCCGGCGGAGCGATGTTCTGGATTTTGACACCCGACGCGGAACGCGGCTACGGCGTGGTTTATTCAACGCCGCGTGACCAGGCATTGCTCGCAGAAGTTACACGGGCAGCACGGGCGTTCGAGTCGTTGAAGTCAGCCGATCCACCTGAGCGACTAACTGACCCAGGGCGCCACCTGGTGCCACGGCAGTTTGTGTGGACCAGGGCCCCCGGGGATCCGGCGATTTTGCCGCAGATGATAGTCAGGGAAGACAGGTCGATTCTTTATCGTTTCAAGCCGAACATGGCGGCTA
>Ga0136617_10000068_pt1 | contig 66935 bp, 48 predicted proteins | sample AntDrymUQ3222106_2_FD_129672 | JGI IMG/M metagenome (GOLD analysis project Ga0136617, IMG submission 129672) | Polar desert sand microbial communities from Dry Valleys, Antarctica - metaG UQ322 (21.06) | ecosystem: Environmental > Terrestrial > Soil > Desert | place: Antarctica: Dry Valley...
CGTGTCGTAACAACGGGCGGTTTATCAAATAACGGTTCAATCAAAGCCCATTGTTCATCGGTTAATTCTTCACGTCTAGCCATCCGTGAATTTTATCAAACTATTTTTGAGATGGCTTCTAGTAAGTTTTTGGTTTTTCACTAATCATTTACCACTAAGCACTTACCACTAACAACTATCTTCTCCGTTGTTTCGGGTCGAGATATTCCCTTAAACCGTCGCCGATAAAATTAAATGCGAGAACGGTTAATGCAATTGCAATTGCGGGAAAAAACAAAACGTGCGGCGCGTTGTATAAAATATCAAAACCGCGCGCTTCTTCAATCATTGTTCCCCACGAAGGCGCGGGCGGCGGAATGCCTAAACCTAGAAAAGATAGCGACGCTTCCGAAAGAACCGCGCCCGCCATTCCGAGACTTGCTTGCACAATCAACGGTTGAATCGCGTTTGGCAAAATGTGCGTAAACAAAATTCGCATATTGCTCGCGCCGAGTGCGCGTGCTGCTTGGACAAAATCATATTCTCGCACCTTTAGAACTTGCCCGCGCATTACACGCGCATATCCAACCCAACCAATAACGCACAAAGCAAGAATCAATTTACCGAGTCCCGCGCCAAGAAACGCAACCAATGCAATCGCTAAAAGCAAACCCGGAAAAGCGAGAAAAACGTTAAAAATATAGCCCGATAAAATTTTATCAACCCAGCCGCCGTAAAATCCGGCAACTGCGCCGATAATCGTTCCGACGATTGAAGAAACGACGACAACAATGATTCCGACTTCAAGAGAAATTCTTGCGCCGAAAACGACGCGCGAAAAAACATCGCGTCCTAAAGCGTCAGTTCCAAACCAATGTTCAGCCGACGGCGCAGCGTAACGCGCCATCAAATTTTGCGCCGTTACGTCGTGCGTGGCGATAAGAGGCGCAAAAATCGCCGTTAAAATAAAAACGGCGGCAACGGCAATTCCGATGTATGCGAGTCTGTTCATTTAAGAAAGGCGAATTCTTGGGTCGAGCCAGCGATAAACTAAATCGGTCAGAGAATTTGCCAGAATATATGTCACGCTGATAACTAAAACGCAACCCTGCACCAGACGATAATCGCGCTTGCCGATGCCGTCTTCCAAAAGCAACAAACCCAAACCTTGCCAGCTAAAAATCTTTTCCGTAATAATCGCGCCCGCGAGCAAAACGCCGAGCTGCAAACCGAGAATTGTGACGACGGGAATCAAACCGTTTTTTAAAACGTGCTTGTAAACGACTTTTCTTTCGCTCAAGCCTTTCGCGCGCGCCGTGCGAACGTAATCTTCGCCGAGTTCTTCGATTACCGAAGAGCGAACCATTCGGGTTAAAATCGCCGAAAGCGCCGCGCCTAAAGTTACTGCGGGTAAAATAATGTCTTCGGGATTGGCGCTTCCCGTTGGCGAAAACCAGCGAAGTTTGACCGCGAAAATATAAACTAGAAATGGTCCAATGACAAAAGTCGGAAGGCTTATTCCCAAAAGAGCAATGAACGAGGAAGAATTGTCAATCAATGAATTTTTATTTGTTCCCGCCAGAACGCCGAGCGGTAAAGCGATTCCGATTGCTATCAACATCGCGGCAAGCGCTAACTTGATAGTCGGCGGATAACGTTCCAAAATCATATCCAGAACGGGTCGGTCAGTTCGAAACGAATTTCCTAAATCGCCCGTTAAAATGCCTTGCCAGTAATCAACGTAGCGATTTTTCGCGCCGTGCCAAACAATACCTTTTTCGCCGTGGTAGGAAAAGAAAAAAGCCGGTTTGTCGAGTCCGTGTTTTTCGTTGAAATTGGCGACTTGCTCAGGCGTAGCTTGCTCGCCCAGAATAGCGGCGGCTGGATCGCCCGGAACGAGTTCGATTAAAAGCGTTACCAGAGAAACGACCGTCCAGACGACAAGTAAAAGAAGCGCCAATTGCTTAGAAAAGCTGTAAATTTTATATTTCATCAAGCCGGATAGTCGGACATTTTGCGCAGTTTAATTTTTAATTCGTACGACTATAACAAATCATCCGATTCAGAATCGAATCAAAACAATTATTTTTTTGTCGCAAAATGAATCGCGGCGATGCCGCCGGTCAGGTTTTTATATTCTACATCGAAAAAACCTGTTTCGCGCATCATACGCGCCAGATTTTTTTGGTCGGGGAATTTTGAAACCGAGTCGGGCAAATACTCATAGGCGCCGCGCGAACCGCTGACGATACCGCCGATGCGCGGCAAAATGGTGGTAAAATAAAATTGAAATAATTCACGAAAGCCTGGCACAATCGGCGTTGAAAATTCCAAAACGATTAATTTTCCGTCTTTTTTTAAAATACGGTAAAGTTCTTTTAATCCGTCCTGCCAATTGGAAAAATTTCGTAAGCCAAATGCGATAGTCACCGCGTCGAAACTTTCGCCGGCAAAAGACAAATTCATTCCGTCGGCTTCGACGAATGGAATTTCTACGTCGGTTTTTTTGCCTTTGTCGAAAGCAATCTCAAGCATCGGGCGACAAAAATCCGTTCCGAAAACTTTTGCTCGGGCATTTTTTTGCAGTTCAAAAGACAAATCGCCTGTTCCGCAAGCGACATCTAAAACAAGCGCGGCGGGATTTTCTAAAACATCTCGGAGCTTGTCGGCGACCAGTTTGCGCCAACGTTTATCAATGTTAATAGAAAGAAAATGATTTAGAAAATCGTATTTTGAAGCGATGCCAGAAAACATCTCGCGCACGGCGCGGGCATGTTTTAATTCATCGGCGGTTCTTTCATTTGGCATTATTTAATTCTTCTCTGCGTTCCTTTGCGTAACCCTCAGCGAGCCTTTGCGTTACTATTTCTTTTCGTCTTTGGATTTCACCATCAGAATTGTTACAGTCGGCTCTTTCGCCAATTTTTCAGCGACTCTTTGCACGTCAACGACTGAAACATTATTAAATTTTTGGAGTTCATCTTTTGTCGAAGCCAACTTAAAAGTATCAACGTCGAGCCACAAATCAGCCGGATTTTTTTGGTTCGTTTCGGTTAAAACTTCATTTTTCGCTTTTTCAAATTCTTCAGCCGAAATCTTTTCATAAACCAGATTTGCCGCCAGATTTTCCTTTTTGAATATAATCATATGCGTTCTGGACGGTTTTGCACTCAATTGCGATGCTGCGTCGAATGGAAAATTGGATAATCCGACAATTATTGAACCCAGTAGTAAATTTGAATCTTGACGAACAAAAGCATTTATTTGATGCTCATTTGAAAATTCTTTTCGCAATCGGTTTTGCATAATCCGAACTAAAATGGTTGAAGCAAAAAAATCTTTATCACTTCGGGATAGTCCACGGAGGGCGTAACGAATTTCGGCATTTTTAATTAATGACGAATTGATGATACCGGTTTTTGTATCAGGTGCATCTGGCTGACGAAAAGTCGCGGGAACTTTTTTGTCTGCTTTTACCCAAGAGCCAAAATAACGACGCGCGGCGCGAATGACCAAATCCGGTTTAATGTTTCCGACAACGGCGATGGTCACGTTGTCGGGCGTTAAAAATTTTTCCTTTGCCAAAAGTAAATCGGCAAAATCTAATTTCGCTAAAGACTCGCTCGTTCCCGTTTGCGTCCTGCCGTAAGGAAAATCGCCGAAAAGACGTTTTGCGACGGCTTGGTCGGCAATGTAAGCGGGATTTTTTTCGAGTTCTTTTACTTTTTCAATTCGCGCCGAACGTAACTTGACAGTTGTTTCTCGATCAATTTGCGGATTGGAAACGGCGTTGGCAAGCGTTTCGAGCATTGTCAAAAATTGGTCGGACTTTGCCGTTGCGTCAATCTGAATAAAATCAAAATTGCTCGTAATTTCGAGGCTTCCGCTTAAATCTTCGCGGAAAAATTCTCGAACCGTTTCGTTCGGAAAAAAAACGTCGCTCAAAAGCGCCATCGTGCCTTCTTTGTTTTGCGGGTCAAATGCCGAACCGCTATGAACGCGGATTTTAACATTAACTTTTTCCGCGCTCGGCTGATTCCAAATCAATAATTTCAGTCCGTTTAATAATTTTTCCTCGCGCGGCGCAGGTGATTTTGGCGTCTGGGCTAATGAGTTTAAGGCGCAAAAAGCGAGAAACAAAAACGCAAGCGCAAATTTATAAAGATATTTATTTGTATTCATCTTATTGGCGGCGTAAATATAAATTAGAAAACCATTAGTTGCCGTTTCAACTGTTTTTGGTTGTCAAACATTGATTTTTCCGTTTATTTTTGGCAATTTATGAATAGAAAATTTTAGATGCGGATAGGCATCGCGTCAAACGATTAAAGCATCTATCATAGTTGAAAGCATCCTGTAAAATGTTAAGTCTAAAGTATTCCCGGAAACTTAACATCTGAAAAAATCGTATTATAATCGAATAGAATAATTTATTGCTTTTGACAAAAGCAGAAAGTTTGAGAGGTTAGAAAGATGGGAAAAATAGTTAAACACTGTGCCGCGTGTGACGAAAATTTTGCCGAAAAGTTTGGATATTGTCCAAACTGCGGCGCCGGACTGCAAGCATTTGAAATGAATCCGCTGGCGGGTAAAACGACGGTTAATGAAGAAGCGCAAACAAGCGCGTCAAATGTCGTTGATTTTGGGGCTAAAACATCTTCGCCAAACGGTTTTGAAAAATCGTCGAAAATCGAACCCGTGATTGTTTCCGAAACGACGGCTTTTTCTGCTAACGAGAAAACCGCTTTGACCGAAGAAACGTCGGTTAATGATTTTGCGGATTTAAAGGCTGAAACCGCGGCTGTTAAATCTGATGTGTTTGCGACCGCAGAGACCGCGGCGACTAGCGGAAACGGCAATGGTAGCCGTTATCAGCATCAAACTTCAAACTACGATTTTCAAGCGACTGGCAACGGCTCACACATTAAATCTGATGACGGATATAACATAACGGTTATTGAAGAAAAGAATGTCAAGCAACGTAATATATTGCTGCTTGGCTCAATGGCTTTTATGGTGACGCTGGTTCTCGGCGCTACTATTTATTCGCTTTTTAATAAGGATTTAATGGTCGGAGCTATCGAAGAAGGCAATGCTTTATACGTCGCGGCGATTGATGAAGAGCCGATGGATGTTGAGGAAGAAGAAAAGCCGAAAAACGATAAAGATGCCGGCGGCGGCGGCGGCGGCGGGCGCGATAAACCGGAGCCAACCTCAAAAGGACAGCTTGCCACGCAAACGGAAAAGCCGATGATTGCGCCAACCGTAACACTTGTCAAAAAAGATTTTGAACTTCAGTATCAAGCCTCAACGCAGGGTAAAAAAGTTATCAAGCAAACCGATGAGCCATACGGCGACCCGAATTCAAAATATACGCTTTCATCTGACGGAACGGGAACCGGCGGCGGTCAAGGCTCTGGTACAGGAACCGGACAGGGAAGCGGACGCGGAACCGGCGCCGGAAGCGGCATTGGTTCAGGATTCGGCGGCGGTCAAGGTGACGGTGACGGAAACGGAAGAGGAAGCGGAAGAGAAGGAAGAAGCAGCAACGCGCCGCCGCCGCCGCCAGTGAAAAAACCTGAACCGGTCGGTCCAAGCACAGGCGTAAGCATTATTTCCAAACCGCGTCCCGGCTATACCGACGCAGCACGACAAAATCAGGTTACAGGGACAGTTAGACTTCGCGTTACCTTTTCGGCAAGCGGACAAATCGCGGGTATTTCCCCCATTAGCGGTTTGCCTTACGGTTTAACCGAGCAGGCAATTGCAGCAGCGCGCGGAATAAAATTTGAACCCGCTAAAAAGAATGGCGTTCCATATACCGTAACAAAACAAGTTGAGTATACTTTTACGATGTATTAAAACTTAGTTGAACCGTTAAAAAGTCGTGAACTGAATTGGAATTCAGCGCACGACTTTTTTGTTTGTAAAATGCGAGCTTTAGTTCGCACTTTGTCTGATTGTGTAAACTATAAAGCTCGCGTCCCAACGCTTCTTCTAAATTTGAAAATTAATTTCCCAAGCCAAAAAATCTCTTAATCGAATCAAACACGCTTGCTTTGTCGGCTTCTTTAACAATTTCATTTTCCGTATGCTGTTCTGCCAGAAACGCGCGTCGTTCTTCAATCAAATTGCTGAAACTTTCTACCAGTTCCGGGTTTTCTTCCAATATGGGTTTCAGACACAAATTATTTATTTCCAAAACTTCGGTTTCGTCTTCAGCCAGAACGGTGGCGGTTCGCGGCGAGCCGGTAAAAAGTCCCATCTCGCCGAAAAAGTCGCCTTCGTGCAGATTTCGGAGAGTTTTCTGATTGCCGTGTTCCTTAAATTGAACTTTAACCGAGCCGCGATGAACAACAAACATCGAATCGCCCTGCTGGTTTTGGCGAACGATGGCTTCGCCGGGCGCGAAAACTCTGACAAGGCTGCCTTGAGCGAGTTTTTGCGTTTCCTCATCCGAAAGCGGAGCAAAAATCGGAACACTGCTCAAGCGTTCAAAAATTTCGTTGCTCGGTTCGTCGAAAGTATTTTCCTGCGGCTTGGTTTCGATATGCAGTGTTCGCGTCGGATAAGCAAACTCGATTTTCTCGCGCTGAAACGCATACCAGACGCGCTGGCGGACAAGCGCGTCCGTATCGTTATATTTCGAGTAATCATCAAGCCAGTATTTAATTTCCCAATCAATGCCGTCGCTACCCAGATTTTTTACCCTTACAATCGGGCGCATTTTTTGCGAAACGTTTTCCACCTGCCGCACAACTTCACGGATAACCTGACTTGTTTTGGCGGGCGAATTGGCGTAAAGCGTATTGAAAAAAACGAGTCTGGCATTTAGATTTTCACTTGGCGCGACCTCGATGGATTCTTTGCCTAAAACGCTATTGCTGATAATCAGCAGTTTATTTTGAAACGTGCGGATTTTTAAGCCGCGCCAGGAAATGTTTTCAATAACGCCGGTGCCTTTGTTTTCAATAGTAATAACATCGCCGATTTGAAAAGGCTGGTCGGCTTGTATCGCCAAACCCGCAAAAAGATTACCCAAAGTATCCTGAAGCGCGAGACCGATAACGACACCAATAATCGCCGAACCGGTGAAAATCGGAGCGAGTTTTTCATATGCGCTCGGATATTGAGATTGAAGGATAATAAAGAATGCAACGAGGCTAATAACAATAGTTAAGACGTTTTTAAGTAAGCCGGAAAGCTCGTAAGAACTTGCTTTTCTTAAAGCTGTTCCGAAAATCAAAGCGTTGATAAAGCGAACAAACGTGACGATTAAGACAAACCAGAAAATTATTTTGACGATGCGAAAAAAATTATCGACTAAATCAACAGCAACGGCGACGGCAGCCTCATCTTGATTAACGGAAGTGAAAAATGCGGCAACGTATTTCTGAATCGGCGGTTCGATAAAGGGTAAAAGAACCAAAGCAGCAATCAAAATGCCGCCGATGGAAACAAAGATAAAAAATTGTTTTCGCAGTTCGGAAATCGCCATAGCTCGTCAATAATAACCGATATTTGAAATTCAGTGAACGATTAAATTCGCGTTTAATGTTAATTAAGAACGGTTGTTATCAGAAGAAGAACCGACAAAGTTGAAACGACAATCGTAATCAGCCACGCCGCGCAGTTAAACAAAAAAGAATTTTTATATTCGCCCATAATCTCGCCGTTGCTGGCGAGCGAAACAATCGCCACCAGCAGAAAGGGAAGCAAAAGACCGTTTATACATTGCGTAAAAAGCAGCAGTTTTATTTGCGGAATTCCGGGAATCAAAGCGACGAGCGCGCCGATTAAAATCAGCGCCGAAAAAATACCGAGAAAAATCGGTGCTTCCCGAAACGAATGCGAAAGTCCTTTTTCAAAACCGAGAGCCTCGCTGACCGAATAAGCAGTAGCAAGCGGCAAAACTCCCATCGCCAGCATTGCCGCGCCGAAAAGTCCGATGGCAAAAAGATATTTGGCGTAAACGCCCGCGACAGGCGTTAAAGCAAGCGCGGCGGTGGCGGCGGAATCGAGTTCGGTGATTCCTTGTTTATTCAAAGTCGCGGCGGTTGAAATGACAATAAATGCTGCGATTGTGCAGGCGAAAAGCGTTCCGACTATTACGTCGGCGCGCACGAGCGGATAATCTTCTTTGTCCAAACCTTTTTCAACCACCGATGATTGAACAAAAACCTGCATAAAAGGCGTGATGGTCGTTCCGATAAGCGCGATTATTGTAAAAAGATAACCCGCGTTAAAGCTGAAACTCGGTTTAATCATTTCAGTTGCCACGGTTGACCATTCGGGTTTTGATAAAAATGCGGAAATCACGTAGCAGAAAAAAACCAGCGACATCGCCAGAAAAACCTGCTCGACGCGCTTTTGCGTACCTTTGACGACGAGCCACCAGACGGCGGCGGCGGTTATCGGAATCGTGAAATAGCGCGAGATGCCGAAAAGCTCGGAAGCCTGCGCGATGCCGACAAACTCGGAAATGATAACGCCTGTGTTGGCGATTAAAATCGCCAGCATAATGAGCGCCGTCCAGCGCACGCCAAATTGTTCACGAATCAAATCCGCCAAACCTTGTCCGGTGACGATGCCCATTCGCACGCACATTTCCTGCACGATAATCAAACTTAAAGTTATCGGGATGAATACCCACAAAAGCGTGTAGCCGTAAGCCGCGCCGACGGTTGAATAAGTGGCTATGCCGCTGGCGTCGTTACCGGCATTGGCAGCGATAATTCCGGGTCCTAAAACGGCGAGATAAGCGAAAAATTTATACGAAGACAAATCACGACGCGCGCGCGCGGGTGAACGGCGCAGGCGTTTCATAAAATTTTTTATGGAAAATCCTGAAAAATTCATTTCTTCTACTATCGTCTTCGTTCATAAAACAGTTGTCAGTGGTCGGCGGTTAGTGGTCAGTTGTTGATTTTGTTGACTGATAACTACCAACTATTGACTGAATCGAAATTTGAATATAACGCGGTTATCGAAAACTTAAAAGTGAATGATTGTGAATTTTGAATTTTTCGGCGAAAAGCCATAAACTCAAAGCTAGAGTGTTTTTAATCCAAAATCCAAAATCTAAAATCCAAAATCGAATATGACACACAATCTTTTTAACACCAGACAAACATTCAAAACCGGCGATGGACGAGAAGCGGCGTTTTACTCGCTGCCGCAGCTTGAACGCGAGGGCGTGGCGAAAATATCGTGCCTGCCGATAAGCGTTCGCATCGTGCTGGAATCGGTTTTAAGAAATTTCGACGAGAAAAAAGTTCGTGAAAAAGATGTCAGAAACATTGCCAACTGGAGCGCGTGCGACGAACGAACAAGCGAAATCCCATTTGTCGTCGCCCGCGTTATTTTGCAGGATTTTACCGGCGTTCCGCTGCTGGTTGATTTGGCGGCAATGCGCTCGGCGGTTGAAAGAATGGGGAAAAATCCAGCTTTGATTGAACCGCTCGTTCCCGTTGATTTGGTGATTGACCACTCGGTGCAGGTTGATTACGCGGGTTCGGAAGAAGCGTATCAAAAAAATATGGAAATGGAATTTAAGCGCAACGAACAGCGTTACCGTTTTCTAAAATGGGGAACGCAAGCCTTTAACGGTTTTCGCGTCGTCCCGCCCGGAATCGGCATTGTTCATCAAGTTAATCTTGAATATCTCGCCAAAGGCGTGTTTGAAAAAGACGGCGTTTATTTTCCCGACACGCTCGTCGGGACGGATTCGCACACGACAATGATCAACGGTCTCGGAATTGTCGGCTGGGGCGTCGGCGGAATCGAAGCCGAAGCCGCGATGCTCGGTCAGCCGGTTTATATTTTAACGCCCGATGTCGTCGGCGTTCATCTTTCGGGCGAGTTGTCGCAGGGAACGACCGCGACTGATTTGGTTTTGCGCGTTACCGAGATGCTTCGGAAAGCGCAGGTTGTCGGAAAATTTGTCGAATTCTTCGGCGAAGGCGCGTCGGGTCTGCACGCGACAGACCGCGCAACAATAGCGAATATGGCGCCCGAATATGGCGCGACGATGGGATTTTTCGGAACGGACGAAAAAACGCTCGATTATTTCAGGGCGACGGGACGCGACGAAGCGCAAATCGAAACGATTCGCAATTATTATACGGCGCAAGGTATGTTCGGCATTCCGCAGGAAGGCGAAGTTGAATATACAACCGTTTTAGATTTGAATCTAACGACGATTACGCCTTCGGTTGCCGGACCGAAACGCCCGCAGGACCGAATCGAGCTTTCGAATCTTGATGATAGATTTACCGAGCTTTTTACAAAATCCGTAGCGAACGGCGGATACGGAAAAGCCAATGAGGAACTTGAAAAACGCTTTATGGTAACGATGGGCGCAAAAGCAATCGCTCATGCGGCGGGCGGCGGTGAGCAGTCGGCAAAATCAATTCCCGAATCCATCCACACGACTGTTTCGCCGATAAACACAAATGTTCATACGGAACTTGAGATGATGAATAACCGTCCGACGCCAGATCGTGTGGAAGATTTGGACTCTGTAACGCCGACGCAAAATACTTCTATTGGACACGGGGACGTGCTTATCGCGGCAATCACGAGCTGCACGAATACGTCGAATCCGAGCGTGATGCTCGCCGCTGGAATCGTAGCGAAAAAAGCCGTTGAAAAAGGTATGAAAGTTCCGCCGTATGTGAAAACCAGTCTCGCGCCCGGCTCGCGCGTCGTGACCGAATATCTGGAAAAAACCAATTTGATGCCGTATCTAAATGAAATTGGCTTTAACCTCGTCGGTTATGGCTGCACGACTTGCATCGGAAATTCGGGACCGCTCGATGCCGGTATCGAAGACGGAATCGTTGAAAACGATTTGATTGCGGCTTCGGTTCTTTCGGGAAATCGAAATTTTGAAGCCCGCGTTCATCAAAATATCAAAGCGAATTTCCTGATGTCGCCGCCGCTGGTTGTCGCCTATGCACTGGCGGGAACGGTTATCAAAGACGTTTATCTGCATCCCATCGGGCAAGATTCGGACGGCAACGATGTTTTTCTCAAAGACATCTGGGCTTCGCTTGATGAAGTTCGGGAACATCTCGAAGCGGCTTTTGACCCTGAAACCTACCAGAGACTTTACAGCGATTTTGCCGAGCAAAATCCGATGTGGAACGAGATTCCGACAACCGAGGGGCAAGTTTACGAGTGGGACGTGAATTCGACTTACATTCAGGAGCCACCGTATTTTGAAGATTTCTCGATGCGAATCGGAGAGTTTTGCGATGTTAAAAACGCCCGCGCTCTGGCAATCTTCGGCGATTCGGTAACGACCGACCATATTTCGCCCGCGGGCGCGATAAAACCGAGTTCGCCTGCCGGATTGTATTTGCAGGAACACGGCGTCGAACCGATGAATTTCAATTCTTACGGCTCGCGGCGCGGCAACGACCACGTGATGCTGCGCGGAACGTTTGCTAATGTGCGTATCAAAAATCAGATGGTTTCGCCGCAAGAAGGCGGCTTTACCTGTTTTCAGCCGGACAAGGATGATATGACGATTTATGACGCCGCGATGAAATATGCAGAACAAAACGTTCCGCTCATTATTTTCGCCGGACAGGAATACGGAACGGGAAGTTCGCGCGATTGGGCAGCAAAAGGAACTCTTTTGATGGGCGTCAAAGCTGTCATCACGCAATCGTTTGAGCGCATTCACCGTTCAAATCTGGTCGGAATGGGCGTGCTTCCGCTGCAATTCAAAGACGGCGAATCGGCAGAATCGTTAAATTTAAACGGCACGGAAACTTTTGATTTAACCGGACTCGAAGGCGCCGAAATCAAGCCGCGCCAAAACGTAACTTTAAGAATAAACCGCGCGGACGGCGCAAGCGATGAAACGCAATTAATTTTGCGGATTGACACGCCGATTGAAGTTGAATACTACAAAAACGGCGGAATTCTGCCATATGTTCTACGACAGTTAATCAACCAATAATAGTTCGTCCTTTGAAGCAAAAACATTTGTCTATGCCGTTCCAATCGGGCGGCATTGTTTATTTTTAAACAAACATTCCACTTCATTCGTATCAGCCAGAGTAGTTTTTAGAAGTTAAGCACGTTTAACCGACAAATATGCTAGAAGCAGTCAATCTGGGAAAAACCTTTGCGAGCGACGGAGTTGATTACGAGGTTCTGAAAAATATCAATCTTGTCTGATGACAAGGTGAATGCGCTGCGATTGTCGGGAAATCTGGAAGCGGAAAATCAACGTTAAGGCACCTTCTAGCATGTCTCGACCAGCCGACGACGGAAAATGTGATGTTTCAAGGAGAAGATGTTTTGCTACTTTCGGAAAAACAAAAAGATTTGCTTAGAAACTGGCAGTTCGGCTTTGTCTTTCAGCAGTTTTTCTTAAGCGGACAGGAGACTGTTTTGAAAACGTTGTGCTGACGATGCGGATTTGCGGCGCCGATGAATAAATAAAATTAGGAGACGGAAAATATGATAATTACAACCGGAAATGATGTGGCAATGGGAGAAATTGTGCAGTATTTAGGCGTCGTGCGCGGCATCGTCGTGCGTGCGACAAGCATCGGCGCAGGAATTATCGGCGGGCTGAAATCACTCGGCGGCGGCAATATCGAAGAATTCACCCGCATCTGTGAAACGGCGCGACAGGATGCCTTTGCGCGAATGGTACAGCACGCGCACGAACTCGGCGCGGACGCAATCATCGGAATGCGCTACGACGCAACCGAATTTTCCGCCACCATCACGGAAGTACTGGCTTATGGCACGGCAGTTAAATTAGTGAATAAGGAAAAGTGATTTTAGTTTTTCACTATTTAAGAAACGCTCCTTTGCCGTTTTTACCGATTCGCATATTTGTCAGCCAATCAAGCCATTGATATTTAAGAGCCCTCGGCGCGAGATATTCGGTGATGCCGACGGTTTTGCGTTCGGTTTCGTCGGGCAAGGTCAAAGTCATTTCGCTCAAAAATCTAAGATAAAAGAAACTCGAATCAATCAATTTTTTTTGGCTGACGTGCAGTCTGGCATTATCATCAGCGACGAACTGCAAATCGGTCGGGTATTTTATGCCGAATTTGTCGCGCTTGAAATTTTTTGCTTCGAACGCCGCGTCTCGCTCGCGCAATTTGCCGTTTTGAACGGTTAAAAGTTTTGTTGTCGAATAGTCTTCATCGCACTCTTTGTAACGATAAAAAACCGCCGTCGTATCCGAAAAATGAGCGCGTCCCCATTCCCAGTCGCATACTATTTCGGGAAGCCAGCGATTATCTAAATTGTGGTCGTGGTAACCGGTCCCGCGAAAGTTAATCGTATCCAAACTTTTTTGCTTGTCGTCTGAAACGCTGATTTTGCCCGTAATGTCGGCGCGCGGGACGACCAAGTTCCAAATATGCGCGTCTTTATAACTGATTTGTTTGGCGGGCAGAAAATCGCTCTCGACTGAAAGCCATTCAAAATGCGCTTCTAAATTGCGATTTTTGCGAAGCTTGGCTTTAACGGAAAGAACATAACCCGAACCGTATGGCGCGGATTCAAGACGAAAAAAGTTTCCGCCGATTTGGCAATTTGGAGTGTTAAGACTGGCAGAAAATTCAGCGGGCGCAAATTCGTTTATTGCCCGATATTTCGGTTTGCCATCGCGGTAATATGTAAAAGCGATGGCGGGGAAAAGATTGGCGGCTTGTTCTTTTGATTTGCGGAAAAAATTTTTGAATTTTTGTGAAAACGCATTTTGTTTGCGGTTGTGTTCGTTATAACGCGGCGAAAAAATAAAATTGTCCAGAAAAATAATGACCACCGCGTCGCGCCCATCTTCGCTAAGAGCGTCGAAATACCACCACTCAAAAGCTTTTGCGCCCTCTTTCTCATGCCAAACATCGGCTTGGATACTCGAAGTGAATGAAAATTTTTCTGTTTGCACAGTCTGTTTCGCGGCAGTCACCATTTTCTTATTTGTTGATTATTGTTCGATTGAATATAAAAACGGATAAAGCATCGCAGAAATTTAGATTTATGGCAAACATTTCTCTTTGAAGCGAATCTGTATGATTATAAACACGGCTCTTCCCGAATTTTTCGATTAGAAAAGGAGAACAAATGAAACAAGAAACAAAAGCGATTTTGCTCGGTTTGGTATTGACGATTGGGCTTTTTGTGGCGGCGTGTCCGCAGCGCACGAGTATTTCCAACATCGAATCAAATCCTTCCAAGTATTACGATAAAGAAGTCGCCGTTGCGGGAACGGTCGAAAACAGCTACGGCGTGTCAATTCCGATAATCGGTCAGCAGGGCGGAATTTATAAAGTTGACGACGGAAGCGGCTCGATTTGGGTCGTAACGCAAAAAAGCGTGCCGTCAAAAGGCGCGAAGGTCGGCGTTAAAGGCAAAGTTCAAAACGGGTTAAATTACAACGGAAAAAATTACGGTCTTGCCATAGTTGAAAATGACCGCCGCTTTAGATAATGGAAAATCGAAAATGAATAATGGATAATGGACAACAAGCAATTTTGCTCGTTGTCCATTTTTCCGTTATGAAAACTTTTATTGATTCGCTCGACCGGCAATTCTTAAATCTTCACACGCGCTCCTGTGAGGTGATAAAAAAAATTCCCGAAGAAAAACTCTTTTGGCAAACAAACGAAACAAAAGGGTCTTTTCCAGCAAATTCGTGCGGTGAATACATCTTGCGAAGCGCGGGAGCGGTTGAGCAAACTTTTGGCGGAATTACAACAAAACTTTGGGACGACCCGTTCGAATGGACTTTGCCCGAAACACTTTCGACAACCGATTTGATTTTCGAGTATCTTTCAGATGTTGAAGAAACACGTCGGAAGGGTTTCGCCCTTTTTCATTCAGACGAAGATTTGCGCCGCGAATTGCTGGCGCCAGAAAAACTAAAAACAATTTTCTCACTTTTAATCGAAACGCTTGCCCGCGCCGAACATTTTCAAGGTCGTGCTTTTGCCATTTTCCGATCATTTTTGGATGAAAAACTTCCAAAATTATAAAATACATTTCGCGTCGAACTTTACAACTCGAAAATTCGTAGCTGAAAACAGTTGAAATTCTTTTAAAAAATGGAGAAAAATTTATGTTTTGTCCGCGTTGCAGTCAAGAGCAGGTTTCAGATGAACAAAAATTTTGTTCGCGCTGCGGTTTGCCACTCGATATGATTGCGGAAGTTCTGGCAAACGGCAGCTTGTTGCCTCAATTAGCCGAACTTCCTAAAAGCAAAAAGTTTTTGACACGCAGAAAAGGATTATTATTTTCGCTGGTTTGGTTTATGATTTTTTCGATGATTTTAACTCCGATATTCGGTGGTGTCGCTCATGCCGATGCGCTGGCACTTGCGTGTGCGATTATGGGAGCAATGGGCGGACTGATTTTGCTTATTGCATCTTTTGTTGTCTTAAAGAACGAACCGAAAATTATGGAGAGCGTGAATAAAGAAATTCCGAATTATAGGGCAAAAAATCTTTATCAACCTCAACAACCAGCCTTGCCAACGCAGCAAAGTCAATCGGCACAAAGCTATGTTTCACCCGCAAATTCATGGAAAGCCTCTGATACGAGCGAGTTTGCTCAACCGCAAAGCATAACGGAAAACACTACTAAATTGCTAGAAAAAGATAAATCAAAGTAAAAAATAAAAAGGCAAAAGTTTAGAGCTGATTCATTACTTTTCCCTTTTTATTTTTTTTACTGCGCCTTTGTCCCCGCGAAATCGTAAGTTACATAAAGATTTATCGCGTTGTCTTTAATTTCCGAACGAACATCTTTAACTTTCGCGGCAAGCGTACCGCCTGATGCGGCAATCGGCAAATTTAAAGCCAATTGCTGACCGCGCAGAATCGTAATCGGATTGACGCGCTGATTAAGCGTAGATTGCACAAACGGTGTTACAATGCCGCCGATTATCGGCGAAATACCGTCTAAATTTACGGTCTCGACTTCGATTTGTCCGAAAACAGTTTGCTGCGCTTCGTCGAAATTTATATTTAGATTTGCCTGCGCCCAACCCGCAAACTGCATACAATTTCCCAACAGATATTTGCTGCCGCTAAAAGCGAGTGGAGCGTAAAGTTTGCCGTTTTCCAGCCGCACGCCGGTCGTTACGCCGCTTCCTTCTTGTTTGAGCGTAATTTTACTGTCGCAGCCGCCTTCCGGTTGCTGAAAAGCCGCAAAAGAGGCTTGCCAGTTTTCTTTTTGAAGCGGGTTTTGATTTGAACCAAGCGGAAAAGCCGGTTCGTTCATATCACGAAAAATTGTTCCGAGAATCGTATCGAAAAATTGTTGATTTAAAATAATCGTTGCTGTACCAGCCGGCGGACCACTCGCTTCAAGCGGTTTTATCGGCTCACCGGGAAGTTTCTCAGCACGCGGCGCACCGCCGAAAAAATATAAAATCGACAAGCCGCCGATAACCAATCCCAAAATCGCGCCTAATAGAAATATAAGAAATTTACTCATTTTTTTAACCGAAATGTTTAGAGTTCAAGAAATTTTTTTCTTGAACTCTAAACAAATAATTTAGTGCGGTGTGGGCGAAGCCGTCATATTTGGCGAAGCCGCCGGAGAAGCTGCGGGCGCGGTTTGCTGCGTCTGTGCGCTTTTCATCATTTGAGTAACGATAGCCATTGCCGCGCTGAAAAACAAGTCAACTTGCTGGCGGATTTGTTCCGGCGGAACTTTTGCGAAATCCGTCGGCTCGGCAAAAAGACTCGACTCAGCGGTCGTCCGAATGTTATTTATCTCGGTGACGAGGCTCGCGCCTTTCATACCTTGCACGTTTCCTTGCGATTCGGTGTTGGTGAACGAACGAAGCGGTAAACCCGTTTCTTTGTCAACAATAATAAATGATTCGGTTTCGAGCTGTCCGGCTTGCGATTTAGTGTCGGTCGTGGCGGCGTAGCGATATTTAATCGCGTCGCGCCCGTCAACTTTTCCCTCTTCGACGCGCTCGATGCCTTTTAAATTATTCAGTTGTTTGACGATTTGTTCGGGCATCATCAAACTACGAACTTCAAAGCCGAGCGCTTCTTTGGTTAATTCGGCGTATTGTTTGCGCTGCGGCATAACGACAAATTGTTTTCCGCCGCTTTCGAGGTAAACTAATTTTTCGCCGCTCGGCATCGCAAATTCCATCCGGCGGTCAGCGCCGTTGCGGGCAACTTCGGCTTTTATCGGCTGCGTCGCAATCTTTTGGTCACCCGAAGTTTCAAATTTCAACATCACCGTCGCTTGATATTGGTCTGGTTCTTTACTTTCGATGACGGCTGAAGAATTGGTTGTCGTTGTCGTCGAAATGTTTCCGACGGTAACCGTGTTGCCGTTGGTCGAGACATTTACATTTGTATTAGCAATGGTCGTATTGCTGTTGGTCGAAGTCGAGGCGGGACAACCCGCGCCGAAAATTGCCGCAAGAGGCAAGATTAATAAAGAAAAATTTATAAATTTGTTTTTCATTTTTTGATTCTCCCTTTCAAAACTGTTTTACAAGATTATCATATTTGGTTTCGTTTTTTAATCTTTTAATAACCGATTGCCGCGCCGTCGCTACGCGAATCAATCGCGCCGAGCCGGACGCCGGTTTTTTCTTCAATCGCAATACCGGTTGCCGAAGCCGAATAAGCCGGTCTTTCAGTAAACCGGTGTCCCATTTTTTCCAATGCTTCACGCGTGTCGGAACTCATACCGAATGGCTCAGATAAAAGCTCGTCCGGCAGCCATTGATGATGCACGCGCGGCGCGTCAATCGCCTGCGAGATGTTCATATCGTGGTCAATCATATTAACGATTGATTGCAAAACGGCGGTAATAATGCGCGGACCGCCGCGACCGCCGAGCGCAAACCAGAGCGAGCCGTCTTTGCGCAAAACAATCGTCGGCGTCATCGAAGACAGCGGACGTTTTCCCGGCTCAACTTTGTTTCTCTCACCTTGAATCAATCCAAATAAATTTGGTTTTCCAGGACGCGCAGCAAAATCGTCCATTTCGTCGTTTAATAAAACGCCCGTGCCTTTTGCCGTTACTGCAGAGCCGTATAAATCATTGATTGTGTAAGTGTTGGCGACGACGTTTCCTTCCCGGTCAACAACCGTAAAATGAGTCGTTTCAGACAGTTCTTTGCCGTTTATTTTTCCGGCTTTGATATCGGAGCTTTTCGATGCTTTTTTCAAATCAATATTTTTGCCGCGCTGCAAAGCGTAATTTTTATCAATCAATCCCACAGTCGGAACGTTTGTAAAAGTCGGGTCGCCGAGCCATTCAGAGCGGTCGGCAAACGAGCGACGCATCGCTTCGGTCAGAACGTGATATTTTTCCGACGAAGCCCAACCCATCCGGCGCAAATCGTATTTCTCAAGCATATTTAATGTTTGCAGTAAAACGATTCCGCCCGAAGAAGGCGGCGGCATCGAAATTATTTCAAAGCCGCGATATGTTCCGCGAACCGGGGCGAGTTCCTGAGCTTTGTAATTTTTTAAATCTTCGAGCGTCATCAAACCATTGTGCCTTTTCATATCGGCGGCGATAAGACGGGCGGTTTGTCCTTCGTAAAATTCTTTTGCTCCTTGTCTTTGCATCCGGGTGAGCGTTTGCGCCAGTTCCGGCTGTTTGAGAACATTGCCTTCTTCGTAAAATTTTCCGTTATTTAAAAAGATTTTGTTGCTGTCTTCGTATTTTTCGAGATTTTTACGATGAGTTTTGAACAAACTGGCGAGTCGGAAACTTAAAACATATCCGTCTTGAGCCAATTTTCTGGCTGGTTCAACCAACTGCGCCCAGGTAAACTTTTTCGAGCCGTACTTCTTCAAAGCCAAATCTAATCCGGCTGGAGTCCCAGGAACGCCCGCCGCGCGATAGCCGACGGTCGAAGAACCTTCGCCTTTGATTAGTTCTCCGTTTTTGTCCACAAAAACGTCGCGCGTTGCCGCGCCCGGCGCCATTTCGCGGTAATTTATGGCGGTTGTTCTGCCGTCTTTGAAGCGAATCAGCATAAATCCGCCGCCGCCCAAGTTTCCGGCTTCGGGATAAACAACTGCCAGCGCAAGCGCGACGGCGACTGCCGCATCAACCGCATTGCCGCCCTTTTTCATGACTTCGACGCCGATTTTTGAAGCCAATTCGTGCTGCGAAGCAACCATTGCGTGTCGTCCGCGCACCGGCTCGTTCCAAGCAGCTCTAGTCTTAAATCCTTGTGGAACGAACGAAAAAAATAAGGTTAAAACAAAAAATCGAACCAAAAATCTATTTTTTAATTTCATAAAATGTTTTTGATTGTAATCAAAATTGTTTAATTTTTGCATTCAAGCTGTGAATCATTTTCTACGTCTGCAAACAAAAAGTTTGTTTTGAAAAAAGATTAAGTTAAGAGTTTAATATTGCTAAGAAAAGCTTGGCAATTCAGAAAAAATAATGTATAGTAAAAAAATCCTTGCATCTAGACAAGACGTCTTAACGAATATATTAACTTAAAACTTAAAATCGCCCATCTAAAAAGTATTTAAAGATTTATTTTATCTTATAGGATTTGGTAACAATTATGAAAAAAGGATTTGTATTACTTGTATTATTCAACTTTATCTTGCTTTTGGCTTCACCGAGCGCGGCGCAGCGATTAAATTTGAATATCAAACCGAAGGATGAAAATATTTCGGTTAAATATACCGGCATCGAGGCAATAACAGACGGTCAAGGAACTTTAATCAAATGGAGTACTGAATTTGAAGGCGAAAATCTAGGCTTTAATATCTACAGAATTTCTGCCGATGGTGCACAATTGGTAAATTCAACCATCATTGCCGGCGCATACTTGCAAATGCGAGGAAACCAATTCTTCGGAAAAACATATACATATTTTGATGCGGAAGGCGATTTGAGTTCCACTTATTATGTTGAAAGCATCAACATTAACGGGCAAAAAGCGACTTCCAATTTATTTTCTTCGAAGTATTTGGGCAATTTACCCGCCCCGGACGCGGAACTATTCGAAGCCTTTAAAAGAGGTCCTGAATCGACAAAAAATCCGAGCATTTCAAAAAATGAAGTCAATATCCCGGAAGAACTGCAAAGCGAAGTTGCGCAGAGTGCAGTGCAGGCAGATTTTGATAAACAACGCTGGGTTGCGGCGCAGCCGGGCGTGAAAATCGGAGTCCAAAAGGAAGGAATTTATCGCGTCACACGCGCCGAATTGCAAGCCGCCGGTTTTACTAATAATTCGCCTGCATTATGGCAGCTTTATGTAAATGGCGTCGAGCAATCAATTATTGTCGGCGGCAACGGCGATTATATCGAGTTTTACGGCAAGGGAGTTGATACGAACGAAGCCAACACGCAAATTTATTTTTTGGTTGTCGGAACGCAAAATGGCAAACGGATCGCCAATACCTTTCGCCGCGCAATCCGTAGTCCAGTAGCATCGAACAGTTATCTTCAATCCTTTACTTTTAAGGAACGAACCATTTATAGCTCGGGCATATATAACGGGGACGACAAAGCAAACTTCTTTGGCAGAGTAATTGGCGACACCACTCAAACTATTCCGCTAAATTTGGCGGCAGTTGATTTTGGTATAGCAACTTCATCGATTAACATTTCTCTGCAAGGCGTAACCCAAGTTTCGCATCAGGTAAGGGTAAGTTTGAATGGAACGCAGGTTGGTGTTGTAAATGGCTTTTCTACAAGCTTTATGAATCAGACTTTTACCTTTCCAACCTCTGTTTTACGCGAAGGCGCTAACAGTTTACAGCTAACGTCCATCGGCGGGTCACAGGACGTATCTTTCTTCGATACTGTAAATATAAATTACGCACGGCAATTTCAAGCCGCTCAAAATCGTCTTTCTTTTTATACGCCGAATTACCGAGCAGTTTATTTAAGAGGATTTTCATCACCGAACATACGCGTCTTTGATATATCTTCACCGGATAATGTTTCGTTGGTTGCAAATTTGCAAATTCAGCAAAACGGTAGCTCTTATCAGGTTTATTTGCCGTCAAATCGCGGTCGCATAATGTATGCGGTAGAAAATTCGGGAATTTTACAGGCAGCGTCAATTGTATCGAACACGCCTTCGACCATTTCCGCCGCAACCCGGAACGGCGATTTGGTAATTATTTCCTATAAAGACTGGATGACGGAAGCCGAGAACTGGGCAAACAATCGTCGCGCGAGCGGCTTATCGGTCGAGGTTGTCAATATCGAGGACGTTTATGATGAATTTAATTACGGCGTTTTCAGCTCAAATGCGATAAGAAGCTTTTTGGAATACGCGAAGAATAATTGGCAGACGAAGCCGAAATATGCTCTTTTACTCGGTGACGCAACCCTTGACCCGAGAAACTATACCGGAAATGGATTGTATAACTACATCCCGACCAAAATGGTTGAAACAATTTATTTAGAAACGGGAAGCGACGAAGCTCTGGCAGATTTTGATAACGATGGTTTATCGGAAATCGCTATCGGCAGAATCCCCGCACACGACGCACAGGATGTAACCCGCGCTCTAAATAAAGTTTCTGTTTTTGAGCAAACCCTTGCTCTTGGGCAAGGTTTAGAAAGAGGCGTAATTTTTGCCAGTGATTTACCCATCGGATATGATTTCGCGGCTGTAAACGCCAGGTTGGCTACTAAATTACCGACGAGTACATCTAAGACATTCATAAATCGTTCTGCCACAGATGCGCATACCCAACTTATAACGCAAATAAATAGCGGAAAATTTATGGTTAGCTATTCGGGGCATGGTTCAACCGAAATTTGGGGTGATGCAGCTTTCTTTGGTATAAACGACGCTGCCCAGCTTACAAATGGAGGCAGCAAATTATCCCTTTTCACAATGCTTAGCTGTCTGAACGGGTATTTTATGCAACCGGTTGATAGCTTGTCGGAGACTCTTTTGAAAAATCAAAATGGCGGAGCGGTCGCGGCTTGGTCTTCAACCGGGCTGACAACACCTGATGTTCAGGAAATAATGGCGACGCAGTTTTATACACAGTTGGCTGCCGGAAATATGACGCGGTTTGGTGATTTGATAAAAGACTCGAAAACCGTCATTCCCGGCGGGCGCGACGTGCGATTATCCTGGGCTTTGCTCGGTGACCCGACGTTGAAAGTTAGGTAAATTTCTTCTGCGTTTTTAAGAAGAAAAATTCTGACGTGAAATGCCTAGAACTAACGGCATTTCACGTTTTTCTTTTCGGCGTTTAACAATTGACTCAAAGCCTTTAACTCGCTAAACTCATATTTTCAAACGTGGTAAGTTACGGCGACTTGCGACCACTTAAAACAAACGCTAAACAGCTATGAGTTTCAACTGAATAATTTTTGAAGAAAACTCTGCGCTTGTTCGGGCGCGGAGTTTTTTAATTTGCGATTTGCGATTTAATTTTCGCTTCGTAGCTTTAGCAACAGACCAATCGCAAATTGCAAATCGAAAATATGAAAAAATTTCTCGAATTATTAAAAGAAAAAATCATTGTCTTCGACGGCGCGATGGGAACGAATTTAATGGCGCAGAATTTGACGCTGGATGATTTCGGCGGCGCGAATTTTGAAAACTGTTCGGAGAATTTAATCTACACGCGACCCGACGCTGTGTTAAATGTGCATCGCGCTTTTCTGGAAGTCGGCAGCGACGTTATCGAAACGAACACCTTCGGCGGAAACACGGTCGTTTTGCAGGAATTCAGAATTGCCGATAAAGCCTACGACGTAAATTTCAAAGCCGCGCAAATGGCGAAAAATATCGCCAATGATTTTTCGACGAAAGACAAACCGCGTTTTGTCGCTGGTTCGATGGGACCGGGAACGAAATTGCCGACGCTCGGACATATTTCTTTTCTTGAATTAAAGGAAAATTACAGAGAACAAGTGCGTGGGCTTTTCGACGGCGGCGTTGATTTGTTTATTGTCGAAACCTGTCAAGACATTTTGCAGACGAAAGCTGCGCTTGCCGCAATTTTTGAGTTTTTCGAGAAACAAAAAGTAAAAATTCCCGTTATCGCGCAAGTTACGATTGAAACTTTCGGCACGATGCTCAACGGAACTGAAATTTCGGCTGCTTTAACCGCGCTCGAACCGTTTCCGATTGACGTTATCGGGATGAACTGCGGAACAGGTCCGCGCCATATGACCGAAAGCATCAAATACCTGTGCGAAAACTCGCCGCTTCCGGTTTCGGTTTTGCCGAATGCGGGTTTGCCGGAAGTCAAAGACGGCGCGATGTTTTACGACGAAACGCCGGAAAGTTTTACAAAACAAGTTTTGCATTTCGCGCAGGATTTCGGCGCAAACATAGTCGGCGGCTGCTGCGGAACAACGCCGGAACATTTAAAATTGGTTGTCGAACAAGTCGAAAGACTTTCACCGAAACAACGAAACCCGAATTTAGTTCCGTCGGCATCAAGCATTTTTATTCAACAGCCTTATACGCAGGACAATTCGTTTTTGATTGTCGGCGAGCGTGTTAATGCGTCAGGCTCAAAGAAAATGCGCGATTTGCTCGAAAGGGAAGATTGGGACGGACTTGTTTCGCTCGCCAAAGAACAGGAGCGCGAAGGCGCGCATATTTTGGACGTGAACGTGGATTTCGTTGGGCGCAACGGCGAAAAAGATATGCACGAACTCGTCTCGCGCCTTGTAACAAACGTGAAAATTCCGCTGATGCTTGATTCGACCGAATGGCAAAAGATGGAAGCCGGACTTCAGCACGCGGGCGGCAAATGTATTTTGAATTCGACCAATTATGAAGACGGCGAAGAGCGTTATTTAAAGGTTTTGGAACTCGCCAAAGAATACGGCGCGGCGGTTGTCGTCGGCACGATTGACGAAGAAGGAATGGCAAGGACGGCGGAAGGAAAATTGAAAATCGCGCATCGAGCTTACAAACAGGCGACTGAATTCGGTTTTCAAGGTCACGATGTTTTCTTTGACCCGCTCGCCTTGCCAATTTCGACCGGCATCGAAGAAGACAGACGAAATGCTGCCGAAACAATCGAATCAATCAAACAAATTTCTGGGGAAATGCCGGAAGCCAATATAATTTTGGGCGTTTCAAATGTTTCATTCGGCTTGAACTCCGCATCTCGCGTCGTTTTGAATTCGATTTTTCTGCACGAATGCGTCGAAGCCGGAATGAATTCAGCAATCGTCAACGCTTCAAAAATTCTGCCGCTCAATCGCTTTAACGAACACGAAATCGAAGTCGCACTTGATTTGATTTACGACCGGCGAAAGTTTGAAGGCGACGTTTGCACTTACGACCCGCTCGGCGAATTTACGACGATGTTTCTGGGTAAAACGGCGCAATCTATGAAGGTTGATGTGTCGAATTTATCAACCGAAGAAAAATTGAAACATCACATTATCGACGGCGAAAAAATCGGACTGGAAGACAATTTGAAAAAAGCTCTGGAAAGTTATCCGGCTTTGGAAATTGTGAACGACATTTTGCTTGACGGAATGAAAACGGTCGGCGATTTATTCGGCTCAGGTCAAATGCAACTACCGTTTGTTTTGCAGTCGGCGGAAGTGATGAAAACGGCGGTGAAATTTCTCGAACCGTTTATGGATAAAGTCGAAGGCGAATCGAACAAAGGCGTGATGGTTTTAGCAACCGTCAAGGGCGACGTTCACGACATCGGCAAAAATCTGGTTGATATTATTTTGACGAACAACGGTTATAAAGTTGTCAATTTAGGAATCAAACAGCCGGTTGACGAAATTTTGAAGGCGTTTGAAGAAACGAAATGCGACGCGATTGGAATGAGCGGTTTGCTGGTTAAATCAACTTTAGTGATGCGCGACAATCTCGAAATTATGAACGAGCGCGGCATTAATGTTCCGGTTGTTCTGGGCGGTGCGGCTCTCAATCGCCGATATGTTGATGATGAATTAGTTCCGCTTTATAACGGCAAACTTTTTTACGCGCGTGATGCGTTTGATGGTTTGCACGCAATGGATTTGCTTGCCGCAGGTGAAGCAGAGTCCAAAGTCCAAAGTCCAAAGTCCAAAGTCGCTGTCGCGGGAAACGGAACAGTCAAAGACCAAAGACCAAAGACCGAAGACCAAACCGCAATTCAAACAGTTGAAGAAACGGAAGATTTAGTCGGCGAAGACGCAAAACTCGGCAAGCAAGCGGCGCGTGTCAGGTCGATAGCTTCCGGTGATACGACGCACACGACGCGCTCCGATGTTTCGCCGAATGTCGAAATTCCAACCGCACCGTTTTACGGCTCAAAAGTCGCTCGCGATATTGATTTGGACGATGTTTTTTCTTTTATAAACGAAACCGCGCTTTTCAAAGGTCAATGGCAATACAAACAGGGAAAATCGTCAAAAGAAGATTATGCCAAACTTCTCGAAAATACGGTTTATCGGAAATTTGCTGCAATAAAAGAAAAAGCTAAAAGAGAAAATTTCTTAACGCCGAAAGTCGTTTATGGATATTTTCCGTGTCAGTCCGAAGGCAACGATTTAATCATTTACGAAAACGACAAGCAGACAGAGAAATTACGCTTCACTTTTCCGCGTCAGCCGCTTGAGCAGCGCGGCGGCAAAAATCTTTGTCTGGCTGATTATTTTGCATCAAAAGATTCAGGCAAAATTGATGTCGTCGCATTTGATTTAGTAACGATGGGACGCACGGCGAGCGAATATGCCGCTGAACTTTTCAAAAACGATAATTACACCGATTACCTTTTGTTTCACGGTCTTTCAGTCGAATCAGCCGAAGCACTTGCGGAAATGTGGCACAAAAAAATACGCACCGATTTGGGTTTCGCACAAAGTGATGCAAGCGAATTAACCAAACTTTTTCATCAAGGCTATCAAGGCTCGCGTTACAGCTTCGGCTATCCGGCTTGCCCGAATCTCGAAGATCAGACGAAACTTTTTGAATTATTACAACCGGAAAGAATTGATGTCGAGCTTTCGGAAGAATTTCAGCTTCACCCTGAACAATCAACTTCGGCGATTATCGTTCATCATCCACAGGCTAAGTATTTTAATATCGAGTAAAAATATGTTTGATAAAACTAAAGTCAGAAAATTTATGTTCTTCTCGCTGGGGATTGCAATTTCGCTGAGTATTCTTTATTTTCTGCAACAATGGTTTTAAGCAATAATTGATTCGGTCAAAACGGAATAATGACTTGCTAAATTTAGGTTCTTTAACTTTTGTAATTATTTATCATCCGCAAGAAGTATTTTGATATAAAATAGAAGGGTCGAAACGAAATTTGAATTGGATTTTTAATTATGTCGGACGAAACAAAGGAAAAGAAAGAAGGCGGTTTGGGCGAAAATTTATCCGCCGTCGGGCAAATGATTATCGGCGAAATCGAAGCGGTTGGCGGAATTTTGACGGGTGACCCGGTAACCCGGGCGGAAGGCGAATTTAATGTCGAAGTCGGCAGTTTGCACCAGGAGAGCAACAAGGTTTTAACGGCTATCGAAAATAAAGAAAAAATTAGTCGGGATGAATTAAACGAATCAGGTAAAGAGGAAAGTGTTGAGTAAGTTATTTATGTGAAACATTGCTCGTCTTATTTTGCTTCCTCTTCGGGCAAATTTAATTCTTTGAGGGAAAAATAATTCAGATAATCAGAATCTGTTCCGCTGGCGATTCTCGAATAACCTGGAGTTGATTCGCTCGCCGCCACGTCTTCAATATATTTAAAGTTATTGGCTGAACTTCTCTGTTGAGCCTTTGCGATGTCAATAACATCGCTGTAACGCACACGGTTTCCTTTTTCGCGTGCTTTTGCCGTAATATACCGCACTACTTGTTTTTCTTTATCAAAAGCTAAAATCAAGTGAGAATAATGCGGGTCGTTATTTAACACCCAAATTTCCTGCTGTTTTCTTTCCTCATGGTCTAATTTTCCGATTTCATTCAACCGTTTGATTGTGTCTTCCTTACTCATCCCGATTCTTATACCTAAAATGTCAGTATTCGATTGTGGTTTTGGCGCATTAGCGCAGCCGAAAGTAATTAAACACAACAATAACAAAGCCGGTAAATTTTTTAGCATAAAGTTCCCTCAGTCTTTCAATTCATTTTGTGAAATTATACTACCTTTTAATTTGAAAGAATAACCCGGTTTTAAATCTTAAAAGGAAAGCGACTCAGCAAGACGAGATGATTGCTGAGTCGCTTTCCTTATTGACTTTGATACTTTTTGTATCGCGTAACACTTCCCCGGCGCGGTTAGGGCTACAAGTCAGTAAATTGTATTTACCTGGCAACGAGTGCCGTTGATGCCGTAAATACCTGAACCGGTCCGGCACTCAGGTTCACTACTTTTACCAAGTAAGTTCCGCCTTGCGTAACCGGCATTTCAACAGATGCTGAACCGTTTGAAGCGTCACTAATTCCGAGTATTGAACCGGACGGATCAACTACAACAAGTCGTATCGGAGCATTAGATTCAGCCATGACTGCAATGTCAGTTGCGCCTTTTTCGACATTAACACTCTGAAGCAGTTCACTTCCGATGTTTACAGTACTTGTGTTGCTACTCGTCGCTCCCGGTCCTGATGTCGGGCTGGCATTGGATGTGCCGGTTGTGAGCGTGAATTTATCAACATAAGTTGTTCCGTTAAGATTTCGTATCTCAAGTGTATGTGACCCTCCCGATACGGAGTATGGTCGCGTATTACCAGCACCCGTGCCGTTGAAATTAACAGTATCTACGGACTGTCCGTCAAGGAAAACCTCAGCACTTCCACCTTTTGAAGTTTTTTGATAATGGTAAGTTATTGAACCGTTTTTACCGGCAGCAACGTCAAATGCTAATCGTGCAAATTGATTAGGTGATTTACCGTTGTTAAGTCGGTAATGTCCGGCACTCGCATTCGGGTCGCTGATTTTATGCCATCCATTTGAATAAGCAACTCTTTTATCATCATCTTCAATATCAACGGTAACTACATTATTTGTCGGCGGCGGGTCAAATGCACGGAACAGTCCCAGACCGCTAGACTGACGGATAATTAAAGCACGTCTTGCGCCGTCGTTGTCAAAACGAGTATTGGTTTGTCCGTCGCCATTTATGTCGACACCGCTTTTACAGGCGTCCGTAATACAACCATCAGCCAGACCTGCGACGGCGCGACCTTGTTTGTCAACTTCCATATCATTGAAGTCAAGCAAGTTTCGTGTTCCTGCAGGACAAGTCGTACCGTTTGTGCAAACGACACCGCGTTGAACCGGGTCATTCGGAGTAGCGTTAACAGTTACCCATGTTTTGCCGCCGTCATAAGTTGTGGAAATATAAGCATACCAAACAGCGTCTACATAAGGTGATGTCTGGTCAGTTCCGGTCGCAGCAGAACCCGCCGTCGTCGTACTGAGAAAGAAGAAAGCGGCACGGTCGGGGTCTCCGGCGGTAACAGCGGGAAATACCGTGTTTTTAATGCCTTGATAAAAACCTACGTTTGTATCATTTTCAAATGTTTTGCCTTTATCGCGCGATACGGCAATGCGCGGTGTTCCGTCTCCGTTGGCATATCCGACATAAATCGTGCCGTCCGAAGCGATGCCGACCGACCCGTCGGTTCTGCCCGGTTTGCTACCCGGAATTTTACGAATTGACCAGGTTAAACCGTTGTCTTCCGACACGGCTACGGCTTGCTCTCCGCCGCAATTTTTGTTTGGAACATACACAGTTCCATCGGGAGCGACTTTAATGTGACCGTGGAGTCCGCCGCATTGCGTAATGTCATACATCGGAACAGCTACGCCAAAAGTTAAGCCGCCGTCATCACTGCGAGCGATTTCAGCCAAACCAATATCCTGCGAAGCATAATAAACCGCATTCGGATAAAATTTTGCGCCCGCTCCCGGTTTTTGAATAGCGCCACCCTTAAGACTGCCATCAGCATTTTTTGCATAAGGACCGCCGCCGACTGTCTGGTGGTCAACACCGGAGTTAATGCCCGAACCCTGGCTCGGTGTCCAACTGTTGCCGTCATCATCGGTGAAAGACATCAAGCTGACTTTTGATGGAAGCAATTGCGAAACAAATGTGCGATTTGTTCCTGAATCGGTGAACAAAATCGGGTCAAAACTTGTAACTGAAGTATTCGGGGCTGATTTGTTTTCCCAGGTAGCGGTTACAGGCGAAACGGCATCGTTAAAAGTAACCCGCAATGTTTGCAAACTTGCGATAAACATTGCTTTGCCCGTTGCCCAGTTCAGTCCGATTGTCGGCTCGCCGGCTCGTTGTCCCAGCGTTGAAGGCGGAGCAAAATTATCATAAGTGGGTGCGGTCGCGCTGGAAACAGTCGGAGGTGTCGGTTCAGGTCCCGCAGCAGCTTTGCTTTCAACCGTCGCCGCGCCGCGATACTGGTCAGCGGTTCCGGCAGCAGCCCAATAAATTACGCGAACAGTAAAAATTCCGGTGCCATTCACACTCGGATCAATTTCTGCTACTTCGCTATTGGTCGTTCCTTGAGCTGAACTGGCGATTTCAGGTCCTGTCGCCGAACCTTTGTGAATATATAAATCATAATCTGTTGCAATAGCTAACCAGTTAATTTGAACCTTAACAAGTTTGCCTGTCCAGTCGCCTTCGGAAACAGTTAAGGTAAATGACTCGCAGTTCACATTCTCGACGCAGGTTGTTTCACCTTCAGGTGAAGCGCCGCCGGGTGATGTTCCGTTCCAGGTCGTTGAAGAACCAACTGTCGGACTCACAGAGCCGGAAGTTGGACTTGCCGCCTGAACCATTGTCAGCGGTGTTAAAAGACCCGTCACTAAAAATAACGCTGCAATTACGCTCATTGAAAATAAACCAATTTGTTTGTTTGAATTCTTGTTTTGTAATTTTCTCGTTTCCATCTCGTCATTCTCCCTTATTCAATTTTATTTTTGCCGTTCAAAGTTTTCGCCGGATAGCTTTGACCGTTTTGTTAAATCAAACAGTAAAAGTTTTATACTATTTAACGAGTTTAACTTTAGTAATAGTGACTTGAGAAAAACTTGAGAAAAACTTGAGGTTGAGTATTTGCTATAATTTTCCGTCCGGAAGAAACAATATATTTTTGAAATCAAACAACAAATATTTTTATGAAGCATACAATTTTTATTGCCGGTTCAGGCGGAATCGGTGAGGCGGCAGCTGTACTTTTACGCGAATGGTCGGAGGTTGAAACGGAAATTTTTTTCGGTGATATTAATGAGGAAAATTTGCGAAAAGCAAAGGATTTTGTTCTTAAAAATTCTGACAAAACTTTTAGTGTCGAAACCGTTTTAATGCCGACGGAAGGAATCAGCGACGGGATGAAATCCGCGTTTGAAATTTGCGATGTTTTGCTCGATTGTTCGCCCGGCTCGCAGGCTCCGAGAATGGCGCGTTTCGCCTGCGACTTCAAAATGCATTATGCGAATCTGACCGAATACGTTGCCGAAACCGACGAAATTACCGCAATGACAAAGAATGCGGAAACCGGTTTTGTTTTGCAAACCGGACTCGCGCCCGGATTTGTTAATGTTCTGGCAATGTCGCTTTACGGTCAATTTCAAGGGCAATTCGATGTTGAAAAAGTTGAAAAAATCGAAATGAAAGTTGGCGCTTTGACCGCGCACGCGCATCAGCCTCATTTTTACGGTTTTACATGGTCGCCAATTGGCGTCGCTACCGAATACGTCAAACCTTCGCGCGTCGTTCGTGACTACCAAATTACCGAACTTCCAGCTTTGTCTGAAAGAGAAACAATTATTATCGGCGGAAGAACTTTTGAAGCGGATTTGACTTCGGGTGGCGCGGCGGATTTGCCCGAATTTTTTACCGGCAAAGCAAAGTCGCTCGATTATAAAACTTTGCGTCACGTCGGACATTACGATTGGGCACAGCGCGCGATTCATAAATTTCCGAACGACGACGAATTGCCGAAAAAAGTTTTAGCGAAATTTTTACAGGAAATCCCCGCGGTTGAAAACGATTTCGTGCTGGTTCACGCTTCGGTTGACGGTTTTGACGCGAAAGGAACCCGCCGAATGTTGGAAAAAGCGTTTTTTATAAATCCCCTGGAGATAAACGGACATTTTCTGCGAGCGATTCAAACGACAACCGCTGCGCCGCTTTGCGAAGTTGCTGTGATGCTTCTTTCCGGCAGATACAAAGGTGTTGTTTTGCAAAGCCAGCTCAACCCGGCAAATTTCTTGAGCGGAAATTTCGTTAACCGCGTTTATAAAATTTATTCTTGATGCTGTAAACGAAGTCTGGTGATTTTATTTGCCTTTCCGGTTTTTTCATCAATTTCAACGACAACGGCGCAAATCCAAACATCGCCTTTTGCGTGTTCGGCACGCCGGGCGGGAAAAGTGGTAAAACGCGCAAGAACATCGTCCTTATCCATTCCAATAACGCCCGCATAGCTTCCCGTCATTCCAACGTCTGTGATGTAAGCCGTTCCGCCTTCTAAAATTCTTTCGTCAGCGGTTTGCACGTGCGTGTGCGAGCCGACAACCGCCGAAACTCGCCCCGCTAAAAACCAGCCCATCGCGTATTTTTCCGAAGTCGCTTCGCAGTGCATATCTACAAGACGAATTTTAATATCATCGGAAATTGATTTTATCGCTTCGTCCGCCGCGCGAAACGGGTCATCAACCGGCGCCATAAAAACTCTGCCGAGAAGATTTAGCGCGGCGATTTTGAAGCCGCGAATCTCGCCGACAAACAAACCCTTACCGGGCGTTCCGGGCGGGTAATTTGCCGGACGAATAAGGCGCGGATTATTTTCGATGTACGGAATTATTTCCTGTTTATCAAAAATATGATTTCCTGAAGTCATCAAATCAATTCCGCTTTCAAAAAACTCGTCGGCAATTTTTGGCGTAATCGAAAAGCCGCCCGCAACATTTTCGGCGTTTATCGTGGCGACGTCAATTTTATATTGTTCGCGCAGCCCCTGAATTCTATCCAAAACGGCGCGTCTTCCCGGACGGGCAACAACATCGGCAATTATTAAAACATTCATATAAAAATTGTAAACAGATAAATTCCGTATAATCCACATTGCAGTTAAGTAACGCGAGCGTCCCGCTGGCTGTCGTGACGGCATCTTGCCTCAGCTTTCGTTAAAATTGAATCAATTGCGGGTTGAAGATGGCGGCAAGATGCCGTCACGACAGCCGCCGAGCCAGCGGCGTTACTTTTACCGGCAACTTGGATTAAGATATTTGCAATATGAACAAAAACATTTTTGCCGAAAATATTTTACGCGATAAAGTTGCATTTGTAACTGGTGGCGGAACGGGAATTACGGGCGGAATAGCGCGGGCTTTGGCTGAATCGGGCGCAAAAATTGCGATTACCAGCCGAAAGCAGGAAAATCTCGAACCGATGGCGAATTTAATCAAAGAAAACGGCGGCGAATGTTTTGCCGTCGCCGCAGATGTGCGCGATTTTGCGGCGGTTGAAAACGCTGTGAGCAAAACCGTTGAACAATACGGAAAAATCGATATTGTTGTTAACGGCGCGGCGGGAAATTTTCTGTGCGAGGCAAAAGAACTTTCGCCGAACGGTTTCGGAACAGTTGTTGATATTGACACGAAAGGAACTTTTAATGTCTGTCGCGCCGTATTCGAGGAATTGAAAAAAAATCATGGACAAATTTTAAACATCAGTGCGACGCTTCATTATTTGGGAACGCCGATGCAGATTCATGTTTCGGCGGCGAAAGCCGGAGTTGATGCAATTACCAGAAATCTGGCGGTAGAATGGGGAAGATACGGAATTCGCGTCAACGGCATCGCGCCTGGTCCGATAGAAGACACCGAAGGAATGAAACGGCTTCTTCCCGAACAATTAAAAGAAAAATTGGCAAAAAAAATACCGCTTCAAAGATTCGGAAAAATCGAAGACATTGAGAACGCGGCAATTTTTCTATGCTCCGACGCGGCAAGCTACATTAACGGCGTAACATTGGTGGTTGATGGCGGTCAATGGCTGGGGGCAAACGCTTTGCTGACGTAGAAGCAAAATGTTTAATGGTCGTAATGTTCGTTTTCCACGGTTTTTTGAAATTCAATTTCGTATTTTTCAGCATCCGGGTTGAGCAATGCTTCGGCAATCCGGTAGCGGACGAAAAATCGTACTTCCGCACGCGAAAATTTATCGGCTATCGCGGTTGTGCGTTCAAAGTCGGCAGCCGCTAGATTTTTTATCAGCGCGACTGCCTTCGGAATATCACCGTAAGACACACGCTTGACCATATCGAGCCGTAACTCTTCATTCTGCACTGCGCCGATTTCGTTGAATTCGTCGAGAAGAATCGCTGCGCTGATGACATCATTGAAAAACGAAATATTGCTTTCTAAAAGCTCAAAACTTTTTTCCGGTTCAAGAACCGCGTAAGCCTGCGCGATTTGCAAAATGGAAGACAAATTTCTTCGATTCTTGATCTTGCCCGAATATATCGAACGCGCTTCGGCTAAAAGCGCGGAAGCCACTTTTTTATCGCCGTTTTTGACAACGGCAATTGCCAGCGTTGTTAAAACTTCGATACGTTCTTCGGGCGTTTTTAATTTAGCGAGCATTTGCTTGACTTCGCTCAAATCGCCTTTTTCCGCCAACTTGAGGGGCAGCGCGTTTTCAATCGCTTTTCCCAAATAATCGTGTTCGCGTCGGGTTTTGATTTTGCCGTAAAACTTTTTGGCTTCCTCGATTTTTCCTTCGGTAAAGGCTGCTTCTGCGGCTTTCCAATACAAATCGTCTCTTTCGTTGACCGGTTTTTTTTCTATAATTTGCAAAATTTCATCGGCGGATTTATCTTCCGTCTCGTTTTGAAAAATCTGTTTATTTACCAAACTATTTAGCGTGGAAGATTCGCTCTGACCGATTTTTCGCTGAATCGCAAGTGCCTGCGCCGGAAAATACTTAGTTATTTCGGTCATTGATTTTGCCACTTCATAGGCGGAAAGATATGGTTGCTTGACGAAGATTTGCGCCAGAACATCAACGATTTCCTTTATACCGTTTTCGCCTAAAACAGGTGCTTTTTTATTTCTAACAGCTTGCTGATTGAGCTTTTTTACCGTATCCAAAAAACCTTGAACTTCCCACAGATTCACCCTAAAACCTGCGTTTTGAATCGGTGCTGTCATTACATTGGAAGTTACGGAATTGCTCATCGCATTTGAATTTGTGATGTAATCGCTCGGCGAAGTGATTTTGGTATCTTTACTTTTGATTTTTTCGACAATATCTTGCGCTAGTTTTATGCCCAGTTCGGTATCCTTTTCGTATAAATTTTCGAGCGTGGAAAAAACATTGTAATTAATGGCTTCGTCCAGATTTTTCTTAGCCATTTCGTAGGCTTGCTTTGGATTCTTTACAGCAATTTTTGTCGCCAAAGTGAGTTCGAGAGATTTTTCGTCTTCAAAAATGCTGTCGCCTTCGAGATTTTTCCGGCTAAGAGCTTGCATCGCTTCGAGCGCGAACGACGGGTCGAGTGCGGCGAGAGCAAGAAGAAGTTCGCTGCGTAAAGTTCGGGCGTCATTTAAAATCAAATATCTTTCCGTATTATATTCTTCGTCCGCCGTCTCATTATTTTCCGTTGAAATCTGTCCAATCATCTGGTTTAGCTCGGAAATCGCGCTTTGAAAAATCGTCCGCGCTTGTTTTTCATCTTGTTCCCAAAGCAAATTCGCAACCAGAATACGCGCATTAATACGATTAATTGGTAAGGAAAATTGCTCGGCTTCACGAACGAGACTGGTTGACAAAACAGCAGCTTTTTCCTGTAAAGCCGGCGCGACATCACTTTTTTGTGCGGCTGCGCTCGGAGCGGTTTGCGCCAAATTTTGCCCGATAAAAATGAAGCAGAGGAAAAGAGTAAAAAGTTTCTTAAAAAACATTGAAAGCCTCCGTTTGGAAATGTGCGTTAATCATAATTCGTGCAGTTAAATTAGTAAATGAAATTTCTTCTGAGTACGATGATTTTGCGGTTTTGTTTTGCTGATTTCTAACGGTTAAAGGTGGGTTTCATTTATTAAAAGGAAAAACTTTCAGCAAAGTCAAAAAAGAAAACCTCGTCCGAAAAGGAACGAAGTTTGTTTAGAGAATTGCAATTGTTTTTAAATTCTTTTTACGACGGATATTTTTTGTAACGAATCAAAGATGCAAAAAGCGCGCTTATTGCTGTTTAGAAGTTGACTGCGCCGTAATCTCAAAATCAACTTTGCCTTCATCAATTTCTCTCATCGCAATACGGGTTGATTTGCTTTTACGCGCGTCCATTTCTACGCGCGGAGTCGCGCCGCGCTGAATTTGTTTGCTGCGTTGAGCGGCTAAAATTATTTTGCGATATTTCGAATCAATTTCGGGATTTACTCGCGGTTCTTTGGTAGTTTCTTCGACCAATTCTTCGGTTGCTTCAGCCATAATAAAAGTTTAATCTCCTCTGTTCGATATTTTAGACGCATCGAAACTATCTAAAATAACCCGTATTGCCCGGCTTTGTCTAATCCGTTTCAATCTTTCGGCTAAAATTATTGACCGCAAATCATTTGTCGCTTTCGTAACTTCATTGTTTATAATAATATACTCAAACTCTTCGTAACGCCCGACTTCGGTAAAAGAATTTTTCAATCGCAAAGCCAAATCTTCATTTTTTTCGGTTGCGCGGTTAATCAAACGCTCCTCTAGAACTTCATACGAAGGAGGCAAAATAAAGATGCTGACTGCTTCAGGAACTTTGGCGCGGACGCTCGCTGCTCCCTGCACGTCAATTTCCAGAATAATATCGCGCCCGAGTTCTATTTCTCTTTTTATTTGTTGAACGGACGTTCCGTAAAAATTGCCGTGAACTTCGGCGTGTTCGAGAAACTCGCCTTGCTCGATTAAATTTTCAAACTCTGCGCGATTGACAAAAAAATAATCTTTTCCATTTATCTCAGCACCGCGCGCCTGCCGCGTTGTAAAAGAAACGGAATAACCGATGTCCGGCACGCTTTTCAAAACTTCTTTGATAAGTGTTCCTTTCCCGCCGCCCGAAGGCGAACTAACGATGATTAGATTACCTTTTATCATTTATCATTTATCATTTATCATTTATCAAATTTTTGTGTTCAATGATAAATGATAAATGTTCAATGTTACTCCACGTTTTGAACTTGCTCGCGGATTTTCTCGATTTCCGATTTTATTGTCAGTGCCGACTCTTTAACCGTCAAATTATTGGTTTTCGAGGCAATCGTATTTGCTTCGCGGTTAAATTCCTGCGTCAGAAAATCGAGGCGTTTGCCGACTTCTTTTTCTTCGTTCATTATATTTCTGAATTGTTCGATATGACTTTTCAGGCGCGTGATTTCTTCGGAAATATCGCTTTTGTCGGCTAAATACGCGACTTCCTGAGCGAGTCGCGCTTGGTCAATTTCAATCTGCGCGTCGCTTTTCGCCAGCAATTTTTCAATTCGTTTGGTTAATCTTTGCTCATATTCTTCAAAAACCGTTTCGCTCTCGTTTTCGATTTTTGGCAAGTGATTTTCAATTTCCGAAAGCCTTTGATTCAATTCGTTCTTCAAAGATTCGCCTTCGCTTTCGCGCATTGTTTCTAATTCTTCAAGCGCCTGTATAACAGCTGTTTCAATCGCGCCAGTAAATTCTTCACCGACTTCTTCAGCTTTTGTCTGCAAAGCGTTTGGAAGCCGCGCCAGCACATTCAAATCCGGCTCGCCGGAAAGTCCGAACTCATCTTGCATTTGTTTGAGCGCAGATAAATAGCCGGAAATCAGCGGGCGATTTAGTTCATAAACAACTTCGCCGGTTTGCTCTGTGTTGATGAAAACGTCAACGCGCCCGCGCGCGAGGCGGTTTTGAATCGTTCGCTTCAAATTTGTTTCAAGCGATTGCAGTTCGTTTGCCAGACGAAGATTTAAATCTAAATGGCGATTATTAATAGTTTTTATCTCGACAGAAACATTAAAATTTTCGCCCGCCGCCGCGCCGCGCCCGAATCCGGTCATTGATTTCATTTTTAGTAGTCAAAAGACAGAAGACAGAATCCAGAAGTAAGAACCCAAAATCGGGGTTTTGTACTGACAACTGGCTACTGACCACTGACTACTGACTTTTCGTCCTCCAAGAATTGTAATTCGTAAAGTTTACGGTAAACGCCGCCTTTTTCCAATAATTCCGAATGCGTTCCGGTTTCGACGATTTGCCCGCGTTCCATAACGACGATTTTGTCGGCTTTGCGAACGGTGGAAAGGCGATGTGCGATGACGATGGAAGTTTTATTTTGCATCAGATTTGCCAGCGCTTTTTGAACGAGCATTTCCGATTCGGTGTCGAGCGCCGAAGTCGCTTCGTCTAAAATCAAAACCGGCGCGTTTATCAAAACCGCCCTCGCAATGGCAATTCGCTGACGCTGCCCGCCCGAAAGAAAAACTCCGCGTTCACCGACAAGCGTGTTATAACCTTTCGGTAATTCCTGTATAAAATCGTCGGCAAAGGCAATGTGCGCAGCTTTTTTTATGTCTTCTTCGGTTGCGTCCGGATTGCCGTAGGAGATGTTATAGCGAACCGTATCGTTAAATAAAACGGTCTCTTGAGTAACCAACGCGATTTGTTTTTTGAGACTCAAAATTTTCGCGTCTCTTAAATCCGTTCCGTCCCACAAAATCGCCCCCGCCGTCGGATCGTAAAGTCTTTGTATCAATTTTATCAAGCTCGATTTTCCGCCGCCGCTTTCGCCGACCAACGCGATGACGCTGCCTTTCGGAATTTCCAGACTCAAATTTTTGAGGATAATTTTTTCTTCTGTTTGATAATTAAACGATACATTTTTTAATACTATTTTTTTCTGCAAAGGTTTTAGCTCAACGGCGTTGGGTTTTTCCGGCAATGCGTTGTTTTCATCTAAAATATCCCAAACATCGCGAGCGGCGGCAAAGGCTTGTGTTATTTGATTATGCTGCCGCGAAATTTTTCGCATCGGGTCGTAGCTGCGAAATAGAAAAAACAAAAACGTGAAGAACTGCGCCGCTTCCATTCGCCCGTTATTTATTTCTCGCAAGCCGAAATAAAACAAAACAATAATTGCGATGATGCCGATAATTTCAATTGTCGGCGGGGAAGTCGCAGCGATTTTGCCGGAGCGCAAGTTGGCGCGGGCAATTATTTGCGCGACTTTTTGGAAGCGCGTTTTCTCCCTTTCTTCCGCCGTGTATGCTTTGACAATTGTGTGATTCGATAGCGTTTCCTGTGCCGTGTCGCTTAAAAGTTTGTTGCCTTCAAACGATTCTTCCGCCAATTTTCGCAAAGACTTGCTGAATTTTGCCGTCAAAAGCCCGATAATCGGCGCGATAATTAATGCCCCGAGACTTAGTCTCCAGTTGTAATAAAACGCTGCGCTGAGAAAGAAAACGAGCATAAAACTTTCACGCAGAATATCGCGCAAATTCGACGAAACCGAAAGCTCGATTGCCGAACAACTGACTACCAGACGAGAAACCAGATAATTTGTTCGATGGCGTTCAAAAAAATTCGCCGATTGCCGCAAAAGATGCGCATAAAGTTCCTGCCGAAGTTGCAAAACGGCGGATTGCCCGATTTTTGCCATTAAATAAGAAGAAAAATACTCGGCAATGCCTTTGCAAATGGTAAAAACAATCAGTAAAAGCGAAATCATCGTCCATGCTCTCAGCCAATCGTCGGTGGGAATAAATTTTTGCAAACCGAAAAGCGTGGCGGATTTTTGCGCCGAAGTCGGAAGAAACTGGTCAAAAATCGGAACGAGCAACGCTCCCGTTGCGCTCTCGAAAACGGCGACGAATATCATTGCAATTATCGCCAGCAGAAAAATCGGCAAATGCGGGCGCAGATATTTGAGAAGTCTTTGAAATTCTTTCATTTCGCTCTAAACATTTGAATATACTTTAGCCGCCGGACGAAAGTCCAAAGTTGGCGTAAAATTTTGCATTTGTGGTAGAATTTGCAACGCCGAAATCTTTTGCAGCATCTTTTCTAACAACCGAGTCTCTTTCGGAGAAATTCTATGAAAAATCTAAATGCAATAAAATTTTTTACATTTCTTTTTGTTCTATTTTTATTTAGCGTAAACATTTTCGCGCAAACCGACGTTCCGCGCGAAACCAAAGCGGTTACATATCCTTTGGAAGAAATAGTAATGCTGCAATTTCGCGGCACGACCCGGTTTCCGCGAATGAAAGGCGAAGCGAAAATTCAGCGCACGAAAAAAAACGGCACCGAAGTCGAGCTTTCCGTATCGAAAATGCCGCGACCGTTTGAACTCGGCGCCGGTTACGCGACTTATGTTGTCTGGGCAATCTCGCCCGATGGTCAAGTTGATAATCTCGGCGAAATCCGGCGCCGCGGATTTTTTGATTTTGATTCAAAAATCTCCGTTACCACGCCGCTGCAAACTTTTGCGCTAATTGTTACGGCTGAGCCGCATTTTCTTGTGCGCCGTCCGAGCCGCGCGATTATGCTCGAAAACCTGAATCCATATTCTGCTAGCGGAAGAACTTTAGCGACAACTAAAGCGATTCAGTATTTCGGAAATACGAGCGATTATTTTTCTGACGCTCGCACGCCGGAAATTGCCGAGACTGATTACTCAAAAACTCCCTCGACGATTTTACAGGCAAAACAAGCAATGGCTCTTGCCAGATTTGCCGGAGCGCAGCGCGATGCTATTGAAGAATTGCAGCAAGCCGCAACTCTTTTGCAAAACGCTGAAAATGGGTGGAAAGCCGGGCGCGACGAAGAAGCGGTTGATATAACGGCGCGACAAGCAATCAGCACGGCGGTAAAAGCGGAAACAACAGCGGTTGCGCGAAAGGAAGCACGCGAAAAACGCAATGAGAAAACGCGTCAGGACGCCGAAATACGCGACGCGGAAAACAAGGTTACGGACGCACAAAGCGAAGTTGCCGAAATTCGTGCCGAACTCGCCCGCGAAACGCGCAACCGTGAGCTTGCCGAACGCGACGCGATGAATTACGCCAATCAAGTAAAGGAACTACGCGATGAAATCAGCAAACTGCGCGAAGAACTCGGCAGAACAAAAAACGAAAGTGAAGATGTAAAAGTTAGACTCGCCAGAATCGAAGGAGAAAAACAAGTTATCGAACGCCAGCAGGAAGAATCAAATCGTCTGGCTCGACTTCAAGCAAACCAGGGCGTTTTGATGCAATCTCTACGAAGATTTGGCGCAGTTAACAAGGACGAGCGCGGAATCGTTTTGACTTTACCGGAAAATTATTTCTCCGGCATTAGAGCCGCAGATTTTGCTCCGACAGCCGAGACAAAATTAACTTCTCTGGGCGAAGTTCTAGCAAACAGCACAGATTATAAAATTCTGGTTGAATCGCACACTGACAACAAAGGAACGCCTGAAGAATTGCAGGCATTGACGCAGGAACGCGCGAAAATACTGGTGGATAAATTAATGTCATTCGGTATTACGCAGGAGCGCGTTGAAGCAAAAGGTTACGGTGCCGCTCTGCCGGTGGCGACGAATTCAACCAACGCAAACCGCGCGAAAAATCGCCGTGTGCAAATAGTTTTGATTCCGAATATTTAAAGCTAAAGAGCAAAAAAGCAGATGCGAACTTTGTTGATTTTGAGTTGTGAATTTTGAATGTTGATGAAATTCATAACTCAAAATTAACGACGTTCGCCTTCTATTATTGTTAACTAGCAACCCAAATATTTATGAAACAAAAATTCGACGCGATTCTCCAACCCGAGCAAGCCGAATATCTTGACAAAATTTTACCACGCAGCAAAGACGTATTAGCTGAAATGGAAGAATACGCCGCCGTTAATCGCGTTCCTATCGCTGATAGAGAGGTCGCTTGGTTTTTAGAAATCACTGCGCGGGCGATAAACGCAGAGCGTTGTTTGGAAATTGGTTTAGCAATCGGTTACGGCGCGGCGCATCTTGCACGTGGAACAACTGAAAGCGGAAAAGTTTTTACCATTGAGCCGAGTGATGAAATGATAGACAAAGCCGAAGGTTATTTACAAAAACTCGGTTTGCGCGAAAAAATCGAAATCTTAAAAGGAAAAGCACTAGACGTTTTGCCCGAACTCAAAGGCGAATTCGATTTGATTTATCTTGACGCTGTGAAGGAAGAATACACAAAATATCTCGAACTTTGCTTACCACTTTTGCGCGTCGGCGGTGTTGTCATTGCGGATAATTTATTGTGGGGCGGACAAGTCGCTGGCGAAATTAATGACGAAAAGGAAAGGAATGCAACCGTCGCTTTACGACAATTCAATGCGTCTTTTGTTAATCATCCGCAGCTAAAAGCGCAAATTCTATCAGTCGGTGATGGATTGGGTTACGGCGTGAAGACTTTTTAATTATGAGTTTTAAGTTCTTAAATTTGAATAAATTTAGAAATCTTACACTTTAATTAAAAACTCATAATTAAAAACTCAAAACTTAAAAAATCAATCTTTCAAAACTTGTATTCTATCCGGCGGAAGACCGACCATACATTCGTCGCCGACGTTTAATCCGACGAGGCGTAAAACGAGCGCTTCAAGCTGCAAGCCGCCGGCGTCGAGTTTTATGGTTGTCGTCGCGCCTGTGAAAATGATGCCTGTAATTTCGGCTTTTAAAAGATTGTCCTCTGGAAACGACGCGCCGAACGAAATCGAAACATGCTCGGGGCGAATAGCGAGAATTACCTTTTGGTTGGTTGCGGGGGGAGCGTTTTGTTCAATTTTGTCAATGAAAACACGATGCGCGCCCGTTACGGTTTGAAATTCCGGCAAGCTGCTTTCGTCTGAACTTAAAGGCTGCGCCTCGATTAAATTGTTTCTTCCCGTAATACTTGCCACCAAAGAGGAAATTGGTTTTTCGTAGACCTCGCGCGGTGTTCCGGTCTGGCAAACTTTGCCTTGATGAAGCACGGCGACGCGGTCGCAGATTGAGAAAACTTCATCGTAATCGTTTGTTGCGAAGATTACCGCGAGATTTTTTTCCTTGACGATTTGGCGCAGCTTTTCGCAATTTTTTTCGCGCGTGTCTCTATCCATATAACAAAATTGATTATCGAGAAGAAGCACGTTTTCGGCTCGCTGCAAAGCGTCTTCAAGCGCCAGCACTTGACCTTCACCGTCAGCAATTTGCGAATTTTTATTATTCTTAAATACCGACTTCCAAAACGATTCGTTGGTCAGATTAGGAAAATGAAATTTGCGTTCGTCCGCAGAGGTTTTTGTAACTTCGACCGAATCAAAATAAATCGAGCCGCCGCAGCAATCTTCGACGCCTGCCAGCGTGCGAATCAAAGCGGATTTTCCTTCGCCCGTGGCGCCAAAAATGCCGAGAATCTCGCCTCGGTTGATTTCCAGCGAAACGTCTTTGATAACCCAATATTCGTCGTATTTCTTTGAGAGATTGCTGATTGTAAGCGACATCCGTTTACCTCGGTTTTTATCAAAAAAAGAAACTTTAGGCAAAAAACAGCGTGCAAAGATAGAGTATGCTTTTGTCATCAGTATAAGGCAAGTATAATCAATTAAGAAAATTGAATAAGGCAGAAGTATTATGACGAAAGAAAATTCGACTTTGAAAAGAAAATTGATACACGCCGGCGGCTGGACAATTGCAAAGCGCGTCGCTAAATCAATTCCGTATGTCGGAACGGCAATGGCAATCGGGCTGGTCGGTTTTGACATCAAACGAAAAGGCGTGGTGAAAGGTATTGCTAATGCGGGACTTGACGCGATTCCGTTTGTCGGTTTGGGCAAAAATGTCGTCGAGTTTTTTACCGGCGACTTGCTGCCTGATAAAGACCCGAATCAGCAGAAAAAATGAATATATGAAAATTAGAATTTCAAACGCGAAAACAAAATTTCTATTGGTTGTGGCGGCTTTGTTTTGTCTTTTTGTGACTGCAAGCGATATGACGGCGCAGACTAAAAAACGCAGAACAAGACGCAATACGCCGCTGCCCGTTGTTCAGCCCACGCCAGTGCTGTCGTCCGGCGATCCGCAAATAGTTTCTCGCGCCGCGGATTATCAAAGCGAAAATCAAATTGTCGTTACTGAAGTTCCGCAGCAAGCCGAAACTGAAACTTTAGATGAAAAAGTTGATAAATTCAGCGGTCGTATGAAGGATTTAAATTCGCGCATAAAAACGCTCGAATCTTCGCAGAAAAACGAATACGACGAAAAACAGAAACGGCTTTTGCTGAATTTAGATATTCTTTCACGAGCGGAGTCACGCGCCGAATCGATCAGAAAACAATTGTTTGAAATAATCGAAAAGGAAAACAGCGTCAGAACGCGCCTTGATCAAATCCAATATGACGCTCGCCCCGAAATAATTGACCGCTCCGCCGCGCTTTCCGGTTCGCTTCGACCGGAAGAGATACGCGACCAACGGAAAAAATCGCTTGATGTAGAGAGAAGAAATTTGGAATCGCTTCTCACGCAAATCCAAACAAATCGCACCGCGCTTGAAGAAAGCGTCCTAAGAGCTGATGCGCTCGTCGAAAAAGTGCGTTCAAAATTTGAAAAAGAAATTGACGACGCGCTGGCTGACGATAAAGATGAGTAAATTTCCTAGCAATTGTTTAACTTAACTTTAAAAAGTTTGTATTGAGATTAAACATTATAAATCGCTTATAACCTTTCCTAACGGCTTGCGCCGAAAAATGGCTTAAAAATATAATCTGCAAGAAATTATAACCTACCTCGTTCCTTAAAAGTTAAACAAAATGTTAGTCCCGCATTGTGATTTTTAAGGAGAAATTTATGAGTTTTAAAAGCGCTGCAAGTTTTTTCGGTTTGCTTTTTGTCTGTCTTTCGGCTGCAATCTCGGCAAGTGCGCAAGGTGTTATTGTCCCGATAATTTGCGACATTCGCCCGTGCCGTCCGATTCCGCGCCCAAGACCAATTCCGCTTCCGAACGCTCTTCCAGTTAAATCAATCGAACTAAACACAAAAATTGAAGGGCAAGTTGCCACGACGCACGTCGAACAAATATTTCGCAACGATACGCCTTACACTCTGGAAGGAACATACTTTTTTCCGATTCCCGAAACGGCTTCGATTGTCGAATTCGCCATTTGGGAAAACGGTAAAAAACTTGTCGGCGAAGTTCGCAGTCGAGAAGAAGCCCGGCGTATTTACAATGAAATTGTGCGGCGGCAGAAAGACCCGGGACTGCTTGAATACGCGGGCAAGGATTTGTTTCAGGCTTCGATTTTTCCGATACCGCCACATTCGGATAAAAAACTTGAATTAACTTATTCGCAAGTTTTGGAAGCCGAATCGGGAACGGTTTCGTACCGGTATCCGCTTGGAACGGGCAGAAATCTCTGGTCACGTCCCGTCCCAATGCCTGTTCCGCTTTCGAAAGATGAGGAAGCACGAACGAGCAGACCAACCGTTTCGCAAATAATCGGCACGGTTTCCGGGAAAATAGAAATCGTCGGAAATGAAGCGTTGCGAAATGTTTATTCGCCGAGTCATTCGATTGACGTTTCGCGCAAAGGTGAAAAAAGCGCGACCGTTTCATTTGAAACAAAAGGCAACGACAACGATTTTCAACTTTTTTACGGATTGTCGAACAACGATTTCGGAATGTCGCTTTTAACTTACCGCGAAGCCGGAAAAGACGGATATTTTCTGTTAATGCTTTCGCCGAAAGATACGGTGACCGAACGCGAGTTGGTTAATAAAGATATTGTTTTCGTGCTGGACACTTCTGGCTCGATGTCCGACGAAGGGAAAATGGAAAAAGCGCGTTTGGCTCTGCTTTTCGGCGTCAGAAATTTGCGCGACGGCGACCGTTTTAACGTAATAAATTTTGCAGGCGAAGAACATTTAATGGAAACGGGTTTGATTCGCGCCGACGCTCTCGGCAAAAAACGCGGCGAGGAATTTGTAAAAAAATTAACGCCAAACGGCGGAACAAATATCAACGACGCTCTGCGAGCCGCGCTTCGTCAATTCGATTCTTCTGACAGACCGAAAATGCTCGTGTTTATGACCGACGGTTTGCCGACGGTCGGCGAATCGAATGTCGAAAAAATTATTGCAAATACCAAAGAATTGAAAGTTGAAAACCTGCGGTTGTTCACTTTTGGCGTCGGTTACGATGTCAACACGCTTCTGCTCGATAAACTTGCGGCGGAAAATTCCGGCGCGGCTGAATACATCGAGCCGAAAGAAGATATAGAAGTAAAAATTTCAAACTTTTTTACAAAAGTAAATTCGCCGGTTTTAACCGAGTTGGAAATTGATTTCGGCGGCTTGCAGATTGATTATTTGTATCCGCGAAAGCTGACCGATGTTTTCAAAGGAACGCAATTAACGTTAATCGGACGATATAAAAACGCGAGCGACATTCAAAACACAACGCTTCGTTTGCAGGGAAAATCAGGCAGAGAAACCCGAAACTTTGAATATAAAAATCTTGATTTTCCGATGCGCGCTGAAGACAACAATTTTTTGCCGCGTTTGTGGGCGACGCGGCGTGTCGGTTGGCTGGTCGAGCAAATTCGCTCAAACGGCGAAAACAAGGAATTGCGCGACGAAATTGTTGATTTAGGCACGCGCTACGGAATTGTTACGCCCTACACATCTTATTTAGCAACAGACGGAAGCGAAAGGGAAGACAAACGAGATTTTCGAGTTGACGGCACAAACCGCCTGCCTTCGCCGACACGCCGAGCCGAAAACAATAAATCACTTCCGAGCGCCGATATGATGTCAACCGGACAATCCGCAGTTCGAGCCAGCAAAAAAGCCAGAGCGCAGCAAGCCGAAGTAAATGTAACTGCCGAGGACGAAGTTATTCAAACCGGCGCGGTCAAAAAAGTCGGCGCGAAAACTTTTTATCTCGAAAACGACGTTTGGATTGATTCAGAATTTAAAGAGGAAGCCAAACAAACGGAGACAAAACTTACCTTTGCCTCAAATGAGTTTTTCGATTTGATAGACAAGGAGAAAGAACTCGCGCAGTATTTCGCGCTCGGCGAGCAAGTAGTCGTTGTTTGGAAAGGTAAAGTTTATCGAATTGTGAAATAGATATTAGATGTCAGTAATAAACGCGCTAGATTTATCTAACATCTAGTATCTAATATCTGATATCCTTCCAAAGAGGTGACATTTGGCGAAATAAAGTTTATTTTATTCGTTAAATTCACCTTTTTTTATTTTACTTTTTATATTTTGGAGAAAACCAGTGTTAGTTCTGAAAAAAGCAATTCTATTTTGCCTTATAACACTTTTGCAGGCGCAAGTTTCTTTCGCGCAGCCAGGTTGGAGCGCAGTAAAAAATGGCGGAACGGGCGATTTGGTAGCCGTTTATTTTACATCCTCCGAACGCGGTTTCGTTGCCGGTGATAAAGGTTATTTCGCTTACACGACCGACGGCGGCGGAAACTGGGCGAAACAAATTGTCGATACGACGGAAGATATCAACGAAATTTATTTTCGCAATGATGATAACGGGTATGTCGTCGCCGGGAAAAAAATGTTTTCGACCAATGACGGCGGGCGAAATTGGCGTGAGATAATAATTTATAATCCGAAAGATTTTAAGAATTTATCGCCCGAATTCTTAAGCGTTAGATTTGCCGATAAAAAACGCGGGATCGTGGTCGGTTCTTTAATAAATAAAAACGACGAAGTTGTTGATTCGCTGGTTTTACGAACCGACGATGGCGGCGAAACGTGGCAGAGAATCGTTGTTCCTTCCAAGCGAGAGTTATATCATCTCGATTTTGTGAACAGTTCGCGCGGCTGGATTGTCGGCGATAAAGGTTTGATTTTAACCACAACTGACGGCGGCGCAAATTGGCAAGTGCAAAAAGCGGGAACCGATAAAGCGCTTTATAATGTAGATTTCCGTGATTCAGATTACGGATTTGCCGTCGGCGGCAAAGGCACGATTCTGCGAACCGAAAACGGCGGCGAAACATGGGAAACGGTTCGAACGACTTTTCCGAATACTTTTTTGTGCGTGAATTTTACCGACGACCGTAACGGATTCGTCGTCGGTTACGGCGGGACAATCTTATATTCGTCGGACAAAGGCAAAACGTGGACAAAACAGGAAAGCAAAACTAAAGATAATTTTTACGGTCTTTTTATGACGAAAAAATATGGCTGGGCAGTCGGCGCTAAAGGTTTAATAATGAAGTATCAACGATAAATTAACTTTGCTGTAAATTCATTTTTTTTGTAACAAACTGCGTATCTTTCACAAATCAATTCGCTCTAAAATTAACTCTGTGAAAATAAATTTTATAAATGGTTAAATTTGTGTTAACTATTTTTTCTTTTTGTGGTATTTTGCATAAGTATTTCTTGTTATGGCTTTACTTTTCATAAAGCTTTTTTATTCTCATTCAAAATTTGTGGACGGCATTAGATAATGATTTCTTAATCATTTTATTTCTTTTTATTAGCTTTTTGCTTCTAGTTTTTGCGCGTGACTTTTGCTTTATTTGTATGAATCACACCTAACAGAATAAGAGCGTACAATATGCTGATTAAAAATAAACACAAATTTTGTTAAACCACAGAGCGAATGAAAGCGAGATAAACACATTTAATTAATTCAGCAAATTACTCAAATCCGTAGTAAAGAAATTTGTGAAGGAGCAAAAGATGAAAAAAAAATTTACTTTTATAAATTTACTGTTGTTGCTTGTTTTTTGTATGTCGATAGCGACCTTCGGGCAAGAGACGACTGGCAACATTGAAGGAACTGTTAAGGATGTGGCAGGCGCGGTCGTGCCAAATGTAAACTTGACAATTACAACTGCGAGAGAGGCTGCAACTGGAACGACGACAACCGGCATTGGCGCTGGTTTCAGACGCACAATTACAACAAATGAAGAAGGATTTTTCCGTCTTCTTCAAGTTCCCCCGGGAACATATGATGTAGTTACGACCGCATCTGGCGGATTCGGCGAAGCAAGATACGAAAACGTGACGGTTGCCATCGGACAAAACACCCAGTTAGAAATAACGGTGAATCCGGGAAGCAATGTAAACACTGTTGACGTAACCGCTTCAGATGCGCCGCCGGTCGATACGACAAACAGTGCCATTCAAACCAGCATTAACGCGCAAAAAATTCAGTTACTTCCGAAAGGCAGTGGTTTTACGAGTCTTTTAAAAACGGTTCCGGGAACACGTCCAGAAAGCAGGTCGGGAGGTTTTTCGGTGGACGGCGCGTCAGGTGCGGAAAACGTATTCGTCATAGATGGTCAAGAAGTTTCTAACTTTCGCACAGGAACTTTAAATGAAAATAACAACATTCCAACCCAACTTGTCCAGGAAGTACAAGTTAAATCGAGCGGTTTCGGAGCCGAATTCGGGGGTGCGACCGGCGGCGTCATCAGCGTAGTCACCAAAGGCGGCGGCAATGATTTGCACGGTGAATTCGGAATTTCGTTTGATACGCCAAAATTCAGCGGTAATCCTCGACCAAGTTTGCAGCGTTTCATCACTGGATCGGTTGCAAGCAATAATTTTGTGCAAACGACAGAATTTGTCAATCCTCCGAAATCTGCCGGAGTTAATTTTTTTCCGACGGCTAACTTGGGCGGTCCGATTATTAAAAATAAACTTTATTTTTTTGGAAGTTATACGCCGCAAATTTTCAATACCGAAACAACAACAAATTTCTTTAATAACGCTCCGGCGGCAACCAGAGTACTGCAGGCTACCGAAACATTCCGATTGAAACGAACTTTTGAGTATGGTTTCGCGCGGTTAGACGCGACGCCCTTCAATAAACTGCGTGTGAGCGGCACATATCTCTGGAACCCGCTTGTAGATCAAGGTAATGTTCCGTTCGGAACGATTAGCTTTGGCGGCGCGTCATCTATTCCCTCCACAGATTTTGGAGGTTCAATCGGCAGGCTCACCGGGAGTCAATTGACCGATATTCAAGGGGGACGCCAAAGTTCCAATAACGTAACGGCGCAGGTAAGCTACGCGGCGACGAGTAATTTAGTTTTTAGCGGACGTTTCTCGCGCGGGTTTTTGAATGAAAAACTAGGCAATTATGCTGTTCCGGGAGGAGCTAGAATAGATTGTCGATTCGGTAATACAACTGCAAATCCCAATCTATATCCGGGAGCTTGTTCTCAAGGATTCTTATCTGCGGATAACCTTGAAACAGTGAAAGACGTTTCGATTCGCACAAATTATGAAGCTGATGCTACTTATCTCTTCAACTTCGGCGGAAGACACGAATTAAAAGGCGGCTATCAAAGGTTTAAAATCTTCAATGATGTGGCACAGGGAAACACCCTAAAAGGAAGAATTAATTTCTTTTACGGTTCGAGCATCACATCGCTTGGAGCGCCTGTAACGCCAACGGGTCCGATTTGTGCAGCTGGTCAAACGACTGGCTGTGTCCTCGGTTCAGGCGTTCTTGTTCGGTCAGGAACTTTTGGTAAAGCTGAAAATCTTAACCAATCTTTATACATTCAAGACAAATATCAGCCGTTTAATAGTTTAACTTTGAATTTAGGCGTTCGCTTTGAAAAAGAAAACCTTCCGTCTTTTAACGACTTTGGGTCTCCGATTAACTTTGATTGGACTGATAAAATTGCGCCGCGTCTGGGTTTTGCCTACGACGTGTTCGGCGACGGCAAAACAAAGATTTTCGGCAGCTACGGACAGTTTTACGACCGTGTGAAATTTAATTTACCGCGCGGCTCGTTTGGCGGGGACATCTCTCTTGAGGACTATTTTGAGATTCTGCCCGGCGACGTTTTCACTCAATTCACGTTTGATAATATTTTGGGCGGGCGCAGTCGTTTTTCCAGAGACTTCAGGGTTCCTTCAAACTCTCCTAATGCGTCAATTTATGGCTCGGGCGGCAAGGTCGATCCTGATCTGAAACCTTTCCGTCAAACGGAATTTACAATCGGAGCAGAGCGTCAATTAAGCCGCGACTATGTTTTTCGCGCGCGTTATACTCTTAAAAATGTTGATAAAGTAGTTGAAGACGCAGGCGTCAGAAATGCGCAAGACAGCGAAGCCTATATCATTGCTAATCCGGGTGAGGGACTTCATTTACAAACATTAATGGATTTCGGCTATAACAAATTTACAAAACCGCAGCGACGTTACGACGGTTTGGAATTTGTTGTCGAGAAACGTTTGTCAAACAATTGGTATTTCAACGCAAACTATACTTACAGCCGTCTGTACGGCAATTATTCGGGGTTATCCAGTTCGGATGAAGTCAATGTTCTTTCCGGACGCTTAGCGCCCGCCACAACTCGTGCGTTCGACCTCCCGTTCATCGGATTTACCGCCACCGGCGAGCCGGATAACGGGCGGCTTGAAACGGATCGCCCGCACGTTTTTAATGCATATGGAGCTTACATTTTCGATTGGTTCGGAAGCAAAACAAATTCAACGGAGATTTCCGCTTTCCAAACAATTACGTCTGGTACGCCGCAAACGTCAAGGATTTTCTTCGTCTCCACACGCACCCCGGCAATCCTTTTGAAACGCGGTGATCTTGGAAGAAGTCCGACATTTAGCCAAACGGATTTCAACATTACTCATCGCTATCGTTTCGGCAGAGACAATCGCTTTACGATAGTCGGCGACTTGAACTTCCTTAACCTTTTTAACCAGGACACGGTAACTAATCTTTATGTGGTCCGCAATCCAAGCAATGTAGTAATAAGCGGAGCCACTTTCAATTATCCGGTTCCCCGCAACGGATCGGCATTTGTTAATGATTTCTTGTCTGGAGCGTTGCTTACTCCAATCAACAATTATTTGAACGCTTCGCCTGATCGTCTGGATGCTCGCTATGGACAGCCCTTTACTTTCCAAGCGCCGCGTTCGGTTCGGTTCGGTTTCCGGCTGCTTTTCTAATTTGAAGTAATAGCTTGACGATTAAAAGTTTGTTCGATTCAGGAAAGAAGTAGGTTTGAGTAAAAGCAGATTTTTAATCGGTGATAAAACTGAAAATCTCTGCGATTTTGTATAAAAAGTCGCGGAGATTTTTTTTCTGTAAATTATTTTTTCGCAAAAGCAACTTGACGGAATATGTCTGCATCATTACTTATAGGCTGAGAGTCGAGCCGATATGTTTTAGATATATTTTAGAAAATTTTGCGCACGGCTTTGAGTCTTTCTGATTCCTCCTGTTTCTTTTCCCGCCAAGTATGCGACTTGGCGGATTTTTTTTGTCTTTTTTTGGTGTAAAGCCCTTTTGCATTTCTTTGCTTAAAACGATTAACATATTTTTAGTTTATAAAAGATTTATAATGGAGATAAAATGTCAGGTAATTTTCAACTTCCGTCACTGAAAATAGAACAATATGCGCTCGAAAACGGTTTGCGCGTCGTCTTAAATCCAGACCGTTCCGCGCCGGTTGTTTCGGTTGCAGTTTACTACGATGTCGGCTCGCGCAACGAACGAGTTGGGCGCACCGGCTTTGCGCATCTGTTTGAACATATGATGTTTCAAGGTTCGGATAATGTAAAAAAAACCGAACATTTTCAATATGTAATGAAAGCGGGCGGAACGATGAACGGTACGACGAGTTCCGAACGCACCAATTATTACGAAACATTGCCTGCCAATCAACTTCCGCTTGCGCTGTGGCTTGAATCAGACAGAATGCGCTCGCTTGCCGTAACCGAAGAAAATCTCGACAACCAGCGCAGCGCCGTTCAGGAAGAAAAGCGTCTGCGTTACGACAATCAACCGTACGGGCAGGTTATTGACCTTTTAGTCGGAATGGTTTTCAAGAATTTTGCGAACGCCCATTCGGTTATCGGGTCGATGGAAGATTTGGATGCTTCGACCGTCGAAGACGTAAAAGAATTTTTTCGTATTTACTACGCGCCAAATAACGCTGTGTTGGTTATCTCAGGAGCATTTGAACCGAATGAGGCAAAAGAGTTGGTGGAAAGATATTTTGCTTCGATTCCGGCTCAACCGAAACCGCCTGAAATCAATGTTGATGAGCCAAAAAAAATAGCAAACGAATATCAAAAATATGAAGACAAACTAGCGCCGTTTCCGGCTTTCTTAATCGGCTGGAAAATTCCGCCGCGCCGCACGCCCGAATATAACGCTTTGTATTTAGCCGGAAAACTTTTGTATGACGGCGAAAGCTCGCGCCTTTATCAAAAATTGGTCAAAGGCGACGAATCAATCATTCAGCTTTTCGGTTTTACCGACGAACGCCGCGGTCCGTCGGGCGTCGCCGTCGGTGCGATTCCGAAACCCGAACAAGATTTAAGCAAAATTCGGGAAGTAATAATGAATGAAATTACGGATTTGGCGACTAATGGTCCGAGCGCGGAGGAAATGCAAAAGCTGCATAATCAATTGATAAACGATACGGTTCGCGCCCGCCAATCTTCGCTTGCCCGCGCTCAGGCAATCGCCGAATATGCTTTGTATGACGGCGACCCGACGCTGATTAATTCGGAGCTTGACGAATTTTTACACATTACGCCCGAACAAATCAAAACTGCTGTCAGTGAATATTTGAATACCAAGAACCGCGCGTTGCTCGATGTTGTTCCGGCAGGAAAAGGTTAGAAAGTTTTGAGTTTTTAATTTTGAATTTTTAATGAAATGATTTTTACAATCGATTCACAACTCAAAATTAGAAACTCAAAACTAATGAAATTATGAATGAAGATTTTCGCAAAACCGCGCCCGCGCCGCTCGCGCTTGTTCCTTTTGAAATCCCGCAGCCATTTGAAATTGTTTTACCGAACAATTTGAAAGTAGTGATATTTGAAGACAAACGGCTGCCGATTGTTAGTTTCCGGCTTGCTTTTCGTTTCGGCGAAGTCAATGAGCCGCGCGACGCAATTGGTTTGACATCGGCGATGACTTCGATGCTCAGCGAAGGCACGCGAACGCGCACGAGCCTCCAACTTGCCGAAGAAATAGAAAGCCTCGGCGCGCACGTTTCGGCAAGCGCGAATGCCGACAATACGGTCATTGCCGGTTCAGCTTTGTCGCTTTACAGCTCAGACATTTTGAAGTTGATGGCGGAAATGGTTTTATTTCCGACTTTTCCCGAAAGCGAACTAAAACTTTATAAACAAAATACGATTGAAGGTTTAAAATTTCAGCGTTCGCAGCCAAATTTTTTAGCCGAAGAACAAACGTCGCGCATTTTATACGGTTCGCATCCGTACAGCATCACGACGCCGAAACCCGGCGATATTGAAAAAATCACGCGCGAAAAATTAATCGAGTTTCACCAGAAAATGCTTGTGCCGAATAACGCGACTTTGATTGTCGTCGGCGACGCGAATCGTGATGAAATTTTGCAGGAAATCGAGGAAAATTTTGGCGGTTGGAAAGAGGGAAATGTTGAAGAAATGCAGTTTCCCGCGCCGCCTGCCCGAACAATGACAACCGTTACAATTGTTGACCGTCCTGGTTCGGCTCAATCAAACATTGTGCTTTCAAATCCGGCGATTAATCGCACGAATCCTGATTATTTTCCGTTGCTTGTAATGAATCAAATTTTGGGCGCGGGCGCGTCTTCGCGTCTTTTTATGAATCTGCGCGAGGAGAAAGGCTATACATACGGCGCGTATTCGAGTCTCGACACGCGTCGGCTGGCGGGCGCGTTTGAAGCTACTTCCGAAGTTCGCACGGCGGTAACGGGCGATTCGCTGAAAGAATTTTTTTATGAACTAAGACGCATCCGCGACGAAAGAGTTTCCGAAGAAGAAATAACAGACGCGAGAAATTTTTTAAGCGGAGTTTTCCCGATTCGCGCCGAAACGCAGGAAGGCTTGACGAATTTGATTGTTTCGCAGCAACTTTACAATCTTCCGGCTGACTATCTGCAAACTTACCGCGATAAAGTTAACGCCGTTACATTTGAGAAAATCGAACTTGTGGCAAAAAAATACGTTACACCTGAAAAGATGGCGATTGTTGTTGTCGGCGACGCGGAGGAAGTTCTGCCGCAAGTCCAATCTTATTCAAGTGAAATCGAAATTTTTGACACTGAGGGAAATTCTGTTGATATTGCAAATTACGGTAAAAGTTCAATCGGTGAAAGTGCGGATGTAAATGGAAAGTGGAATTTAACCGTTGATTTTCAAGGACAAAAACTTTCAGTCACATTATCTCTCGAACAAAACGGAAACAAAATAAACGGCTCGCTCGAATCAATGCTCGGCAACGGCGAAATTACAGACGGAAAAGTTACCGGCAACAAAGTTTTCGGAACGGCGAAAATCGAAGTTCAAGGTCAATCTTTGGAAATAATGTTAAAGGGCGATTTGGAAAACGAAAATGAAATAAAAGGTATGCTTTCAGCGCAAAAGGACGGCTTCCCGGATTTATCTTTTACCGGAACAAAAAGTGGCTAAAGATAAATTCACCATAGAGACACGGAGACACAAGAATTTCTAATAAAATTTAGCCACGAATTACACAAATAAAATTAAAGAATTAATTCGTCTTATTAGCGGCTAAAAAAAGTTTCTGTGTCTCCGTGGTGGACTCTAAGGATTCAGATATTTCCCAAACCAATCAAGCACATTTTTATACCAGAATTCAGAATTCTGCGGCTTCAAAATCCAGTGTCCTTCATCGGGGAAAACAATTAATTTTGACGGAACGTTTTTTAATTGCAAAGCCGTGTATAGCTGTAAACTTTGGTCAACCGGAACGCGGTAATCAATCTCGCCCTGCGTGACGAGCGTCGGCGTATTGAAGTTGGCGGCAAATTTGTGCGGCGACCATTTATTGTAGTTCACCGGATTTTCCCACGGCATTCCTTTGAATTCGTATTTGACGAACCACAATTCTTCGGTCGTCGCCGCCATGCTTTCCAGATTGTAAACTCCGGCGTGTGAAACCAGAGCTTTGAACTTAAAGCGCGGGTCGCTGTTGTGTCCTAAAATCCAGTCAACCATATAACCGCCGTAACTTGCGCCCGCCGCGCCGATGCGATTTCGGTCAATATGAGAATTTTTCTTCAAAACTTCCGCTACGCCGTTCATAATGTCGGCGTAGGCTTTGCCGCCCCAATCCGCTGAAATTTCATTGACGAATTTTTGACCGTATCCGGTTGAGCCGCGCGGGTTCGGCGCAAAGACGACATAACCGGCATTAGCAAAAATCTGCGGATTCCAGCGATAACCCCAATTGTTGTTCCACGCGCCCTGCGGTCCGCCGTGAATCAAAACAACCATCGGATATTTTTTCGATGCGTCGAAATTCATTGGTTTGACTATATAGCCGTGAACTTTGGCGTTCATCGCGCCCATCCATTCAATTTCTTCGGGTTTGGTTAAATTCAAGTTCGGATTCGCCTTGCTCAAATTAACCATTGATTCGGGTCTTTCAATTGATGTTCGATAAATCTCATTCGGACTCGTCAGCGAATTAGCGACCATCACCAAAGTTTTACCGTCAGGCAGAATATTTAAGTTGCTGTAAAATCCTTTCGGAACGGCGGTTTTAACGTGCGTTGCAATTCTTTGTTTAACGTTCGGTTCAAGCGGAACGCTAAATACGGGCGCGTATCCGCGTTCGCCCGCCGTGAAATAAATGATCTTTCCGTCAGGCGATAAAATCATTTCATCAGCCTGCAAGTCGAAACCTTTCGTAAGTTCGACGGTTTCGCCGGTTTGACGATTGAAACGCATAATCCGCCAGCGGTCTGATTCAAAACCTTCGGTCATTTGCGAACGATAAAGAATATATTTGCCGTCCGGCGTGTACATCGGCGAAGCCTCATAACCTTTATTTGTGACTGTAATGTTGCGCGGCGCTCCGCCCGCCATCGGAACGACGAAGACGTCGCTGTTAGTGGAAACGGCTTCAACTCGATCGGGATTTTTTAAAAAAACAATTTCTTTTGAATCGGGCGAAAATGCGTAGTCAGTTCCGGTTGACGCTCCGTAAGGCGGCGCGTCAAAATCGCCGGGCGTCACGTCGCGCGCAACTCCGCCGTTGCTCGAAACAACCAAAACGTGCGTGCGTTTTTTATCGCGCCATTCTACCCAATGACGATACAAAAGTCGTTCGGTAACGATGGCTTTTACCTTGCTCAACTCAGAATATTCATCTTTTCTTTTGTTGCAATCATCGCTTGTGCATTCGGGGTAAACATCCGAATTAAACGCAATCCAACGTCCATCCGGTGACCAAACAGGATTTCCAGCGCCGGTTGAAGTTTTCGTAACTTGTTCGGTGTCGCTGCCGTCAGCGTCCATCGTCCAGATTTGTCCGCCTGTCGTAAAAGCGATTTTCTTTCCGTCGGGCGACCAGCGCGGGCTGCTGTTTGATTTATCGCCTTTGGTAATTTGTCTTAAATTACCGCCGTCAATCGAAACCATATAAATCTGCGTCAGCGTTCTGTTCGCGTCTTTGTTGACATCGCCGATCGTAAAAGCGATGGTTCTGCCATCAGGCGAAAGTTGCGCGTCGCCGACACGCCGGAGTTTCAGCATCTCGTCGAACGAAAAAGCGGAATTTTGTTGAGCGTGGATGTTTGCAAACGCAAACACTAGCAAAAAAAACAAAAAGAAAATGCGTTTCATAGTGAATTTTACCTTCGATTAAAATTGAAATTACAGCGACATTATTACATAAGTTTATGGAAAGATTGAACTGTATAAGTTATGATTAGTTAAAATAAACGAACAAAAAATGAAACAAAATCTTTTAATTTTTCTTGGTCTTTTTCTAATTCTTACAGTTGAAATTTCAGCACAGCAACCTTCGCCGACTTCAACGCCCGTTTTATATTCGGAGAAAACAATTTCGCAAATGCAGCAGATACAACAAGCTGCTTTGCGAAGCGATTATGCGTTGAAACAAACAGCGTATTTATCAAACAATATCGGAGCGCGTTTAACCGGTTCGCCGCAAGCTGAACGAGCCGTTGAATACGTCGCCGATGAAATGCGGAAACTCGGACTTGACGTGCGTCTGCAAAAATTAACCGTTCCGCATTGGGTTCGCGGCGCGGAAACCGGCGAATTAATCGAGTTTCAAGGAATGGCGCGAGGGACAACGCAAAAAGTTGTTTTAACCGCGCTTGGCGGAAGCATCGCCACCGTGCCGAACGGTTTAATCGGCGAAATCGTTGTCGTTAATAATTTTGACGAACTCGAAAAACTCGGTCGTAAAAACGTCGAAGGAAAAATCGTTCTTTTCAATTTCAAATTCGACCGCGAACTATCAGCCATCGGTTTCGGCGGGCAGGCATACGGACAAGCAACGCAATATCGCGGCGGCGGAGCGATAGCCGCCGGACGGCTTGGCGCAGTCGGCGTTTTGGTTCGCTCGGCGGGCGGCTCGCAAAATCGTCTGGCGCACACCGGCGCGATGCGCTATGCCGACGACGTTCCGAAAATTCCGGCAGCGGCAGTTTCGTTTGAAGATGCTGAGACAATCGCTTACCTGGCAAAAATGGGAAAAGTGAAAATTAAAATACTTTTGACGCCGCAAACGTTGCCGGACACGACAAGCTATAACGTCATCGCGGATTTGAAGGGAAGCGAAAAGCCCGAAGAAATTGTCATCGTTTCCGGTCATCTCGATTCATGGGATTTAGGAACGGGCGCGCTTGACGATGCGGCAGGAGTTGCCGTTTCGATGCAAGTGCCATTCTTGCTGAAACAATTAAAATTAAGACCGAAACGCACGATTCGCGTCATCGCCTATATGAACGAAGAAAACGGACTCGTCGGCGGCAGAACTTACGCGCAGGAAGAAGACGCGAACATCTCCAAACATTTCGCCGCGATAGAGTCAGATTTAGGCGCGTCGCATCCGCTCGGATTTAATTTTGCGGGAAAACCGGAAGCAATTCCATTTTTTGCTCCTATTTCAAAAATTTTGTCATCCCAAGGCGCGGGACTTTCGCAAATGCAATCTGGTGTCGGGGCGGACATCGGACCTTTAACGCAAAAAGGCGTTCCCTCGTTCGCGCCATGGTTTGACACCAGAACATATTTTAATTATCACCACACAGCCGCCGACACTTTTGATAAAATTAACCCGAAAGAACTAACCGAAGTCGGCTCGGTAATGGCGGTTTTAGCTTATGGATTGGCAAATCTTGAACAACAATTGCCGAGATAGTTAACATTTATCATTTATTACTTGTTGCTTTGATAAATGATAAATGATAAATGTTAAATGTTATGGATAAAAGACCGCCACCGTATTTCCCGCAAAGCCAGCTTTCGCCGGGCGATGATAATCGTTATAAGAAATTTAAATTGTTTGTCGCTTTAGCAATTTTTGGATTAGTTTTGCTTTTAATCGGTGCGGGGGTTGGCGTTTATTATTTGATAAATTGGCTTTTTTAGAAATAAATCTCTAAAAATAAAAAGGACGCTTCAAGATTTAAATCTTGAAGCGTCCTTTTTATTTTTGAATTTTCAAATTATTTTTAACGATTTATTTCTACAGGTTGTTTTTTCGCGTTAGCTTTCGCGCCTTCGACGGCAAGCTGCTTTGCCTGCGGCAAAAGCTCAATAGCTTTTTTCAGTTGGTTGTCGTATTCGTTAAAAACCTGAAACGAAGTTGTTGAGCCGTAAGCGGCGGTAACGAGTTCGCTGCGTAAAACCCGCTCGACAAATTCACGCTCTCGGTCAATTTGCGCGGAAGTAAACTTATATTTTGTTGTAGCGAATTTTTTGAAGGCTTGGAAAACACTTTCGGTAACTGGAAAATCCAGAGCCTTCAAATCGTATTCAAACGAAATCGGACGGTCAACTTTATAATTTTCAAACCCTTTCATTTTTCCATTTGCTAGGTCGAGAGCAAAGGCAAAAACGGGGTCGTTTAATTTTTGCTGAAAGCGCGCTTTTTCGGCTGAAATTGTCTGCGGTTTGATAACTACGTCAGGGTTAATTCCGCCGCCGCCGTAAACCGTTCTGCCCGAATCAGTCTTGCTTTCCGCGCCTTTCGGTTTTTGGGATTCTTCGTCGTCCGACAGCGTTCCGCCATTTGTGTAATAGCGGTAGAGACTTCCGTCAGAATAATCACGCTGAAGAAGCCGACCCGAAGGCGTTTCGTATTTGGCAATGGTTAAAAGCAGCATCGAACCATATTCGGTGACAAACGGATTTGTGACAAGCGCTTTGCCAAAAGTGTTCTCACCAACTATTAAAGCGCGGTCGTGGTCTTGGAGCGCTCCGGCGAGGATTTCAGAAGCAGAAGCCGAGTTGCGATTTACAAGTAAAACCAGCGGTGTGTCGTCGGGCGATGGGTTATCTGAACGATAGGTTCGTCCCGTTCCGTCAATTCTTCCTTTTTGTGTGAAAACTGCCTGCCCTTGTCCGAGAAAAGTATTCGCTACTTGATAGGCTTGATTGACCAGCCCGCCCGGATTGCCCCGCAAATCCAAGATAAGTTGGTGCATTCCCTGAGCCTTTAATTGAGCCATCGCCTGCCGAAATTCGGCAAAAGTTGTTTGGTTAAATCCGCCTGTCATTGCGATATAACCGATTTCAGGTCGAATCATATAAGATTCGGTAATCGAAGGCTGCGAAACAGCGTCGCGGATGATTTCAACCGCCTCGCGTTTTCCCGTGCCGTATCTTTCGACGACAATCTTGGCGGCGGTTCCGCGCGGTCCGCGCAAAAATGTCCGCACTTCGGAAAAAGGTTTGCCAAGCATCGAAGCCCCGTTGACTTCGACAATTTTATCGCCGTAACGTAGTCCGGCGCGGTTTGCCGGCGCTCCGTCAAAGGTAGCTTTAATGTATGTCGCAATGACTTTGCCGCCGCCGTCGCTCAAATCGCCGATAGTCGCGCCGATGCCATAGTATTGCGAATTTTGACTCGTTCTGAATTCTTCAAATTCCTTGGCGTCAAAATAATTCGAGTGCGGGTCGAGCGTGTGCAGCATCGAGTCAATCGAAGATTTAAAGAGCTCGTTATAATTTAATTTTTTTCCTTGGACGTAATTTTCTTCAATCAGCGCGAGTGCTTCGGCAAGATCTTGTTCGATATTCTCAACCGAAGTTGTTTTAACCGATTTAGTCGAAACTTTTGTTTCATCAGAGGTTTTCGGATTATTTTTGGAAACAGTTTGTGTTTGAGCAAATGCGGCAGAAAAGAGGAAAACAATCGAAAGAAAACTCGTCGCTACGGTTAAACTTTTTTTCACTACAAAAATCTCCTAAATTTTACTGCTAAAAATACAATTTGGGCAAAAAATGATAACATCTGTTGGAAGAAAAAGCGATGCAAATAGTTGCACGTCTCGCAACATCTAATAACGACTTTTGTATCGGATAAAATTACGCAAAATGTCTCATTTATTAGAAGTAAGAAATCTCCAGACACATTTTCCGACGCGCGCAGGAATGGTTAAAGCCGTCAACGACGTGAGCTTTTACGTTGACGAAGGCGAGCTTTTAGGACTTGTCGGCGAATCTGGCTGCGGAAAATCAATCACGGCTTTGTCCGTTATGCGCTTGATTTCTGAACCGGGAAAAATTGTCGGCGGCTCGATAAAATTTAAGGGTGAGGAATTAACGACGGCTGCAAGCGAGCGAATGCGCGAGATTCGCGGCAATGACATTGCGATGATTTTTCAAGACCCTATGACTTCGCTCAATCCGGTTTATATGGTCGGCGAGCAGATTGCCGAAGCCCTGCGTTTGCACCGAAACTTAAACAAAACGGACGCCTGGAAAGCGGCGATTGACGCGATGTACGAAGTTTCTATTCCAGACCCGTCGCGCCGCGTTAACGATTACCCGCATCAGCTTTCCGGCGGAATGCGCCAACGCGTGATGATTGCGATGGCGCTTGCCTGCAATCCCGAACTTCTTATCGCCGATGAACCGACAACGGCGTTGGACGTTACGATTCAAGCGCAGATTTTAGAGCTTTTAGACGAATTAAGAAAAACGCGCAAACTCGCCGTTTTGCTTATCACCCACGATTTAGGCGTCGTTGCCGAAGTCGCCGACCGAGTTTGCGTGATGTATACGGGAAGAATCGTCGAAGAATCGGGCGTTGAAGAGATTTTTGAAAAACCAAAACATCCATATACGCAAGGGCTTCTTCATTCCGTTCCGAAACTAAGGGGAAAAGGCGAAGCAAAAGAAACTCGTCTTTCGACAATTGAAGGCGTCGTGCCGAGCCCGACAAATCTGCCGACGGGCTGTCATTTCGCGCCGCGCTGTCCGTATCGAATGGAGCGATGCACGCACGAGCCGATGCCGCTTTACCAATTGGAAAACGATATTAAGGTGCGCTGCGTTCTTTATGAAGGAAAAGATTTTGAAAGGGAAAAAAGTTTTTCTGCGGCAGCCGACAGCTGAAGATTTTGCCGAATATGTGCGGTTAGCAAAACAAAGCGAAAAATTTCATCGCGGTTTAATGAAAATGGCGAAAACGCGAGAAGAGTTTGACGCTTTTTTACGGCGAAGCGAGCAGGAAACAAACGAGTGTTTTTTGATTTGCCGCAACGAAGACAGAGCGATTGCCGGAATGATAAATCTTTCGCAGATTTTTCGCGGCAGTTTCCAAAACGCATATCTCGGTTATGGTTTAGGCGTCAAATTTACCGGACAAGGTTTGATAACGGAAGCGATAAAATTGATTTTGAAATACGCCTTTACGGATTTAAGACTTCATCGCGTTGAAGCAAATGTCCAGCCGCACAACACGACTTCAATTGCGGTTTTGCAAAAAACAAATTTTACGAAAGAAGGATTTTCCCGAAAATATCTGAAAGTCGGCGGACGCTGGCGCGATCACGAGCGTTGGGCGATAATTGCGGAAGATTATAAATCGAAAAGTGAAAATGGAAAACAGCGCGGTTAAAACTCAAAAAAAAGAACTTATCAAAGTTCGTCATCTAGTAAAACATTTTCCGGTCGAAAACAGCGACGATGTTGTGCGAGCGGTTGACGACGTCACGTTTGATATTTTTGAAGGCGAAACTTTAGGGCTTGTCGGCGAATCTGGCTGCGGAAAATCAACCGTCGGGCGCTGCCTTCTGCGGCTGTACGAGCCGACGAGCGGCGATGTTTTCTTTGAAGGAAAAAACATTGTCGGTCTGCCGAACCGGGAAATGCAGAGTTTAAGACGCGAGATGCAGATTATTTTTCAAGACCCTTATGCCAGCTTAAATCCGCGTCTGAACATTTTCTCAATTGTTTCCGAGCCTTTGAAAATTCACGGTATCGGAAATAAAACCGAAAGACGCGAACGAGTTGCGGATTTGCTGAAAAAAGTCGGGCTTGACCCCGAATATATGTTTCGCTATCCGCACGAATTTTCCGGCGGTCAGCGGCAACGTCTCGGCATTGCTCGCGCTCTCGCCTTGAATCCGAAGTTGATTATTGCCGACGAGCCGGTTTCGGCGCTGGACGTTTCCGTACAAGCGCAGGTCGTTAATCTTTTACAGGATTTGCAAAACGAATTCGGTTTGACTTATTTATTTATTTCGCACGGTTTAGCGGTGGTCGAGCATATTTCGCAGCGCGTCGCCGTGATGTATTTGGGTAAAATTGTCGAAATTTCCGAAGGACGCGAGCTTTACGACAATCCGCTTCATCCATATACAAAAGCATTGTTGTCCGCCATTCCGATTCCTGACCCGAAAAAAAAGCGAGAAAGAATTGTTCTCCAAGGCGATGTTCCGACACCGATAAATCCGCCTTCGGGTTGTCGTTTTCGCACTCGTTGTCCTTGGGCGATTGAAGAATGCGCCCATGTCGTTCCCGAATTAAAAGAAATTGAAAGCGGGCATTTCGCCGCGTGCATCCGCATCGTTGGTTACGAAAATGCTCCGAGTTTGGAACGGCAATAATTGAAACGAGAAAAGAGAAACTGCGTAGTAAACAAAAGCAGTCGAAAAGTTTGTGTCTTTTAACCGGTGTTTTGTTGTTTTACTCGAAAAGCGCAAACGCGAAACCAATCTAAAAAGAGGAAACTTTTATGAATGAAGAAAATCAACGTCTCGACGAAAATCAAAATTTAATTGAGCAAAACCAAACCGAATGGCAAGCGCCGCCGCTGCCAGAAGAAATTGTTAAAACTGAAGAACCGGCGCAAATGTCCGAAGTTGGAACGCTCGGCAGCATCTTTTTTGAACCGGGCAAAACGTTTGAAGATTTGCGCCGCAAGCCGCGCTTTCTGCTCGCGGGTTTAATAATGATTCTGGCGTTTTCAGCTTTTAATTATCTGTTTATTAATAAAATTGGCTTTGAGCAGATTGTTCGCTCGCGTCTTGAATCGAGCGCGCAGATTCAGCAGTTGCCCGCAGACCAAAAACAAAAAATAATTGAACAGCAAACCGGCACGCTTTTTCAAACAATCAGTTACGTCGCGCCGCCGCTTGTGCTTATTATTACTTTTCTAATCGGCGGTTTGATTTACTGGCTCGGCGCTAACGCGATGGGTGGAACGATGACTTTTTTGCGCGGCGTTTCGGTATGGGTTTATTCAAGCTTTCCGCCGACGCTTGTTTCGATGCTGGCGAATATCTTGGTTTTATTTCTAAAATCCGCCGACGATATAGACATCGCGGCGAGTCAGAGCGGACTTGTTCAGGCTAATCCGTCGTTTTTTATCGACACCAAAACTATGCCGGTTTTAGGTGCGGTTCTCGGTACGTTCGATTTGTTTTTTATATGGGGCTGGATTTTAGCGGCAATCGGTTTAAGCGTCGTCGGCAAAATATCGAAAGGCGCGGCTTGGGCAGTCGTTCTTATCGTCGCTTTGCTGAACGTCGCTGTCAGAGTTGTAGCCGCGTTGTTTTCTTAAAACAATCTTCCGGTAAAATCTTATAAATAATATCAAACAGAAAAAAGCGCTGGTAAATCATCGGATTACCAGCGCTTTTTCTTCGTGAGGGAAGAATATTCAAAAATATTTATTCATAACGCAACGCTTCAATTGGGTCGAGCCGCGCTGCTTTCCACGCCGGAAAAAGTCCAAAGACGATTCCAATTCCGACGCTGGCGAAAAATCCGGCAACCGGCGCCCACCAGGGAACGTAGGACGGAAAAATAAACCGAACGAGAAAAGTTAAACCCCAGCCGATAAGTAGTCCGAGCAAGCCGCCGAAGCCGGTTAATGTCGCGGCTTCGATAAGAAATTGCAATAAAATATCGCGCTGTTTCGCGCCGATAGCTTTGCGAATGCCAATTTCGCGCGTTCGTTCCGTGACGGAAACGAGCATAATGTTCATCACGCCGATTCCGCCAATCATCAAGCCGACGCTTGAAATAACAATCATTGCTATTGCGACGCCCGCCGTTATCGAATGCAGATTGCTGATAATGCCTTCCGCCGTTTGCAGTCCGAAATTGTTCGGCGCATCCTGTTCGACGTTACGCCGAAACCGCAAAAGGTCGGTGATGGCGTCTTTGGCTTCTTCCATTCTTTCGGGTCGGGAAATCGCTAAAATAAATAAATCGTCGGCTTGCGGTTTTATTTTTCTTGCCGTTTTGAACGGCATATAAATCACGCTGCTTTCGTCACCGCCGCCGCCAAATTGCTCACGTTTTTCTAATAATCCAACAACCCTAAATTCGCGCCCGCCAATTTCAAGCGTTTGACCGACCGCCGAACCAAACTGGAAAAAATTGTCCTGCACGCTTGAGCCAATGACGCAGACGTTTTCGCCCGCATCCGTTTCGCTCTGGCTGAAAAAACGTCCTTCGACGATAATGTCGCGTCCGGCGCGCTCGTAATCCGGCGTCGTGCCGTTCATATCAATCGAAGCCGAGCTTTTTCCGTTGCGACTGACGTAGGTTTTTTCTCCGAAAAAATTGCTCGAAACGTCGAGAATAGGAATGCTGTATTCGATTGCAGGAATATCTCTTATCGCATCGGCGTCTTCAACCGTAAGCGGTTTACGCCTGCGCTCTTCGCGCGTGGGCGGCGAAAAATTACCGACGCTGAATTTATAAACGAAAATTGAGCGCGTGCCGAACGATTCGATTTGTTTCGTTACCGCCATATCAATGCCGCTGATAATCGAGGAAATGAGCATCACGGTAATCACGCCTATAACGACTCCGATAACGGTCAGAAACGAGCGCAGTTTGTTGGCGCGAATAGTGTCCATCGCCATTTTCAGGTTTTCATAGACGTTATTGCGGAAAAATTGAATCGGGTTCATATTTAAAGGGTAAAGACGAAAGGATAAAGGAGAAAAGCTAAGGAATTTTTTCTTTACTTTATCCTTTCGCCTTTCCACTTTTCACTTTTTTCTAATCGGCGCGTAACGCTTCAATCGGGTCGAGCCGAGCTGCTTTCCACGCCGGAAACAAGCCTGAAATGACGCCGATTAAAGCAGGAACAAAAATACCGACAAAAATTGCCCAAATCGGAATATAAGTTTGAAACAAAAACATTGAAATTATTTTTCCGCCGAGCCAAGCGATGATTAATCCGATAACGCCGCCCATCAGCGCTAGCACCGCCGCTTCAAATAAAAATTGACGCAAAATATCGCCTTGTCGCGCGCCTAAAGATTTTCTGATGCCGATTTCTTTGGTTCGTTCGGTAACGGCGACGAGCATAATATTCATAATCACGATTGCGCCGACAATCAGCGCAATGCCCGGCACGAGCAAAATTACAATATAAGTCGGACCTAAAATGTTATCGCGCAAACCCGTAATCGCATCAGGCGTAATGATTCCGAAATTGTCTTTTTCGCCCGCGGCGAGTTTGTGCCGGACACGCATCAAAGTGCGAACTTCTTCCACGGCATCTTTGAAAAGATTTTCCGATTTCGCGGTAATGACAAAATAAAGCGAGCGGTTATTTGTCAGCGGTCCGAAGTTTGCCGCAAAGGTTTTTAGCGGCAGTAGAACAAAATTGTCCTGCGGCTGCCCAAAAACCGTGCCTTTGTAGGTTTGCACGCCGATGACTTTGTAGGGAATTCCGCGAATGTCAATTTCCTGATTAATTGGCGAGCCGAACGGGAAAAGTTTGTCGGCGACATCTTTTCCGATATAACAGACGCGCACCGCGCCTTCGTTTTCCGATTCGGTGAAAAAACGCCCGTCGGCGATGTCAAGTTTTTCAATATCGGCAATTATCGGCTGGACACCCGAAACGCTGATGCCTTCCATTGTAATCGCGCCGCGCTTTATATCTGCGGAATTAGGATTGGCTTTCGCGCCGATTTTATCAATTAACTGCGCGCGCGTTCTGATATATTCCATTTCCTCGAAAGTCAATTCCTTATTGCGGCGCTGCGCAGCGGCGATCGTATCGGTATCTTTGAAATCTTCAAAAAAATTAAAACGCCGAACAGTAAACGAATTCGAGCCGATGCCCGCGATTTTTTCGTCAACGTAAAGATTAAAACCCTGCAGAACAGAAAGCACCGTCATGAAAGCCGCCACGCCGATAATCATTCCGAGAAGCGTCAAAAATGAACGCAGTTTATGCGCCCAAATTTGCGAGACGGCGAGTTTTAGAGTTTCGAGCAGATTCATTTTATTAAGTGAAAAATGAAAAGTTAAAAGTGAATAATATATTATACGAACCGAATTCGGCTAAGGTTTTGAAACGTTTTTTATTAGCTGCCAAAGACTTGCCAGATGAGCGAACAAAACAATCGGCACGATAATTGAGGGAAGCCAAACGAAGGGGAAATACTGAACGGCGCGATTCGGCTGGTCAAAAGCAAATTGCTGAAAAGGCGACGGGAACGATAAAAGCGCGTTTATGACAATATTGAATAAAAGAATCAGTGCAAAAATGTTCCAAACAATCAAAAGCGGACGATTCGTTTTACCATTACGAAACGCCAGCCAGGCGATTAGCGGCGCGGTTATGCCAGCCAAAATATCAAAATTTCTTCCTTCAAAGGTCATCAATTGCGGAACTTGTCTGTTCTGAAAAAGCTGCCATAAAACTAATTCAACCGGAACGCGAACAACGTGAAGAAGCGTCAGGGTTTTAAGTGGCAAACGTTTAACTAAACTTTTTCGGAAAAAAATAAAAA
>Ga0136617_10000069_pt1 | contig 66399 bp, 58 predicted proteins | sample AntDrymUQ3222106_2_FD_129672 | JGI IMG/M metagenome (GOLD analysis project Ga0136617, IMG submission 129672) | Polar desert sand microbial communities from Dry Valleys, Antarctica - metaG UQ322 (21.06) | ecosystem: Environmental > Terrestrial > Soil > Desert | place: Antarctica: Dry Valley...
CACGCCGGACGCCATCGCTTCCAACGGCGGCAGCCCGAAGCCTTCATAGTAGGAGGGAAAGACGAAGACCGCTGCTGCTGCGTAGAGCGCCGGCAGCTCGGCTGGGGGGACCCGCCCCAGGAAACGCAGCTGACCGCGGTCAGCCAGCGCTTTGAGCTCAGTCTCGATCTCCTTCGCACGCCATCCGACCGCCCCGGCGATGACGAGAGGAAACCGCTTGCGTAACGACTCGGGCAGGAGCGCGTAAGCGTTCAACACGTGCGTCAGATTCTTGCGTGGCTCGATTGTCGCGACGGTCAGGACGTAACTCTTATTTTCGAGTTTATAGCGCGCTCGCGTTGCAGCAGTCGCCTCCGCGTCCCGCGGGTGAAATTCGGCCGCGATCCCCAAGTGCACCGTACGAACCTTCTGCGCGCGAACGGGAAAGGTCGTCAGAACCTCTTGCCGGACAAAATCCGAATCGACAATGACGGCTGCAGCACGCTCGATCGCGTTGGGAAGCCCCCGTTGTAGCCAACGGACTCGGTCGGGGGGGTGGGTTTCCGGGTAGCGTAACCATGACAGATCATGCACCGTGATGACGACCGGAACGGCGTAAGAAATGGGAACGTAGTTCGGCTCGTGATAGACCTCGATGGCGCGTTTGCGCAGTCCGTAGCCAAACGCGAGCCGTTGCTTAGCTTGCCGAAGCTCGCGCTTGAACGGTATCCACGGCTTCACGACCTCGCGCAGCTTTTGCGTCGCTTCGCCAGTGGCTTCACGACGCGCCGTTGGGAGCCCCGAGCGCCATCGATATCCATAGAAGGAGTGCGCGTCGATCTCGTCGTTCGCCGCCAGTGCCGACCCAAGATGGACGATGTAATTGCCGATGCCGGTCAACGGCGACAAGAGCGGGGTCGCATTGAAAGCGACGCGGATCGGCATGGACGAAGAGACTAACGCGAGCGCCTGTGGCGAATCTCATGGTAGCACCGCGTCGCAATGCCTTTTTTCGCATCGCCTCCTTAATCGGGAGCGAGCGACGACCCATGGTTGGCGCATGGGTCAAGAGCGGTTAGACGGTAGAATAGCGTTCGAAGCGCACTGCAGTGTCTCGCATCGTTCCAACCCTCAAACAATTGGATCCAGCGCAGACGCCCAAGACCGCGATCATTCACGATTGGCTCGCTACGTGGGGCGGCGCCGAGACCGTTCTGGAAGAAATGCTCGGCCTTTTTCCGCAAGCGCACCTCTATACGTTGGTCGATTTTTTTCCGGCGGAGGAGCGCGCACGATTGGGCGACCGACCCATTCATACCTCGGTCGTGCAACGGATGCCTTTCGCAAAAAAGTTTTTTCGCTACTGGCTCCCATTCTTTCCTCGCGCCATCGAGCGGTTCGATTTGCGCGATTTCGATCTCGTCATCTCGAATTCTCACGCCGTGGCCAAGGGCGTGCGCACTGGACCGCAGCAACTGCATGTCTGCTATTGCTACACACCGATGCGTTACGCGTGGGACCTACGAGAGCAGTATCTGCGCCAAATAGGCCTCGACCGCGGTGTTCTGGGTTGGCTCGCGCAGCGCCAGTTGGCCCGGTTGCGACGCTGGGACCGCGAATCGAGCGCAAGTGTCGAGCGCTTCATCGCCATTTCCCACCACATCGCGCGACGGATCGAGCGTTGCTACGGCCGCAACTCTATCGTCATCTACCCACCGGTAGCCGATGCAACGCCGCTGCGCGTGGCTGCAGCGTCCGGCGCGCATTACGTGACCGTATCGCGCTTCGTCCCATATAAGCGCATCGACTTGATCGTGGAAGCCTTTCAGCGCCTGCCCGATCGGCAATTGGTGGTCATCGGCGAAGGCCCCGAGCGCCGCCGCATCGAGGCGGTGGCCGGCCCCAACGTCACCTTCTTGGGGAGGATAAGCGATGACGAGCGCAACGGTTGGCTGGCACGAGCGCGCGCGTTCGTGTTCGCAGCGGATGAGGATTTCGGCATTGCCCCACTCGAGGCACAGGTATTTGGAATTCCCGTGATCGCGTTGAATCGTGGGGGCTCGGTCGAAACGATCCGCGGGCTCGATCATCCCCATCCTTCCGGGGTTCTTTTCGATGAACAGTCTGCTCTCGCCATTGCCGGCGCCATAAGGGAATTCGAGCAAGTCGCGGATCGCATCTCGGCTGAAGCGTGCCGGCAAAACGCCGCGCGCTTTTCTGCCTCGCGGTTCCGCGCCGAGTTCCGAGAAGCCGTAACAACCTGCTGGGCCGAGTTCGATGCGAGGCGAAGGGCCGCTCGCGCGTGAGACGCAGCCTCCTCAAAGACAACGCGCCACTATTCGAGTGGGTCGTGCGCCTGCTCGATCCGCTGATCGTCATCATCGTCGGCACAATTGCGTATGTCGTGTATCTCGAAAGCGCTGACTTTCCCGAGCACTACGTACTCGCGGTCTTGGGAATCGCCGTCCTTTGCTCCGCGCTGTTTTCGATGACCGGGCTCTACGCGCCGCAGCGCGGAGTAACAGCGTTCGAGGAGGTGCGCCGCCTGACCAATGGCTGGCTTCTTCTGGCCGCGATCTGGTTCGCGTTCCTGTTTTTGTCGAAATCGGGGCCGGATTTTTCCCGCGTCTGGTCCGTCTCGTGGATCCTGCTCGCGTTTGCCGGGCATCTTGCGTTTCGCGGCGCGGGTCGCCTCTTCCTGCGCGCGTTGCGCCGGCGTGGGTTCAATCTGCGCCATATTGCGATCATCGGCGCTGGCCACCTGGGCCGGGAGATTCTCGGACGCTTGCAACAAACGCCTTGGAGCGGTCTCGTCGTCCGCGGCTTTTACGACGACGCGCCGCAGCTGCAAGGTACTGTGGTAGGGGGCATACGTGTGGTCGGCAACGTGGACCAGGTCTTCGCCGACCTCGAACATCAGCACCTGGACCAGATCTGGATCGCCCTCCCGTTGCGTGCGGATGAGCGCATCCGCACGCTCTTGGACCGTTTGCGCAAATACTCGGTACAGGTCCGCTTCGTCCCCGACATTTTCAACTTCACGCTTCTGCATCACTCGGTCACCGAGATCGCCGGGTTACCGGTGATCAATCTCACTGATTCACCGCTCCAAGGCGTCAATCTCGCGGTGAAGAACATCGAGGATTTTGCACTCACCACGCTGGCCTTGCTGGTTGCAGCACCGGCTATGCTCTTCATAGCGTTGGGGATCGTGCTCTCTTCTCGGGGACCGGTATTGTTTCGTCAGGAGCGAATCACGTGGAATGGCGAGCGCTTCATGATGCTCAAGTTCCGCACGATGCCGGTGGATGTGGAAGTCACGTCGGGCCCCGTATGGTCGCGTCTGAACGAGCTGCGCGCGACTCCGTTCGGACGTTGGCTGCGACGGTATTCGCTGGATGAGCTGCCGCAACTCATCAATGTCTTTCGCGGCGATATGTCGCTCGTCGGTCCACGCCCCGAGCGCCCGGAATTCGTCAAGCAGTTCCGGCAGGAAATTCCGGGATACATGCAAAAGCATTTGGTCAAAGCGGGTATTACCGGCTGGGCGCAGGTCAACGATCTGCGCGGCGACACCGACCTCACGCGGCGGATAGAATACGATCTCTATTACATCGACAATTGGTCGATTTGGTTCGACCTCCGCATCCTCGCACTCACGCTTTGGCATATCCTCACGAGCCGACACGCGCATTGACGACGGCGCCTGACGGCGAATCCGCCACAAACGCGCCTTTCGCACTACCGTCAATCGCGCGCCCGCTACTCTTGCTCGCAGCGGCGCTCGTCGTTGCCACAATTGTCTATCTCGCGTTTGCGGTTCCTGCCGCCTGGTTTCCGGGATCGACCGCAAGGACATGGGGACCTCGCGAGATCTCGCTCGTGCGCGGAATCGGAGCGATTGTCGCAAACGAGCTGGTCGTGACCGACGTCGACAGCAACGGCCAGGCACTGATCGCCCTCGCGAGCGACTTGCCCGCGCGCGATTACGCGGCGATCGCGTGGGATGTGCGGGACGTTACCGCTGCGACCGACGTGCGTCTCGTGTGGCGCAGCGATTACGCACCGCAACGGGTCGTCAGCGTGCCCGTGCGAATCGAGTCGGGGCGCTTGCTGCCGGTCATCGTTGTCAAAGACCCCGGCTGGCTCGGCCGGGTGAGCGGCCTTGCGCTCTTGATTCGCGGCCCGCTGTCGCAACCGATCCGGATTCGAGGCGTCACGGCCAAGCCCATGGGCGCCCTTGAAATGTCGGGCGACCGGATACGCGAATGGTCGACGTTCGAGGCTTGGACAGGGTCGTCGATCAACAGCGTCACAGGCGGCGCCGACGTGCAGGATCTCCCGTTACCGCTCCTCCTGGCAGTGGCAGGTGCGGCGACCGTAGGCCTGGTATGGGCACTGTGGCGATGGCGACCCCGGCGTCGAAGCTCGACCCTGGCTTGGACGATCGCGGTCGTTTTCGCCGCGTCGTGGGCCTTGCTCGATGTGCGTTGGCTATGGAACCTCGCGCGGCAAACACAGGCAACCGCCGCGCAATACGCGGGCAAGGATTGGCGCGAGAAACATTTGGCCGCGGACGACGGCCCCTTGTTCGCATTCATCGAGCAAGTTCGCACGGCGCTACCCGCAACACCCGCACGCGTCTTCGTGGTCAGCGATGCCCACTATTTCCGCGGCCGCGCAGCGTTCCATCTCTATCCACACAACGTTTTCTTTGAATCGAGCAGAAATGTCATGCCGCCACCGGCCGATCTCCGTGCGGGTGATTGGCTGCTCGTCTACCAGCGGCGTGGCGTGCAGTTCGATCCATCGGCAAATCGGTTGCGCTGGGACAACGTGACCCCGCTATCGGCGCAATTGAAGCTGACCGGCGCCGGCGCCGCACTCTTCCAAATTCAATAATCACGATGGGAATTGTCGGACTCGTCCTGGGCTTACTGCTGATCTGGGGCATGGGCGTGGCGTTCGTCGTCGCTTTGCCGCGACGCTCGCCGCTGTTACCGACGGCGGGCGGCCTGGCGTGGACGGTTGGCGCCGGCGGGTTTGCGGGCGCGTTCGTGGCGACACTCTGGATGCGGGCGTTGTCATTCTCCGGTGTTGCATTCGGGCTCGTTGCGATCTTCGTTCCGCTTCTCTTACTCGGCGCAGCGCTTGCATGGGTGGGACTGCGGCGCGAACGTCCCGGTCTGCGCCGTGCGCTGCGTGATGCCGCGGACAGTCTCCGCGGCCTTCATTTGCAAGGCTTAGCCCGCGTGTTGTGGCTTGTACTCCTTGCCTGGCTGGTACTGCGGTTTTCGCTGCTTTTCGCCGAAGTCGCGTGGAAACCTCTCTACCCCTGGGACTCTTGGACGCAATGGGGTACCAAAGCCCGCGTCTGGTACGAATTGGGTCGTCTCGTGCCATTCGAGGCCCCGCACATCTGGCTAGCCGACAACGGCGCGTCCTATTTCGATGCCGCGCCACACTATCCCGGCACGGTGCCGCTGTTGCAGGTATTCGCGAACGTCGCGCTCGGCAGATGGGACGATGCGCTGATGAACGCGCCGTTTTGGATGCTTGCCATTGCGCTGACTTGTGCGGTCTATGGGGCGTTGCGCGCATGGGAGTTCGGTCCCTCGGGCGCGCTCATCGGCGCGTGGCTGGTCGCCTCAATGCCGCTCGCGAACGTTCATGTCGCGCTCGCCGGCTACGCCGACCTGCCTCTCGCCGCATTTTTCACGGTCGCCGTGCTTGCTGGGCTGCGCTGGCTCGATAGCCGCGAAAGCGGTGACGCCGTGCTCGCAATCCTGTTGCTCGCCGCCTGCCCGCTGATCAAGGTCCCCGGCAGAGTCTGGTTGTTGACGCTCGTACCTGGGCTCGTCGTGGCATTTCTCCCAAGGTATGGCAAAAAGCTCGTTGCCGCGGGCTTCGCCGCGGTCCTGTTTGCACTGCTCGTGCTCGCGCGAACCAACCCAGTCATCCTCAACTACCGGTTGCACCTGGATTTCGCACCGGAATGGGGTGCGCTTGCCGACAGCTACTTCCTTCTCGGCAACTGGCATCTCCTCTGGTACGGCGCGCTTGCCGCCGCGCTTCTCGGTTGGCGGCAGCTCATGTCGCCACGCGTTGCTCCCTTAACCATGGTGATCGCCGCCGGTGGCTTTTTCCTATTCGTCGTCTTTGCGTTCACCAATGCGCGGGCCTGGGTAGCCGATCAAACCACCGTGAATCGCGCTACATTGCATTTGGCGCCACTCGTTGTCGTGTGGATGCTCGTCGTATTTCGTGCCTGGGTGCAAGACCGTAGAGCGCTTGAAGCCGAGGAACACGATCCGATTGCCGTGCGGGCGATGTAATCCAAACGATGCTGAGCCTGCCCGGCGTAACGCTGGTCTGCATCGACACGGTGAATCATGCGCTGGCGTTGCGCGCGCTCGTCAAGTCGCGCGCAGCGATCGACTATGCGCGAACGCTCTTCCTGACCGACGCGCTTCCGCACGGAGTGGTGGCACCCCCCGGCGTCGACATCATAGCGATTGCTCCTCTTGTTTCGCGTGACGATTATTCGCGCTTCGTCTTGAAGCAGCTGCTCGCCTTCATCGACACCACGCATGTGCTGGTCGTGCAATGGGACGGTTATGCGCTCAACCCGGAAGCTTGGGACGATGCGTTCACGCGTACCGACTATCTTGGGGCGAACTGGTATTGGTACGACGATGGCATGCGCGTTGGCAACGGCGGGTTTTCGCTGCGCTCGCGCAAGCTATTGCAAGCGCTGCAAGATCCCCGCATCGAGCTCGTCGAATTCGAAGACACGACGATCGGCCGCACGTTCCGTCCGTTGCTCGAGCGCGATTACGGTATTCGGTTCGCGGATGAAGCTCTTGCCGATCGCTTCGCGTTCGAGGCGGCGTACCCGATCGGCAAGCCGTTTGGCTTCCACGGCCTCTTCAATTTCTGCCGGGTGATGCCGCCCGCCGAACTCGCCGAGTTGGCGGCGCAATTCTCCGACACTATCGCCGAGTCTTTGCAGATGAAAGCGCTCTTACGCAACTGCCTTGCGTCGAGTCAATGGGCAGCGGCAAGCGCTGTGGCTAGCCGTGTTCTGGCCGTTGCGCCCCACGATTCCGGAGCATCGCAAGCCCTGACGCAAGCGGATGCAAACCGCCAGCGCGGCGTCGGCGTCGGTCGCAACGACCCGTGCCCATGCGGCAGCGGCCGGCGTTACAAGCTCTGTCACGGATCGATTGACGCGCCCGCGGAGGTTGGCGCGATGCCTGCAAGAGCCGCCGAGCTCACGACCGCAACGTTGGTCGCTCAAGGAATCGAGGCGCATCGACGCCATGATCTCGCCGCCGCGGAACGCCATTACCGGTTGGCGCTCGCGCTAGAGCCTGCGCATCCAACCGCGCTGCACTACCTCGGGGTCGTCCAGTATCAAAGGCATCAGTTGGATCAAGCGTTGCCGCTCCTGGAGCGTGCCGTGCAGGCGGCCCCGCAGGAACCCGAGTTTCATAACAACCTGGGACTCGCGCTGACAGCCGCACAACATACCAACGACGCAGTCGCAGCCTTTCGCCGCGCACTTGCGCTCAAGCCCGACCATGCCGGGGCGTGGAGTAACTTGGGGCTCGCGCTGCAGGCGCGCAATGAATTGCCCGATGCCATCGAAGCATTCCGGCGGGCCTTGGACCTCGCGCCCGACTTTGCGCAAGCGCATTTTAATCTCGCGCTTGCGCTACTCGCGCGCGGGGACTACGCGGAAGGATTTCGCGAATACGAGTGGCGCTTCGCGGCCCAGGAGCTCGCGGCGCAGTTGCCGGCGTACGCCGGACCACGCTGGGATGGCGGGCAGGGAAACGGGAGGACAATTCTCTTGACGGCGGAGCAGGGCTTTGGCGATACGCTGCAAGCGATCCGTTTCGCATCAGCCGTCGCTGCCGGCGGCGCTCGCGTCATCGTGTCTGCGCAACCGGCTCTCAAGCGCTTGCTTGCGAGCGCGGCTCACGTCGCAGCGGTGTACGGGTTCGGCGAAGCGATCCCCGCTTACGACGCGCACGTTCCACTGCTGTCGCTTGCCGGAATGCTCGACACGACCCCCGCAACGATCCCCGCTCCGAGGTCCTACCTTACGGCTGACTCGGGGCGAGAGATGGAGGTCGCTGATCGCATCCGCGCGGTTGGCGAGCAGGCCTTCAACGTGGGCGTTTGTTGGGCCGGCGCCACCGACACTCCGGAAAAGGCACAGCGGAGTTGCTCCCTCGCGACGTTATCGCCGCTCTTCGCGCTGCCGGGCATCCGCTGGTTCTCGCTGCAATCGACCGACATCGTCGACCACGCGCCGCTCATCGAGCTCGACGCGCGCCGCGATTTCGACGGGACCGCTGCGTTGATTTCGCAACTCGATCTGGTATTGAGCGTCGACACGAGCATCGCCCACTTGGCCGGCGCGTTGGGTAAGCCTGTTTGGGTGATGGTGCGGTTTGCGCCGGATTGGCGTTGGATGCTCGAGGTGACCCGCAGTCCGTGGTATCCCACCGCAAGGTTGTTCCGGCAAGCGAGCCCGGGCGACTGGAGCAGCGTCGTGCGAAGCACCGGTATCGCACTCGCCGAACTGCTCGGAGCACGCTCTCGCTCGGCATGATTGCGATTGCCGCGGCACTCGCGCCTCGTCTCGCAACTGCCCTCGTGCCTTCGCTACCCTGCTAAGATTCTGGCAGAGCGTGCGAACCGAGCGACGGACCCCAAAGTTTCAGCACGAAACCGTCCCGCCAACCCATTCGGAGCCTGCCATGTCCCGCCCCGTTTCCAACCGCCGCCGAACGTTCCTGAATCAGGGTGCGGCACTTGCTGCCGCTGCGGCCGCGAGCTCGCTCGGATTGCCACGCGTCGCCGGCGCGCAGGTCCCGACGATCAAGCTTGGGGTCCTGCATCCAGTGACGGGTGCGCTGTCGTACTCGGGTCAACTGTGCCGGTTGGGCGCGAAGATCGCCATCGACGAGATCAACGCGGCGGGCGGCATCAAGGCGCTCTCCGGCGCCCAATTCGAGCCGATCTACGCCGATACGCCGAACCCGCAGGCGGGCACCTCGGAAATCGAAAAGCTCAATGAGCAAGGTGCCGCGGCCGTGATCGGCGCCTACGCCAGCGCGATCTGCCTCGCCACAACCCAAGCGGCAGCCAAGCACAACCTGCCTCACTTGGTCGACGTCGGAGTGGCCGATCAGATCGTCGAGCGCGGCTTAAAGAACGTGTTCCGGTTCGGGCCTGGCTACCGGAAGATCACCGAGGACGCGGTCAAGTTTCTGCAAACGATGAACATCAGCGCTGGGAATCCGGCAAAGACTGTGATGATCATTCACGAGGAGTCGCTCTTCGGCACGGGCACCGCCAACCTTCTGGCGCAGGAATTGCCGAAGCTCAACTTCGACGTCAAGGAAGTGATCAAGCACGCGAACCCTACGCGCGACTTTGCCAACATCGTGCTGCGCATCAAGACGGTCAATCCCGACATCGTGATTCCGGCGAACTACTACAACGAGTATGCGCTCCTCGTGCGCACGATGCGGCAGCAGGCGGTCCGGCCGATGGCGATCTTCTCGGTGCTGGGTGGCGCGGCATCGTCGTTCAAGTTCGTCGGCGAGTTCCCCGACATCGCCAACGGCATTCTCGACGTCAACCACTGGTACAACCCAAAGAGCAAGGATGCGTTGGCGCTGCGCGGCAAGGTCGACGCGATGAAGGATCAGTTCTTCACCTACGAAGTGTTTCTCAACTACGAGACGGTCTACCTCTTGGCCGACGCAATCGAGCGCGCGAAGTCGGCGAAGCGCGAGGCCATCGTCGATGCGCTCGGCGCTTCGACGTGGGACCGTCACTTCATGCCCTATGGGCCCACCCGGTTTGTCAACGGTCAAAATACGGGCGCGCAGCCCATGATGATGCAGGTCCGCAACAAGGACATCAGCGTCGTGTTGCCGTCTGCGTACGCCGAGAGCGCGCCGGTCTTCCCGTGGAAGGGCTGACCGCGCGCCGCATCGTTCGGCCGCCGCCACGGCGTTAGCGGCGCCGATCGTGGACGGGTTCTGGCGGCGGCGCGCCCAATCACGCCGTGCCTGATTTCTCGATCCTCTTTGCCGCGCTTCTGAACGGGCTGACTCAAGGCGCCGTCTACGCGCTGATCGCGCTCGGCCTGACGCTCATCTACGGTGTCCTGCACATCATCAATTTTGCCCATGGCGCGGCGCTGATGCTGGCGCTCTACGCCGTGTACTTTCTGTACACGCGCCTCGGGATCGATCCCTACCTGGCGTTGCCGTTGATCACAGCGGGAATGTTCGCGCTCGGGTACCTGCTGCAGCGCTTTATTATCGGCCGCGCGAGCCATGGCCGCGACGAGAACATCCTGCTCGTCACGCTTGGTTTAGCGATCGTCATGGAGAACCTGGCGCTCTTCGTTTTCCGGTCGGACACGCGCACAATCGAAACGCCGTACGCGTTCGCAACCGTGGAGATCGCGGGCGCGCTGATCGGTATTCCGAAGCTCGCCGCGCTGGCGGGGGCGATCGTCGTCACCGCGGGGCTGTACATCCTCATGGTCCGCACCGATCTCGGCCGCGCCATTCGCGCGCTCGCCAAGGAACGGCAAGGTGCGCGCCTGGTCGGGATCGACGTCGAGCATGTGCTCGCGATGAGCTTCGGCATCGGGCTTGCGTGCGTGGGTGCCGCGGCGTCGTTCCTGATGCCGTCGTACTACGTGAATCCAACGGTCGGCAGCGGTTTTGTGCTGATCGCGTTCACCGTCGTCGTGTTGGGCGGCATGGGCAGCTTCGTCGGCGCGCTCGCCGGCGGATTCATCGTCGGTATCGCGGAATCGTTGGGCGGCCTCTATGGGATGGCGCTCGGTTTAGGCGAGAACTTGGGCCAGCTCGCGATCTTTGTCCTCTTCATCGCCGTCCTGCTGATCCGGCCGCAAGGTCTCTTCGGTGCGCGTGCATGACGCTTGCGCGCGATCTCGTCGTCGCTGGCGCGATCACCGCGGCGATCGCTGCCGTGCCGCTTGTGGTGACGTCGGGAGCCGTGCTCAACGCTGTGATCTTGACGCTGTACGCAGCGCTGCTGGGGCAAGCATGGAACATCCTCGGCGGATTCGGTGGGCAATTCTCCTTCGGTCACGCCGTCTTCTTCGGCACTGGTGCCTATACGGCTACGATCCTGCAGCTGCGTTTTGGCATGAATGCATGGGCGGCGCTGGTCTGCGCAGTTGCCGCCGGCGCTTGCGTCGGTGCCTTGATCGGTGCGCTCGCGTTCCGCTACGGTCTTAAAGGTTCGTACTTCGCGCTGGTCACGCTTGCCTTCGCCGAAGTTTTTCGCATCCTCGCGACGACCTTCACTTTTACCGGAGCGGGCGTCGGCCTGATGCTGCCGCTCGCCGAATCAGCCGCGGCACTGCAGTTCACGACGAAGGCAGGTTATCTGTATCTGATCCTCGCGCTCGTCGTCGTCGGGTTCGCGCTGCACATCTGGCTCAAGCACTCGCGCTTCGGCGCTTGGCTGACCGCGGTACGCGACAACGAGATGTCCGCTGCGGCGCTCGGCGTGGACGTCATCCGCGTCAAACAAGGTGCGATTCTCCTCTCGGCAGCCTTGATGGCGGCGGGTGGCGTGTTCTACGTCCAATACCTGCACTACATCGACCCCGCTATCGCCTACGGCCCCGCCGTGTCGGTCGAGGCGCTGCTGGGACCGCTCGTTGGCGGCATGGGCACCGTGTTCGGCCCGCTGCTCGGGGCGGTGGCGCTGCATCTCTTGTCCGAGTCAATGCGCAATCTCTTGGGCGACGCGCCCGGCTTGAGCCTCGCGCTTTATGGCATCGTCCTGATCGTGATGGTCCGCTATCTGCCGTCCGGGTTGATGGGCTTGTTCGACTGGCGGCGGCGCTCGTAACGCTTGCCCGCCCGGTGCTGCCACGAGCCGCGCTGTCATTAGGCGCGTTTCGCTGCTGCCGGCGGCCCGTTCCGCAGGCGGCGCGGCGAGTGGATTGTTCTCTCGGACTGTCTACCGTGCCGCCAGCGATTTTCGAAAACGATTGAGGTGCTGCACCGACTCGAATGTCTGGTCGAACAGACTTCCAAGGTTGTGCAGGATCATCCTGATGACGCGCTGTTCCCAGATCGCGTTGAAGTCGATCTGCTGATCCAGCCAGCGTTCGAGCCATCCGGGATCCGGCAAGCGGCTTTGCACCGTGTCGTTGGGAAACAATGTCTGATTGACGTGCAGGTTCGTCGGGTGCAGCGGCCTCCCGGCCCGCCAAGGGCTCGCCATCAGCACGCCCATCCTAGCGAACGCGCGCTTGGCGTCGTTGCCCGAGCGATCGATGGCGCGCCGCATGAAGCGCAGGTACGCGCCGCCATGACGCGCTTCATCCCGGGCGAGCAGGTCGTAGATGCGCTTGATCACCGGCTCGGTGTGCCATTCGCCGGCGCGTCGATACCAGTGGTTGAGCCGTACCTCACCGCAGAAGTGAAGCATCAGCGTCTCCAGCGCCGGTGCGGGGTCGAACGCGAAACGCACGGCGTGCAGCTCGTCCTCGGTCGGCACGAGATCCGGCCGAAAGCGACGCAAATACTCCATCAGCACCAGCGCGTGCTTTTGCTCCTCGTAGAACCAGATCGACATGAACGCGCAAAAGTCGCTGCCGCCGTGATTGTCGCGGAGGAACATTTCAGTGGCGGGCAGCGCGGCCCATTCGGTAATCGCGTTCATTTTCACCGTGCGCGCCTGATCATCAGTCAGCTTCGCTCCCTCGAACGCATCCCAAGGGACGTCGGCATCAAGTGTCCAGCGCACCGATTCGAACTGTCGAAAGAGCTCGGGATAAAGCATGGAAAGATTTGGATCTTGTCGGATTGGCTTCGCGTGGACCACTGGAGGTTTGCCAACTAAGTTGCCAACTAACGTGTCAACCGGACCAGACGATGCGCGGCGAAAAAGGCAACGAGTGAGCGACGATACGCCGCGCATCCGGCTACGACGAGCGCGACAGCCGCCGCAAGCGCCGACGCGACAAGGAGTACGCGTTTCAACATGATGCATTGTGCCACGATGGTGGTCGCGTCCGATCCTCTCACCACGATGACATCGCACTGATCCCGATGATTCGCTATCTTCCGCGCGAGTTGATCGTCATCGTGGGCCGCCGGGCGGGCGCATGATGTTGCAGTTGCGCGACCTCGCCATCCGCTTTGGCGGAGTCGCAGCCGTCGACGGCGTTTCGCTCGACGTTGACGAAAGCAGCATCGCCGCGCTGATCGGTCCCAACGGCGCCGGGAAGACCACGCTGTTTGCGCTCATCTCCGGTTTTCTGCGCCCCCAGTCGGGCCGCGTCACCTTTTGTGGTGATGACATCACCGGCTGGGCGCCGCATAGGATCTGCCGCTTAGGCATGACGCGAACCTTCCAGATCGTCCAGCCGTTCGCGACTCAAACGGTACGCGACAATATCGCCGTCGGCGCGCATCTTCATCATCGCCAACGGAGAGCCGCGCTCGATGCTGCCGCGGTCGTTGCCAACCGCGTCGGCTTGGCGCCCGAGCTCGACAAGCTCGCCGGCAGCCTGACGATCGCGGGCCGCAAGCGGCTCGAGCTCGCGCGGGCGCTCGCCACTCGCCCCAAGCTCCTGCTGCTCGACGAGGTGCTGGCCGGTCTCAATCCGCAAGAGATTTCCGACATAATTCCGGTGGTCCGCTCGATTCGCGAGAGTGGGGTCACCGTGCTCATGATCGAGCACGTGATGCAGGCGGTGATGACCCTCGCCGAGCGGGTGCACGTCCTCGCAAATGGCCGTTTGATCGCCGCGGGCGCGCCGTCCGAGGTGACCGAGGATCCGCGCGTGATCGAGGCCTACCTGGGTCGCGCGGCAACCGGCGACTAGCGCCCAGCAGATAGAGGTCCGCGACCGCGCGCGACATCGATCGCCCGCACCCATACGAGTAAGACTTGACATGCGTGAGATCACAATCGAGCACGGACCGCAAGCGGTGGCGCAGCCCCTCCTCGACGTGCGCTCATTGCGCGCAGGCTACGGCGTGGTCGAAGTATTACGCGGCGTCGACATGGCGGTGGGCGAAGGCGAGATCGTGGCGCTCCTCGGCAGCAACGGCGCCGGCAAGTCGACTCTCAACAACACGATCTCCGGCATCATCGCTGCGCGCGCCGGCGCCATCCGCTTCGCTGGTGCCGACATCACCCAAGCGCGCAGTCCCGATATCGTCGCGGCGGGGTTGGTGCAGGTGCCCGAAGGGCGGCGGGTCTTTCCCAATCTGTCGGTGCGCGAGAACTTGGAGCTCGGCAGCTACCGGCGGGGCCGCGCGGAGCGCTCGACGACACTCGACCGCGTATACGGCACGTTCCCCCGACTCTCCGAGCGCGCGCGACAGCGTGCGGGCACGCTCTCCGGCGGCGAGCAGCAGATGCTCGCGATCGGCCGCGGCCTGATGGCGCAGCCGCGACTCTTGATCCTCGATGAGCCCTCACTCGGTCTCTCGCCGCTATTGGTCGAGGAAGTCTTCGCGCTCATTGCCCGGCTGCATGCAGACGGGCTCGCAATCTTGCTGGTCGAGCAGAACGTGGCCGAATCGCTGGCGGTCGCATCGCGCGCCTACGTCATGGAGAATGGTGCGATCCGCTTTCACGGCACGCCGGCCGAATTGCTTGCGCGCGACGACTTGAAGCGCGCCTATCTCGGTCTATGATGTCTCGCAATGACGCGAAACCACGGAGTAAGTTGATGCGCTGGCGCAACTTAATTGTATGGCGGCCATCGGATAAGCCCGCGTTCGTCCGCGATGACGTGAAGCGTCGGGCGCCTGCGGTGAAGCGCTCGGGAGCGACGCGGGAATGACGACCAGGGTGCCGCAAACGTTGGCGCAAAAACTCGTCGCTCGCGCTGCAGGCCGCGCATACGTGACGCCAGGCGAGATCGTCACCTGTCGCGTCGATCTCGCGCTAATGCACGACTCGGGCGGCCCGCGCAAGGTCGCGCCAATGCTGCAGAAATTGGGCGCACAGGTATGGGACCCTGACCGGGTCGTCGTAGTCACTGACCACTACGTCCCCGCGACCGACGCTCCGTCGCGCCAGATCGTGAAGATCGCGCGTGACTGGTCGCAGGCCCACGGCATTAACCGGTTTCACGACGGAATCGGTATCTGCCATGTCGTCCTGCCGGAGCAGGGACACTTGAAGCCGGGCATGTTCGTCGTCGGCGGCGATAGCCATTCGCCAACTGGCGGCGCATTCGGCGCCTACATGTTCGGCATCGGCGCCACCGAGATGGTGGGGGTGCTCGTGACCGGGGAGATCTGGCTCAAAGTACCGGCCACCATCGCCATTGAATGGCGAGGGAACTTCGCATCGGGGGTTACGGCAAAGGACGTGATGCTGTTCCTGTGCGGAAAACTTGGTATGGACGGAGGACGATACGAGGCGGTGGAATACCGTGGCGAAGCCGTGCGTGCATTGCCGATGCAGGAGCGGATGACTCTCGCCAACATGACTGCGGAACTGGGCGGCCAGACGGGACTCATCGCACCCGATGCAACGACCGTGGATTGGCTCGCTGCGCACGGCGTGCAGGACGTCGAGACCGATCCTTGGCACAGCGACGCGGACGCGCGGCTCCTCGCGCACTACGACTTCGACGCGCAGGCGCTCGCACCGCAAGTTGCCGCACCGCACAGTCCAGCGACGAGCTTGGGCGTCGCGGCTTACGCGGGCACGCCAGTCAGCGCTGCTTATATTGGCGCTTGCACGGGCGCGAAGCTCGTCGACCTGCGCATGGCGGCGCAAGTCTTGAGCGGCCGCCACACGGCGCGCGAGACGCGGCTTATGGTCGCGCCGGCCTCGCAGCGTGATCAGGAAGCCGCAGCAGCCGATGGCACGCTCGCAAGCCTCTTGGCAGCGGGAGCGGAGCTTCTGCCCACTGCATGCGGCGCCTGCGCCGGTTACGGCGTGCACCGGTTCGCGGCGAACGACACGGTAATCTCGACGACTGCGCGCAACTTCCGCGGCCGCATGGGCGATCCGGCGGCGCAGGTTTACTTGGCCTCCCCATACACGGTGGCCGCGAGCGCGGTCGCGGGGCGCATCGTCGATCCGCGCGATTTCCTGTGACGCTCACACCAGGCCGCGCTTGGGTGTTCGGTGACAACATCGACACCGATGCGATGGCACCTGGCGCCTACGTCAAGTTCGACATCGACACGATCGCGCAGCATTGCTTGGAGTCGTTGGATTCTGGGTTCGCCGGGGGAGTGCGTCCCGGCGATGTCGTCATCGCGGGCCGCAATTTCGGCATCGGCTCGTCACGCGAGCAAGCGCCGCAGGCATTGCAGCACTTAGGTGTGGCGGCAGTTGTCGCGCAATCGTTTGCAGGCATCTTCTATCGCAATGCGCTGAACTTGGGTCTCCTCCTGTTGACCTGCCCGCACACGAATCGCATTGCGCCCGGAACGAGCGTCGTCGTTCACGCCGACACCGCTCGCTTGATCGAAACCGTAAGCGGCATCGTCCACGCGTGCGACCCCATTCCGGCGTACCTGCTGGCGATGGTGCGGGCAGGCGGCTTGATCCCCCTCCTCGAGCAGCGCCTCGCTCGCGAGCGCGCGCTTGCCGATGGCGGCGCAACGAAGGCGTAACGTCAACATGCCCGCAACCTACGATGTTCTGATCAAGAACGTCCGCGTGGTCCGGCCTCGAGAGGCAGAGATCGTTCGACACGACGTGGCGATTGCCGATGGCAAGTTCGCGCGCATTGTGCCCGACATTCCGGCGGCCGAAGCGCGTACCGTCATCGACGGCCGCGACCGGCTCGCGTTTCCGGGTGTCGTGGACGCCCACATGCACGTCGGCATCTACCAGCCGCTCGATCGCGATGCCGTCAGCGAGAGCAAGGCGGCGGCAATGGGGGGCGTCACGACAAGCCTCAACTACCTGCGCACCGGCCAGTATTACTTGAATCGCGGCGGCCCGTATGCCGACTTTATGCCCGAGGCGCTGCGCTTGGCCGACGGCAACTTCTGGGTCGACTACGGCTTTCACATCGCGCCGATCGCGCCTTCGCACATCGATGAGATGGAGTCTCTGCTCGTCGATTGGGGTGTCCCTTCGTTCAAGATCTTCATGTTCTATGGCGGTTATGGCCTGCACGGCCGCTCGTCGGCGCAGAACGAGTTCCTGATGCTTGGGCCGGAGGACCGCTATGACATCGCTCATTTTGAGTTCATCATGCGCGCGGCGCAGGCGCTGATGCAGCGATTTCCCGACCGAGCGGAGGCGATCAGCGTCAGCCTGCACTGCGAGTTGGCCGATATTCTCAACGCCTACACTCGGCTCGTCGAGCGCGACGGCATGCTGACCGGCTTGCGCGCGTACAGCGCCGCGCGGCCGCCCCACTCGGAAGGGCTCGCGATCTGGATCGCGGCATACCTCGCGTACGAGACCGAGTGCCTCAACATCAACCTCTTGCACTTGAGCTCGAAGAAGGCGATCGACGCGGCGATGATGATGCAGCAGGTGTTCCCGCACATCGGGTTTCGACGCGAGGTGACGGTCGGCCATCTTCTGCTCGACGTCGACTGCGCAAGCGCCGTGCACGCCAAGGTGAACCCGCCGATTCGGCCGCGTGAGGACGTGGAGGCGCTCTGGGATGCCGTGCTCGCGGGCCACGTCGACTGGATCGTGAGCGACCATGCGTGCTGTGCGGCGGAGCAGAAATGGTCGCAGTCCGACCCATCCAACATCTGGCTCGCCAAATCCGGCTTTGGCGGCACCGAGTATTTGCTTTCGGGCGTCGTGTCGGAAGGTCAGAAGCGCGGGCTCACGTACCCGCGGATGGCCGAGCTTCTCTCTTGGAATCCCGCGCGCCGGTACGGACTGCCGCGCAAGGGCGACATCGCGCCGGGATTCGACGCCGATCTGGTCCTCGTCGACCCCGACGAATCGTTCATCGTGCGCGCCGCCGACTCGGCGTCGCAACAGGGGTACACGCCGTTCGAGGGCCAGGAACTCTCCGGACGCGTCAAGCTGACGCTGCTTCGCGGCGAACTCGTCTACGACGGCAGCAATGTCGTCGGGCCCGCGCGCGGGCGATACTTGCGCCGACCCTTGCGCTAGTATGCTTAGAGCACCTGCGCCGGGACAACGGCAGCAGACGTCAACCCGCCAAACTTAAGGAGGCCTTATGTCCATGATTTCCATCCGGTCAGCGCTGCTTGCCGCCATGTTCGCGCTTGCCGTGCCAGCGCACGCGCAAGTCACCCTCACGTTGGGCGGATCCGATGCACTCGGCTCCATTCTTGATCGGCAGAATCTGCGTTTCACCGCATGCGTCAATGACAAAGCGGCGGGCAAAGTCAAGGTGAACTTCGTGCAGGGCGAGCAACTCGGCAGCGACGTGCAGGTGATCGAGCAGATGATGCAGGGCTCGGTGCACGTCTACGGCGACGTGCTCGACTGGTACGCGAACTGGGTCAAGGACTACGCGATCCTTGCCTGGGGCTTCACCTTTCGCGATACCGACCACATGCAGAAGTTTTTGAGCAGTCCCACCTACGCGGCCATGACGGAAAGGCTGCGCAAGGAACAGGGGCTGCGCATTCTTGCTGCGGCGCCAACGCAGCCGCGCATCCTGTTCTCGAAAAAGCCGATCGGCTCGTTGAACGACTTAAGCGGCGTCAAGATGCGCGTGCCGGAGATCAAGACTTACTTGACGCTGTGGGAGACGCTCGGTACGCGGCCGTCGCGTCTCGCCTGGGGGGAGATTTACCTGGGACTGAAAACCGGCGTCGTCGAGGCGGCGGAAGGACCGATCTCGTCGGCGTATGCCGCCAAGTTTCACGAGGCAGCGACCAACGTGATTCGCACCGACCATCTCATTTCCTCGGCACATATCACGGTGAACGACAAGGCGTTCGCGGCGCTGCCCGCGGACATGCAGAAGTTGCTCACCGATTGCGCGATCGAGGCCGTGCAGAACACGCGCCAGACTGCGCAACAGGAAACCGAAGACGTGGTGCGCAAGATGGCCGCCGAAGGTGCTAAGGTCACCGCAATCGACAAGGCGCCCATTCAGCAGCGCGCCAAAGATGGTGTGGCGAAGATGGAGAAGGACGGCGCCTGGACGTCGGGTCTGTGGGACCAGATTCAGAAACTCTGATCGCATGCTCGCGCGCTACAAGCGCGTGCTCGATCGCATTGGCGCGGTCGAGCACGCGCTCGGCATCGGCTTGATCCTGCTGATCGTCACGGCGATCACCGTCCAGGTCTTCACGCGCTATGCGCTCAACCGGCCCATCGCATGGGTCGAGGAGTCGGCGACCTACGCGTTCATCTGGATGGTGTTCGTCGGCGCGAGCGTAGGCTTGAAGCAGGGCCGGCACATTCTGATCGCCACGTTCGGCAGCCGCCTACCATCGCGGGCAGCAGCCACCCTGCGCTCGCTGGTCTGGCTGCTCGTGCTGATCATGCTCGCCGTGCTCGTGGTCCAGGGTCACAAGGTCATGGGCATCGAGGGACGCTCGCAGACGATCTCCTTGCCCGTCGAGTTGCCACGCAGCTGGTTCTATTCGCTGCCGCTCACATTGTCGGCGGTCTCGATGGCACTCACCGCGGTGTATCTGCTGCTGCAGGAGTTGATGATCCTCGCCCGCCGGCCGGGATCGAACGTGCCTCCGGCCGTGTCCGCATGACGTTGCTGATCCTGTTTGGCTTGTTCGCGGCGCTGATCGTGATCGAAGTGCCGGTGGCGTTCGCCATGGGGCTATCGGCGATCGCCACCATCGCGTTCACGCAGCCGATTCCGCTGTCCATCATCGTGCAGCGGATGGGCACCGGCCTCGACAGCTTCGTCCTGATCGCGATTCCGCTGTTCGTGCTGGCGGGCCATCTGCTGAATCGCGCGGGCATCGCCGATCGCATCTTCGCGTTCGCAGCGGCGCTCGTCGGCCACATCCGCGGCGGCCTCGCCCACGTGAACGTCGTCGCGAGCATGATCTTCGCGGGGATGAGCGGTGTCGCGCAGGCGGACGCCGCCGGCTTGGGTGTTGTCGAGGTCAACGCCATGCGCAAGGAGGGCTTCGATCCCGCCTTCGCTGCCGCGGTGAGTGCCGCCTCCGCGATCATCGGCCCGATCATCCCGCCGTCGGTGATCATGGTCGTGTACGCGGTAATGGTGCAGGCGTCGGTGGCCGACCTCTTCTTGGCCGGCTTCTTCCCGGGCGTCCTGATGGGCGGCGCGCTGATGGTCATGATCTATTGGATGGTGCGCACCGGCCGCGTCGCCGCGCCGGCCACCGAACCGATGTCGTATCCGCGCCTGTGGAAGACCTTCGTGCGGGCGCTGCCGGCGCTGCTCGCACCCATCCTGCTGACGGCAGGACTGCTCGCGGGCGTTGCCACTCCCACCGAGTTGGGCGCGCTCACCGTCGTGTACGCCGCGGGGCTGGGCTTCGTGCAGCGTGAGTTGACGGTGCGCGACGTGCTCGAGGCGACGCGCGAAACGCTCATCACCTGCGGCGTTCTCGTCTTCATCATCGCCTGCGCGGTGCCGTTCGGATGGATCGTGGCAACGTCGCAAGCACCGATGAAGCTCGCGCACTTCATGATGTCGCTCTCAGACAACAAGTACGTGATCCTCGCGATCATCAACATCGCGCTGCTCGTCATCGGCTGCTTTATGGAAACGACGGCCATCTTGCTCATCGCGACGCCGACGCTCTTCCCGTTGATCGTCGCGCTGGGCGTCGATCCGGTGCATTTCGGCATCATCCTGGTCGTGAACCTGCTGATTGGCGCCTTGACGCCGCCGTTTGGCGTCATTCTGTTCATCATGATGGACATCGCCAAGATCAGCTTGGCGCAGATGACGCGTGCCGTGGTGCCGTTCTACGTTCCGCTGTTATTCACGCTGGTCGTCATCACCTACTGGGCCGACTTCGTGCTCGCGTTACCGCGGTTCTTCGGCAAGCCCGGATAGAAGGCGGCAAGACCTCCCACTGTCGCGCGGCGCGGCGATGAACCTCGCACCGGATCGATGCTCTCCCGCGCACGTTCCCGTCGTGGTCGTGCCGGCGTCGGAAGCGGGAAGATAGCCGCCTCTTGTGCGGCGCTCATAGGAGCCTGGTACGTGAATCGATATTGCTCCGCGCACGTTCCCGTCGTGGTCGTGGGCGGCGGTGCGTGCGGCCTCACCGCGGCGCTGGCGGCGCGCGACAGCGGTGCCGGCGTCGTGGTGCTCGAACGCGACGCGCTGCCAGCGGGATCGACGGCGCTCTCGTCGGGCTTCATCCCCGCGGCCGGGACGCGCTGGCAGCGTGCGCTTGGGATCGTCGATTCGCCGGCCGCCATGGCCGCGGACATCATGGCTCAGAATCAGCACGGGGCAGATGCTGCCGTGGTGGACGCGGTATGCCGCCGCGCTGCACCGACCTTGGAATGGCTTGCCGATGCGCATGCCTTGACCATCGTGCTGATCGAAGGCTTCCGCTATCCCGGTCACTCCGCGCTGCGCATGCACGCGGTCGCGCAGCGCTCGGGGGTCGCCCTGATGGGAGCGTTGACAACGGCATGCGAACGCGCGGGGATCGATGTGATGACGCAAGCGAAGGTGAGCGATCTCTTCGCAGAGGCGGATGGCCGCATCCGAGGTGTGGCGTTTCTGCGGCCCGACGGCACCCGCGAAACCATCGATTGCGACGCACTCGTGCTTGCCTCATCCGGCTTCGGCGGCAATCGTGCGCTCGTGCGTGCGCACCTCCCCGAAATAGCCGATGCGCTGTATTTCGGACACGTTGGCAATCAGGGTGACGCGCTGCGCTGGGGCGTTGCAATGGGGGCCGCAGTCGCTGACCTGACCGCGTATCAGGGACACGGCTCGATCGCCACGCCGCATAACATCCTGCTGACATGGGCATTGATGATGGAAGGCGGGATCCAGGTCAATCGCGAGGGCCGGCGGTTTTCCAATGAGCACGCCGGCTACTCCGAGCAATGTCTGCCCGTCCTGGCGCAGCCGGGCGGCGTTGCGTGGTGCATCTACGACGCGAGCCTGCACGCGCTGGGTCTCGATTTCGACGACTACCGGACCGCGTTGGCCGCCGGTGCGATCTATCGCGCGGGGAGCGCCACATCGTTGGCCGACGCGATCGGCGTGCCGGCCGCAGCGTTAGCCGCGACGCTTGCCGAAGGCGAGCGCTACGCCGCGGGTGCGGTCGCCGACCCGTTTGGACGCGACTTCACGACCAAGCCGCCGCTCGCGCCCTCCTACTTTGCGGCGCAGGTGACGGCCGCTCTCTTGCACACGCAAGGCGGCCTTGTCGTTGACGACCAAGCCCGCGTCCTGCGAAACGACGGGACCGCGCTGCCAAATCTCTTTGCCGGTGGCGGGGCGGCGCGGGGAATATCGGGTGCTCGCGTCTCGGGCTATCTCTCCGGCAACGGGCTCTTGACCGCCGTTGCGCTGGGGCGCATCGCCGGGATCAATGCCGCCGCGGCCGTCGCCACCGTGATGCAATGAAACGCGTCGTACAAAATGCAGCGACGTTCTCATGTGTGGTGACCATCGGAACGCAGCCGGACAAGCGATCACTTCCGCGCGAGCTCGATGAACGCAGCTGCTAGCGCATCGATTGGCGCGGGGTCGTCGAACACGCGCGCTCGTGCTTCAAGAATGCGCGAGCTTAAACGTTGGCGCCAAGGGATGTCATGTCCAAGCCGCGCCGCGATGCTCACGTAATCGTCCGCATCGCGGGCGATTGTTTCATCAATCGCCATCAACCGCAGCATGCCGGTACTCTGGCGGCCGCGCATGAACCTGCCGGGCAGCGTGACGATCGGCAATCCGCACGCCAATGCATCGAGGCTCGTATTGCCGCCCGACCAATGAAGAGTGTCGAGCATGGCATCGCATACGGTATTGATACGCAAATAATCCATGTGGCTGCACTGCGGCAAGAACAGTACGTGCGATTCCGCGGCAAGTCCGACGCCCAGCAACGCGACGTCGAGCCTTGCGCGAAAACGAGCAGTCAACGCCGGGTCGCGGCCTTCGAAGACCACCAGGCGCGCTGTCGGTACGGCAGCCAGAGTGCGCGCGAACAACGCGTCATTGTCCGGATGAATCTTGAATAGCGACTGCGGGCAAAGAAACAAGGGAACTCCCTCCGGCAATTCAAAACGCGCACGCGACGCCTCTTTCGGAACGTCTGGCAATGCGTAGCGAGTGCCGACGCCGGGTAGTGCGATCAGTTGCTCGGTGTAATCCTCGGCGGCGTTCTCCGGCTCCATCGCACTGCTCGTGAAGAATACGTCGATGGTCGCGTGGCCGGTCGTCACCGGATGCCCCCACGCTGCACATTGCACGCGGGCGAGCCGCAACGCCGCCAGTGCGAACGTCGTCGCGTCCATCCCGAGTTCGGGAAACACGAGCACGTCGAGGTGATCGGCATGCACAATCGGCGCAAGCTGCGAAGGGCGAAAGCGAGGGCAGGCGCGAACGGTATCCGCCCGCGCGCGCAGCCTCGTCGTCAACGCGTCGCCAGCGGGCTCAAGCAAGTACAAACTCACCTCAAAGCGGTCACGCGGCAAACCGGTCAGCCATGATTCAAAATAGCGGCCGACGGTGCCATCGCGGAAGAACGCCGACAGGAAGCCGATGCGAATGCGCGCATCGGCGTGTGCCCTTGGCATAGCGGGTTGTCGCCATTGCGATGCGCGCGCGTCGACCAGCCGACCGATGAGCGTTCCATAGCGCAGTTGCAACGACCGGTCCTCATCGCCGTGATACGCGAGCATGAAATTCGACCAGCGCAGCTCATCGAGTATGCGGGCCGGTGGAATGTCGGCGCCACGATGGGGCAGCTCGCGCTCGAGGATGCCAAGCCCCTCCGCGTAGTTCGTGCGCGCCGCTGCAATCTCTGCCGAGCTCGCGGCGAGCATCGGCAACGCCAAGCATCGACCGATGAGCGCACGTAACATTTTCGGATCGCGCGCTTCGGCCGTTGCGTAGGCTTGCTTGGCCGCGGCCAATTCATTGCGCTCGGCCAGCGTTCCCGCAAGCTGCAGCGGCGCGTTAGCGTCGCGTGGATCGAGCTGCGACGCATGCATGTAGAGCTGCACCGCAAGGTCCAGGTTGCTGCGTCCGCGTTCGATGCCGCCAAGCGCCATCGCCGCAGCGCGCTGGCTGGGATCGAGGGCGATCGCCTTTCTCAAAGCGGTTTCCGCACCGACCTCATCCCCGATATCGAACTTGAGCGCACCCAAGTTCGCCCACGCCAGCGCGTAGCCGCTATCGACGATGACGGCGCGGGCGAAAGAGTCTACGGCTTCGGCCACGCGATTTGCGCTGCGCAGCGCATGTCCCAGATTGTTGAATGCTCGCGCGTAACTGGGATCGAGCGAGACCGCCTTTTGAAACGCCGCGATGGCGCGCAAATTCTCTCCCGCATCCGCGCACAAGAGCCCGAGCTCGTTCCAGTGGCGCGCGCGCTCTGGGGGTGACCCCCCGCTCTCACCCAGCGCGACCGTCGCTTCCAGATCGATGATCGCCGCCGGCAGATTGCGCAGGGATTCATGAATGCGCGAGCGCAACGCAAGCACCAAGGCGCGGTCGCGCGAGGCGAGACTGCCGGTCCGAAAGATGTCATCGGCCAGCGCCAACGCACGACGAGGATCCTTAGCCTTGAGCGCGGCGCGAACCGTGTCGATCCGAGGATCCGTGCCATCACTCATCGGCTGGCTCACGGTCGTCTTTTACTTTTGTCGGCGCGACACATCCGCCAAGGCTTCCGGCGCGCGCAGCGTCAAAGCAGCAACGTAAGCGCCTTCGAGATGGCGCGTGTGCGCCGCGCGGTCAACAAGCGCCGAGCGTTCGAGTCCGGCGCGGATCGCCGCGCGGACTTCGCGCATGAATGCCGCGTCGGTCGCGAGCCGGAACGCGATGTCGACATATTCGCGGCCGCTTTCGGCGATAGTTTGGTTGACACCCAGATTGGCGAGAATCGAGAACCCGCTGCGCTCGCCGTGCTTGCGCCCTTTGAGCGTGACGACGGGCACACCCATGCCGAGTGCCTCGAGCGTCCCGTTGACTCCGCCGTAGGGCATTGTGTCCAGCACGAAATCGACGATCTCGTAGCGCGCCTGGTTCTCCGCTTCATCGCGACCCTGGGGTAGAAAAAGCAGCCGAGACTCCGCCAAGCCTGCGGCTTTAGCAACGCCCGTGTAATAAGGACGCAGTCGAGCGTCGTTAGGCGAGAAGGCGAGCATCGCATGCGGAACGCGTTCGAGCACGTCCCGCCATAAGGTGAGACAGCGCCGAGAGAGTTTCTGCAGGCGTGTGAAGGCACCGATCACGACCGACTCCGGCTTGATCCCTAGACGACCACGCATAAAGGGATGGGTTGCCGCGGGCGCGATGCGCCGAAATGGATATACGCAGCCCTCCATCGGCAATAGCGTTTCGACATGGAACGCTTGATTCTCCGGCACATCGGCATACCGATCGGTCAGCTTGAAATCGACTGCAGATAGGCTCACTGCGCCACAGCTTGCAACGTGGGTGACCTGCACGCGGGCCGGTTTTTGCGCCAAGATACCGGGCCGCGCACCTTGGGTATGCGTCGACAGATCCACGAGCAAGTCGAGATCGTCGCGAGCGATGATCGCGGCGGCCGCGAGCTCATGCATCGCCGCGACCGACACAAACCGGTGTGCAATCCCGACGAACTTTTCTGTCCATGCGTCATGTTGGCGTGACGTCGAATAGAAGTACAACTCGAAGCGGTCGAGGTCGTGCAGCTCGATTGCCTGCCACATCATTTTCCCCATGACGTGGTTGCGCAGATCGGCCGACAGATATCCGACACGGACCTTGCCGGGACGTCTTTGCTCACGCCGCGGGGGCGGCGCGCCATAGACATGCATGGCCGCTTTGTCGTAGGTGTCTCCGAAGCGCTTAAGCATCTCCGGCTCCACGTCGAAGTTGAGTAGCAGAAACAAGAGCTCTTCCAGCGCGTCGACGAGCTCAACGTCATTGGTTGCGGGGAAATGCTGATTGCGCAGGCCTTCGAGATATTGCTCGATCGTCGCGAAGTCTCCCGAGTACTGATAGACCTCAAGTGCCTGAGCGACCAAGGGCAAGGCGTTCGGGCAATGCGTTTCGAATCGCCGGAAATTGTCGACCCATGCTTCGAATTGCCCGGAGGCGAAGAGCACTTCGCCCCGATTCTTGTACGCCGCGACGTGATCGGGACGAACGTTGAGCACCTGGCTATACGCAGCGATAGCAGCGGTATCGCGGCCCTGCAATTGGAACAGCACGCCCAGATTGAAGTCTGCGGCGACGAGATCCGGGCGAAAAGTCAGCGCTCGTTGGTACGACCGCGCGGCCTCTTCGGCATCGCCTGCCATCTGCAACGCGACGCCGCGGTTGTAGTGGGTTTCTCCATCGGCGGGCATGAGGCGCAGCGCGTTACCGAACGCCTCTGCCGCCGCAATGCCGTCGCTTCGCGCCAGCTCGCCGTGCCCCAGGACGCGCCATAGGCTCACGTCGCGGGGGTTCCGTGCTAAACCCTCGCGCGCGAGCGCCACGGCAGTGCCGACCTCACGTTGCGCGAGCGCGCTTTGGATGGCCATCAAGCGTGCGTCGCTGTAGTCGGGTGCCGCCGCCAAAGCCACGGCGAACAAGCGCTGAGCGCGAACGTCGTCTCCTTGCTCCCGTGCGAGCGCGCCCGCCAAATGCAGCGCAGGGACGAAAGTGGGCTGGGCTCCTAGCACGCGCGCGTACCCTGCGGCTGCGGCCTCGCGATCTCCACTTTGATGCGCAAGCACGGCGCCTTCCCACACCTCCGCAAGCTCGCGCGCCGTAGCCGTCGTGCTCGAGAATTCTTGAATCGCCGAACGCGCCGCCCGTAATGCGTCGCACAGCTCTCGCGCGTCGGTCAACACCTGGTCGACGATCGGCGCCCGCAGCATCGGCGCCTTAGTTGACGCAAGTGCCCAGATGCCGCGCGCGGGCCGTGCTGCAAGCAGCGGTCCGCTCGCTCCCGCAATCCCTGCGCTGTCGAGCAGGACATCGGGGTCGGTTGCTGCGATCGCGCGCCCGACGCCTAAATCGGGATGCGCGGGCAATGATCGGAACGCGGAGTCGGCTAGAGACGAGCCCGCAAAGCGTGCGCGGGTCGCGCCGGCATCACCCAAACACAAGAATTCGCACGCGAACTCATGCGCGGAAAGTCCGGCAAACGCGCCCCGAATCGCGGCAATCGATGGTCCGAGATTAGGCGCGCTCGATTCGGCAAGAATGCAAACGACCCGTAACGCGTCTCCCGCTGTTCGTTCTGGCCATAGCAACGGAGCGGCAGGTCGCGCTTCCATGCAAAGTATGCTGTATGCGTCCGCAGCGATATGCGCAGCCTCAGGGTCTCTCGAGAATAGAGCGACGGAGATGCGCCGTAGCGCTTCCACATCGGCAGTGACCCACTCCCGGCCGCGTAACGCGTCGGCCATCATGCGCCCGTTCTCTGCAAGAGAGGCCAGGAGCAAAGGTGGTAGTTCTCCCTCGTGGGGGATCAACGCGTCGAGCAACGACTGCCTTTCACCACCCTCCGCTGCCATGTCGAGCGCGGCTGCGAGCGGCGCCGCTGGGACGTGTACCGACGTGATGGATGATGCGTCCCGCAAGAGATCGGCGAGTGCCTTTATCGCGGCCGAGTCGCCGGTTGCTGCGGTCGCTGCAAGCTTTGCGGCGATCGCGCGTTCGTCCGTCGGAGCGGCGGCCAGCGCTTCGGTGGCAACCTCGGTAGCCGCCGCCCAATCGCCGCGGCTGAAAAAGGCCTCCACGAGCGCCAAGCGTGCCGCCAGAAACGTGCTATCGACGCGAGCGGCCTCACGCCACGAAGCGATCGCCTCATCGATGAGTCCCAGTTGCCAGAGTACCTCGCCCAAATAAAACCGCGGGTCAGGGGCGCGTGGCGCTTCGCGTGCGGCTCGGCGGAAGCACGCAATCGCATCGGCAGGCCGGCCTTTCCATTGATGCGTTCGTCCGCGCGCCAGCCAGTCCGCGTAAACGCTGGTCGTCACGACCGAAGCCGCGCCTTCAAGGCCGTGACGAAGGCTGTTGGGGTGAAGCGAAACAGAATGCGACCCAACATCGTCGGTCTGATGGCGATCGCCCAGCGAGCGACGTAGGCGAGGAAGCCCTTCGGCACCGGGACCGGCTCCCTAACCGGAGGCGCGAGGATCGGCGGCGTCCAAGGGGTGTAGCCAAGCGCATCGCGCACGCGGGCACTGCTAAACGCCCGCAGTTTCGACGTGCCGCACGGACGTCCCTGACATGCCGTCTCATACACCGCGAACGTCGCACTGGTCATGTCCTGCAAAGACGCATGCGGGTGCGCGCGCGCAACTGCCGCGACGGCCTTCATTTCCGCTTTGTTGTCGTGAGCGACCAGGGCAAGAATCCGATCGAGCATCGCGGATTCATTGCGCCATTCGGCTTCTGTCATCACCCAGCCAGCGCCGCTGCCGCGAACGCGTTCTTCCAGTGCACCGATTGGGGGAACAAGCGCGGTCCGACCCGCTGCCCATGCTTCCGATAACGTGTAGCTGAAGGTTTCTGGACCCGCCGACGGATAGAGCACAAGCGCCGCGCGGTAGTGCGCAAGCAGATCGGGCAAGTCAGCCGGATCGTAACGGCCGTGCACGGTCAGGATCGCATCATCGCTCTGCCAGGGATTCCGTTGCACATCCAGGTAGCCGATCAACACAAAGCGGACTGGCGCATGCCGTTCGCGGACCAGAGACACAAGCCGTTCAATCCGTCGGGCGCCTTTATCAGGACCGATCGCGCCCAACAGCGCAACCGTGGGAATGCCGTCGTCTGGGAGCACGACGCCCAAGCGAACGCCAGGGGGGCGCTCGGGCGTACCGTCGGGTGTGCCGTGCGCAATGATTTGCGGCGCGCAGTCCGGAAAGTACCGCGTGAGCGTGTTGGCGGTCCACCGCGACGGTGCCAACAGGAACGCCGCGCCCGCGAGCAAGTCGCGGTGCTCACTCCGCCATTGCGCGATGTCCACACGATCGAAGGCCGGTTGCGCCTTGAGACAGCGCCCGCAAATCTCAGGATCGGTCTGCGCGTCGCAGAACATGCGATCGGTGCCCAGGAAGGTGATCGTCGGACACGCAAAATTGAGATCATGGACGGTGTAGCCATAAGGGACTGGAAAGTCGCGAAGCCCGGTCTTGATCCCTGCGCGGCAGGCCGAGATATTGTGCAAATGAATTAGCGCAATCCCGAACGTCGCGCAGATTCCTTCCAAAAAATCGCGCCAGCGCTCGTGTGAGCCGCGGATGAACTCGAACGTGACAACGGTTGCGTCCGCGCGATGCTCTTCGATTTGCCAGCTGTCCCCGACCGCGATCGCCAGATAGGGACGCCAGCGCCCGCGCGAACCGTCGATGAGCGCGCGGACATGGCTCTCGGTGCCGCCGCCGTGGTCATGGATGACGTGCAACACGCCGCGCTGGGGCGCGGCATCGATGGCGAGACGTGCTGCCGCGGCTTCGCGCAATGCACGCAGGGGGTCGGCCGCTATGTATTGCCGGACCATGTTGAGATAATGCGGATGGCGGTTGAGCAACAGCGTCATGTTGCGTTCGCCCAACTCGGCTTTCCGGCCAGCGAACGAACGACCGCCGGAATGCACGACGAACGCGTTATCGGCAAGCACGTTGCGCCATCCGGCTTGTGCCGCACGCAGGCAGAAATCGTTCTCCTCGCCGTAGCCCAGGCCATAGCCGAGATCGAACCCTCCGATCGCGTCGAGCAAGGCGCGGCGCACGTAAAAGCAAAAGCCCACTCCTGTCGGCAGATCAGGGTATGTCGGCACCGCGGCAGCGACGAGCGCCGCGCGTGTGGCATCAGCGGCTCTTTCGTCCTCAAGCCCGTTGTCTTCGCAAAGGCGCGGAAACGAAACGATTTCAGCGTTGTTCGAAAACGGCGTGATCGTGCCAATGCGAACATCCGTGGCCGCGCAATGCAAGAGGGTGTCGAGCCATCCTTGCGTGACGGTCGTATCGGAGTTGAGGAGCACCACATCCGCACGCGACAGGGCAAAACCGCGATTGGCCGTCGCGACAAAGCCCAGATTGCGTTCATTTCGCAACAGCAGGACTTGCGGATGCGCGAGCGCCGCGAGCTCGGCGAAATAGCTGTCAATCGCAGAATTATTCGAACCGTCGTCGATCAGCACGAGCCGAACGTCGGACCGCAAGTGAGCGAGCACGCTGGCAACGCACGCCCGCACGTCGTCCGGCGCGTTATAGACGGCAACGACAATATCGACGACGAACGTTCCCGATCTCGCGGTCATGTCATCAGTCATGGAACGCTCGCGGTCATGTCCCGCGCACGCGGTGCCACCAGAGCTTCATCCGCAGCCACGGCAAACCGAGCCACCAGCGAAGCGTCTGCCGATGCGCGATGATGTGCTCTTGCGCGTCTAGTGCTCGTTCCAGGCGTTCGAATTCGGTGCGCTGGGCGGCTAGTGCGTGCTCCGTCGCCACAGTCTCTTCGTACGCGCGATTTCGCTCTCGCAATGAAGCCTCATGCTCGGCCTTGGCCGCGGCGAGTTGCCCATCGCGCTCGACAACGATCCGCTCACGGTAGGCGACGAGCTCTTCCAAGTGCTTGACATGCGCGGTCTGCGTATCGAGGGCGCGATCGCGGTCCTTGAGCAGTGTATCGAGACGCAGCACTTCGCTTGCCTGAGCATCCAGGCGCGAGAGCTCCGCGCCGTCGCGGTCGCTATAAAACGATACGGCAACGGCCGAATCCGGCAGCGCTTCCATCGCCCGAGCCGCGACCACAACAAAGTACATCGCATCGGGTGGCTGCGCCGGCGAAAGCGAACGAGCGTCCCCGTGCCACGCTTCCAGCAACTGGCCGCCGTTTTCATTCCAGATGGCCGAGCCGAAGTAGCGTCGTTGCCGATACCAGCGCGACGCGGGAAACTCGCGTTTGAGCAAACCTTCAAGCTCGTCCCGGTCGTGCTCGTGCAGATGAAAGGGGTTTCGATATCCGCGCGCATCCGAGTATTCGGGTCGATTGGGCGCGGACAAAACGAGCATGCCAGGCGCCTGGAGCACGCGCGCGCACTCCGCCAGCATGCGCGGCTGGTCAGCTTTCGCCAGATGCTCGATTGTCTCGAACGAAATGACCACATCGATACTTTGATCGGGAAGCGGTAATTCCGTCGCCGAGGCACGCTCGAACCGTAGATTGCTGCGCGACGCGTATTTTGCGCGTGCATGCTCGATAGCTTCCGCATCGATATCCACGCCTACGACATGCGCTGCTAGATCAGCGATCAAACCACTGCCATAGCCTTCGCCGCAAGCAACATCGAGAACGCGCTTGCCGGCGATGAACCGCCGCGCGAACGCGTAACGATGCCAATGTTCGTGCGCAATCTCACCGGCGATGCCGGGGACGAAGCGTTCGCCGGTAAACTCGAAATCGTCGGACATGGCAACCCGCGGGAGCGGAATTACGTCGCCTCGACGCGAAGCCCGCTCGGGTTCGTTGAATTTTAGCCGATCCGCCGACGGCTGACTTTAAGCGATCAATCGTTCAAAGCAGTGCGTCGCTGCTCGACTTTCGCGTCTTCCTCGCCGACGACGCGATGTTTCAGCGACGCGGCACTCGCTCCAAAGTCAAACGAAATCCTCGAACTGCGGTGACAGACGCCGAAACACCCAACGCCCGGAGAAAAAAATGGCTAAAGCGACAACGACAGCCGCTGCGTCACTCCAGTGCAAGTCTAGTCTCCCCTCCAACAGCGCGTCGCGCAGCCGGCCGACGAGCCAACTGAATGGGTTGGCAGCGACCCACGGCCGTAGCGCTGCGGGCACCAGCGTGAGCGGATACAGAATCGGCGTCAGATACATAAGGATCATCAGGACCGGCATCAGCACGTGCTCGACGTCACGCACGAACACTTGCAAAGCGGCGAGGAACAAGGTCAGTCCAGTGACGGCGAGTGCCAGGACAAACCACAGTGGTAAGGCGAGCAGTAAGCCCACAAGTCGTATGGGCTCACCCCAGAGAACGAGGACGACGAGCACGGTCAGGTATCCGGCCAAATGCAGCACCAAGGTCGCCGCTACCGAGGCATAGATAATGACCTCGTGCTTGAGCGCGACTTTGCGAATTAATCCGGAGTATGCGGCGAGCGAAGTCGTCCCACGCTGAATCGCCTCCTGTGCCGAAAGCCAGGGCCACAACGCCACCGCGACGAACGCGAGAAAGCTGCCGCCGGCGAACCCCGTCGTGCGAAACACCGTGGTGAACACGAAGTGATAGACGGCGAGCAGCGCAAGCGGGTGCACGAATGCCCAGGCAAGGCCGCTGATGCTGCCGAGATACCGAGTCGTGAGCTCGCGCTTCCAAAAGTTGATGAAAAGCGCGCGATCGCGTTGCGCTGCAAGCGGCGCTCCAGGGTCACTCGAGCGGTTTGCAGTGGTGGATTGGGTCGTCACGGTAAACGGCGCGCGACCGCGGTGCGGTCAGTTGCTCGACTTGCCGCCGGAGGTACCGGACTCGGTTCGGAAAGTCGGGGCCGTTTGCGTCATGTCGGGCTTAAGCAGCCGCAATGCCGGCTCGTTTATTTCAACGTCGGAATTGCGCTCGCGCAGCAGGGCGTACTCCGCCGCTCGTATTTTTGTCTGCTCCCTGCGACGCAGATCAGCGAGAATCGTGTCCTTCGCTTCCTCGAACGATAGCTCGCCGTTTACACCGTCATATTTCCGCTTGTCGACCAAATAGACTTCGCGGGCCCGCTGCTCCCACTGGCGTAGCTTGGCGTCGAACGAACGGCCCGCCTGCACCTCGACGTGCTCGATCCACGCTGTAGCGAGGACGCGATCTGCCTCCAGAGGCGCTAGGCCGTCGAGCTTTGAGGCAGCAACCAGACCATGCGCCCGCGCGCGGGCACCGAGCTCGCGAGCCACGAGCAGCCGGTCAAGCATCTCCAGCACCTTGCGCTCGTCGATCGCGAAGTTCGCGCGCAGATGGCTCGGCAGCTTCTGGGTTTCTGCATCGTAATCCGCTTGTGTGATCACCACGTTTCCGCGGCGGACAAGCACGGTTTCCGGCGGGTTCGCCAGCGCAAATGGCGCGACGAACAAAACTAAGGTGGCAACGAGCCACACACGGAGCGGTGCTGCCGACGGCAACATGGCAACCGATCGTTTCCAAGCATGGGTTTTCATGATCATTGGGTCAACGTGCAAACGGGTGTGCCGCCCGTATCGCTCGCATCGCGCGAGCCTCGACGCTGCGCGCCTGCTGTTGAAAAGAAAACGGCGGGACGTTCGTCCCGCCGTTTTCAGGCTTGCTGTACTTTAAGGATGTCAGCCTTTGAACGCCAAGTCTTATAGGCCCGGCGTGTACTTGTGGGCGAAGTTGCCGCCGTAGTTCGATTGAATCGCCGCACCCGCTCCAGTCGTCAACGTACCGTTCAGGAACGATTGTGCCGCGAAACCGATGACCGGCAAGCCCTGGAACGTACCGGCCGACGTGCCCAACCTATGGACCGGTGGTGTCGTCGGTCCTACGAGGTTCATGTCCACCCAGCCGTTCTGGAACGTCGTCGTGATGTTGGCAACGTTCTTCGACGCAAACACGTTCGAGTTGTTGAACGTGACCACGTTGGCTTCCCAGCACAACGCCGAGGGAGCTGCTCCGGGAGGCGGCGGCGAGAAGCCTTGCGGCGTCTGCGGCGTTTGCTCTTCGCGGTCGTACACGGTAATTCCGACGTCGTCGCAAGCACCGGTCGACGTGAAGTTGCGCTGGAACAAGCTCAAAACGGTGTTGCCTGAGAAGTAGAAGCGCTTCGTCGGGAACGTCACGACCCAGTCGGTACCGGATTTCGTAACCGTATCCAGAACGAACTCGTTGTACACGTTGCGGTGCATCAAGGCGGCTGAAACCGCGTCGATACCGCGTGCGGCCGTGCCGGTGACGACTGTCGTGCCGGTAAACACCTCGAACTGGTTCGTCGAGAACGTCAGATCCGGGAACTGGCTGCCCGGCGGGAACCAGATCGGACCCGTGGTGTTGAAGTTGTCGAGCGCTGTCGCGTCCGCAGTAAAATCTTCGCCTAACAGCACATTGATGAGCGTGATGCCGCCGAACAATCCGCCGTTGCCCAAGACCGTGTCGCGCGACGCCGTGGCATCGACGACGCCGGGGCAGTCGAGCGGAACGCCGGTGCTGCCGACGTGCGTGACATCAGCAGCCGTTTCGCCAGTGACGTTGCCCATCTCGATGATTTCGATGTAGCCCTCACGGGTACGGTCGAGTGAGCCGCCGGCTGGATCCGTCGCGTACGCGAAATTCACGAAGCGAGTCGGATTCGCAGCGTCGCTAGAAACCGTAGGCGTCGTGCAGGACTTGTCCCGCGTGATGATGCCGGCACCGTCGGACGTCGGGATGATCGCCGCGGTCCACACGTCCTTGCGCGACAGGTATAAGTTGAAGTCAAGAACTTCGCGCGAATTTCTGCCTTCGAGGAAGCGGACCTTGACCGCCTTCGCCGAGGAGGTCGAATTAACGACCGACAGGAGCGAGTTGTACGGCGCGCCCGCAGCCTGTTCACGGACTGTGTAGTAAGGGTAAATCAGCGCTTGCCCGAGGCCATCCGGGTTGACGTGAACCGCGTTCGCGGTTCCCGCTGCGCCGAAAGCGCCCAGACCGGCGAGAGCGGCGTACAGCGACTTCTGGGTGAAAGTGTTCATAGTTGGCGATTGCTCCTTCTGAATGCGATTTAAAGTGATCACTTTAGAACCGGCAGCACTGGAAAAATGTCAGTACGTCCGAAATGGTAGTACAGCCAGCTTCAATTGTCCAAACGAATCGATTGCTCCCGCAGGCCCCCCTGTGGAAATTTTGCAACGGTCGCCTCGGCTTTCATGGCTGCCAGACGTACCAGACTTGACCTTGATCGATGACCCACGTTTCTTCCAGCGGTGTGGCGATGCCCTTCATGATGCGATGGTCGTAGGTGACCGTCACCTTGACCTTGCAAACCTCGCTCTCGCATGAAACGCGGTCGATCTGGGCAGCGCGAAACGCTGCCCGCGACGCACTCTTCTTGAATGAGGGGAGCGGCGTTACCGCGCGCGAAGACGGCGACAGATAGGCGTAAGCGGCGTCGAAATCGCGCTTGACGATCGCTTGCCACCGCGCGTTGGCGCGCTCGACAACCGCTGTCACTTTGTCCTCGGTGGGGGATTCCTTGGTCAAACCGGCGCACCCGGCAAGAGCCAAGCCGCCCAATAAGGCGCTCCATTGCGTTGCCCTCGTCAGCCATCTGCGCCATCGCTCATCCATTCCCGCGTCGAACCGCCGCATCTCAATTCTTGCCCTCACCTCTCTTGACGAAACGCTGCGTTCCGCGCAATCCCACGAAGAGTCCCGCGCCCGTAACAAACCGCGCGCGCGACCACGGCGTTGTCCTTGGCCAAAGGCTAGCCAAACGGCCGGGCAACGTCAATCGAAAAAATGACGATAAGTTTATAAAAATGGGCTGTTGCAGGCCCGCAACAGGAAAATGTCGGGGTATCCCGACACTTCACTTCGGAATGTCGGTCTGCAGCGACGGTTTCACCGCGGGCAACCGCTCGAAGTCGAGATTCTCCATGCGCCGGCGCAGGCCCTCGATTGCGCCGCGAATATCCGTGTCGTTTTCCACAATGCGAGGCGTAATAAACAAAACGAGCTCGGTGCGATCGTTTTGCAATGTTTGGTCCCCGAATAATCCGCCAATGACGGGCAGTCGGGAGAGTATCGGGAGACCGGCTGAGCTATTCTGCTTGGTGTCGGTGATGAGCCCACCCATGATCATCGTTCCCCCCGAGGGCATGGCGAGCGATGTCTGCACCGACCGTGTGAAGATGGGCGGTGCGTCGCCGGCATTCGCTGGACCGGGATTACTCACCTCGGCTTGGATTTCCAGACTGACCAGTCCGCCGTCATTGATGTGCGGTGTGACTTGCAGCAAAACGCCGGTGTCGATGTACTGCGACACCGAGGTCACCGCATTCGTCGTCCCCCCGACGAAGGTTTGCTGGTTGATCGGAATTCGATTGCCGACCTTGATCGTCGCCCGCTGATTGTCGAGGGCGGCCACATGCGGATTGGAGATGACCTTGGTGTTGCCATAGGTGTCGAGCAAGGTCAGGATCGCTTGAATTCCACCTGGGAACGCGGCGTTGTTGATCAAGTAGACGAAACCCTGCGCGAGAATATTCGTGGCCGTAAGACCAAGGCCGGTCGATCCCCCAACGTTCGTCACTTGGGGTGGTCTGCCGAAGAAGCCGCCGCTGCCGCGGCCAGCGGGCGCGCCCGCTCGGAATAGCCACTCGACGCCGAACTCGATCCGGTCCGTCAACGAGACCTCCGCGACCGTCACCTCGATGATCACCTGACGTGCAGGAACATCGAGCTTTTTCAACGCTTGCTCGATCACCGAGTACTCGGCGGGTGTGGCGACAATCAAGATCGAGTTATTGTCCTTGTCAGCGACGACTTGCAAGTTACGCACGATACCCAAGCCCTCCCCGGTTGCCGCGCGGGCTGCCGCAGCTGCGCGTTCGGCGGCGGTCGGTTGAGGCGGCGGGGGCGGGGGGACGGGCGTGCCGGGCGGCGGCTGGGACTGGAACGGCGGTGGACTCACGATGGTGCCGGGCTGCGTGCCGGGTGCCAACGAGGGCGCCACCGGGGCCGCGGGCGTGGTCGCGCGGCCGGTAAACGCTTGCTGCAATAACGGGGCGAGTCTCTCCGCGCGCTGGTTTTGCAGGCTGTAGACGAAGAATTGAGGGCCAGCACCTTCGCCGCCTTTGTCCAGGCGCTCGATCCATTTCTTCGCTTCGTCGAGGTACGCCGGTTGCGGTGTAATGACCAGCAAAGCGTTCATCCGCTCAATGGGAATGATGCGCAGGATCCCGGTGAGCGGGCTCGTCTGCGGAGTTCCAATGACCTTGTCCAACTCCTGCATCATCGTCTTGACATCCACGCTTTGCAGGGTGAACACGCCTACCGACATGCCGGCCATCCAATCGATGTCGAACATGTCGATCGTTTCCATCAAGTTGCGCAGCTCGCGCTCGGTACCGGCGAGGATCAAGAGGTTGCGCAATTCATCCGGACGTACCGCCTGCGCGTCCCTGACGAAGGGCTCTAAGAGTCGCATCATTTCGCGGACGCCGACGTACCGAAGCGGCACGATCTGAACCGAGTACCCCGACGGCAACGCGCGCCGCGAAGTCCCTAGCTGCGGAACCGTATTGCCGCGCACGGCGTTCGCCGCCGGAACGACCTGATAGAGGTTGCCGTTCTTGACCATCGTCGCGCCATTGGCGCGCAGCAACGTTTCCAAAGTTGCGGCAAGCGCATCGCGCGGGATGCCCGACGAAGTGCGGATCGTGACGGTACCGCCGACCGCTGGGTCGATCGAGTAATTCTCGTTCAGGATATCGCCCAGGATATTGCGGATGACCTCGCGCAGGTCGGCGCCCTCGAAATTGAGGATGACTCCGCCACCGGCTGGTTGAACGGGCGGACCCGGAGGCAACGCACCTCCTGGCTGCTGCCCTTTGACCAGCACGCCGGTACCTTTGAATATTTTGGATTTCTCTCCCGCGACCGGGGCCGGGCCGCGCGCGGCAGCTTCGGCGAGCGCACGCGCAAGCGGCGAAGTCGTTTGATGTGGGATGGTGCGCGTCGTTGCCTCGGGATCAGGCGATGGTGCGGTTGCACAAGCGGCGATTAAAAGCGGCAGCGCGCACAAGCCAGCACCACGCAACAGGGTTCGGGTCAGCATTATTCTTGTTTAATCCTCTGCGCACTTACTGCTGCGCGCCAATCGGCGATCATATGGGCCGCACCGAAAAAAGGGAAACCCTACCTTGATCAGATTCGCTCCGGCGAATCGCTAGCCGGATTGCCAAGTGGATGGTCATAAGCAAGACGATTCGCGGCAAAAACGGCAACGAATGATCACCGAGCGCTCTCCATGACTGTCGCTTTGTTGAGGTTATCCGTCGCCGCATAGCTCGGCGCCGGGGGGAAATTCAGCGCGTGCGCTGCTGATACTGCTGATAAATCTGCTGCCAGCGCGTGTCCGTTGGGGCCACCGCAGGCGCATTAGCGCCCGGTGCGGTTGCCGCAGGTGGCGCCGGCGCATTCGGCACTTCCAAAGGAACGCGATTACTGCCATCCGGCGCGCGAGCTCCCTCATTGGCTTGTGCTTCTCGCGCGGCGCGCCGGCGCTCGGCAAGAATTCGTGACACCTCGGGCGCGGCCGGTGTTCCAGCCTGCGGCGCCGGTGCTCCCGGAGCCGCAGCTCCTGGAGCCACAGCTCCTCCGGGAGCCGCGCCAGCCGCCACTTGCGGCAGCACCGGTTGCGGAGTTGGTCTGGAGTTAGTCACGACCTTCAGCAAAAGTTCCTCGGCTTCCTCCCCCATCGTCAGACGAACGCGATCCGCCTTGACATCCGCGACCAGCAATCCGTTGATTGTTTCGCCCTGAACCACCCGGCGCGGCTTGCCGCCGTTCGTCTCGCGCAAAAATGCGGTCGCCTTGCCTTCGACTACGGTCGTGCCGGCGAGCGCGAACTGCCCGCGTTGCATTTTCGGCTTGGCGGTCTCCACCACGGCTACGGGGGCAGGCCGACGCGTCGGGTTGAACAGCGGGCGGCTGACCATCTCGCGAGTAACGGCCGCGCCACTGGCGGGCACGTAGTCCGGCAGCAACGCAACCGTCACTGGCTGCGGAGCGGGCGCCACGTCGACGATTGGCAGGTTCGGGCTCGCGCGCCCCCAATTCGTTTCCCAGCCGATAACGCCCGTCAGCAGCGCGAGGGGCAAAAGCCAGGTGATCACTGTCCGCAAGCGCGGCGCTAATGCATTCATCATCGCGTGCTCCTTACTTCGTTATCGCCGCCGGCTTGCCCGGCTCGGGGTAGGCCCATGCCGACGCGTCGAGCTGCACGTTGTTGTCCGGCTCTTGACCGGCCACCGGGCGAAAACCGCGGAAAGCGTTCAATGGCCGTACGGTCAGATTATCGACGACGATGTGCGGCTGCTGCGAGTCCAGCGCTTGCAAGATCTTGGCCAGCGCCGCATTCGAAGCGAAAAATTGGACGTTGACGGCGACGTTGCGGAAACGGCCCTCCTCCCGCGCGGCGGGATTCTGGCTGGTCGTGATCCTTCCTCCATTGTTTTCGATCGCCGCGCGCACCAAATCCTGCAGCTCGGCACCGGCCAAGTTTCCCGCCGTATTCTTCAAAAAAAAGCGCCGCCCGTCTTTTTCCTTCATCACCTCCAGCGCGCGGCGCAGGTCGGGTGCCTGCGCGGCAACGCGCCGATAGCGTTCGAGCCGGTCGGAGATATCGGCGATCGCCGTGTCGTAGTGCCGGTGCAATAGCACGATCGGGGCGAGCAGCAGCGCGAGTCCAATCAAGACGATCAGCATCAAGAGCGCGATTGCGAGGGCGCGTTGCTGCGGCGGCGACAAGCGAGCGGCAAAAGCAGCTTTCATGGTTTCGCCGGAGGCGGCGTCGGTGCAGGCGGATCGACGGCGGGCGGTGGGCGTATTGGCGCGGATGCCGGCGCGACCGGCGAAGCCGCCCCTGCTGCGGGGGCGGTTGCGGAATCTTGGGTCGAGACAGGCGCTTCCGCCTTCTCAGCAGCGGTCAGCGGAATTCGCGCTGGTGCGGGAAGGGGCTTCAATTGCGCGCCGAGATCAAAAATCTCGCCCGGACCCGGTTGAATCTTGGTTGTCGGCGAACGCGGTGCGGCTTGCGTAAAGAGCTGGGATTCCTCGAACACGCCCACCAAGCGTCCCGCATTGGCGGTTTCGCCGCGCAGCAGCACTTCGCGCTGCGCGTCCTTCCCGCGGGCCACGCTTTTGAGCTCGAACTGCGTCAGCCAGGTGTCGTCGGGCAGCAGTCTCGAAACATCATCGATGACCTGCACGGTGCTGGGAAACGCGTACTTGCGCATCAACGCGAAGTTGTAATCCCCCGCCCTGGCTTCGAGGTCCTGGCGCAGAGCTTCCGAAACCGCAGCTTGGCCTCGAGCCTGGTCGGCAAGCGTGTTCGATGCAATCGCGCTTGCTCTTTTTTGCCAGAGGGGGATCAGAATTGCCGCCCCTACGAGAATGATGAGCAGGACAATCGGTATCCAAATGCGCAAGCGCTGCCAATTCGATTGCAACGGTCGCGCGTCCGGCGGCAGCAGGTTCAATTGCGATGAGGCGGCATGCGACGGTGCCTCGGGCACCACCGCGGACACGGTGGCGCCCCACGCCGCCGCGTGCTTGATCGCGGGATCGATCGCCGTGCGCCGCGCCGATGCGAGATCGACCACGATTTCGTTGCGCACAGCGTCGCGGCCGACGACAACGGCGTCGAAGTAGAGCTCGTCCGGCTTGAACGGGGTATGCCGATCGAGATCGTATGCGAGCGCCTGGCGCAGGTTTTCCTCGACCGCAGACGGCAGTCGCACGCTCTTGCGAAGGACATCGCGCGGCGCCAGCGCCACGATGACACCGCGTCCGCCGCCCGCGCCGCGCGTGCCGCGAAGCATTGGCAACAGCGCCGAGCGGCCCGCGCTTGCCACCATCGCCGGCTCGCCGCTGAGCGAGATCGTCGCCGAGCGTTTCATCGCCGGACGCCCTCGGGCGAGCGTGGGCTGCCACAAACTCGCCTCTTGCGCGTCGAACACCAGCACCGGACGCATCCGGCGCCGTTCGAGCGCGTGGGAAAGACCGGACGGCACGATCGTTGCCAGTTGCCCGATCCACCATCGCCAGAAGCCGGAGAGGCCGGTACGGCGAGCCAATGTATGCACGCGAGGACCGGTCATTCCCAAAGGCAAGTCACGGTCGGACATTGGGTTCGCCGCCTTTGTCAGCGTTTCTGCCGCCGTTCTCATCCGAGCCGTTTGCTTCGCCATCGGAACGAGTCGCTGGCAGAGGAGCTGCCGTGTCGTCCAGCCACGCCAGGGCGATGAGCGGTCGGCGTGGATTGCCAGACGGCCGCAGGACGGCTTCGCGGACGAAGGTTACACCATCGGGCGCTTGCGCCCGCACGCGAATGCGCCAGGTCGGATTGGCTCCAACGGTAAGGCCTGCCGCGGGAGGAAATGGCGGGATGGGGAGCTTTGCCGCGAGTGCCGCTGCGCGTTGCGTCATGTAGGCATCGACCGCATCCGGCGTCGCGTACGGCAAGGCGAGCAACACGTCGCGCGAGGCCGTCGCGGGATTGATTCCACCCTGCCGCGCGTGGACGGTAAGGCTACTTGCAACTCGAGCGTACAACGCCGTGGTCATGCCGAGGACGCGCGCGAGCTCCGTCACCGTTTCAAAGCGCGCGTTGGACGGTCCATACTTCAAGCCAGCGGCGCGATATTCGGGTTCCTCAGCACCATTCGGTCGTCGCAAATCGTCGCGATCGCGCCAGTCAGCCACTGCTTCCACGAGGCGAGCCGTCAACTCGGCATCGGCGCCGCCCACGTTTGCAAACAACCCGCGCAGCAGCGCGTCCGGGGCGAAGTTGAGGTCGATCTTGGCGGACTCGTCAACCGCACTCGTTGTTAAGAGAATATCGCCCTCGCGCCAGATGTGTGCTTGCCCATCGGGCGCCCAAGCGTCGGTGGGTCGCCCCCGCGGTCGACCGAGCTCGAATACCGTGCGCTCCACCGCGCCATCAGCCGCTGCACGCGCTTGCGCAAACGACAGCGCATTGCGCGCCGATAGCGCTTCGCCGCGCATGGAAAATGCGAATCCACTGCCGATCACGGTGAGCAAAATCGTCAGCCATAGCACGAGGACGAGCGCGATCCCCCGCTGCTGAGCTGGCAGGCGCGCAAGTCGCAAAAGGGGTGTGCGCTGTTGCGCCACGTTAGGCCACGCACCGTTGGCGGACGGCATCCCAGCCGCGGCAACCTGCCTCTGGCGCCTCACGCGGCGCAACGACGAGGGTTGGCCACACCGGACCCCGCGCAGGGGTGATATCGATTCGGATCAAGAGCGGAAGCACGTGTGGGTTATCCCAGCGGTCCCGCCACGTCGGCGTGCTGTCTTGCTCCGATGCTTGATCGACGTCGCGACCGAAATAACCGAATTTCAATTCCTTGATATCGTCGGCGAGCACCGAACGCTCGGCATCGACAAAATCGGGCATCGTGGTCGCGTTGTAGTTGGGAATCACGCGCTCAAGCACCAGCGCCGATTTGCCGCCGGAAGCGGCCGGCGCCAAGGTTAGCCGGTGATACCAAACTCCCCCCAAGCCCACTCGCCCTGGAAGCGATGCCGTGTAGCGCAGCTCTTCGCGCTCACCTCCGAACAACAATGGAAATTCCGGAATCCGGCGCATCCGCTGCGGATGCTGCGACGCCAGTTGCGTGCGCAAATAACCGCTTGCAAGCCGCATGCCGGAGGTCGTTTCCGATTTCGCTTCGCCCGCCTCCCAGCTGCGCCCCGCGAGATTGAGCGAGCCGAAGAGCACCGCGGACATGAGGCCGAGCAAGGTCAAGGCAATGAGCAGCTCGAGCAGCGTGAAGGCGCGCGAACGCGAGCGCAGTGAGGATCCACAACGCATCATGGATTCCGCGCGCCCAACTTGACGGTGGCAAGCGACACCATGCGCTCACCGCCGTTCTGGCCCGGAAACTTGACGTCGACGGTCACCCGGTAGAGGCGCGTCGGCAGCGTTTCGGCCGCGCTCTCCGACGCTGGATCGGCGTCAGGCGCGACGTAAGGAAGAACGCGCGCCTCCCACTGCAGGCGACCATTGTCCTCATCGCCGCGGTCGGTCAACTCGCGCAGAGGTTGGCTTGACGCGGCGAGCTCGAGCCGCGTCTCGGCAAGCATCAACGCGCGACTCCAGTCTTCCGCGGCGGAGGCGTTGGTCAATCCACCAGAGAAGAGCCGAGACAGCGCGGTCGCAACCAGCGCCAGGATAACGAAGGCGACGAGCACCTCGAGGAGCGAAAAACCGCGCTGGCGGTGTGACCCGCGCGTCATTCGAGAATCGCGACGCGACCGGTCAGCCAGTCGACGTCGACTTCGAACTTGCGCTCACCCGACGCCACGGTGATCCGACCCCCATTGGAGCCTCCATCGGGATAAAAGCGGATCGAGCCGACTTGGTCGTCGACCAAATCCTTCTGCGCCGTAAAGAGCTTCAACTCCACATCACGCGGCAGAGGATGCTCCTTCGGATTGCGATCCACGCGAAAGCGCCGGCCGGCGACATCGAGCACGAGGAATGTCTCACGCCGCTGCGTGACCGCTTCGCTCCGCGCATAGCGCAAACCCGACGCAAGTTGCCGAGCCGCACTCTTGAGCTCGGTAGTCGAGGCACCGCTGCCGAACATCGGCACGACGAGCCCCGTCACCGCGGCCATGATCACGATGACGAGCAGCAGTTCGAGTAGCGTAACTCCGGATGCGCGCGATACGATCCTGAACGAAGCCAACGTGCGACGCTCTTGCGTCATTCGCTGCCGATGTCCTTATTCGGACCGTCGCCGCCATCCTTGCCATCCGCGCCAAGGGACATGATGTCGTATGCGCTGCCGCGAGAGCTCGGGGAAACGTACTTATATTCGTTGCCCCACGGATCCTTCGGCAGCTTGCTTCCTTTCCAATACGGCCCATTCCAATTGGCCACTCCGGCAGGCGCGGTGAGCAGAGCCTGCAAGCCTTCTTGTGTATTTGGGTAGCGGCCGATTTCGAGTTTGTAGAGGTCAAGCGTCTGGCCGATCTGATTGATCTCGATCTTGGCGGCATCGGCCTTGGCTTTTTCGCCTTTGCCCAGAAAATTGCCACCGACGATACCCATCACGACGCCGATCAACACCAACACCACCAGAATTTCGATCAACGTCATGCCGTGCATGCCGCGCCGCAGCCGCGGTTGTTTCATCGACTACTCCCTCTCGTTATACGTGCCGACAAAAGGCAACGAGGCCTTCGCCATCCTATTAGAGCCGCAATCAGCCCACGAGTTCGCTCATCCCCATGACGCCCAGGAGAATCGCGAACACGATGCCACCGATCCCCACCGCGAGGCCAAGGATCAATGCCGGTTCCAGGACTGACAAGAACCGCTTGACCGCCTGCTGCACCTCACGGTCGTACACATCGGCCACGCGCCCGAGCATTTCTTCGAGCCGGCCGGATTCCTCACCCACAAGGATCATCTGGGTCGCGAGCTTCGGATAGAGCCCCGTCTCCATCAGCGGCCGGCCGAACCCTTTCCCCTCGCGCAACTTGGCGACGACGCCATCGAGTGCCTGACCCAACACGCTATTTCCCATCGTGTCTTTGACAATCGAGAGTCCCGCGAGCAACGTCACGCCATTACCAAGTAGTGTCGCAAGCGTGCGCGCGAATCGCGCGACTTCGATCTTGGCGATGAGATCGCCCAGGAACGGCGCGCGGAGCAAGCGCTGGTCGCGCTTCCAGCGCACGGCGGAATCCTTGCCGCGTCGGCGAAACATCAGCGCTCCCAAGACGGCGGCGATGAGCAGTGCCCACCACCAAGCGCGTAGAAAGCCGCCAACGACGATGACGATTTGAGTTGGCAGCGGCAATGCCTTGCCTGCCTGCGAAAACGTCTGCTCGAACTGCGGCACAACCCACGCGAGCAGCAGAATCACCGACGCGACGGCGACAAAAATGAGGACGACCGGATAGATCAGCGCCGACTTGACTGACTCGCGTAGCTCGTTGTTACGCTCCATCGTGTCGGCCATCCGTTGCAGGACGACGCCCAACGCACCACCGGCCTCGCCTGCGCGCACGATATTGACGTAGAGCCGGGAGAAGACGTCGCGGCGCGCATCGAGCGCTTGCGATAACGCCTTGCCCCCCCGCACCGCGTCGCGCAGCCCTTGCAGTAGGGACGCGGCCGCCGGTGTCGTGGAGAGCCCGATTAAGATTTCGAGAGCGCGATCCAAGGTCAATCCCGCGCGCAGCAATGTCGCCAGCTCGCGCGTCATCGCGAGAAGCTGCTCGCGCGTGACGTGCTTCGGCACGAACCAGCCGCTTGCCCGGCCTTTCGCTGCCGCGCGCGGCGACGACAAGCCCGGCGCGGCAATCATTCCTCCTGCCGCATGCGCGATCTGCATCGGCAGCAATCCTTCGTCGCGCAACCGCTCGACGATCTCCGCTTCGCTGCCGCCGTCGAGCTCGCCGACGGCGATCTCGCCTCCCGGGCTGACGGCGCGATAGCGATAGATGGTCACGCTAGCTCTCGCGGGTCACGCGCAGCACTTCTTCGAATGTCGTCACGCCGGCCAACGCCTTGCGCATGCCATCCTCGTACATCGTCAGCATGCCGCCGCGTTGCGCCTCCGCCTTCAACTCGCTCGACGTCGCGTGCTTCATCACGAGGCTTCGAAGCGGATCGGTCATCGGCAGCATCTCGAGAATGCTGACACGGCCTCGGTATCCGGTCGTGCCGCAGTGCTTGCACCCTTTGGCATGGAACAACGTGACCTCGCCCGTTCCTGCGAGCTTCGCCAATCCTAATTCTGCTACGACTTCGGGCAACGCACGATACGCTTCCCTGCATTGCAGGCAGAGCTTGCGCACAAGGCGCTGCGCAAGAATCCCGATCACCGTTGACGTCAGCAGATAGTCCTCGACACCCATATCGAGTAATCGATTGACCGTGGAAGCAGCGTCATTCGTGTGGACCGTCGACAGCACGAGGTGCCCGGTCAACGCAGACTGCACGGCGATCTGCGCGGTTTCGAGGTCGCGGATTTCGCCGATCATGATCACATCCGGATCCTGCCGCACGATCGAGCGGAGCGCATTGGCAAACGTCAGGTCGATTTGCGGCTTGACCTGGATCTGATTGATTCCTGTCATCTGATACTCGACCGGATCCTCGACCGTCAAAATTTTCACGTCGGGCTGATTCAAGCGATCGAGCGCCGTATAGAGCGTCGTCGTCTTGCCCGAACCAGTCGGGCCGGTCACGAGCAGGACTCCATGCGGTTCCATCAGCACGTCTAAGAAAGTCTTCAACGTGTCGTCGTGGAATCCCAGCTTGTGAAAGTCGAGCGCAACGCCGCCTTTATCCAGGATCCTCATCACCACCGACTCGCCATGCATCGTCGGCACGGTCGATACGCGCAGATCGATTTCCTTGCCCTGTACGCGCAGCCGAATGCGGCCGTCCTGCGGCAGACGCCGCTCTGCGATGTCGAGGCTCGCCATGATCTTGATGCGCGAGATCACCGCGGCGGCCAATCGCTTGGGTGGCGATTCGACGTCGTGCAGGACCCCATCGACGCGATAGCGCACACATAGCCGATTCTCGAATGGCTCGACGTGAATATCGGACGCGCGCATCTCGAGCGCGTTGGTAATCAGCAAGCTCACGAGACGGATGACCGGCGCTTCGGAGGCCAAGTCCTTGAGCTGCTGGACATCGGCGTCGAACGCGAGCTCGTCGACACGCGTCTCGATATCGCCCAGAAGCTGCCCCTGCGGCGATTTGCCACTCCCATACAGGCGCTCGAGCGCCGCTTCGAGATCAGTGGGAATCGCAACCCGAGGTCGCACGGTGCGTCCGGTCACCATTTCGAACGCGTCAATCGCGTATTGGTCGGTCGGATCGGCCATTGCAAGCGCGACCTCGGCTTCGTCCTCGGACAGCGGCAGCGTGCGCGTTTCACGTAGAAACCGCGCGGAGACGCGTTCTTCCAGAATCGGAAACTCCGGGTAGCTCGCGCCGTCGACCAGCGGCAGATCCAACTGAAGAGCGAGCGCTTCGGCGATATCGCGTTGCGCTACGACTCCGAGCGTGACGAGCAGCGCGCCCAATCGTTCGCCGGACTCTTGTTGCAAGCGCAGCGCGCGCTCGAGTGTCGCTGCGTCGAGCTTCCCGCGCTCGATCAAGAGTTCACCCAGACGTTTGCGTACAGGTGCGTCCATGCGTGGAACCAATTGAAAAATCAGGAAAAAATGGCAATCGCATCATAGCATGCGACCTTGTCTCGACCGCGCGAGCCGCCTATCGGAGCGGCACGTCGGACCTATCGGTTACTAGGGCGTGTTCCCTACTACTCACTCGCGTTGTTTCCTACCGTTCTGCCGAAGCCTCTCCCGGCCGAAAGTAGGTTTTCACTTTCGGCCGATTCAACTAAAGACCTGTAAGCTCCCCGATCGTTGCACGGACTGCCCGCCGGTCATCGCTCTTGAAGCTCATTGCGTTCTATTTGCCGCAATACCATCCAATTCCCGAGAACGACGCATGGTGGGGATCTGGATTCACCGACTGGCGAAACGTTCGCAAGGCGAAACCGAACTTCGTCGGCCACGAGCAACCGCACATTCCGACTGAGCTCGGTTACTACGACCTGCGCACACCGGAAACGCGGGCGACTCAGGCGGCACTCGCATCCGCGCATGGCATCCATGGATTTTGCTATTACTACTATTGGTTTGCCGGACGCCGTCTGCTCGACCAACCGCTCGCGGATGTCGCGGCGAGCGGCGCGCCGGAGTTGCCGTTCTGCGTGTGCTGGGCCAACGAAAACTGGAGCAAGCGTTGGGACGGCGGGAACAACGAAGTCTTGATCGAGCAGACATATTCGGCGGAGCTCGACCGGCAACTGATCTTGGATTTGGCGCCGATCTTTCGGGATCGTCGCTACTTGCGCGTCAACGGCCGACCGCTCCTCCTCGTGTATCGCGCCAATCTGCTGCCGTCTCCGCGAGACACCGCATCACGGTTTCGCGACGCAGCGAAGTCCGCTGGTGTCGGCGATCTTCTTCTAGCGATAGTCGAGGCACCCGACAGGGCTTTGCCACAGCAGTGGGACTTCGACGCGGTCGTCGAGTTCCCGCCGCACGGTCTTGCCTCAATGAAGGTCAACGATGAGATCGAGCGAGTGAACCCCGCTTTCACAGGCAATGTTTGGGATTACGTGACTGCGGCGCGCAACGCAATCGCGCGGCCGTGGCCGAGCCACCGCCTCTTCCGCGGCGTTATGCCCGGCTGGGACAATACACCGCGGCTGCAGAACAACGGCCAGGTATTCGTCAATGCGCATCCGGACAACTACCGCAGATGGCTGACCGAGATCGTCCGGCAAACGCATGCGCATTCGCCGGAGGACGAGCAACTCGTGTTCGTCAATGCGTGGAACGAATGGGCCGAGGGCTGCTACCTCGAACCGGACAAGACGCACGGACGCGGGTATCTCGAAGCGACGCGCCGCGCGTTAGCCGATGGGCTGGCGTAGGCATGCGGCGAACGTGACCGTGCGACGAGGAGGCTCTAAGAGCTAGCGAATTTTCGCGAACGCTTCTGCCGCCGCAGCGACGGTTACCGCGATGTCTTCGTTAGTGTGCGCGGCCGAGACGAAACCGGCCTCGAACGCCGATGGCGCGAGATACACGCCGGCATCGAGCATGCCGTGGAAAAATCTCTTGAACCGCTCCGTATCGCACGCCGTCACCGCTGCATAAGAATCGGGAATGGTCGATGCGAAATAACCGCCAAACATGCCGCCTATCGCTTGCGCGGAAAACGCAACTTCGGCATCGGCCGCCGCGGCAGCAAGACCATCGGTGAGCGCGCGGGTCTTGCGCGCGAGGTCATCGTAGAAACCTTCGGTCTCCGTTATGGCGAGTGTCGCGAGGCCCGCCGCGACGGCAACGGGATTGCCCGACAGCGTGCCCGCTTGGTACACGGGTCCGAGCGGAGCGATTTTTTCCATGATCGCGCGCTTGCCACCGAAGGCGCCAACGGGCATGCCGCCGCCGATCACCTTGCCGAGCGTCGTCAAGTCGGGAGAGATTCCATACAGACCTTGCACGCCTTGCGAATGCACACGAAAGCCGGTCATCACTTCGTCGAAGATCAGCACGGCGCCGTAGCGGTCGCTTAAAGCCCGCAGACCTTCGAGAAACCCGGGTTTCGGTAAGATCAGATTCATGTTGCCGGCAATCGGCTCGACGATGACGCCGGCGATATTCGCGCCGTCGGCGCGAAAAGCGTCCTCGACACTGGTTAGATCGTTGAACGTCAGCACGACGGTTTCCGCTGCGATTGCCGGCGGTACGCCGGCGGACGACGGCTGCCCGAAGGTCAGCATTCCCGAGCCCGCCTTGACGAGCAGGCTGTCGCCGTGGCCGTGATAGCACCCCTCGAATTTGACGATCTTCGTGCGACCGGTATAGCCGCGAGCCAGCCGCAGCGCCGACATCGTCGCCTCGGTGCCCGACGAGACCAGGCGCACGAGCTCGAGCGAAGGCAAGCGTCGCACCAGCGTTTCCGCCATCTCGATCTCGATTTCCGTCGGCGCTCCGAACGATAGGCCATGCTGCGCGCTCTCTTGCACCGCGCGCACCACCGCGGGATGGGCGTGGCCGACGATCGCGGGCCCCCACGACCCGACGTAGTCGATATAACGCGTTGCGTCGGCGTCCCACACGTATGCGCCGAGTCCTCTGGCGAAAAAACGCGGCGTGCCGCCCACGGCACGAAACGCGCGGACCGGAGAATTCACGCCAGCGGGAATCGTCCGCTGCGCGCGTGCGAAGAGGTCGTCGTTACGTGAAGTCAAGGGTCTTTGATGCGGTCTTCGATTGTTGAAGAGAGCGTTGGATGGCGCTGCGCTTGCCGTGAACCTAACCCTAGCATTCTTGCGGCGTTTGTCGCGAGAACTGTGACGCAATTGCGGCGGCAGCGCGAGTCACGGACGCAGGTTCGTCATGCTGAAACACATCGGTGATGACCGCGACGGCGTCAGCCCCTGCGTCGATCAGCAGTCGCGCGTTACCGGCGGTAATTCCGCCGATCGCAACGATCGGAACTCCCAACGCACGCGCTTGCGTTAAGAGCGAGGGAAGAACGCGCGCAGCGTCGGGCTTGATCTGCGAAGGAAAGAAGCTGCCAAACGCGACGTAATCGGCGCCTTGGTCGACTGCGTGTTGCGCGCGCGCGATATCGCCGTAGCAGGAAACGCCGACGAGGCGCGCTGCGCCAACCAGCGCGCGAGCATTGGCCACATCGCTGTCGTCGCGGCCGAGGTGCACGCCATCCGCACCGACTTCCGCCGCAAGTTTGGGCTCGTCGTTGACAATCATGAGGGCGCCACTGCTCGCGCATAGGCGTGCGAGTTGCACCGCTTGATCGCGCTTTTGGGCTCTCGATGCGGTCTTGTTGCGATACTGAATCGCTCGAGCACCTCCGGCAAGCGCCGCGGCGACTTTGCCCACGAGGGCCGGGGAATCTTGCGCGTCAGGGGTGACTGCGTAGAGTCCTCCGAGCCGCGACCGCAACGTAGATGTTGTGTGCTTCGCTTGCATCGAAGAGTGCGGGCAAAGGGCGTTTCAGGCCCTCAATGACTGTCTCGAGCGAGAACTCGCGGACGTTCTGGCTCCTCCACGCGGCTGTCGCTCTCCTCACGCGCCCAGAATAGCCGGTCTGGCAGGTATTGGCCCATGCCAGGCCGGTAGGCTTTCTTAAGGGTGTTCCACGTGTACTCCTGGGCCTCGCGCACCGCATCGGACAACTCGAGGCCGTTCGCAAGCATCGCGGCGATGGCGGCGGCGAGCGTGCAGCCCGAACCGTGAAAGGAGCCGGAAAGCCGTGGCCACGAATCGGTTCGCACGACCCCGCCCTTGCCATAGAGCGTATTCACGACCTGCGGCGTATTCTCGTGCGTGCCGGTCACGAGGACGAACTCGCAGCCCGACTCGATCAACGCAGCCGCACAAGCTGCGAGCGACGTTTCATCGTCGTCGCATTCGGCCAACCGTCGTGCCTCGATGCTGTTCGGTGTCGCGAGGGTCGTTTGCGGGAGCAAGAGTTCCCGCAACGCATGTGTCATCTCGTCTGTCGCGAGCTCATCACCGCGTCCCGAGGCAAGAACCGGGTCGAGGATCAACGGGACGTCGGGATAATCGGAAACGATCTCCGCAATGGCGGCAATGTTCGCAACACTACCCAGCACGCCGATCTTGAATGCATCGACGGATATGTCTTCCAGCAGACAGCGCGCCTGGTCGGCGATCCAGTCCGCGTCGATCGCCATAATATTTTCCACACCTAGCGTGTCCTGCACGGTCAACGCCGTGATCACCGACAGCGGGTGGCACCCCATGCTCGCGAGCGTCAGCAGATCCGCTTGGACGCCCGCGCCGCCGGAGGGGTCCGACGCGGCGAAGGACAGGACGATCGGGGGGGCTGTCGAACTATTGACGGGAGGCATCGGCAGTCGATGGAACGCGATGGCCGGTGGCCGCCATGCGCAGTGAGACCAGTTACAATTTCAATATCTTACGCCAGTCGTTAAGCCGTAACGCACTCAATCGATGAAGAAGTATATGTGTCTCATCTGCGGCTGGGTTTATGACGAAGCCTTGGGTGCACCCGAAGAAGGCATCGCTCCCGAGACTCGCTGGGAAGATGTTCCGCCGAACTGGACTTGCCCCGAATGCGGCGCCCGCAAAGACGATTTCGAGATGATCGAAATTTGACCTTTAGGATCAAGGAGCTTTCGCGGTGATTGCTGGTTATCTTGTCGCTGCGGGTCAGCCAGCATTTCGCAGGGAGCCATCTCATCAAGTATGGTTTCACTCTTTACGGAACGCATAGCATGAGAATCTTGCATACGATGTTGCGCGTTGGCGATCTAGAGCGCGCGGTCGCGTTTTATACCGGCGTGCTCGGAATGCGCCTGCTCCGCACGACCGATCGCCCTGAGCAACAATATTCGCTCGCCTTCGTCGGTTACGGTGACGAAGGCGACCAAGCGGTGCTCGAGCTCACGTACAACTATGGCGTTCCCCAATACGATCTTGGCGGCGGTTTTGGGCACATTGCGATCGAGGTGGCCGACGCCACCGCGACATGCGCGGAAGTCAGAGCGAAAAAAGGCAAGGTTACGCGGGAAGCGGGACCGGTTAAAGGCGGCACGACAGTCATCGCGTTTGTCGAGGATCCGGACGGCTACAAAATCGAGTTGATCGAGCGCGGGGGCGGGAAGTAGCACCTCCGCGGCCATCGGCGGATGCCCCCTCCGCCCTCGTCGAGCATGGGTTTGCGCTGCTCGAAGCAGGCGATTCCTTGCGTGCAGTGGAAGCGTTTCGCAGCGCGCTCGACGCGGAGCCGGAGCTCGTCCGCGCGCGTCTCGGATTAGGCGCGGCGCTGCAGAAAGAGCGCCAACCAGACGCCGCTGCCGAGGCATTTGAAGAGGTTCTGGCAAGCGAACCCGACAATTGGCGCGCCCATTTCAACTTGGGACAACTCGCTCGCGCGCGCGGCGACCTGCAAAGTGCGCAACGGCACTATCGCGCCGTGCTCGACACGAAGCCTCGCCACGTTGCGGCGCTCGCCAATCTAGGCCTTATCCTTCTCCGTCTAGAGCAAAGGACCGAGGCAATCGCACTCCTCGAGCGTGCGGTCGCAATCGATCCTGCGTTGCCGGATGTACGCCGCCGGATCGGGCTCGCGCTCTGCGGCGCCGGTCAGTTGACCCGTAGCCTGCCGTATCTCGAGCAAGCGGTGGGGGAGTCCAGCGACGACGGCTATCTCGTCAATGGCTACGCGCTCGCGCTGCTGGCGACGGGGCAGCCGGACGCCGCAATCGCCGCGCTGCGCCGCGCCCTGGCGCGCGCGCCGAACTTGCCGGAACTGCACAGCAATCTGCTGATGCTCCTGCATTTCTCGGCAAATTATTCGGCTGATGCCATCTTTGACGAACATGTGCATTGGGCAGACCTCCATGTTGCCCAACTTCCGCTCGATGCTCCGACCACTGATACATCCGATCCGGAACGAACGTTGCGTGTCGGCTTGGTCACGCCGCACGCGGTAGCGGGCCCCGTACCCAACGTTTTGCTGCCTCTCCTCGAGCATTGCGACCCGCAGCGTCTCAGCGTTATTTTTTATGCGAATTCGTCACGCGAGGATGCAACCACCGCGCGGCTGCGCGCCGCCGTTGCCGAATGGCGGCCCATTGCAACGCTCGACGATCACGCGTTCGCCGCGCAAGTACGATCAGACCGCGTCGACATCATGATCGATCTCGCCGGTCATACCGGCGGCAATCGTCTGCTCGCGTTTGCCCGACGGCTTGCTCCGTGCCAGTTGACCTGGCTCGACTATTTCGACACCACCGGCGTGCCGGCGATCGATTACATTTTGACGGATGCTATCTCTGCACCAGCGGGGTGCCTGCAGCGTTTCACCGAGCGCCCGTTCGCCCTACCTACCCGGTTGTGCTTTCTTCCGCCACCAAGCGCGCCTGATGTCGCACCGGGTCCGGTCCAGCGCAACGGTTATTTGACGTTCGGCAGCTTCAACCGCTGGGCGAAAACAACGGGGCCCGTACTTTCCTTGTGGTCACGGCTCTTAACGGCGATCCCCGACGCGCACCTCCTCGTCAAGGCGCGCGAGTTCGACGATGACGGCATTCGCACGGATGCGCTTGCGCGCTTCACCTCCCACGGAATCGACGCGCGGCGCCTGGAATTGCGCCCACCGTCGATTTACGCCGAGATGCTGCGCGAATACGCCGACCTCGATCTCGCGCTCGATACCTTCCCGCACAACGGCGGCGCGACGACGCTCGATGCGCTGTGGATGGGTGTCCCCGTCATGACACTGCTCGGGGACACGATGATCGGCCGGCAAACCGCGGCAATGCTGCATGCTTGCGGCCTTAGCGACCTGGTAGCGGATAGCGAGGACGCCTTCATCGCCATCGGCAAGCGATGGCATGCCGACACCCCGGGGCGTTCGGCACTACGCGCCGGGCTGCGCGCTCGCGTTGCTGCTTCGCCCCTAACGGACGGCTCGCGCTTCGCGCGGGCCTTCGAGACAGCGTTGCGTCAGATCTGGCGCCAGCACTGCGCGTCAAGAACGGCAAGTGTCCCGAGTCGTTAATTCGTTGCGCAAAGGGAAGACGCCGTGCCGCAGGTCGCCTTGCAAAAGTACTGAAATCGGCGCCAGACGCGAAGCAAACCGGAGCCAGGTTGGGATACCTGGCGAGGATTTGCGACAAAGTATGGCGGCGATTCTCGGTATCTTTTGTGCAGCGAATTAGCGACTCGGGACGCTAGACTCGTTTAGTAACGCGCGTAAGTCGTGCGTAAAAACGTCGGCTCCCTGGCCATAACTCACGTAGAGACGCAAGCGCCCCTGCGGATCGAACACGAAGCTGCCGGCCGAATGATCCATCGAGTAGCTGCCGGGTGACTTGCCCGGTTGCTTCTGGTAGAGCACTTTGAATTCCTTCGCGGTGCGTTCGATCGCTGCGGCGTCGCCGGAGAGCCCGACGAAGCGCGGATTGAAGGCCGGCACATATTTCGCGAGTAGGTCGGGAGTGTCGCGTTCCGGATCGACGGTGACGAACAGAACGGCCACCCGCTCGGCGTCGGCACCCAGGCGCCGCATCGTTTCAGCGAGGTCAGCGAGCGTGGTCGGACAGACGTCCGGGCACTGCATGAAACCGAAAAAGACCACAACCACCTTGCCGCGGTAGTCGGCGAGCGAGCGTTTCGCACCAGTGTGGTCAATCAGCGCGAAATCACGGCCAAACGACGCCCCCGTGACATCGGAAGCTTTGAACTTGGGCGCCGCAGGCGAACAGGCGAGAAGCGCAACGCCGGCGAGCATGAGCATCAGCGCTCGCAGCGCCGCCGTCGCGTGCGACATCAACGCCAATAGTGATCGATGAGCAGGGCGGAGAACAGCGCTGCCAGGTAGGTAATCGAGAAACGGAACGTGGTCCGCGCCAAGGCGTCGCTGTAGCTTCGGTACAAACGAAGCGAATAGCCAAGAAACACGCCACCCAGCGCGAGAGCGGCCGCCAGATACAAAACACCGCTCATTCGGATCGCGTACGGCATCAGCGACACACCCACGAGCGCACCGGTGTAGAGCAAGATCTGCAGCCGCGTGTACTTTTGTCCATGGGTATTCGGCAGCATGGGCAAGCCGGCGTTCGCATAGTCCTTCGCACGAAAAAGCGCGAGCGACCAGAAATGCGGCGGCGTCCAGATAAAGATGATCAGGAACAGGAGCAGCGGTTCCGGGGCAACATCGTTGGCGACTGCCGCCCACCCCAGCACCGGCGGCATGGCGCCGGACGCGCCACCGATGACGATGTTTTGTGGCGTGGCAGGCTTGAGGACAATCGTGTAGATCACCGCATACCCGACAAACGTGCCGAACGTCAGCCACATCGTGAGCGGATTGACGAAGTGGTAAAGGAGCCATAAGCCGGCGGCGCCTATGCAACCCGCGAAGGTGAGCGCATGCAGCGATGTCAGCTTCCCGCGCGGAAGCGGACGCGCCCGCGTGCGCTCCATCACTGCGTCGATTCGCTGCTCGACCAAACAATTCGCTGCGGCCGCGGCGCCTGCTACGAGCGCGATGCCCAGCGTCGCAAAGAACACGGTGTCCGCCGGCGGCAAGCCCGGAACCGCGAGGAACATGCCGATAACCGCGCAAAATACGATGAGCGAGACCACGCGCGGCTTGGTCAGCGCAACGAACTGCCTTACGCGGCTTTCGGCAAGCGCGAGCGTCGTCATAACGGGAATGAGGGATTCGGCGAAACGATAATTTTACACGCCGAGCACGAGACGTTCTCGGTTAGCCGATGCGAGAAGCGCGCAACAGCCGTTGCAGGTCGCGGGCGACGGCCTTGATATCCGGCTCGCGCGCGTACGATAAGACGAGATTGCCGAGAGGGTCGACCAAGTGAATGCGATCGACCCCGCCCGGGAGCGCCGCGACCGCCGTCATTGGAACGTGCGCGACGGCAAGATCGGGGTGCAGGGCGAGCACGGCCGTTTCGGGTATCCCCGCGTCGGTCACGAGCCAGACGCGCTGCAGGCGTTCACGTGCTCGGCCCTGGATCGCGCGCGCTTGGCGCGTCGCGTACAGTGCTTGCCCGCATTCGGCGTTGCACGCGGCTGCAGCCGCGGTGACCAGCACCCATTTGCCGCGAAAGCTAGCCAACTCGAATGGCGTGCCATCCAGACGCTTTCCTGCAAGCGGCGGCGCCAAGCGGATCGGCAGCAATTCGCCATAGTTTGCCTGCGTGTCCCGCGAAACCAGGTAGTACGCCGCGTACGAAGCGACGATCGGGGCCACAGCGACGGCGCCGATCAGGAGAAGCGTGCGCTTGTTCTTCGCCTCCATGACGCGCACCCGAGGGGGCGAAAGAGAATCGCTCATAGCGACCATGAGTGTCGCCACGGGCGGTTGAAATACAACCACAGACCGGCGGCCATCACCGCGAAGACATACCACTGAACCATATAAACGCGATGCCGCGCAATGCCGAAGTCGGGCCGGATCGCATTGCGCGTCAACGGGTCTCCTGAACCTCGATCGACCGCTTGCTCGACGACAATCGGCAGGACGGTGATCCCTGTGGCCATGGAGTAGCGGGCCGGGTCGAGGTTCTGCCAGACGGCTCCGACTTGTGGTGTGCGCGCCAACTCCAAATAGCGGGCAGGCGGTATGTTGACGCGGCCGTAAACCGTGACGATCCCGTCAGGCGGAGGGACCGACGGCAATACCGTCCGGCTTCCGGTGCTCGCGACAAAGCCGCGGTCGACGAGCACTGCGCGGCCATCGTTCAAGCGCAATGGGGTGATCACGTGAAAGCCGATGCGCCCGCGATCGACCTTGTTGTCGAGCAAGATTTGCCGCGCTCCATCGAACACGCCTTCGGCCACAATGGCGCGATATCGCCAGAGCGACCAATCGTCGCTCTCGGCGGGCAGCGGAACCGGCGTCGCTTGATAGGCCCAATCGAACTGGTCACTCTGCCGCTGCTTCTCTCCCATGCGCCCGCGTTGCCATTCCCCGGCTGCGACGAAGACCGCGATGGACACGATGGTCGCTAGCGTGGGCAAGACCTTAGGCCGAAAGCGGCGTCGCGGCGTGTTGGCGCTGGACTCTATCAAAGGGACCGGCGCAGGCGATAATGGTTGACTACCCCCGACATAGGTCATGCAACGCTCGTGATCGCCCATTGTCTTCTTCGCCGCGAACCATCTCGCCAAGTTGCCAATTTAGCTCGCCAATTCGTTGGTAACTTATTTGCCATACCAGCCAGCGGTTCAATGGATGCCAACCCGACAAACCTCGGATTGCAATTTTCTCGGCATTTATGAAGGTCTTGGTCATTGCCACGTTGATCACCATCATCGCGGCACTTTTCTCAGCACTCGTATTTCTTTATCGCGACGGCGGCAAAGGCACGCGAGTTGTCTGGGCGCTCACCATACGCGTGGCGCTATCGGTGACGTTGTTCGCGTTCCTCTTCTTCGCCTACTGGATGGGGTGGATTGGACCCACAGGAATAAGGTAGCGTCGAGTGCGACGGCGACAGCTTTCTTCGCCGCTTCGTGGCGCGCGCATGCGTACTGGGCGCAGCGGCCGCCGCAGTTGTCAGAGAAAGTACACGAGAACGAACAACAACAGCCACACCACGTCGACGAAGTGCCAGTACCACGCGGAAGCTTCGAACCCGAAATGATGGTCGGCGTCGAAATGGCCTTTGAAAACGCGAAACAGCATGACGGTCAGCATGATGGCGCCTATGGTCACGTGAACGCCGTGGAAGCCGGTCAGCATGAAGAACGTCGAGCCGTAGACGCCGCTCGAGAGCTTCAGGTTGAGCGCGCTGTAGGCGTGGATGTATTCGTAAGCCTGGAATCCGATGAACGTCGCGCCAAGGGCAATCGTCAAGAACAAGAACAGCTTGAGCCTGCCGCGCTGGCCCGCCTGCAGCGCGTGATGGGCAATTGTCAAAGTCACGCCCGACGTCAGCAGGATCAGCGTGTTGAGCGCCGGGATGCCCCATGCGCCCATGGGCGTGAAGCGCGAATCGAGGTAGGGTCCTTCGGTCGGCCATTGAGGAGAGTAGCCGGGCCACAAAAGCTTTTGGTCGAGGCTACCGAGATCGGGAACCGAAAGGTTGCGAACATAGAATAGCGCCCCGAAAAACGCGGCGAAGAACATGACCTCCGAGAAGATGAACCAACTCATGCTCCAGCGAAAGGACGTATCGACTTTCCGGTTGTAGAGCCGCTGCTCCGATTCACCGACGACGACGCCGAACCAGCCGAACATCATGAAGACCAAAAGCGCGAAACCGGCCGCGAGCATCCACGGTCCCGCCGCGATGCTGTTCATCCAGAATGCCGCGCCCGTCCCCATCAACAGCAACGCGCACGAGCCGGTGATCGGCCAGTACGAAGGTTGCGGGATGAAGTAGTACGGCTTGGCGTCGTGGGAGGCTGCGGTCATGTTTAACTTTCCCTAACGGACGCTGGCGCCGGACATGAGGAGCTTGCCCTCGCCACTGCCTTCCACTTCGAAAAACGTATACGACAGTGTGATCGTCGCTAGATCCGCTGGTGCTTCGGGATCGACGACGAACACGACCGGCATTGTGCGTGTTTCGCGGGGACGCAACGTTTGTTTGGCGAAGCAAAAGCAATCGAGCTTCTTGAAATACTGCCCCGCGTGCTGCGGCCCATAGCTTGGGATGGCCTGCCCGCTGATCGTCCGGTCAGTCGTGTTGACGATCTCGTATTCCACTTGGCGTACTTCTCCCGGATGAACGTTCAGGACCGTTTCCAGCGGCTTGAAGGTCCAAGGCAGGCCACGCAGATTCGAATCGAACTCGATGCGAACGCTGCGCGAGGCATCGATTTGCGTGTTCTTGACTTCGTCGGCGCGCCCGATATTGCGGATACCCGTCACTTGACAGATTTTCTCGTACAACGGTACCAGCGCGAAGCCGAACGCGAACATGCCAAGGACAATGACGCTCAGTTTCTTGAGCAAGATGACGTTCGACCGGCGTTGCTCGTCGTTCATCGGCGAACTCGTTTGCGTACTCATTTTCGGATGTTCCGACCAATCGCAATCGACAGAAACAAGAGAATCGAGAGGCCGACCACCGACATGCCGATCGCCGAGTCACCGATGAACCGGGTTGCGATGATTCCCACAAAAAACACGAGCGCGATCGCCGCAAGAATGAGGCCGGTGCGCAGGTTGGCGCGACGGATGCGCGACCCTTCCGGCGGCGATGTTTCGGCGGTTCCCATCGGCTGCTGCTCCACTACTTGACGACCGGCGGCGTCTCGAACGTGTGGTAAGGCGCCGGGGACGGCAATGTCCATTCGAGCGTATCGCCTCCTTCCCACGGCTTGGCGGACGCCTTTTCGCCATCTCCTCGGATGCACTTGATCACCGCGTACACGAGGAGCAGTTGCGAGATGCCGAAGCCGAACGCGCCGATCGACGAAACCAGGTTCCAGTCGGCGAACTGCTGTGAGTAATCGGGAATCCGCCGTGGCATGCCCGCCAGACCAAGAAAATGCATCGGGAAGAATGCGATGTTGAAAAAGATCATCGATCCCCAAAAATGCCACTTGCCGATCCGCTCGTCGTACATCGTGCCGGTCCACTTGGGCAGCCAGTAGTACGCGCCGGCAAAGAACGCGAACAGGCTCCCGGCGACCATGACGTAGTGAAAATGCGCGACGACGTAATACGTATCGTGGAGCTGGATGTCCACGGGCGTGATCGCGAGGACGAGACCCGTGAACCCCCCCATCGTGAACAGGAAGAGAAAGCCGACCGCGAACAGCATTGGCGCCTCGAACGTCATGGCGCCCTTCCACATCGTCGCGAGCCAGTTGAACACCTTGACTCCAGTGGGGACGGCAATGAGCATCGTGATGTACATGAAAAACAGGAGGCCGGCGGTGGGCATGCCGACAGTGAACATGTGATGCGCCCAGACCAGGAACGACAGAATCGCGATTCCCGCGGTCGCGTAGACCATCGATGCGTAACCGAACAGCGGCTTCCGGGAGAACGTCGGCAGCACCTGCGAGATAATCCCGAACGCGGGCAGGATCAGGATGTAAACCTCGGGATGCCCGAAGAACCAGAACACGTGCTGGAACAAGACAGGGTCGCCGCCGCCGGCCGCATTGAAGAACGACGTGCCGAAGTGACGATCGGTCAGGAGCATGGTCACCGCGCCAGCCAGAACCGGCATCACCGCGATCAACAAGTACGCCGTAATGAGCCATGTCCAGCAAAACATCGGCATCTTCATGAGGGTCATGCCGGGAGCACGCAGGTTCAGGATGGTCGTCACGATGTTGATCGACCCCATGATCGACGACGCGCCCATGATGTGGATCGCGAAAATCGTCAGATCCATGCCCATGCCCGCTTGCACCGACAGCGGCGGGTAGAGCGTCCAGCCGCCGGCGGCCGCCCCGCCGGGGACGAAAAACGAAACCATCAGCATGATCACGGCGGGCGGCAACAGCCAGAAGCTCCAGTTGTTCATCCGCGCGAACGCCATGTCCGGGGCGCCGATCATCATCGGAATCTGCCAGTTCGCGAACCCCACCGCCGCCGGCATGATCGCTCCGAAAATCATGATGAGCCCGTGCAACGTGGTCATCGAATTAAAAAACTCGGGATGAACGACCTGCAACCCCGGTTGAAATAGCTCCGCGCGAATGGTCAACGCCATTAACCCGCCCACGAAGAACATCAAGAGCGAGAACAAGAGGTAGAGCGTGCCGATATCCTTGTGATTGGTCGTCGTGATCCAGCGCATGATCCCACCCGCGTAGTGGCCGTGCGCGTGGTCGTGGTCGTGATCGTGAGCGTGATCGTGGGGAGCGACGTGATCGTGCGGAATGCTGCTCATCGTTCGTTCTCCGAATGGTCGAAGTCGTTAGGCGACTGTCTGTGCGTGCCCATCGCCGGCGGGTAGATCATTGGCGTGCGGTTCGGATTTCCGCCGGTTGTACCGCGTCTCCCAACTTGTTGCTCCAAGCGTTGCGCGTATAGGTAATGACCGCTGCCAGGTCTGTGTCCGACAGCTGCCGGAACGAAGCCATCGCCGTCCCCGGCTTGCCATTGAGTAGCAAAGCGATTTGCGCAGGCTTGGGGCCGGTGACAATCTTTGAGCCATCGAGAGGCGGGAACGCGCCCGCCACGCCTTTGCCTGTTGTCTGGTGGCACGCCACGCAATTTTGCGCGAACACGCCCTCGCCCCTGCCGAGCAGCTCGGCATGCGGGATCACCTTGTTCGGATCCTCCGCGACAACCGCGACTTTCTGCTTTTGCTCGGCGAGCCAGCGGGCGAAGTCGTCCTTCGATTTGACCTCGACGACGACCGGCATGAAGCCGTGCTCCTTGCCGCACAATTCAGCGCAACTCCCGCGGTAGGTCCCGACCTTCTCCGCCGTGAACCAAGAATCCCGCACGAAGCCCGGGATCGCGTCCTGCTTCACGCCGAATGCCGGTACCCACCAAGCGTGCAGTACGTCACCGGCGGTAATCAGCAAGCGCACCTTGGAGTCGACGGGGACTACAAGGGGGTTATCCACCTCGAGCAAGTAGTTCTCTCCTTTGGGCTCCCGGTTCTCGATTTGCGCCAACGGAGTCTTCAGGCTGGAATAAAACCCAAACCCCTCCTCCAGATAATCGTAGCCCCACTTCCATTGAAAGCCGGTGACCTTGATCGTCAAATCAGGCGCAGTCGTGTCTCTCATCCCTAGAATGGTCTTGGTGGCGGGGTACGCCATGAACAGCAGGATGAAGAAGGGAATCACCGTCCATACGATTTCGACCAAAGTATTCTCGTGGAACTGGGCAGCCCGGTGTCCCACCGATTTCCGATGCTTGAAAATCGAGTAGAACATGACGCCGAAGACAAGGATGAAAATCGCAACGCAGATCCAGAAGATGTAGGAGTGCAAATCGAACATCAGTTGCGCGATCGGCGTAACCGGCGTCTGCAGATTCCATGCGAGATCGGCCTGCGCGTCTCCGGTGTGCGCGAACGCACAAGCGGTCAGACCGCCAGCCAGCAACTTCGATCGCCAAATCGTCGCGCCGCTCGCACTGCACGTGCCCACCATGCCGACCCCGATCACTCTTGAATTCAATTCGACTCGAATATCGCGACAACCGTAACGCTAGCGACGCGCCGCAACCAGACGGCGCAATTTCCGCGCAATCGTGACGCGTTCGTCCATCATGAGCGCATCGCCGAAGCGCCAAGATTCCCCTGCGAACGACAGCGTCAGCGCTCGCTCGACGCCGAATCCGCGAACCACGCCGCCCGCCTTGTCATCAGCAGCCAAGTCTTCGCACTCGACGCGCAGCCAGCAGAGGTTGCATTCATTCCGCGTCCGGCTCCGGCCGACTTGTCTTTCCACGATGACCCGGTCGCCGACGACCATCAGCCGCTCCCAATCGCCCGCGCGGCGCTCGACGACGTGAAATGCTAACCCTACGAGCGCGAGCTCGAGTATCGAGTACGGCAACACCATCCAAGCACCCGCCATTGCGAAAGCGCATGCCAAAGTGAGGCTGAAGAGTGCGAGAACGCCGAACACCGCCCAGAGCCGTCGAGCGCCAAGCGAATTATTTTGACGCGAGACGATGTCGAGATCAGCGCTCGGATCGCTGCGATGATCGCGCGTTGGCGGCTCGATATTCACCGCTTGCTGCGTTGCGGCTGGCATGTCTTCAAAGTTCCTCGCAACGCTCGACATCCTTGATTCCCCGCGCACGTCGAAGACCGTGCGCATCTGTACTCTGTAGGACGTTTGATGCTGACGCCACGGTTAATCATTCCGCAAACCGCAAAATCTTAGCATGGACCTACGGGACTGATCCGACCGCGACACCTATTGCCCGCGTGCAATGCTCTCTGACGAGGTCTACGGTGACCGGATCCTGCCGTCGGGGAAATCTAAGCGTGGCGCGCCCTCCTCTATCGCAGCGCGATCCGAGGTCTTATTTCCAATTTTTCCAATAGGCCGGCGGCAAGCGACGCGAACTGCCCATGCGGGATGTCGGCCAATAGCGGTGCGCCAAGCCGCCGTTGCAGATCGGCTACGTTCGCATCCGCTTCCTCCATTTCAGCATCGATTCGATTGGCGACCCAGCCGATGACATGTACGCCGCGCGCGCGAATCGCCATCGCCGTCAGCAGCGCATGGTTCAAGCATCCCAAACGCATGCCGACGACCAGCACCACCGGTAGCTCGAGCACCGCTGCGATATCCAGCATGTCGCTGCGGTCGCCGAGAGGAACCAGTGCACCGCCCGCGCCTTCGACAATTACGAAATCCGCAACGGCTTTGAGGCGTGCGTACGCAGCGGTAATGATGTCAAGCGCGATCGCGGTACCGACCTGGGCGGCTGCCAAGTGGGGAGCGATGGCGGGTGCAAACATATACGGGCTGCGATCCGCAAGTGGGGCGTCGACATTGCCCGCCGCGGCGAGGGCGGCGACATCCGAAGGCAAATCGACTCCCGGCGGCACGCCTGCCGCCACCGGCTTCATGCCGATCGCACGATAACCGTGCGCAACCAGCGCACGCAGCAAAGCGACCGTGACGACCGTCTTCCCGACGTTCGTGTCGGTGCCGGTGATGTAGAAGCCGCGTGGGCCGCTGCTCAACGTCGGCGTGGCGTCGGGCGCGAAATGTTGACGATCGGATGACCGTCTGCAGTGTGTTTCGGCATGCCCTTCCACGCATGCCCGTAAATAACTTCGAACGTTGCCGGAATGCGCCCGTCGCGGCGCAGCGCTTCGAGCTTCGCGGTCGCGCGCCGCCAGCGGTTGCGGCCCATGAGTCCGCGCGGACGGCCGCGCGTCGCGTTCGTCGCGCCCAACTGCTGCAACTCGCGCATCAAGCTCGCCGCATCCGCATAGGTCAGCGTGATGAGCTCCATGTCCATGACTGGGTCGGCGAAGCCGGCTTGCACCAGCATGTCGCCGACGTCGTGCATGTCGAGAAAGCGGTTCGTGTGCGTGAACCCATCCGCTTGCGCGAAGGCCGTGCGAACCTCCTTGAGCGTATCGGGCCCGAGTGTCGTGAACGAGACGAGACCGCCGACTTTGAGAACGCGGCGCATTTCCGCCAGAACGCGCGGAACATCGTTCACCCACTGGAGCACGAGGTTGCTCCAGATCAAGTCGAAGGCCACGCCACGAAACGGCAGCGCATTCACGTCACCACAAAGGAACCGAGGCGATACATTGTCGTGTCTAGTCCACGCCGCCAACTTTCCGGACAAGAGGCGCTGCAACAGCGATCCTGCGGCTCGCGTGCGCTCGCGCGCCGCCTGGACCATCGGCAGCGCAATGTCGAGCGCGACGACGCGTGCCTGCTGATAGCGCGCGAAAAATTCGCCGACAGCCTCGCCGGTGCCGCAGCCCGCGTCGAGGATCAGCGCCGGCGCGGTCTTCACGTAGTCCAGCCGAGCCGCCATCCGCGCGCCAACTTCGCGCTGCAGCACCGCGGCGGAGTCGTAAGTTGCAGCCGCGCGGCCGAACGCGCGACGAACCACGCGCGGATCGATTTCGCGCGGATCGGGTGCCGCGAAATGAGGCTCACGCGCCATCGAGAAAAGAGGTCGCCATGGCGGTAAACGCGGTTCGGTGCGATAGAAACGGGGCATGCGTTGCTCCGGAAATGTTCGCATAGCGCGCGTTGGGCATATTCCCCGCAAGCCACTCCCCCGCCGCGGCAGGCGTCAATGTGTCGCGTTCGCCGGTCACCACCAGCGCTGGCGTATGGATCTGCGCCACCTCCTGGCGCAGATCGGTGGCCGAGAGCAGCGCGAGCGCGTCCCGCAACACTTGAGCCGATGGCTCGCCGCGCTCGAACAGTCGCGCTCGCAATTGCTTCAGCAGAGCAATTCCTTCTTCGCTGCCTTGCACCTGCAACGTCAAGAATCGTTGCAATGTCAAACGATAGGCGACTCGCAACTCGCCGGCAAAGCGAGCCAGTGTTTCCGGCGCCATCGCGGAGGGCCAATCCGCGGCCGCGACGAAGCGCGGCGTCGTTGCAACCAGCACCAATTGCGCGAGACGCTCCGGATGCGTGTGCGCCCAGCGCAGCGCGACCATTCCGCCCAACGACCATCCCAGTACGCGCAATGGCTCCTTCACCGCCGCGAATGCATCGCGCAGAGCCTGCACGATCGCATCCAGCGAATAGGTAGCGACCGCCGGCGAATAGCCATGGCCGGGCAGATCGATGGCATGCACGCGAAAGCGCCGCGCAAGCTCAGGGATCAACGGCGCAAACAGACCGGCATGCAGCGCCCAGCCATGCAGTAGGACGAGCGGCGGCCCGCAGCCTGCGACATCGCTGTGCAAGCGATTCATCGGGCGAGGTCGCGCAACGCGCCAAGCAGCGCATCGACGTCATCGTGCGTATGCGCGGCCGACAGCGAAACGCGCAGGCGCGCCGTCCCCTGCGGCACCGTCGGCGGGCGGATCGCGGGCACCCAGAAGCCGCGTGCGAAGAGCGCCTCGGCGAGCGCACTGACCATGGCGATGTCGCCGACGAGCAACGGCTGAATCGCCGACTCGGACGGCAGCGCCGTCCAGGGAAGCGCGTTCGCACCGGCGCGAAACTGCGCGATCAGTTGATGCAGTTGCGCACGCCGCAACGGTTGATCGCGAATGATTGCGAGCGAAGCGCGAAGCGCGCACGCGAGCATTGCCGGTCCGGCCGTCGTATAGATATACGGTCGGGCGTTCTGGATCAGCGTTTCGATCACGACCGGTAGCGCCGCCACGAAAGCACCGGCCACACCCGCTGCTTTGCCTAACGTACCCATATAGACGATACGCTCGGATACAAGCCCGAAGCGCGCGAGGCTGCCTCGCCCCTCTCCGAGCACCCCAAAACCGTGCGCATCATCCACCAGCAGCCAAGCGTCATGGCTTTCGGCAAGCTCGAGCAATTGCGGGAGCGGCGCCAAGTCGCCATCCATGCTGAAGACTGCATCGGTAACAATCAACTTGCGCCCGCTGGTGGGTTCAGCCAGGCGCGCCTCGAGCGCACCGATGTCGTTGTGCGGATAGCGGACGAAGCGCGCGCGCGACAACAGCGCGCCGTCATTTAAGCTCGCATGGTTCAACCGGTCGGCGAAAATGGTGTCTCCACGACCGGCGAGCGCCGCTATGAGCGCGAGGTTGGCCAGGTAGCCGCTCGAGAACGTCAATGCTAAAGCGTTCGCACACGGTGCGACGAATGCGGCAAGTTCTTGCTCGAGTAGCTGGTGCGGCACGGAATGCCCGCAAATGAGATGCGATCCGCCGGCGCCGACACCCCAGTTCGCCGCCCCATCTCGGGCAGCCGCGACGACCGCAGGGTCGTTTGCCAGACCGAGGTAATCGTTGCTGGCGAACGAGACCAACTCCCGTTGTCCGACGAGCACTCGACCACCCTGGACGCTCGCGAGG
>Ga0136617_10000070_pt1 | contig 66354 bp, 61 predicted proteins | sample AntDrymUQ3222106_2_FD_129672 | JGI IMG/M metagenome (GOLD analysis project Ga0136617, IMG submission 129672) | Polar desert sand microbial communities from Dry Valleys, Antarctica - metaG UQ322 (21.06) | ecosystem: Environmental > Terrestrial > Soil > Desert | place: Antarctica: Dry Valley...
ATCATCAGAGATGGGCTTTGCCGCGGTGAGCTGCCGGGAAAGCGATTGCTCGACGCCTCGAGCGGCAATACCGGCATCGCATACGCCATGCTCGGAGCAGCTGCCGGAATCGACGTCACGATCTGCCTTCCTGCTAACGCCAGCCCCGAGCGAAAAGCGCTGCTGGAGATCTATGGAGCCGAGGTAGTTCTTACCGATCGGCTCACCGGCACCGATGGAGCAGTCGAGCGGGCACTGGAGCTCGCCGCCGAGTTTCCCGAGCGCTACTTCTACGCCGATCAGTACGGCAACCCGGCCAACCCGCAGGCACATCGGGAGACCACGGGTCCGGAAATCTGGGCTCAGAGCGAGGGGCGGCTGACCCACTTCGTGGCCGCGATGGGAACCACCGGAACCATGATGGGAACCGGTCGGTTCCTAAAGGAGAAGAAGCCTGGCGTACGCCTCGTCGGGGTTCAGCCCGACTCGCCGTTGCACGGTCTCGAGGGACTCAAGCACCTGGTTAGCACGGCGCACCTTCCCGCGCTCTACGATCCAGAGCTTCCGGACCGGGTTGTGGAGATCTCGACTGAAGCCGCGGACCGCACCGCACGCAGGCTGGCGCGAGAAGCCGGCTATTTAGTGGGCTGGTCGGCCGGTGCTGCTGTAGCCGCGTCACTCGATATCTTGCGGGAATATCCCGAGGCCTACGTGGTAGTGGTCGGGTGCGACACCGGCAGCCGCTACCTGAGCGAGCCCCATCGTTGGACCGAGCCGTGACCCTGCGCCTCAGCAATGGTCTGGTTGAGGAGATTCGCCGGGAGGGAGAGCGGGCCTATCCCGCCGAGTGTTGTGGTGTGCTCGCCGGTCGCGCTGCTCCGGTAAAGGAGGTCTCGCGATTGCTCCCGGTCATGAATCGGCGCACCGACGATCCGCACCGCTACCTGATCTCACCGGACGACCTGAGGGCGATCGAGGCCCAGCTTCGCCGGTCCGGGCAGGAGGTACTGGGATGCTATCACTCGCATCCCGATCATCCCGCGGCGCCATCGGCCTTCGACACCGAGCAGGCCTGGCCCTGGTACAGCTACATCATAGTAAGAGTGGATCATGGCCACGCTGCCGAGCTGACCAGCTGGGTGCTGGAAGATGACAGGTCGAAGATGCGGCTCGAGTCCATCGATGTTCTGAGCGAGGTATGACGATATGTCAGTGACCGTTTCAATCCCAACTCCGCTGCGCCCGTATACCGCGGGTCGTGACACGGTCGAGCTTGCCGGCGACAACGTCCGGCAGGTCCTCGACGGCTTGGTCGCTCGGCACACCGGCCTCAAACGCCATCTTATGCAGGATGATGGGCGCCTCCGCAACTTTGTGAACCTCTATCTCAACGAGACCGACATCAGGCATCTCGCTTCTACCGCAACCCCGGTGCGCTCCGGCGACGTGCTCACCATCGTCCCCAGCATCGCGGGTGGGTCCCCTGCCACGGCCGAGGCCCAGGCGGCGCTCTCTCATGCCGAGATGCTGCGGTACTCCAGACACCTGCTTCTGCCTGAAGTGGGCGTTACCGGACAACGCAAACTCAAGGCTGCCCGAGTGCTGGTTGTCGGAGCCGGAGGCCTCGGATCGCCCGTCTCCCTCTATCTGGCCGCGGCTGGCGTAGGCACCGTCGGCATCGTGGACTTCGACGTGGTCGATCTGACCAACCTTCAGCGGCAGATCGTGCACGGCACCTCCATGCTGGGGCGCCTCAAGCTCGATTCAGCCGAGGACCGGCTCACCGATCTCAATCCCAACGTCACAGTCGAGCGGCATGAAACCCGGCTCACATCCCAGAACGCCCTGGAGGTCATCAGCCAATACGACATCGTGGTGGATGGGACCGATAACTTTCCTACCCGGTACTTGGTGAACGACGCCTGCGTGCTGCTGGGAAAGCCGAACGTATACGGCAGCATCTTTCGTTTCGAGGGTCAGGCATCACTCTTCCATGCCAAGCAGGGACCCTGCTATCGCTGCCTGTATTCTGAGCCACCCCCTCCTGGTCTGGTCCCCAGCTGCGCGGAGGGCGGCGTTCTCGGTGTGTTGCCGGGTATCATCGGCAGCATTCAGGCGCTGGAGACCATCAAGTGGATTATCGGGGCGGGCAACCCTCTGTTGGGACGTCTGGTGTTGTTCGACGCCCTCAAGCTTCGGTTCCGGGAGCTCGAGTTGCGCAAGGATCCCACGTGCCCGATCTGCGGGACCAATCCGACGATCCGTGAGTTGATCGACTACGAAGCCTTCTGTGGCATCGGGTTGGAGCCAGCCTACGCCGGGCCGGAGATCTCGGCCGAGGAGCTGCGGCAGGAAATGAGTGAGAAGGGAGCGGATTTAGCGCTCATCGATGTTCGTGAGCCCCATGAATGGGAAATCGTCCACATCGAAGGAGCCAGGTTGATTCCTTTGAATCAGCTGCCGGAACGTCTTTCGGAGCTAGACGGCCATGCGGAAATCGTCACCCACTGCCACCACGGGGCTCGGTCGATGAAGGCGTTGGAGATCCTACGGGGAGCCGGCTTTGGAAAGGTGCGTAGTCTGGCTGGCGGGATTGATGCGTGGGCGGAGCGGGTGGAGCTGGGGATGGCGCGGTACTGAAGGCGATAAGGCGGTACGGTGGAAGGGCGGTGGGGTCTTAAGCTATTCGACCCTCCGATGTCCTCTAGACACCGCAGGGTCATCCATGTCCGAAGGAGCTTCCATCCTACCGCCGTACTGCAATGCCGAAGGCGGGACTCGAACCCGCACGGGCTTGCGCCCACTGCGCCCTGAACGCAGCGCGTCTACCAGTTCCACCACTTCGGCGAAGGGGGCAAAATGTAGCGGAGCGAAAGAAGCGGGTCAACCCGAACCGTTGACCCATCCGAAGTGGTGGCCTATCCTTTGCTTATCAGATCCCGAATGAGTCCCGAGACCATCCCCGCTGCCGAGCGGAAGCAGTCGGTTGCCCGCAATCCCAAGGCGACTTACGACTACCATATCCTGGAGATCTGGGAGACCGGCATCGTACTGACTGGCACCGAGGTCAAGTCTCTCCGCAACGGCAAAGCCTCGATCAAGGAGGCGTACGCCAGGGTGAAGAACGGGGAGGTCTATCTCGAGGGTATGAACATCACCCCATATGAGCAGGGCAACCGGTACAACCATGACCCGGTCCGGGCTCGCAAGCTTCTTCTTCATCGGCGAGAAATCGAGAAGATGATCGGCGCGGTGGAGCAGCGGGGCCTGACCCTGGTTCCGCTGGAGCTCTATTTCAAGAGAGGGCGGGCCAAGGTGGCTCTGGCGCTGGGCAAGGGAAAGAAGCAGCACGATAAGCGGGAAACCATCAAGCGGAAAGTGATGGAACGAGAGGTGGCCAGGGCGGTGTCAGTTAGAGGCCGCGGATGATCGGAGCTCGTGTCCTGCTGGTGGCGCTGGCCTCTCTCGGGTTGGACTCCGCGCCGGCGGTGGTGACAATCACAGGCGTGAATGGCGAGGCGCGAATTCCCGTGCGTACCGACGGCAGCGGAGCACCCGTCTTTGCAGCTCCCGCCCTCATGTCTGCGCTGGAAGGGTCGCAACAAGTGAGCGATGGCTGGGCTGAGGTGAAGGTGGGACCTCGCTCGTTTCGCTTCCTGCTGGGAGCGCCACTCTACATCCTCGACAATCGGCTCCAGCCCCTCGCCGCCCCAGCCACGATTTCCCACGACACACTGTTTCTGCCATTTCAGTTCGTCGCTGAGCTCCTTCCGTCGTACCTCAGCGAGCGCTATCGCTACGATCGGCGACGGGCTCGACTGATCGATTCCGGCGCCTCCAGCCGCGCACCTGTCGCGCGGGGGCCCGCGAGCTCGAAAGAGGCAGCTCGGTTGTCCAATGGGCTTAGGTCCGGTCACATGGTTACAGTCGATCCCGGACATGGAGGGGTAGACCCCGGAAACCCCGGCGTATTCTTCCCGCGAGGGACTCGGGAGAAGGAGGTCACCCTTGCGGTAGGGCTGCTGCTGCGTGACGAGTTGAAGCGGCAGGGCGTTGGCGTCGAGATGACCCGAACCTCGGATACCTTGATCGCCCTGGGAGACCGGGGCGCGTTTTGCACCCAGGCCTGCGACCTTTTCGTGAGCCTGCATGTGAATTCGCTGGCTCGCCGGCGGGGTTACACCGATATCCGGGGGTTTGAGACCTACTTCCTGGCCGAGGCAAAGACGGAAGACGCGGCGCGCGTCGCCAGGATGGAGAACGAAGCCGTGCGTTTCGAGACCGGTACTGCACCGGCCGAAACCGGCGTGGGAATCGACTTCATCCTGAAGGACCTGCAGCTGAACGAACACCTGCGGGAGTCTGCCCGGGCCGCCGACCTGGTTCAACGAAGTCTCAAGACGGTGCACAGCGGCGAGAGCCGGGGAGTGAAACAGGCCGGCTTCATGGTTCTCACCACCGCACGCCGGCCGGCGATCCTGGTGGAGCTGGGATACAGCACCAATCCCCAGGACGGGCAGTTTCTGACCACCCGATCGAGCCAGAAGGCCATGGCGGCCGCTATTGCGGATGCTATCGTCGCCTACCTCCTGGAATACGAGCGGAAAACCAGCCAGACCCAGAGCTCCGGGGTTCGTCAATGAGGTGGCAGCTCCCGACCCTCACCTCGGTTCGGCTTCCAGCGATCCTGGGGTTTGGGCTGCTGGCTGGGTGCGTCTACTACAACGGGATGTACAACGCCAATCGGCTGGCCAACTCGGCCCGGAAAGCCGAGCGGGAGGGGCGCACCTTCGAGGCCAACAACCTCTGGGGCCAGGTGGCCACCAAGGCGGAATCGGTGGTGGTTCGCCATCCCCGGAGCAAGTACGCCGAGGAGGCCGCCATTCTAAGAGGATTGGCTCTGGCCCGCCTGGGTCAGTGCGAGGAGGCACTGGCACCACTCAGTCGGGTTGCCGTGGCCCAGGTCAGTCTGGACCTCACCGAAGACGCCTGGCTCACCGCCGGCCGCTGCCACGTCACGCTGGGAAACGTTCCCGCTGGCGATGCGGCCTTCGCCCAGGTGCTGGACAGCAAGAATGCAGGTCGGCGGCGGGAAGCGCGTTTCCAGAGGGCGCGAACGCTCCGTTATGTGGGAAGGTACGATGAAGCAGTCAGCGCGCTTAAAGGGATAGAAGAGCCGAGGGCCCAGCCCGAGCTTCTCCTTTCTCTCGCCGGTGCCGGGCGGGTCCCCGAGGCAATGGCCCTTGCCGATTCCCTGGTTGCCCGGGGTGACACGACCCAGCCGTGGGACTCGCTTATCGTCACCTTGGCGGAACAGGAGCCGGCCAACGCCTCCAGTCTGGTTGACCGCCTCCGCCGGCTCCCCGGTCGGCCGGCCGAGACCGAGGCCCGCTGGCTACTAGAGGACGGGCTCCGCCTGGTTCACTCCGACACCACCCGAGCTAAGGCGCGTTTCCGCGAGGCGGTCAGGATCGGTGGATCTGGTGCTGCGGCCGGAGGGGCAAGCGTCCAACTGGTGCGGCTGGATCTCCGCGGGGTAACCGGACCGCAGAATCTCTCGCCGTTCATCCGGATGGTGCGCGGCCTGGCCCAGAAATACCGAGTATCGGCGGCAGACCTGACTCAGCTCGGTATCACGGCTGGGGGCATTCTTGCGGCGTCCGACTCGATGACGCCGGGATCGCCGCAGGGCGATCTCCGGCTGTTCCTTGCGGCCGAGGCGGCACGTGACTCTCTGATGGCTCCCCGTTTGGCAGAGGGGATCTTCCTCCGAATCCTGAACGAATGGCCCGAGTCGCCTTATGCCCCGAAAGCGGTTCTTGCCGCTCAGCAGCTGAACCCTGGCTGGGCCGACTCGGCCAGAGTGCTCCTGGAAACGCGTTATCTCGACAGCCCCTATCTGGCCCTCATCCGAGGCGAAGCAGGCGGGGCCTATCAACAGCTGGAGGACTCACTCGGCGCTTTCGCCGCTGCCAGGTCGGCACCGCCTCCCCGGGCTCGGGCGCCGGGTCGTCCCGCTCCCACTGGTGACGACGATGAGGCACCGGGTCGTCGTCGGCCTCAACCGGCACCGAGTGTCAGGGTCGTTGAGCCTTAGTGCGCTCCCAGGACCTCTCCCGGGAGCTCTTCGGCAAGCGGTTTCAAAATCCCATCCTCCTCGCTGCCGGCACCGCCGGCTTCGGTAAAGAGCTCGAAGGAGTTCTGGACCTCGAGCGGCTGGGGGGATTCGTCACCAAGGCCGTCTCCCGAGAGCCGCGGACCGGCAATGCCTCGCCCAGAGCCGCCGAATTTCCCGGCGGCATGCTCAACTCCATTGGCCTGGCGAATCCCGGCGTCATCCGGGTACGGGACGAGTATCTCCCCTGGCTGTCGTCGCGGCTTACCCGGGCCCGCGTGCTGGTGAACGTGGTAGGGTTCACCGCCGAGGAGTACGGCGAAGTTGTCGGCGAGCTCGATGGCTGCCCGGGGATCACCGCCTTCGAGCTGAACCTTTCCTGTCCCAACACCCACGCGGGGGGGATAGAGTTCGGCGCTGACCCCGCCTTGGTACACCGGATCGTGTCCCGATGCCGCGCTCGAACTCGCCTGCCATTAATCGCGAAGCTGTCGCCCGTGCTGCCTGACATCGGGGGGATGGCAGTGGCGGCGCGCGATGCCGGAGCTGATGCCATCAGTGCCGTGAACACCATGCCCGGACTTCTTTTTTCGGATAACGGCAGCGCCCGGCTGGGCAACGGGAATGGTGGCGTGAGCGGTCCGGGACTGCTTCCAATCGGCGTCCTCGCGGTGTCCCGGATCGTGGAGCGGATCGGAACGACGCCGGTCATTGGGGTGGGCGGCGTTCGATCAGCGGAGGACGTGCGCCAGTACCTCAAGGCCGGAGCCTCCCTGGTGGCAATCGGCACCGGGGCTATGGCCGACCCGCGCCTGCCGGAGCGGATCGTAAGCGAGCTGGAACGAAGCCATGACTGAGCTGATACTCGCTCTCGACACGCCGCGCACTGCCGACGCACTGCGGCTGCTGGAAGAGCTGCCGGCGCTGGAGTGGGTCAAGGTTGGCTCCATTCTCATGACTCGTGAGGGGCCCGACTTCGTGCGGCAGCTGACCGGTCGAGGACTGAAGGTCTTTCTCGATCTCAAATGGCACGACATCCCCAACACCGTGGCGGGTGCCGTAACAGTGGCGCGGGAGATCGGAGTTTCGATGGCAACGGTGCACACCTTGGGCGGGAGCGCCATGCTCGAGTCGGCGGTGGTGGCGGCAGGTGGCGAGGTTGCTCTGGTAGGGGTCACCGTGCTCACGTCACACAATGGTGCGGGGTATGGCAGGGCAGTGGGCCGGCAGGAAGTGGATCTGGCGATGGAAGTCGAGCGCCTGGCACTGGTGGCAATGGCGGCAGGGCTCCAGGGGGTCGTGTGCTCGCCCCATGAGGTATCACTCTTGCGAAGGCGGCTTGGTCGGGGGCCTCAAATCGTCGTACCGGGCATCCGCCGCCAGGCCGATCCCGCAGGCGATCAGGCACGGGTGGCCACTGCAAAGGACGCAGTGACCAATGGCGCGACGCATCTTGTGGTTGGACGTCCAATTCTCCAGGCGTCCGATCCGGCGGCAGCTTTCGAGGAGTTTCTGCAGGAGGCGCGGTGAAGAAGTTCTTTTTGATCTGGGTTATTGCCCTGGTGCCGGTTGCCCTGAGGGCTCAGGACGTCGGCCTGGGGGAGGCGGCAGAACGGGCCCGCCGCGCCTGGTTTGCTCACAACCCGGCTGAGCTTATCGCCGAAAGTCCCCGGGTGCTGGTACAGTTGCCCGGCGCCGATCCCTCGGTGGCGCTCGGACCAGACCAGGCGGTGGCGCTCTTGGCCGACTTCCTGGCCCCTTCGCGCGAAGTCGAGGTTCTGGTTCGCGCTGCCCGGCAGGTCGAGCCGGGCCGGGGCTATGTGGAGCTTCAGCGCCGCTACCAGGTCAGCGGCACTCAGGATGTGCGGAGCCAGGTACTGCTGCTGGGTTACCGCCTAGGTAATACCGGCTGGATCCTGGTCGAGTTCAGGGTGGTGGGCTAGCCCCGCTTGTTTCGCCCCGTCGGAAAGCTCCAGCGTGGTTCCAGGCTTTCACTTGCGTCCCCTCCCAGCCGCTTCTATATTGGGTAGCTACCCCAGAAACCCGGCCCGGGAGAAGACGCGTGAAGGTTCGTTCCAGCGTGAAGCCGATTTGCGAGCACTGCAAGGTCATCAAGAGACAAGGCGTCGTCCGCATCATCTGCAAGCGCAATCCCAAGCACAAACAGCGGCAAGGCTGATCATGGCGCGAATCGCAGGCGTGGACCTTCCTCGTGAGAAGCGCGTGGAGATCGCGCTGACCTACATCTTCGGCATCGGTCGGCCCACCAGCAGCCGCATTCTCGGTGAGACCGGCATCAGCCCGGACACGCGAGTTCGTGATCTCTCCGACTCTGAAGTGGCGCGGCTCCGTCAGATGATCGAGCGGTCGGTCAAGGTGGAGGGCGCGCTCCGGACCGAAGTCGCCATGAACATCAAGCGGCTGATGGATATCGGGAGCTACCGCGGCATCCGTCACCGGCGGGGACTGCCGGTTCGGGGCCAGCGCACCCACACGAACGCGCGGACCAAGAAGGGTCCCCGGCGCGCCATCGCCGGCAAGAAGAAAGTGACGAAGAAGTAAATGACAGCTCCCGCTCCAGCGAAAGCGCCCAGCGCCAAGCGGTCCAAGAAGGTCGTCGAATCAGAGGGCATCGCCCACATCGCGGCCACCTTCAACAACCTGCTCATCACTATCACCGATCTGCGGGGCAACACCCTCGCCTGGGGATCAGCCGGCAAGGCCGGGTTCAAGGGCTCGAAGAAGTCCACTCCGTTCGCTGCCACCGTGGCCGCGGAGAACTGTGGTCGCGAAGCAATGAACCTGGGTGTTCGGAGAGTACACGTGCGGGTGCAGGGGCCCGGCAGCGGACGCGAGTCGGCTATCCAAGCGCTCGCGTCGGTGGGGCTCAGGGTGGTGTCGATCCGAGACGTGACTCCCATACCTCACAACGGCTGCCGCCCGCCGAAGAAGCGCCGGGTCTAATTTCTAACTCAAAGTGACCATGACCATTGATCTGACTGGATTGGTGCGTCCCCATCTGGTGGAGATGACCAAGCGGGACGACAATCCGAATGCTGCAGAATTCCGGCTCCAGCCGTTGGAGCGGGGCTTCGGCTACACCCTGGGCAACTCGCTGCGCCGCCTTCTCCTGTCGTCGCTCCGGGGGAGCGCGGTTTGGGGCTTCCGGCTCGACGGCGTGGTTCACGAGCATCAGACCGTGCAGGGTGTGCTCGAAGATGTGCACCAGATCGTGCAGCGGCTCAAGGCGCTGACGCTTGTGGTGGCCGAGGACGTGGACGATGCGGTCCTGCACATCCGCCGCGAGGGCGCGGGTCCGGTCTACGCGCGCGACATCCAGGAGCACGGTTCGGTGGTGGTCAAGAACCCCGATCATCTGCTCTTTACCCTGCAGGATGATCGCGACGTGACCATGGAGCTCTACGTCGGTAAAGGTCGCGGCTACGTGGAGGCCGAGATGCACCCGGCCGATCGCTCCCTGCCGATCGATCTGGTCCGGATCGATGCCATCTACAACCCGGTGCGGCGCGCCAACTTTACCGTAGCGGAAACCCGCGTAGGCCAGCGCACCGACTATGATCGCCTTACCGTGTCGGTAGAAACCAATGGCACTATCACACCGGAAGACGCCATCGCGTACGCCGCCGCCCTGGCCCAAGTCCACTTCCAGTACTTTGTCGACTTCGGCAAAGTACCAGCCATGCGCGATGCCGGCTCGACGATTGGTGGCGCCGGAGGCAGCAACCTCCGCAACCGGCTCGGCCGGCCGATCGACGATTTCGGACTTACGGTCCGGTCGCTGAACTCTCTCAAAAACTCGAACATCAGGACTCTCAGAGACCTGGTGGAGTTCTCCGAGGACGATCTACTCAAGGTCAAGAACGTAGGCGAGAAGGCGCTGAGCGAGATCGCTGAGCTGCTGCAGCGCGAGGGACTGAACTTCGGTATGGGTTTCGAGGAAACCGACGGTGAGCTGCGGGTGGTCCGGTCCGGTGTTGCTCCGGTAGTTCTGCCCTCTGCCGGGGTGGGAGAAGGACTCTAATGCGTCACCGCGCCAAGGGTCGCCAGCTCTCTCGAACCTCGACCCACAAGCGGGCTATGTTGAATAACATGGCCACGAGCCTGTTCGCCCATGGCCGAGTCATCACCACCGAAGCCAAAGCCAAGGAGCTGCGGCCCTTCGCAGAGAAGCTCATCACCATGGCACGCCGGGGAGACCTGCATTCGCGCCGCCTGGTGGGACGTCGGATCAAGGACCGGGAAATTCTGGGCCGGCTGTTCACCGAGATCGGCCCCCGGTTCGCAGCGCGTCCAGGCGGCTATACTCGCATACTGAAGCTGGGGCACCGGGTGGGCGATGGTGCCGACGTGGCGAGGATCGAGCTTCTTGCCGAGTAGGCTGTGAGTCTACGCGGCCTCTCGGGCCAAGACACAAAAAAAGGGGACCTTCGGGTCCCCCTTTTTTCAGCCTGTCCTGAGCGCAGCTAAGCAGCTAGCTGGCCTTCTTGATCCGGTTACTCTTAAGACACTGAGTGCATACGCGAAGCCGCTTTACCCCTCCGTCGACGCTGACGCGCACGGTCTGCAGGTTCGGATACCAGCGCCGCTTGCTGCGATTGTTGGCGTGGCTGACGTTGTTGCCGGTGACCGGCCCCTTGGCGCAGAGCGCGCATACCCGTGCCATAATTTCACCCTGTTTACGTGTCCGAAAACGAAAAAGCCCCTAAACGTAGCGAGCCCGGCCGCATGACACAACCTCACATCGCGGTCCGCCGTGACTAAAGCGCTCATTACCGGCGTGACGGGACAGGATGGCTCCTATCTGGCGGAGCTTCTCCTCTCGAAAGGCTACGAGGTGGTGGGCGTGGTGCGACGCACCAGCCATCACAGCTACGAACGGATCGAGCATCTTCTCGACCGGATCGAAGTGGTGGCGGCCGACCTGCTCGACCAGCACTCACTGACCGTGGTGCTGCAAGACACCCAGCCTGACGAAGTTTACAACCTCGCGGCGCAGTCCTACGTGCCCACTTCCTGGACTCAGCCGGTTCTCACTGGTGAATTCACCGCCCTCGGCGTCACCCGAATTCTGGAGGCAATCAGGCTGGTGCACCCAAGGGCGAGGTTTTACCAGGCGAGCTCTTCGGAGATGTTTGGCCGGGTGACCGAAACACCGCAGCGGGAGACCACCTCTTTCTACCCCCGCTCGCCCTACGGCGTGGCAAAGGTGTATGGCCACTGGATCACGGTGAATTACCGGGAGTCTTACGGCCTGTACGCGGTGAGCGGCATCCTCTTCAATCACGAGTCTCCCCGGCGGGGAATCGAGTTCGTCACCCGGAAGGTGACCGACGGCGTGGCCCGCATCAAGCTAGGACTCGCCCGTCAGATCAAGCTGGGAAATCTTGAGGCTCGTCGCGACTGGGGCTTCGCGGGCGACTATGTCGATGCCATGTGGCGCATGCTTCAGCAGCCCACACCCCAGGACTACGTGATAGGCACGGGGCGGGCCCACAGCGTCCGCGAGCTGGTCGAAGCTGCGTTCGGCCACGTAGGGTTGGACTGGAGAGAGCACGTCGTGACCGATCCCAAGTTCATGCGTCCCGCGGAGGTCGACCTCCTTATGGCGGATGCCTCCAAAGCCCGCCGGGAGCTCGGGTGGTCACCGCAAGTCGCCTTTCGTGAGCTTATCGCCATGATGGTCGATGCCGACCTCGAGCGCCTGACCTCCCGCCGATGACAGTCCGCTCCAAATGAGAGTGCTGGTAACCGGTGCCGACGGTTTTGTCGGACGCCACCTGGTAGAGCAGTTGGTCGAGGCGGGGCATGAGGTGTCGGCGGGCTGCCGCCCGGGTGGCGACCCAGCGCAGGGCTGGCTCACGCCGCGGGGTCGCGACCAGGTGACAGTGGTGCCGCTGGAACTTTCCGACTCCAAGTCAGTGAGCGCCGCGCTGAGCCGTCCAATGGATGCGATTATTCACCTGGCCGCAGTGGCGTCCGGCAGCGAGGCGCGGCAGGATCCCGGGCGGGCCTGGGTAGTGAACGCAGCGGGGACGGCGCGCCTGGTGGATTCCGCTGTAGCGCTCAGGGACGGTGGTGGTGTGGACCCGCTCGTGCTGGTAGTGTCGAGCGCCGAGGTGTATGGCAATGGGCCGGCGGCGTCGCGGGTCGAGACCGACCCGCTCTGTCCCCAGTCGCCTTACGCGGCGAGTAAGCTCGGGGCAGAAGTGGCGGCGCTCGAGGCATGGCGTCGAGCTGGACTGCGAGTAGTCATCGCGCGACCCTTTCCGCACACCGGTCCCGGCCAATCGTTGCTGTACGTGGTGCCGGCCTTTTTGCAGCGGCTGCGAGCGGCGCGTGCCGCTGGAGCCGGCCGGGTGCCAACCGGCAACCTCGATCCGGTGCGCGACCTGCTCGATGTCCGGGACGTGGTATCCGCCTACATCGGACTCCTGGCGCAGGGGGTTCCGGGCGAGGCGTATAACATCGCACGAGGAGAAGGCGTGGCCCTCCGGGAGATCTTCCGGCGCCTTGGGGATCTGCTGGGCGTCAGGGTGGAGCCGGTGCCGGATCCAACTCTGCTCCGGCCGGGCGACATCCAGTATCTTGTCGGCGATGCAAACAAACTACGGCGCGCCACCGGGTGGTCGCCGCGCATCACGCTCGAGCAGACTCTTCGCGAGATGGTAGATGCCCCGTCGCACTGATCTGTCGACCATTCTCCTCATCGGATCGGGCCCGATAGTCATCGGACAGGGTGCGGAATTCGACTATTCCGGAACCCAGGCCGTAAAGGCACTGAAGGAAGAGGGCTACCGGGTAGTACTGGTCAACTCGAATCCGGCCACGATCATGACCGATCCCGAGCTGGCCGACCGTACGTATATCGAGCCGGTCACTCCGGAATGGGTGGCCAAGGTGATCGAGCGCGAGCGGCCCGACGCGCTGCTCCCAACGATGGGTGGGCAAACAGCGCTCAACGTGGCGATGGCACTTCAGCGTGACGGCACGCTGAAGCGCTTCGGGGTAGAGCTGATCGGCGCCAATGAGCGCGCGATCCGTCTGGCGGAAGACCGCGAAGAGTTTGCCCGAGCCATGGAACGGATCGGGCTTGCTACGCCGGAGGGCCGCACCGTCAGGAGTCTCGAGGAGGCGCTCGAGGCGGTGGAGGTCACCCGCTATCCCGCTATCCTCCGTCCCTCGTTTACCTTGGGCGGCTCTGGTGGCGGGATCGCCTACAACCGCGAGGAGCTGGAGATCCTGATTCGGCGAGGGCTCGATCTCTCCCCGGTCGGGTCAGTGCTCGTCGAGCGGAGTATCATCGGCTGGAAGGAGTTCGAGCTGGAGGTGATGCGGGACGGTGCCGACAACGTGGTCATCGTCTGCTCGATCGAGAACATCGACCCGATGGGGGTGCATACCGGCGATTCGATCACCGTGGCTCCCGTCATGACCCTTACCGACCGCGAGTATCAGGACATGCGGGATGCGGCGATCCGGATTATCCGCGAGATAGGTGTGGCCGCAGGAGGTTGCAACGTCCAGTTCGCGGTAAATCCCACCAATGGCGAACAGCTGGTCATCGAGATGAATCCGCGGGTCTCGCGGTCGTCGGCCCTTGCCTCCAAAGCCACCGGCTTTCCGATCGCGCGGATCGGCACCAAGGTGGCTGTCGGCTACCGCCTGGACGAGCTCCCCAACGACATCACGAAAACCACGCCGGCGTCCTTCGAGCCGGTCATGGATTACGTGGTAGTAAAAATCCCACGCTTTGCCTTCGAGAAGTTTCCTGCCGCCGACCCGACCCTAACGACCCAGATGAAATCGGTCGGCGAGGTTATGGCCATCGGACGGACGTTCAAGGAAGCCTTTCAGAAAGGCCTTCGCGGACTCGAAGTGGACCGTAGCGGATGGGTAGTGGGGAGCACGCCGGGCGATGATCGACTGCAGGATACCGGACGGGAAGCGGTCCTCGCCGCCATTCGCACCCCTACACCGGAGCGGATTTTCCAGATCAAGTACGCATTGCAGCTTGGTATCCCGATCGAGGCTATCGCCGAGCGCACCGGGATCGACCCCTGGTTCCTGTATCAGCTCGAGGAGCTGCTGGAAGCAGAGAAAGAGTGGGAAAGCGGGGAAGCGGGGAAGCGAGGAAGTATCGGTGTAGGGCGTGCCTTTCCCGCCGAAGCCAAGGTCAACCTACTCAGGATGAAGCGTCTCGGTTTCTCCGATCGGCAGCTGGCCGACCTCCGCGGGACCACCGAGGCCGCGATACGCGCAGAGCGCCATCGCCTCGGCATCCGGCCGGCCTACAAGACTGTGGATACCTGCGCCGGCGAGTTTCCCTCCTCCACGCCGTACCTGTACTCGTCATACGACGAAGAGAACGAGGCTCGGCCCAGCGGCCAGCCAACCGTGATGATACTGGGCAGTGGACCCAACCGGATCGGGCAAGGGGTCGAGTTTGACTACTGCTGCGTGCGGGCGGCGATGGCGTTCCGGGAGATGGGCTACCGTACCGTCATGCTCAACTCCAATCCCGAGACCGTCTCCACCGACTTCGACATCTCCGATGCCCTGTACTTCGAGCCGCTCACCCTGGAGGACGTGCTCGAGGTAGTTGCCGTAGAGCAGCCGCTAGGCGTAGTGGTGCAGTTAGGCGGCCAGACCCCGCTCCGCCTTGCCCGGGCCTTGGAGCGCGAGGGAGTTCGCATACTCGGCACGTCCTCGGACGCCATCGACCTGGCGGAAGACCGGGGAAAGTTCGAGGCGATCACGCGCGAGCTCGGAGTGGCTCAGCCATCGAGTGGCGTGGCTCAATCTGTGGAAGAGGCGGTGGCGGTGGCTGCCCGGGTGGGCTATCCCGTGCTGGTCCGCCCCTCGTACGTGCTGGGGGGCCGCGCGATGGAGATCGTGTATGACGACATTTCTTTGCGCAGCTACTTCGCGCGGGCGGCGCGGGTGGCTCCGGAACATCCGGTCCTGATCGACAGCTTCCTGGAGGACGCCTTCGAGGCAGACGTCGATGCCATCGCCGACGGTATGCGGTGCGTGATAGGCGGAGTGATGCAGCATATCGAAGACGCGGGTATCCATTCCGGCGATTCGGCGTGCGTGTTGCCGCCCTACCTGATCACCGAGTCCCAGGTCGAAGAGATGCGGCGGCACACCCGCGCCTTTGCGGAACGGCTTGGCGTCGTCGGACTTCTCAACGTCCAGTATGCCATCAAACATGGGTTGGTGTATGTCCTGGAAGTGAATCCGCGAGCTTCCCGCACGGTGCCTTTTGTGTCAAAGACCACCGGAGTGGCGCTCGCTAGTCTGGCCGCGGAGGTGATGGTGGGCAAGACACTCGACGAGCTCGGGCTGCACGATGACGTCCTTCAGCCCTACGTTGCGGTGAAAGAAGCGGTGTTCCCCTTCAGCAAGCTGCAGGGCGTGGACCTCATCCTGGGGCCCGAGATGCGCTCGACCGGCGAGGTAATGGGTATCGCCGACTCGTTCGGGATGGCGTTTGCCAAGGCTCAGATATCGGCCGGGGGGGCGCTCCCGCTTGAAGGTACGGTGTTCGTCACCGTCAACGACCATGACAAGGACAACCTGGTGCCGATTGCCCGCCGGCTTCACGGGCTGGGGTTCCGGCTGCTCGGCACCGAGGGAACTGCTCGGTACCTTCGCGCGCGAGGTATACCGGCCGAGCGAGTGCTCAAAGTGTATGAGGGGCGCCCGAATGCCATCGATCTTCTGGTCTCGGGCCAGATTCAGCTGCTCGTCAACACGCCGCTGGGCAAGCTTACGCAGCAGGACGACTACACTATCCGTCGTGCGGCTCTTCAGCATCAGGTTCCCTATACCACCACGCTGTCGGCCGCCGCCGCTGCCTGCGACGCGATCATTGCGCTCCGGAGCCGTACCGGCGAGGTGCGGGCACTGCAGGAGTGGCATGCGCTGGCCCGCGAAATGTCTCCGGAGTGGACCGGGTGACTGCTCGCGATCCGGAATTCGTGGCGGCTCTGCGCCACCGGGTGGCCGGCAAGGTTCGCGAGTCGGAGCCGGTGGCGCGATTCTCCACTTATCGCATCGGCGGGCCAGCTACTGTGCTCCTGCCGGCCAGGGCCGAGGACGTCGGAGCCGCGCTGACACTTGCTCGCGACGCCGGCGTCCCGTGGTTCACCATCGGCCTGGGCTCGAACATCCTGCTGCCGGATGAGGGTCTGGATGCCCTGGTCATCCGCATCGGCAAGGGCCTCGACCGGGTTACCCAACGGGGGGAGAGCTGGACCGTCGGGGCAGGGCTCCCTGCGCCGCTGGCCGCCCGCCGCACCGCTGAGGCCGGCTTCGGGGGCCTGCACATCTTCGTCGGCGTCCCCGGCAGCGTTGGTGGAGGCGTCTACATGAACGCCGGCTGTCACGGGGGCGACTGGGCTGAAGTGGTCGAGCAGGTGACCGTCGTCGATGAAACCGGTCAGGACACAGTCCTCAACCGCGGGGACATTCCGTTCACCTACCGACGCAGCGGACTGGAGGGCCGGGTAGTGCTGGAAGCCACGGTCCGCCTGCGGCAGGAGGAGCAGAAGCACCTCGACGAGGCCATCGCCGAGATGTTCGAGTGGCGCCAGAGCGGCACGCCGTTCAACCAGCCGTGCTGCGGCAGCGTGTTCAAGAATCCGGCAGGGCCGAGCTGGAAACAGGAGAGTGGACCCAGCACTGCGGGACAGCTCATCGAAGCTGCCGGGCTCAAGAGCTTCAGTGTGGGCGGCGCTCAGGTCTCCCCGATGCATGCCAACTACTTCGTCAACACCGGTAGCGCCACCTCCGCCGATGTGAAGAAGCTCATTCAGCACGTGCAGGGAGTGGTGCACGAGCGCTTTGGTGTCAGGTTGGAGCCGGAAGTAAAGTTGATCGGGACCCGAGGAGAGTATCAGAACAAGGAGTGATCCGTGCGGGCTCACCCCGTCACCTCATAGGTCCCTCGCTCTGCTGGAGACGAGAAACCTTGAATTACGAAAGGCCCTTTAGGTGGCCGACTATTACGCCCACGAGTCCTCGTACATCGACGACGGCGCTATCATCGGCCGTGATACCAAGATATGGCACTTCAGCCATGTCATGCCGGGTGCGGTCATTGGGGAACGCTGCAACCTGGGCCAGAACGTGGTGGTAATGCCCGGCACCCGGTTAGGAAACAACGTAAAGGTTCAGAACAACGTGTCGATTTACGAAGGGGTGGTGCTGGAGGACGATGTGTTCTGCGGCCCCAGCTGCGTCTTCACCAACGTGGTAAATCCCCGGAGCCATGTTTCCCGGAAGTCCGAGTATCAGAAAACGTTGGTGCGGCGCGGCACCTCCATTGGCGCGAATGCAACAATCCTGTGCGGGTTAACCCTGGGGGAGTACAGCTTTATCGGTGCCGGAGCGGTAGTCAGAAGCGATGTGCCGGCCTTTGCTCTCATGGTAGGCGTACCAGCACGCCGGGTGGGCTGGATGTGTCAGTGTGGGGTCCGGCTTCACTTGCGGGAAGGTAAGGCGGCCTGCGGCGCATGCGGGGCCGGGTACCAGGAAGCAAATGGTCTTCTGCGATTGATTGACCCACCCCGCCCACTCAGCTAACTTCTCTGGCTGCCGGAGGTTCCGTCTCTTCCCGTTCCAGGATTCCGGTGAGCGTACCCCTGCTCGACCTGGTCGCGCAATACCAGACCATTAAGGATGACGTGCTCGCAGCCATGATGGCCGTGATCGAGCGTCAGGGCTTTGTCATGGGGCCTGAGGTAGGACGGCTCGAGGCCGAGATCGCGCGACTTTCCCACGCCAAACACGGGATTGCCTGCGCCAGTGGAACCGATGCTCTGCTGCTGCCGCTCAAGGCCCTGGACCTGCGACCCGGCGATGAAGTGATCACCACTGCGTTTACCTTCTTCGCCACCGCTGGAACCATCCACAATGCAGGGGGCACCCCCGTCTTCGTGGATATCGACCCCGCCACGTTTAACATCTCGCCTCAGGCCATCGAAGCGGCTATCACCCCCCGGACCCGCGCAATCGTCGTGGTTCACCTCTTCGGCCAGATGGCTGTCATGGAGGAGATCGGCCCCATGGCGGCAGCCCGCGGCCTGCCGGTGATCGAGGATGGGGCCCAGTCCATTGGGGCCCGGCGGAGGGTCGACGGTGCCTGGCGCATGTCGGGTGAGCTCGGGACAGTCGGCACCCTGTCGTTTTTCCCGACCAAAAACCTCGGCGCCTGGGGCGATGCCGGCTTGATGGTCACCCAGAACGATGCCCTCGCCGAGCGGCTGAGCCGCCTGAGGCTGCATGGCGGATCCCGGCAGTACATTCATGAAGAGGTGGGGACAAACAGCCGCCTGGACAGTTTGCAGGCTGCCGTTCTTCTGGCCAAGCTGCCGTATCTCCCCGCCTGGAACGAGGCCCGGAGAGAGAACGCCGCACGCTATACGGCAGCCTTCAGCGGGCACTCGGACATCTGTCCTCCCCGGGTGGATCCGGCTAACCATCACATTTTCCACCAGTACACAGTCCAGGTGCCACGCAGGGAAGAGCTTCAGGCGCACCTTAAGGCGGAAGGGATCGGGCACGCGGTTTATTACCCTCTGGCTCTCCATTTGCAGGCGTGCTTCGCTCACTTGGGGTACCGTCGCGGCAGTCTGCCGGCCGCCGAAGCCGCAACGGAGTCGGTGCTGTCGCTTCCGGTATATCCGGAGCTGAAGCCTGAGCAACAGGAGACGGTCATCGAGGCCGTCCAATCTTTCTACCGGTGAGCCGAGCCGAATGAGCATTGCGCAGGACTTGATCAGCAAGGCCGAACGCCGTCAGATCCTCTTCGGGATCGTGGGATTGGGGTACGTGGGGCTTCCCCTGGCCGTAGAGCTGGCGCGCGCCGGCTATCGGGTGCTCGGCTTTGACGTTAATCCGGACGTGGTGGAGGGCCTCAACGAAGGGCGTTCGCACGTCAAGGACGTGACCGAAGCACAGCTCCAGAAGGCCATGGAGTGTGGCCGCCTAACCGCCACAACCGACATGTCGCGTCTCTCTGAGCCGGATGCGATCTCCATATGCGTGCCGACGCCGCTTTCCAAATTCAAGGACCCAGACGTCAGTTTTATCGTGGCCGCAACCGAGGCGGTGAAGAAGCGTTTACGGCGTGGCCAGGCCATCGTTCTCGAAAGCACCACCTACCCCGGAACTACCCGCGAGATCATGCTGCCTGCGCTGGAGAGCACCGGGCTCACCGTTGGCCAGGACTTTTTTCTTGCGTTCAGCCCGGAGCGGGTCGATCCGGGCAACCCGAGCTACGGCACGAGGAACACCCCCAAGGTGGTGGGAGGGATCACCCGGGACTGCCAGAAGGTGGCGGTAGCCCTCTACCAGCCCGCGATCGATACCCTGGTTCCGGTTTCTACCACCGAAGCGGCGGAGTTGGTCAAGCTCCTGGAGAACACCTTCCGTAGCGTCAATATCGGTCTGGTGAACGAGATGGCCATCGTCTGCGACAAACTCGGGGTCAACGTATGGGAGGTAATCGAAGCTGCTGCCACGAAACCATTCGGCTTCATGAAGTTTCTCCCGGGCCCAGGGCTTGGCGGCCACTGCATTCCCATCGACCCTCACTATCTTGCCTGGAAGATGCGGGGACTAAACTACAAGACCCGCTTCATCGATCTTGCGGGCGAACTGAACACCGAGATGCCGCTGTTCTGGGTTCGCAAGGTTTCGGAGGCGCTCAATAGCCAGGGGAAGGCGGTGCAGGGCGCTTCGGTCCTGGTTCTCGGAGTGGCCTATAAGCGGGACATCGAGGATATCCGCGAGAGTCCCGCGCTGGACATCATTCGCCTGCTCGAGGGGCAGGGCGCCAAGGTCAGCTACTTTGATCCTCATGTGCCGCGTTTTCGGGAGGATGGCCACGACTTCCGATCGGTAGATCTGACACCCGACCGCGTGGCCGCGGCCGATTGCGTCATGGTCGTCACCGACCACACGTCGGTTGACTACCGGATGATCAAGCGGAACGCAAAGCTTGTGGTCGATACTCGCAACGCAATCCCGAAAGAGGTTTGACATGCACGTGGCGGTGATCGGAAGCGGATATGTCGGCCTCGTGGCCGGAGCCTGCTTTGCGGAGACCGGCAACGACGTGATCTGCGTCGATCTCGACGCCGACAAGATCGCGCGGCTGCAGCGGAATGAAGTGCCAATTTACGAGCCGGGCCTCGAGCCGATGGTAAAACGGAACCAGGAGGATAAACGGCTCACTTTCACCACCGACATCGGCGCTGCCATACGGAAGTCTCGTGTCATCTTTATCGCCGTAGGAACCCCGCCGGGCGAGGACGGGTCGGCCGACCTGAAGCACGTGCTGACGGTAGCGCGGGACGTTGGACGCCATATGAATGAACCCAAGATCGTGGTCACGAAATCGACGGTACCCGTTGGCACGGCGGAGAAGGTCCGGGCCGCGGTCAAGGCCGAGACCAACATCTCTTTCGCCGTGTGCTCCAATCCGGAGTTCCTTAAGGAAGGTGCGGCGATCGACGACTTCATGAAACCAGACCGGGTGGTGGTGGGTGTGGATGACGACGAAGCAAAGGAGGTCATGGGGGAGCTGTACGCTCCTTTCACTCGCCAGGGCGGCAATCGGGTGCTATTCATGGATATCGCGTCGGCCGAAGTGACCAAGTACGCGGCTAACGCCATGCTGGCCACCCGCATCTCCTTCATGAATCAGGTGGCGTTGTTCTGCGAACTGGTCGGGGCCGACGTCAATAACGTTCGGCTGGGCATCGGATCGGACCAGCGAATCGGACGAGCCTTCCTGTATCCGGGCCCGGGTTACGGCGGCTCGTGCTTCCCCAAGGATGTGAAGGCGCTGATCCGCACCTCAGACGATCTGGGTCTGTCACTGGACGTACTGAAGGCTGTCGAAGAGGTCAACGAATGCCAGAAGCGGGTAGTGCTTCAGAAGGCGCTGCGCTATCTGGGCCAGGATCTCAGCGGCAAGATCATCGGCCTGTGGGGGTTGGCATTCAAGGCCGAGACCGATGACATGCGAGAGAGCCCCACCATTCCTCTTATCGACGGACTCCTGGCGGCCGGTGCTCGGGTGCAAACCCACGACCCCAAGGCCACCGACTCGGCACGCACCATTTTCGGTGACCGGGTTATGTACGCGGCCGACCCCTACAGTGCGGCGCATGGGGCCGACGCCCTGATCGTCATGACCGAATGGCTGGTCTACCGCAATCCGGACTTCGAACGGGTGCGCAAGCTGGTCCGGCGGCCGCTGCTGATCGATGGGCGCAACCTCTACGATCCGGAGAGAATGGCCGCTCTGGGGTTCGAATATCATGGGATCGGTCGGGCCAGCAGGTGACTCGGGTGCTGGTGACGGGCGCCGCCGGGTTCATAGGTTCTCATCTGGTCGAGGCGCTCCTAGCTCAGGGCAATGAAGTCATCGGGTTGGACAACTTCGATCCGTTCTATCCCCGGGCCATTAAGGAGCGGAACCTGGCTGAGATCGGCCAGCGTCCCGGGTTCTTGTTCCGGGAGCAGGACCTGCTGGACGTCCCGGCCTTACGTGGCCACCTCAGCTCCGAGACGGTCATTGTCCACCTGGCGGCGAAGGCGGGGGTACGTCCTTCCCTGGCGGATCCGGTCGGGTATGCTCGAGCCAACGTCACAGGAACGGCCGCGGTCTTGGAGGCGGCTCGCCAGGCGGGTGTGAGCCGTATCGTCTTCGGCTCGTCCTCCTCGGTGTATGGTGACAGCACCCCCGTTCCGTTCCGGGAAGATGCGGTAGCCATCGTGCCCGTCTCACCCTATGCGGCAACCAAGCGCGCGGGGGAGCTGTTTCTGAGCTCCGTGGCTCCGATCTACAATTTCAGGGCGGCATCACTCCGCTTCTTTACGGTCTACGGCCCCCGGCAGCGGCCCGATCTGGCAATCCACTCCTTTGCTCGCAAGATGGCCGAAGGCCAGACACTGACGCTTTTCGGCGATGGAACTCAGGCCCGCGACTACACCTACTGCAGCGATATCGTAGCTGGAGTGCTGGCGGCAATAGCCTGGACTGCAGCTGCGCCGGTTGGGGTCGAGACGTTCAACCTGGGGGGAAACCGTTCCATTCCCACCGAGGCCATGGTAGCGGAGATCGCCCGGGCGCTCGGCGTAGAGCCGAAGATCAAGTGGGAGCCGATGCAGCCGGGTGACGTGCAGCAGACCGCTGCCGATCTCACCAAGTCCGGTGCAATGCTCGGCTACGCTCCGAAGACGCCGTTCCCGGAGGGCATTCGGCGGTTCATTCAATGGTTTCGGGAAGTCTATGGCCGGGCAGACTGAGCTCCTGCTGGCCCGGGCCCGGGAGCGATTCGTGGTGCAGGATTATTACGGAGCCGTGCACCTGCTGGAGTCCGTGGTGGACTCCGGGCGCTCGTTCGCCGACGTACACCACCTCCTGGGCGTATCGCTCTCGCTTCTGGGCCAGGCCGACCGTGCCCTGGACGAGCTTGATCGTGCGCTGGAGCTCAACCCACGGTACGTCGAGGCCTTGATCCACCAGGGGCTGGTCCTCAACGAGTTGGGTCGGACCGATGAGGCTCAGGAGGCGTTCGGCCGCGCCGCCAATCACATGGCAAAGCCGGCGGCAGGACTCCCGGCGCCGGCGGCGGCGCAGCTCGCCAATCGCCACGCGGAGCTGGGCGAGACGTACGCCGCGGCCGGGGCGATGAGCCGCGCCATCCAGCAATATGAAACCGCTCTGGAGCTCGGCCCCGAGTTTCACGATCTGCGTTATCGGATGGCGCGGCTCCTTATGGAGGCGGGTCGTCCCCTGGAAGCGCGAGAAGCATTGGAGCAGGTAGTTAGAGCGCGACCCAACTTTGTGGATGCCGAGGCCGCGCTAGGACTGGCCCACTATCTGTCCGGAGACGCCGGCGGCGCCCGCTCGGTCTGGCAGGCATGCCTGAATCGCCGTCCCGAAAATGCCAGGGTCGAGGCATACCTCGCGATGCTCAATCGGGCGGGTCAGTGAAGCTGAAACTGCCTTCGCCGTGGATACTGTTAATTCTGGGTGCGGGCTGTGGTGAGGCCGGAGATCACGAGCGCCTGGGCGATCAGGCATACGGCGAATCGCGCTACGCTCAGGCTCTGGCCGAGTATCGCCAGGTGCTGGCGAACGATCCCGATGCCCGGGTATGGGCCAAGGCCGGAGCGGCTGCGCTCCGCACCAGAAACCTCGAAGTTGCATCGGAGGCGTACCTGAGGCTGGCCGCCGAAGATCCGACACGGGCAGCGGAGGCGGCTGAGGGCCTGGAAGCCGTGGCCCGGGCGGCAGAGCGTGTGGGCGACGGCAAGAGGCTCCAGGTGGCCGTGCTGGGCATGGGCGCAATCGCGCCTGACCGATCCATCGGCCGCTACGCCCTCGAGTTGATCCGGCGCCCCGGAGCGGAGGCAACCGACCTGGTCGCTGTTTTACCCGGCGCTATCGCGGTGGCGCCTGATCCGGAAACGGTGGATTCGCTGCTCGTGGTATACGGCGCAGCCCTGCGGGAAACCACAGGCTGCGGTGAGGCCCTGGCCGCGTTTCAGGCCGGCGTTCGGCGGACCAGGATCGCCGCGCTCCGCAATCGCGCCGAGGAGGGTGTAGCCGCCTGCTCCCTCTGGATGGGACACCGGGCAGAGGCTATGGGGAGGCCGGGGGATGCGGAGCTGTGGTTTGGGGCTGCCATCCGCATCGACTCGAGCACCACGGTCGGCCGGCGGGCGCTGGTAGGATATGGCGATGCCCGGCTTCGTCTCGGTGACACCCTCGCGGGGGTGATGGCGTATCGGACGTTGGTCTCCGATGGGGTACAAACGGATTCGATTCTTCAAATGGCGCTCGACCGTCTCGAGGATCTCCGCGGATCGGCTCCGTTCGATTCCGCTCGCATCATCCTGCAATGACAAGTCGCTTCTGGGCCGGTGCCGTTGTGCTGGTGGCAGCGTGCGGAGGCGGACGAGCGCCCGCTGATCCCGCGGTTGCCCCGGCCGATGGGCCCGGTCAGCTCGAAAACGCATCGCCGCAAGCGGTCAATTCGCTCTGGAGCAGGGCCGAGTCTGCGGTACGTCACGGAGAATGGGGCGACGCCGAAAAGTTGCTGGAGCAGGTGCTGCTGGAGTTCGGGCCGGGCGATCCTCGCATCACGCAGGCTCATTATTGGCTCGGTGAGGCATACTTCGCTCGCAACCGGCAGCTCGAGGCTGTGAGAGAGTTCCGGAAGGCTTCCGACGACACTCCCAATCATCCCGTCGCCCCCGACGCACTGCTGCGGGTGGGCGATGTCTACGCCGATCTCTGGCGGCGCCCTGAGCTGGACCCCACTTACGGGCAAACCGCGCTGGCCACTTATCAGGAGCTGCTCAACCGTTACCCCGGCAGCAACGCGGCCAAACGGGCGCAGCTTCAGATCACCGAGCTGAACGAACGGTTCGCCTACAAAACGTACCGGGCGGCCATGTACTACTACCGGCTCAAGGCATTCGATTCAGCCATCCTGTATATGAAAGACCTGATCGCAAACTATCCCAAGTCGGCGGTAGCGCCGGACGCACTGGTCAAGCTGGTTCAGGCATACCGGACCCTGGGGTATCGCGAGGACGTCCAGGAGACCTGTGATTACATCCGGCGTTTCCATCCCAAGGCCCGGGGAGCGGGCGAGGTCTGCCCGACGGACTCTAGCGGAGCCTGAGCGGCTGATGATCGGCCTCTTCGGCGGGTCCTTCGATCCGGTGCATCACGGCCACCTCATCGTGGGACAGGTCGCTGCCGAAAAGCTGAAGCTCGACTCGCTTCGATTCGTTCCCGCCCGCGAACAGCCCTTCAAGGTAGGACAGCACCGTACCTCCTCAGAGCATCGCGCGACGATGCTGTCCCTGGCCGTGGCGGGGACCCCGTGGTTCACGGTGGATCGGTGTGAACTGAACCGGCCGGGGCCATCCTACACGGTCGACACCCTGCGACATCTGCGGGAGCGCGAGCCCCAAGCGGAGTTCGTGCTCCTCCTCGGCGCCGACGCGGCCGCGGAACTACCGGCCTGGAGAGAAGCCGAACGGCTACCCGAGCTGGCTCGCATTGTAGTCTTTGGACGCGCCGGGCACCGGGTTCCGGACCTGCCATGGAACACCGATGTCGTAGACGTGCCCGCCGTCGACATCTCAGCCACCGAAGTCCGCCGTCGGGCTCGGCAGGGGCAATCGGTTCGGTACTGGGTGCCTGATGCCGTCGCGGAGTACATCGCGGCGCACGGGTTATATTTGGAATCAGAATGATCAAGACAATGATGACCGCGGTCTTCGGTACCCGGTTTGACCGAGAGCGCAAGCGCATTCAGCCGGTGGTGGACCAGATCCATCGCCACGAGGAGCGGCTCAAGGATCTGGGCGAGAGCGAGCTGAAGGCTCAGACCACCCGTTTCCGGGAACGGCTGGCGGAGCGCACCGGGCCCTTGAAGGCCGAGCTGGATGAGGTTCGCGCGGCCAAACACGGGTGCGCCGACCCGGCGGAGCGCGATCGGTTGGAGAGCCGCTTCCAGGAACTGGAGACGCGCTACAAAAAGGAGTTGGCGGCCAATCTCGACGAGATATTGCCGGAGGCTTTCGCCACGGTTCGGGAGGCGTGTCGCCGGCTGCTTGGCACCAGCGTCCAGGTAACCGGACGCGAGCTGGTCTGGGACATGGTGCCCTACGACGTGCAGCTGATCGGCGGCGTGGTGCTGCATCAGGGCAAGATCGCCGAGATGGCTACCGGCGAAGGCAAGACTCTCGTGGCCACTCTGCCGCTCTACCTCAATGCCCTGGCCGGACGGGGTGCTCACCTGGTCACAGTCAATAACTACCTGGCCCGCCGCGACTCTCAGTGGATGGGTCATGTGTTCCGGTACCTGGGACTTAATGTCGCCTGCCTTGATGACACCGAGCCCTCCTCACCGGAGCGTCGCGCCGCCTACCTCTCCGATATCACCTACGGCACAAACAACGAGTTCGGCTTCGACTACCTGCGCGACAACATGGTGTTTTCGCTCGAGCAGCGAGTCCAGCGCGAGCACGCCTACGCCATCATCGACGAGGTGGACTCGATCCTCATCGATGAGGCCCGGACCCCGCTCATCATATCGGGCCCGGTAGGCAATGAAACCGATGAGAAATACGCCCAGTTCAGCCGGCAGGTGGCCGAGTTGGTTCGCAAGCAGACCGGGGTGGTAAACACCCTCCTGGCGGACGCAGAGAAGCTTCTGGAGGATCCCAAGACCCGGAACGATGCCGCGCTCAAGCTCTATCAGGGCCGGCTGGGCATGCCCAAGAACAAGCGGCTGCTCAAGATGCTGAACGAGACAGGAACCAAGCAGCTGGTCCAGCGGATGGAGCTCGACGCTATCGCCGACCGCAAGCTGCCCATGAAGCAGCAGCGCATGCGCGATCTGGAAGACACGCTCTACTTCGTGCTGGACGAAAAGGGGCATTCGGTTCATCTGACTGACCGTGGCTCAGAGGCCATGTCGCCGGACGACCCCGGTCTGTTCCTGGTTCCGGACATCTCGGAAGAGATTCACGCCATCGATCGGGATCCGGAGCTTTCCGCCGCCGAGAGAATCGAGCAACGCAGGCGGGTCGAGTCCGACTATGCCATAAAGAGTGAAAAGCTGCACATCATCCATAAGCTGCTGCAGGCGCACGTACTCTACGACAAGGAGGTGGATTACCTGGTGCAGGATGGCCAGGTGATGATCGTAGATGAGTTCACCGGGCGGGTGATGACCGGCCGGCGCTGGGCGGATGGACTGCACCAGGCGGTAGAGGCCAAGGAGGGGGTCCAGGTCAAAGGTGAAACTCAGACCTTCGCCACCATCACTATCCAGAACTACTTCCGAATGTACGACAAACTGGCTGGAATGACCGGTACGGCGGAGACCGAGGAGACCGAGTTCTACCAGATATACGGCCTCGACGTCAACGTGATCCCGACGCATCGGCCGATCAGCCGACTGGACCAGCCCGACCGGATCTACAAGACTCGCAAGGAAAAGCACGACGCGATCATGGCTGAGGTCGAGCGGCTGCACGGGCTCGGCTGGCCCATTCTGATCGGCACGGTCAACGTCGACGTCTCCGAGACGCTGTCGCGCCAGCTGAAGCGCCGGGGGCTGAAACATGAAGTGCTCAACGCCAAGTACCACCAGCGGGAGGCGGAGATCGTGGCCGGCGCAGGCCAGAAATCCGCGATCGTGATCGCGACCAACATGGCGGGCCGGGGCACCGACATCAAACTGGGCAAGGATCTCGAGCTTACCGCCGCCGAAGCCGGCCTGCAGATCATCGGAACCGAACGGCACGAATCCCGTCGCATCGACCGCCAGCTCAGGGGGCGATCCGGACGCCAGGGTGATCCGGGACAGACCATATTTTTCCTGTCGCTGGAAGATGACCTTATGCGGCTGTTCGGCTCGGACCGCATCGCACGCTGGATGGACAAGAGTGGGGCCGAGGAGGGCGAAGTCATCACCGGCGGGCTGGTCACCCGTGCCATCGAGCAGGCGCAGAAGCGGGTCGAGCTGCAAAACTTTCAGCAGCGCAAGCGGCTTCTCGAATACGATGACGTGATGAACCAGCAGCGGGAGGTCATCTATTCATTGCGGCTTTTCGCGCTGGAGCGCGGCGAGGAGCTGAAGGCTGAGGCGCGCCGGATGATCGAGGTGGCCCTGGAGCGGGCGGTGAATCAGTTCTTGGTGGGGGCGGTCAGCCCCGAGGAATACGACCGGGGCGGGCTGCGCGAGGCACTCACCATGCAGTACCTCGTCACCGCCGATGCCGTGGTCGATGCCGCAGCCACGCCATCGATCGAGAAGATGGCTCAGGCCGCCCGGGCGGAGGGCGAGGAAACCTTTCAGCGGAAGATCAAGTATCTGGGCGATTTCGGTAAGACCATCGGCCTTCCCGATGTCGACAGCCAGGTATTGTCGCAGGTGATGCTATCAGTGCTTGACGAGAGGTGGAAGGACCACCTCTACGATCTCGATCAGCTGCGCAACGCCATTCAGTATCGGGCGTGGGGCCAGAAAGACCCACTGGTGGAGTACAAGCGCGAGGCGTTCGAGATGTTCGAGGATCTCATGCACGATATCCAGTCGACGTTTACCGAGCGCTTCTTCAAGATACAGGTCAGCGCGGACCCGCCGCCGCCGGAACCCCGGGCCCGCCGGGCGCCACCTCCCGCGCCGGCTGCGCCGGTGCCGACCGGATCGGACGATCTCTTCGCTGCTTCCTCAAGACGAGTCGCCGCACCCCCGCCGATGGCCCCGGGAATCAATAGCTCGCTCGGTCCGGTCGGACGCGCCACGGCCGCCGTTCCCGAAGCCGGGCGGAACGACCCCTGCCCCTGCGGCTCGGGAAAGAAGTACAAGAAGTGTCACGGCGCGGGCCGCTAGCTAGGGCGTAACTTCCGCCGTTGCCGCAGGATAAAGCCACTGCTCAGGGCCTCCGGATCCCCTATTCTGGACCATGGCCCTGCCGATTTCCGCCCTTCCCGACGCTGAGCGCCCGCGCGAGCGGCTCTGGTCGCTGGGTCCCGCCGCGTTGACGACTGCCGAACTTCTCGCCATCCTGTTAGGTACGGGGGGAGGCGGCCAGAACGTGCTTCAGCTCGCTGGCGGACTGCTGGAGTTGAGCCAAGGCTCTCTGCGCCGCCTGGCGCAGCGGCCCCGAGCCGAGCTGCTTCGGTCGCGCGGCATCGGCCCGTCCAAGGCCGGACGCCTCCTGGCCGCGTTCGAGCTAGGTGCGCGGAGCGCGCGGGAAGAGCGTCCGCCGGTCCACCGAATACGGGAGCCGGAAGACGTCCTCCGGCTCCTCGGCAGCAGGTTGCGAGACCTTCAGGTGGAAGAGTTCCACCTCCTGGCCCTGGACAGCCAGAGCCAGGTTCTTCGCCAGGTGCTCATCACGCGCGGGCTGTTGAACAGTTCGCTGGTGCACCCCCGGGAAGTGTTCCGGCCTGCGATTGCCGAAGCGGCAGCTGGAATAATCGTGGTGCACAACCACCCGAGCGGAGATCCTACCCCCTCGGCGGAAGACCGGGCGGCCACCAAGCAGCTGGTTTCGGCGGGACAGCTGCTCGATTTACCGGTGTACGACCACGTGATCATAGCCGGAGACCGATTCGTGAGCTTTGCAGCCGCAGGACTGCTGTGACCGGAACACTGCCAGATCTGGCCCCGGACCTGAGGGCCGTTCTCGAGCGGCATGCCGACCGCCTGGACCTCGAGCTGGTCGAGCGGGCCCTTCGCTTCAGCGCGTCGGCCCATCGCGGCCAGAAGCGAATGTCGGGCGAGGACTTTGTCTCCCATACCATCGCGGTTGCGCTCATCCTGGCCGAGCAGCTTCTGGACAGTACCACCATCGTGGCTGCACTGCTGCACGACGTAGTCGAGGACTCGGATGTCCGAATGGAAGACATCGTCCGCGAGTTTGGCCCCGAAGTGGCCGGCATCGTGGATGGTCTGACCAAGATCTCCAGCCTGACCTTTCACTCCTCCGCCGAAGAGCAGGTCGAGAATTACCGCAAGCTTCTGCTGTCGATCGCCAAGGACGCCCGAGTCATCATCATCAAACTGGGCGACCGGCTTCACAACATGCGCACGCTGGAGCACCTCCAGCCGGAGCGGCGCAGCCGGATCGCGCTGGAAACTCGAGAGATCTACGCTCCTCTGGCACACCGTTTCGGAATGGCCGGAATCAAGGCTGAGCTGGAAGATCTGGCGTTCAAATTTCTGGAACCCGAAGAGTATCGCGAACTCGCCCTTCAGGTGGCCGCCAAGCGGGCCGAGCGAGAGCAGACCATTCTCAAGCTCAAGACCCCACTTGATTTCGAGCTGCAGGACGCGGGGATCGATTGGTTCGAGGTAACCGGCCGGCCCAAGCACCTGTGGTCGATCTTCCAGAAAATGAAGAAGCGCGGCAAAGCGTTCGACGAGATCTACGATCTGATGGCTGTGCGGGTGATTGTCAGGACGGTGCCGGATTGCTATCACGTGCTCGGAATCATCCATCACAACTGGACCCCGATCCAGGAACGCATCAAGGACTATATCGCCAGTCCCAAGTCAAACGCGTACCAGTCGCTTCATACCACTATTTTCGGGCCCGGCGGGCAGCTGTTCGAGGTGCAGATCCGCACCCAGGACATGCACCGCACCGCCGAGTACGGCATTGCGGCGCACTGGGTGTACAAGCGCGATGGCACCCGCGATGAGCTCGATCAGCACCTGGGCTGGTTCCGCCAGCTGCTCGAGCTGCAGCAGGACACCCACAGCCCCGAGGAGTTCCTCGAGTTCCTGAAGATCGACCTCTATCAGGACGAGATCTTCATCTTCACGCCTCAGGGAGACGTGAAACGGCTGCCGAAAGGCTCCACCGCCATCGACTTCGCCTTCCACGTTCATACCGAGGTCGGGGTCAAGTGCCAGGGCGCCAAGATCAACGGCCGCATCGCGCCGCTGCACCGGGAGCTCAAGAGCGGCGATACAGTTGAGATCCTCACCGGCGCCTCAGCCAAGCCCAGCCGGGACTGGCTCAGCCACGTGCGCACCGCGCGCGCCCGACAGAAGATCAAGCAGTGGGTGAACCACGAAGAAGAGACGGTCAGCCGGAGCCTCGGCAAAGAGATTCTGGCGCGGGAGGTCCGGCGCCGGCGGCTGGAGTCTCCCGACGACACTCGGCTCGCCAGGGCCGCCGTGTCGCTCTCGCTGGCGGATGGAGCAGGACTCGAAATAGCCGTTGGCCGGGGCGACGTGCCGATCGGTCAGGTTATGCGAGCGCTCTACCCCGATCTGCCAAGCGAGGAGTTGCAGGAGCCAAAGCCGACGGTGTTCGGCCGGGTCATCGACCGGATTCGCCTGGGCCGCGGGATCAAAATCCAGGGCGTCGACGGCCTCATGGTCCGCTACGCGCAGTGCTGCCAGCCGGTCCCGGGCGACTCGGTGGTGGGCTATGTCACCCAGGGGCGGGGAATCTCGATCCACCGCGCCGACTGCACTAACCTGCTCACCCTGGCGGCCGACGAGCGCCGGGTGGACATTGACTGGCAGGAAACGGCTGGAGAGGCGTTTGCCGTCCGCCTAGCAGTCAGCGGCGAGGACCGCCGGGGTCTCTACGCCGATATCATGGAAGCCATCAGCCAGACGGGCACCAACATCCGGGGCGCGGACCTTCATACCAAGGATGGTACTGTATTCGGGACAATTTTTGTCGAGGTAGACAATCTTCCCCACCTGGCCAAGGTGATGAAGTCGGTGCGGAAGGTGAAGGGAATTACGGAAATCGATCGGCGCGATGCGCCACCAAACCAATAGCGGGAATCAAGGAGCGAGCATGGTGTACGACGTGCGCGGGTGGGTGGGGCTACTGCTAGTCGCAGCTCTCGGCTGCGGTGGGGGCGATGCGTCGAGCTCTGGTGTGGCCGCCACGGCAGCCCGGGACAGCGCCGCAAAGGCCGACTCCGCCAGGGTCGAGGAATCCTCCAAGACGCTGAAGATCACCAATGTGATGATCGGCAAACGGATCGGCGAGGGGAGCAGGGTGGCCGAGCCCACGTTCCAGTTCGATCCCGCCGACACCGTGTATGTATCGATCGGCACCGTTGGGTCACCTGATACTGCGGCATTCCAAGCCCGCTGGACCAACCAGAAAGGCGAAGCGGTCGACTCGTCCTCCCAGACGATCAAGCCCGAGGGGCGGGGAAACACGGCCCTGCATGCCGCGCGGCAGAAAGGCTGGACGCCCGGGGCCTACCGGATCACCATCTACTTCGATGGCGATTCCGTCGACTCGAAGACATTCGCTGTTCGTAAGCCGTAGTGGCCTTCTGGATCCTCAAGACCGATACAGACGTCTATCCTTTCGACCAACTGGAGCGTGAGGGGCATACCGTCTGGGACGGGGTAACGAACGCGCTCGCCCTGAAGCACATTCGCAGCATGGCCGAAGGTGACTCAGCTCTCATCTACCATTCGGGTCAGGGTAAGGAGCTGGTCGGCTTAGCCCGCATCAGCGGTGACCCATACCCGGATCCCAACCACGACGATCCCAAGGTCGCCGTGGTTGAAGTCGCCGCCGGACGGCGACTCCCCCAGGCAGTCACCCTTTCCGCCGTTAAAGCCGACCCACGCTTCGCCGATCTCGGTCTGGTGCGAATGTCCCGTTTATCCGTCATTCCGGTGCCGGACGACCAATGGAGAATGCTTCTAGCCATGGGAGGTCTGGATAAGGTGTCATCCTGAGCAAAGCGAAAAATCTCCCAGGCTACCGTAGAGTTCCTGGCTGGGCTCAGAATAACACGCAGGACGAGGTTCCCGAACAAATCCCGGCACTGTATATTTAGGCAATGAGTAATCAGCGTTTCGAAGTCGTCGCCCCGTTCCAGCCCGCCGGAGACCAGCCCCGCGCCATCGGGGAGTTGACCGCCGGCCTCACGCGGGGCGACAAGTACCAGACACTTCTCGGTGTCACCGGTTCGGGCAAGACGATGACGTTGGCCCATACCATCGCCAAGTACGGCAAGCCCACGCTGGTTTTGTCTCACAACAAGACCCTCGCGGCGCAACTCTACGGCGAGCTCCGGCAGTTCCTCCCACGCAACGCGGTGGAGTACTTCGTCTCATACTACGACTACTACCAGCCGGAGGCTTACGTCCCGTCCACCGACGTCTACATCGAGAAGGACGCGTCGATCAATCAGGATATCGAGAGCCTCAGGCTTCGAGCCACTTCGAGCCTGATGGAGCGCGAGGACGTCGTCATCGTGGCAACGGTCAGCGCCATCTACGGCCTCGGAGACCCGGTGGAGTACCGAAAGCTCATGGTGACGGTGCGCCGGGGAGAGCAACGCGGCCGGGATGAGATCCTCTCGGAGCTGGTGCGAATTCACTATGGGCGGAATGACGCCTCCTTCGAGCAGGGCACCTTCCGGGTGCGCGGCGATTCGGTCGAGATCTTCCCGGCGTATGCCGAACAGGCAATTCGGATCGAGCTGTGGGGAGACGAAGTGGAGCGCATAAGCAAGATCAATCCACTCACGGGAGACACGATCGCGCAGCTCAGCCAGTGCGCCATCTACCCAGCCAAGCACTTCGTCACCCAGCGGCCCACTATCGAGCGAGCGGTCAAGGCCATCCGCGATGAGCTCGCGGTCCGCCTAGCGGAGCTGAAAGGAGCGGGCAAGCTGCTGGAGGCGCAGCGGCTGGAGTCGCGCACCTCGTTCGACATAGAAATGCTGCTGGAGGTAGGTACCTGTGCCGGAATCGAGAACTACTCCCGGCACCTGAGCAATCGACTGCCGGGTGAGCGGCCCGCCTGCCTTATCGACTACTTCCCGCCCGATTTCCTGGTGGTGGTCGACGAGTCGCACGTCAGCCTGCCGCAAATCGGCGGCATGTTCAATGGAGACCGTGCCCGAAAGCTGACCCTGGTAGAGTATGGCTTTCGTTTGCCATCGGCGCTCGACAACCGTCCGCTTCACTTCGATGAGTTCATGGCACTGGCGCCGCAGATGGTCAATCTCTCCGCCACACCGGGCGAGCTCGAGCTAAGGCTTTCCGAGGGAGTGGTGGTCGAGCAGATCATCCGTCCTACCGGTCTCATCGACCCTGAGGTAGACGTCAGGCCAGTGCGAGGCCAGGTGGATGATCTCCTGTCGGAGATCCGCCAGCGTGAGACTCGCGGCGAGCGGGTTCTGGTAACTACACTGACCAAGCGGATGTCGGAGGATCTGACCGACTACCTGCAGCAGGCCGGAGTCAGGGTGCGCTACCTGCACTCCGATATCGATGCCATCGAGCGCATGGAAATCCTCCGCGGACTGCGCCTTGGGGATTTCGACGTGCTGGTCGGAATAAATCTGCTGCGGGAAGGGCTGGATCTACCCGAGGTATCGCTGGTGGCCATCCTCGACGCGGATCAGGAGGGCTTCCTGCGCTCGGACCGCTCGCTGGTGCAGACGATCGGCCGGGCGGCCCGGCACGTCAACGGCCGGGCCATCCTCTATGCCGACCGGATCACCGGCTCCATGCAGCGCGCACTGGCGGAGATGGACCGGCGCCGCTCTATCCAGCGGGCCCACAACGACGCGCACGGGATCAGGCCTACGTCCATAATCAAGTCCATGGAGGAAGTCCGGCTCTCGACCCACGTCGCCGATGCGCGAACCGAGCGCCCCGAGCCGAAGCGGCCGCTGCAGGAGCGGGTGGACCTCCATGACCCGGCCAAGCGCGCGGCGACGATCAGTTCCATCGAGCGTCAGATGCGAGAAGCGGCGGCTAATCTGGAGTTCGAGCTGGCTGCTCTGCTGCGGGATCAGTTGAACGAGCTGAAGGCACTCGGCGCGCCGGACGTGCGCCGCGGTCCTTCCGGGAAAGTTCGCCGCCGGGCGTGACTCTTTCCCTTACCCAGGACGAGCTCGATGGCCAGGGAGTGGCTCTCGGCCGAACCCTCCAACCCGGAGAGCTGGTGACATTCGAGGGTGAGCTGGGGGCGGGGAAGACCACCTTCATTAAAGCTGTGGCACGCGGCCTCGGCGTAACTACTCCCGCAACCAGCCCCACCTACGCGCTGGTTCACCGTTATCACGGCGCCAGAGGGCCGGTGTTTCACCTCGATTGTTTCCGGCTTCGGTGTCCCGATGAAGCCGCAGACCTGGATTGGGAGGGGCTGATCACGGAGGGAGATGCCATACTCATCGAGTGGCCGGAACGCGCCGGGGTGTGGATCCCGACGCCGACCCGGCGCTTCCGGCTCCATCATCTGCCCGACCCCGAACGGCGGGGCCTGGAGCTGCTCTAATGTTGCTTGCCATAGACACCGCCACTGACCAGGCTTCGGTTGCGCTCGGGGTGCCAGGCGCGGAGCCGCTGGAAGAGAATATCGGTGGGGTCCGGCGCCACGCCGCTGCCCTGCTGCCGATAATTCAGGACCTCCTCCGCCGGGCCGGCACTTCGCTCAACGGCGTGCGCGGGATCGTCCTCAGTGATGGGCCAGGAAGTTTCACCGGTCTGCGGGTGGGGGCTTCAGTTGCGAAAGCTCTGGTCCAGGCCCGCAACCTGCCGCTCTGGGTGGCCCCTTCGCTCATGGTGCGGGCCGCTGGAGTGGCGCGGGATGAGGAGCTCGTGCTCGCCATCGCGAGCGCGCTTCGGGGGGAAGTGTATGCCGCAGCATATCAATTTTTTGGGGATCGGATCCACACCCAGCTGATTCCATCAGTTTGGAGACCAAAAGACCTCATCGAAGGCTCGATCAGGCCCCACCTGGTGGTCGGCGAAGCTCCGGTGGAGATACTCTCGGCCTTGGAGAATTGGATCGGCCGGCCCGTAATCGGGCCACCGGCTGGCGCGCCCCACGCTGCCCGGCTCCTCGATCTGGTAGGCCGCCCGGGTGGGGCCCGCCTTATCGCCCCCGGCGTGCAATGGGAGCCTGTGTACGGCCGCCCTGCTGAAGCACAGGCGCGGTGGGAGATTGCTCATGGACGCTCCCTACCGGATTCGGTCGGCAGTCCCGGCTGATGCAGCCCCGCTCGTCGTTATCGAGCGCCGCTGCTTCAGCGATCCCTGGAGCGAGAACAGCTTCCGTGAGGCGCTGGACTCGCCCTGGTCGTTCGGTCTGGTGGCCCATACCAGTCCCGGAATCGCTGGGTATCTCATCGCGCGCGAAGTGGTCGGAACCGGCGAGGTATTGAATCTCGCGGTGTCACCCGAGTACCGGCGGCACGGGGTGGCCCGCGCGCTGCTTCGCGCAGGGCTTACTTACTTCCGCAAACGCCGGGTGGAGGAAGTGTTTCTGGAAGTGAGGGAATCCAACCGTTCCGCCCAAGCACTGTATCTTAGCGCCGGCTTCAGGCCGATTGGCCAGCGAGTGGCGTACTACCGGAATCCGAAGGAAGACGCCTTAGTGCTCTGGCTGGCACTGGAGCAGAACGCGTAGATTGGGTAAGACAGACATGACAATTGGTTTGAAGTAGAGCTTGCGCTCGCTGTATCATGCGCGAGTTCACCGCGACCCACGTCGAACTCGGGAGGTATCTGTGAGCAGGAGTATGAATAAGGCCATTCTGGTTGGAAACCTGGGAGCTGATCCGGAAGTCCGCAGTACCTCCAATGGGTCCCGGGTGGCAACGCTGTCAATCGCAACCAGCCGCCAGTGGAAGGACAAGGCTGGTGAGAAGCAGGAGAAGACCGAGTGGCACCGCGTGGTATTCTGGAATACCAAGTTCTCCACCCTTGCGGATATTGCCGAGCGCTACTGCAAGAAGGGAGACAAAGTGTACGTCGAGGGGAGTATCGAGTACCGCTCCTGGCAGGATCGCGAGGGGCAGACCCGATACACCACCGAGATCAATGGGCGAGAGCTCATCCTCCTTTCGGGCAAAGGGGATGGAGCCGAAACGTTCTCAGCGCCCAGCAAGGTTGCCGCGGGTGCTGCTGCGCCCAAAGGCAAAGAATCGTTCGATGACTTTCCCGAAGCGTTGGACGCCGAAGACGACGATCTGCCGTTTTAGGGCGGGAAAGCGGGAAAGCGGGAGGCGCGGCAGGAAGCCACGATGAGGCAGATGTTTTGCTCGCCACCAGGGTCGGGCCTATGCTTCTTCGTCCTTCGTATGCTGGGCGTCCCCGCTGTTCCGCCGGAGAAAAGCCCGTTCTCCCGCCGATCGCCAGACTGGTTCAGGGTAATGTGACCCTCTGAACAACGCTGCAAATCATTTTCAGACAGTAGCTTATAGCTTTTTACTAAAGTGACTTCGCAGTGGCGTTGATTTTGCGACTCCGCCGGCAGGCACCTCACGTACAGCCGAGTCAATTGGTCCTTCATCCAGACAGCGACGCCGCTGGGAGATTCCGATGCCGCGTAAGTTTTCGTGCACCGCATGCCGGCAGCCATCGCTGCACCGGGGTCTTACCCTGGGGTGGCTGGCCGCTCTGACCCTGGCGGTGTCTGCTACCGAAGTGCTGGCACAGGATTCACTGCCGCAGACTCATACTGTTCGCAAGGGCGATACTCTATGGGATCTCGCGCGGCTTTACCACAAGGATCCCTTCCTGTGGCCCGGCATCTTCCGCTTGAACACGGCCGTGGTCGAGGATCCGCACTGGATATATCCGGGTGAAGTTCTCCGCATCGCTGCCGACGCAACTGTGGCGGCTGTTCCCACAATGGATACACCGCTCCCACCGCAGCCGGCCGATACCACCCCGTTGCTTGAAGCGGATTCGACCGAAACGCTGGCCCGTGGGCCGCAGCAACCCTCATCGGCTGAAGCTCCGGCCGAAGAGTGGACACCGCTCTTCCCGAGCCAACGCGCCCGAAGTGCGGCCGACATCCTAAAGTCATACACCAACCAGCCGTATCGGCCGCTTCGGCGTAGCGAGTTCTACTCGTCCGGGTTCCTGACGGAGAACCAGCGGCTGCCCTATGGCGAGGTGCTCGGCCCGGTCACGCCTTCACAGATCAAATCAATCGGCAGAGGAGCCAGCGCGCTGCCTTACACAACGGTCGCTTTGGCCGCTCCGCGCGGTGCAACGTATGAGGTCGGCGATACCCTTCTGATAGCGCAGATCGGGACGGAAATTGAGCCTTATGGACGGGTGGTGAAGCCGACTGGTCTGGCGCAAGTCACCGAAGCGGTCGACGGACACTATCTGGCCAGCGTCGTCGCGGTCTACGGGCCCATTCGCAAGGATCAGCGCGTACTTCCGCTCGAGAGCTTCTCTGCCGCTTCGGGTGAGCGTGCGGTGGCTGTTGCTGATGGGGTGCGGGGTACGCTGTTGGGTGGGTTGGGCCGGCAGGACCTGAAGGAGCCGCAGATGGTGGTGTTCATCGACAAGGGCCGGGAGGCCGGCGTTGCGCCGGGAGATCTGTTCGAGGTGCGCCGCCGTCCAGCGCGGCTGTCTGATGGCACTCTCTTGGTCAACGAGCTGATGGCCAAACTGCAGATCGTACACGTGAGAGACCGTACCTCAACCGCCATCGTGCTGGCGGTGGTCTCGCCCGACATCCCGCCAGGTACCGGTGTGGTACAGGTGGCCAAGCTGCCATCGTAAGAGGCGGAAGCACAACCACTGCTTGTAACCGACCGCAGCGAGGGGGCCAGAAACTCAACTGAGTTTCGGCCCCCTCGTCGCTTGCTCATCTCATGTCCACGCTTCCCCCGCTTCCCGCTTCCCGCTTTCTCGCCCCCGCTGTCCTCTACCGAAGCCCCATCTATATTGCGGGGCGCTCCACGGGTGATGGTCCTTAACTAACCGGTTGCGGGAGATCGGGATGCTGAGACGCGCAGCATGAGCGGCAGAGTATTGGTAACAGGTGGTGCGGGATTCATCGGCTCCCATATCGCGGAGGGGTATCTTCGCGACGGGTGGGAGGTCACCGTACTGGATGATCTATCGCGCGGTCATGAGTCCAATGTACCGAAGGGGGCTCGATTTCTTCGGGCCGATATCCGCTCTCCTGAAGCGCGCCAGGCGCTGGCCGCCGGAGGGTTCGACGTGCTCAACCATCATGCGGCCCAGATCGACGTGCGGGTCTCGGTCGATCGTCCCGCGTTCGACAGCCACATCAATGTCGTAGGCTTCGTCAATCTGCTCGATGGGGCCGGCGAGGGTGGCGTAAAGCGGGTCATCTTCGCCAGCAGCGGTGGGGTGGTGTACGGCGATCCCGAGGTCATTCCAACACCGGAGACTGCGCCCAAGATGCCGATCTCACCCTATGGCGTGAGCAAGCTGGCGGGCGAGTACTACCTGCGGGCACTGGCCGCGCTGCGCGGTTTCGAGGGTGTAGCCATGAGGTACGCCAACGTGTTCGGCCCGCGGCAAGACCCGAAGTCCGAAGCCGGGGTAGTATCGATCTTCGTCTCCCGGCTTCTGGAGGAGCAGCCGCTCATCGTCTTTGGCAACGGGCGCCAGACCCGAGACTATGTGTTTGTGAAGGACGTGGCTCGCGCCAATGTGCTGGCCTCCACCCTCCCGATTCCCCGTGATGGCGAGTTCGATGCACCGGCCTTCAATATTGCCACCTCGGTCCAGCGGAACGTTCTGGAGCTGGCGGCGTCGGTGGGAGAGGTCATGCGGCGTGAGCCCCGGATCGAGTTCGCTGAAGCCAGGCCGGGTGAGCTGTTCCGGAGTTCCCTTGATGTATCAAAGGCAAAGAAAGTTCTGGGTTGGTCGCCCCAGTACGTCTTCGAGGATGGGCTGCGGGAGCTGGTGGACTGGTTCAAGAAGGAGGCGAGGTGATCCTTCAAGCCGGCGGTGCTGTACCCCAGTCGTCCCTGGAGCTGGTGCTTTCCTCCAGCCCTGAAACCAAGATCGTGCTGGCCATCCTTACCGTTTTCTCGCTGGTGTCCTGGTTCATCATCATCCTGAAGTGGTGGCAGTTCCGCAAGCTAAATCGCGCGGCTGATCGATTCTTCAAGGAGATGGAGCGCACTACCCGGTTGCAGGAGGCCTACAAATCGGTGATGAAGCTGCCTCCGTCACCCTATAACAGGCTTTTCAGGGAGGCTATCACGTTCTATTCCGAGCTCCGGCCGGGCGCCCTGCGGGAAGAGCGGGATGCCGATCGAAGCTCGCTGTCCATGACTCAGCTCGAGGCTTTGAAAATGGTGCTCGGCAAGGAGGTCGCCGCCGAGCGGGACCTGCTGGGGCATTACATTCCGTGGCTGGCGACCATCGGCTCGGTGGGCCCGCTGCTGGGCCTTACCGGTACCGTCTTCGGGATAATGAGCGCATTCATCGGGATAGCGTCAAAGGGGTCGGGAAATCTTGCAGCGGTGGCGCCGGGTGTGGCTGAGGCGCTGGTGGCCACAGCCGGCGGGCTGCTCGCCGCAATCCCGGCGGTGATCGCCTACAACCTCTTCGTCAATCGGGTCCGGCTGTTCGCGGGCGAGCTCGAGGGATTCGCCAACGAGCTCATCGGGACCATGGCTCGTGAGGGTTTGGTCTAGTGGCAGCCGGATTGGGTGGCGGGCTCGGCAGTCAGCGTGGGGAGCTCCCTCTCATGGCTGACGTGAACGTGACCGCGTTGGTAGATGTCATGTTGGTCATGCTGATTACCTTCATGATCACGGCACCGATGATGCAGGGGGGCGTCGATGTCGAGCTGCCCCGTGCCGAGGCCCGGCCGCTTTCCCCCAAGGAGGGGATGGTGGTTTCGGTGAATCGCAACGGCCGAATCTTCGTCGACCAGACACCGGTGTCCTATTCCGATTTCAGAGTGACGTTCCGCTCCCTGGTAGCCACTCGCAAGCCAGGCGGAGTGTATCTCCAGGCAGACGCGCGTGTGCCCTATGGCCAGGTCGTGCGCGTGCTTGCGATCATCCGGACGGCTGGTGTGCAGAATGTCGGGCTCGTTGCCGCGGAGGAGGAATCGCCGTGAAGTCCCAGCCCAACCAGAGTACGCCGGGCACGTTGGCCGGTCTGGTCGGGACCATTGTGGTTCATGCAGCCGCGGTCATCTTCCTGTTTACGGCGGTGAAGCCCACGCGCGCATCGCCCCCCTCATATGCCGTCGATCTGGTAGCCGCGCCAGTTCCAACTACGAAGCAGCGGTTGGCCCGCGAAGCGCTGCCCACCCCGCCTCCGGAGGAGAAGCCGGTCCCCACTCCCCCGAAGCCGGCGCCTCCCAAAGAAAAGCCTGCGCCGGTTGCGCCCAAGCCTCCGAAGCCGGCCACGACCACGCCGGCCCCCGCACCGGAGCCGGCTCCCGCGGAAAGCGAGCGCGAGCCGGCGCCCCAAACCGCCACGCCGGTGGCGCCGGCTCCAGGCGAGACACCCAGCACGGGAACCGATGTTGCCACGATTAAGACACCGGGTCTGGCGTTTCCGTTTCCGGAGTATCTGCGCAACATCGTGACCCAGGTATATCAGCGGTGGGACCGGGGCTCAGCCAAGCAGAGCAACTTCGCCGAGATCAGTTTCTTGATTTTACGTGACGGATCGGTGCGGGACATCCGTTTCGTGACCCGTTCCGGCAGCTTTGCGTTTGACATCGACGCCCAGGGAGCCATCGAGGCGGCGGGGAACACCCGCGCCTTCGGCCAGCTCCCCGACGGATGGGAGGCTGACGTCCTCCCCGTGAGCTTCTACTTCCAGCCAACCCGATGACAAGATTTTTCTTTCTGTTCGTTTCCGGGCTCGCGGCCGCCGGCAGCCTGTTGGCTCAGGACACAACCCGCGCGGATGAGGGGGTGCGTGTCGGCGTGGACTACCGCCCCGGAGTGAGGCCGGGGCTCGTCGTGCTGCCGGGCGCGGGCATGGATTCGGCGCGCGCCATTGTCCGGCGCGATCTCGACTACAGCGACCGTTTCGAGATGATCGTGGTGGCCGACGGTGGGACCGAGGAGGGCGGCCCGGTCAACTACGAGCTTTACAAAGGACTGGGAGCCGAGTTTGCCGTGGAGCTGAGTCAGGCTGCCGGTGGGGTCACGGCCCGGCTGCATGATGTGAGCGCGGGGCGCCTCCGAAATCAGCAGACGGTGCCATTGCCCGCGGGACCTGATTCGCGGCTCGAAGTCCACCGGTTGGCCGACGAAATTACCCGGTGGGCCAGTGGAACAGCGGGTGCCGCCGCCAGCCGGATGCTGTTGGTGTCCGGCGGCCGCGTGTACCGAGCGGACAGTGATGGGCACGACCTAACGCCCCTGACTCCCGGGGGGCAGACCGCTCTCTCCCCGGCGTGGTCCCCCGATGGACAACGGATCGGCTTTACCCAGCTCGGCGAGGGACGCGGTGGCATCGCGGTGCAGACTCTCTCGGGAGGTGCGGCGTTTCTGGCACCGGGCTCGCAGACGGCCCTCAATATTACGCCTGCGTTTTCCCCAGACGGCCGTACGCTGGCGTTCGCGCACTCTGACGAACGCGGGACGGACATCTACACTGCCAACGTGACCGAACGGTGTTGCGCTCAACGCTTGACCGTGGGACGCTACGCGGACAATTTATCCCCAACGTTTTCGCCAGATGGGCGGCGCATTGCGTTCATCTCGACGCGTGCCGGACCGCCCCAGTTATATGTGATGGCTGCGGACGGAACCGATCAGGAGCTACTGGCGCCATTCGATTACGGCGCCACCGGAAGTTCGAATGCTCCCGAATGGTCTCCGGACGGAGCCAGCGTCGTATTCCACCGTGAGGTCTCCGGCAGCCCCCAGATTTTTCTGGTCGACGTATCGGGCCGACGGGTGCGACAGCTCACTTCATCGGGCCGGAACGAAGACCCAACCTGGGCGCCCGACAGCCGCCATGTCGCATTCGTCTCCGACCGGAGCGGCCGGCGTCAGATCTGGATCGTCGACATAGACACCGGCCGGGTGCGGCAGCTGGCAACTCCAGGCGCTGCTCGGCTTCCGTCGTGGTCACGCCGCCTTGGGCGGGCCACCCTTGTTCCCAACCCATAAATTCCGGAGTGATGATGCGTGCACCATCTCTGCTGATGCTCCTGGCCACCGCTGCATTTGCCTTTGCCTGCGGGGGCAGTCCGGCCCCGGAGGAACCCGCTCCCGAGCCGGCCCCCGTCGCGGAGCCAGCTCCGGAGACCGTGCCGGTCGACGACAGCGCTGATCGGGAGCGCATCGAGCGGGAGCGGATGGCCCGAGAGGCTGCCGAGCGCTCGCGCGCGGTCACCGGTGACTTGGCTGCCATGATCAATTTCGACTATGACCAGTTTTCTGTACGGCAGGCCGATCAAGGCACGCTGGACCGCAAGGCGGCGATCCTCCAGGCCAATCCCAATGTAAAGCTGCGCATCAGTGGGCACGCCGACGAGCGGGGGTCTGACGAGTACAACCTGGCGTTGGCCAACCGCCGTGCCGCCGCCGCCAAGCGCTATCTGGAAAACAAGGGCATCGACGGCTCCCGGCTGGAAGTAATCGCTTATGGCGAGGAGCGTCCGCTCAACCCCGGCACCGATGAGAGCGCCTTTGCCCAGAACCGCCGGGACGAATTCGAGGTCACGTCCGGCGGCGATAACCTCGTCGCTCCGCAGTGAAACGGGCACGCTGGGTTCCCCGCTCCCTGTTTCTCGGGGCCGGGGTCATGGCCGGCCTCAGTGGGTGCGTGACCAAGGGCGACGTGCAGCAGGTTCAGGATGACATTGCCCTGTTTAAGGCAGAGACCGCGCGACGCGACTCGGCTCGCGCGGCCCAGCTCACCCAGGTGATCCAGCTGCAGCAGCGGGTCATGGACTCGCTCACCACCAGCCGGACGGCCGTGGGTCAGCTCCGGGGAGACCTGGCGAGCGATCTCTACAACATCCAGCAACAGCTGGTGCAGTTGCAGGAGCTGACCGGCCAGAGCCAGCAACGGCTCAGCGAGTTGCGCACCCAGCTGGAGGCCAGGGGCGAACAGATATCGTCCGCCGCGCCGGGTGACACCTCCGGGCAGGTCACCACTACCTCTTCCGCCTCCGCCGACCAGATGTACGAAGCCTCGCTGGCACAGCTGCGGCGGGGGAGCACGTCGACGGCGCGCCAGGGTCTGCGTGAGATGCTGCGGACGTATCCCACCAGCGAGCGTGCCGGGGATGCGCTCTATTTCATCGGGCAAAGCTTTGCCGCGGAGAATCCCGACTCGGCAGCGGCGTACTACGATCAGGTGGTGCAGAGATACCCCGCATCCAGCCGGGCCGGCTCGGCGCTCTACAACCTCGGGCTGGTAGCCGAGCGGCGCAAAGAGACCAGAAAAGCCAGGGAGGCCTACCAGCGGGTGGTCCAGAAATATCCCCAATCCGACGAAGCGGCCCTGGCTCGCGACCGACTGAAGGCGCTCGGGCGGTAAGCCCCGGGCGTCTTCCGCCTTATGACCGGCTCCCCTCAGGAAATGCCTTTCCTCGATCACCTCGAGGAACTGCGCTCCCGCATACTCCGGTCTCTCGGCGCCGTGATTTTGGGTTCTGCCGCTGGCCTGTGGGCCGTCCAGCACTTTCAGCTCGTCAACCTCCTGAAGCGACCGATTGCGCCGTACCTGACCGACGGCAAGCTGGTGGTACTCAGCCCCACCGAGCCGGTCATGATCGTCTTCAAGCTCGGCTTCCTGGTGGGGCTGGTGCTGGCGTCACCTATCATATTGTGGCAGCTGTGGGCCTTTCTGGCGCCGGCTCTGTATGCTCGGGAAAAGAAGGCGCTGGTGCCCTCTCTGTTCGTGGGGCTGCTCCTTTTCATGACCGGCGCCGCGCTCGCCTATCTGGTAGTGGTGCCTCAGGCTTTACGGGTCCTTTTCAGCTTTCAGACTGAAGCCATCGCGCCGTTCATCACCTATGACAAGTACTTCAGTTTCGTGATGCAGGTGACTCTCGCGCTCGGCATTTCCTTCGAGCTGCCGCTGGTGATCATCATACTCTCGTGGCTGGGGGTGATCGGGCCGGCTGAGCTCAAGCGCTTCCGCCGCTTTGCCGTAGTCGGAGCGTTTCTGGCAGGAGCGGTGTTATCCCCGGGCGCAGACCTGCTGTCGATGCTGATGATGACGGTACCGCTCCTGTTTCTCTACGAGGTTGGCTATGCCGGCTCTGTGGTTATCAGCCGGAGGCGCTCCGCCAAACAGCCGCTCGCCGGCGGTACTATCGGGCTTTTCCTGTTGCTCTGTTTCGGGGCTGCCTCAGCCGAAGCCCAGGAACGCCCCCGCCAGCGTAGACCACCGGCCCAAGCCGACTCGCTCCGGGATTCCACCCGCCTGGACCGGGACTCGCTCGGGGGGCGTGCGGGCCAGACGCTCGACACCGCAACGGCCCGTAGGCTGGGGCTTCCTACAGCGCCCTCCCGCAGCTTTGCTCCGGCGGATTCCGTCTTGAGCGAGCTCCTGGGACGCTCCGGCTACCAGGCCACCCGGTATCGGGCCGACTCGGCAACGGTTTTCATGCAGGATCAGCGGGTACGTCTGGAAGGGAAGGCTCTAACCGAGCGGCGTGGCTCCACTCTCGAGGCGGATACCATCACCTACCGCAGCGCGAGCTGCCTGCTAGATGCCTCGGGAGATCCCAAGCTGTTCGACCGGGGCCAGGTACTGGTGGGCGAGCAGATTCGCTACGACACCTGCGTGCGCCGCGGCGTGATCAGCGAGGCTCTGACGAACTTTACGGAAGGCTCGACCGTCTGGTTCCTCCGGGGAGATGTTTCCCAGGATTCCAGCTCCAACCGGATATACGCCGCGTCCAGCGAGATCACGAGTTGTGATCTCCCGGTCCCGCATTACTACTTCGCCGCCCGACAGGTAAAGTGGGTTTCGCGAAACGTGCTGGTGGCGCGACCGGTGGTGCTCTACGTTCGGGACGTTCCGATTCTCTGGCTGCCTTTCATCTTTCAGGACATGCGACCCGGCCGCCATTCGGGGATCCTCATCCCGCAGTTCGGCTTCAACGACCTCGTCAGACCCAACCGATCCTACAACCGTCAGATCAGCAACATCGGCTACTACTGGGCGCCCAGCGATTATCTGGATTTCACCGGGCGCCTGGACTGGTACTCCAATCGATATGTTCAGTATGGAATCGGAGGCCAATACAACTGGCTCAACCGCTTCGTGAGCGGCTCGGTGGCTTTCAGCAAGCAGCAGCAGACTGGAGGTTCCTCTTCGACCTCGATCAACTGGGATCACCAGCAGACGTTCGACTTGTCGACCAGCCTGAGCCTCGACCTCAACTATGCGAGCAACACTTCGGTTATCCGGCGCAACGCTATCGATCCGTTGCTCAACACGCAGCAGATCACGAGCTCGCTGAACTTCTCCAAGCGCTACGGGTGGGGAACGGTAACCCTGGGTGGCAACCGCAGGCAGAGTCTGTCGGACGGAAGTGTACAGCAGTTGCTGCCGGCACTAACTATCTCGCCGGCCTCGATTGCCCTTGGGTCGAACATTACCTGGTCGCCCGGCCTGAGCTTCACCAACAACACCACTTCCCGCACGCCACTGAGTCCGCTGGTGCAGGTGCTCCCCGGCGGCGTGGTCGACACGATCGACCAGACCGGCGGCAGCCGGGTGACCGCTTTCAACTTCGACACACCGCTCAGGTTCGGGGCCTTTAACTGGCAGAACTCGGTGCGGGTTACGGATGAGACGAACAGCGGCCGCGATTCGATCCGGTTCCTGGCGGATGATCCCAGTACAACCGATCCGTCGGATTCGCTGACTGTTACCCGCTACTTTCTCGGCGATTTCTCCACCGGTATCGACTGGGACACCGGAATTAACCTTCCGGTTCTCTTTCGCGGTTCCTGGAAGCTCCAGCCGGTGGTAGGGGTTGCCAACACCACCAGCGGGCCATTTGCGCTGCGTAACCGGAATACCGGCGGCGCCTTCGTGCGACAGGGTAAGCGATTCCGATTTGCCGCCACTGCTTCGCCCACCTTGTTTGCCTTCTATCCCGGCCTGGGTCTGGCCAGCCGTGTCAGGCACAGCCTGTCGCCCATCCTGAGCTGGAACTACTCGCCCGCGGCTAATGTCTCTGAAGATTATGCCCGCGCCCTGGCGGTTCAGGGGCAGCCGCTCCAGCTACGAAGCGACGCCACTCAGACGGTCAGTCTCGGACTCTCCCAGACTTTCGAAGCCAAAGCCAGGGCACCAGCCGGCGACTCCGCCGCCACCGACGCACGGAAATTCCGGGTGCTGAGCATCAACACGAGTCCGATAAGCTACGATCTGGAACAGGCCAAGAAGCCGGGACGAACCGGCTGGGTAACCGAGACGGTAACCAACTCATTTCTTAGCGATCTGCTTCCGCAGTTCACACTTAGTCTGACCCATGATCTCTGGGAGGGAGCAGCCGGGCTCGATACCTCCGACTTCGACCCCTTTCTCAGCAGCGTGAGCGCCAGCTTTGCCATCTCGGGCAATACGTTGCGCGGCATCGGTTCCATCTTTGGGCTGGGTGGGAACGCCCCGCGGACCGACTCGGACCGGGTGCCCACATCTTACGTAGCCGATGCAGGTCGCAGACAAAACTCGTTCTATAACAACGGGCAGGTGCCTTTTTCCAGTGGCGGACGCAGCTTCTCGGCTAACTTCAACTACACGCTGTCCCGTAGTCGCGCGGTCCCGGGCGTAATCGGGAATGACCAACAGAGCCTCGGATTCAGCACCGGCTTTTCGCCAACGCCGTTCTGGTCGCTGTCATGGTCCTCCCAGTTCAACATCACCGACAGCAAGTTCGAATCGCAGGTGGTCAGGTTGGAGCGGGAACTGCACGAGTGGCGAGCCGGCTTCAACTTCGTACGCAATGCAAACGGGAATTTCGCATTCTACTTTTCGATCCACCTCTCCGATCTGCCGGACCTGAAGTTCGACTACAATCAGACGACCTTCGAGGAATAACGTGTCCCCGGCAGGGGACAGGAGGCGGCGAGGCGTAAAGGGTTACCAGCCGCAGGAGCCTTGGGCTGTGCTGCCTGCCTCTGTGGCACGCGATCTGCCAAGCGTGCCGCCATCTCTCTCTGGAGAATATGTATGCGCAGCTGGTGGACGCCGGTCTTTCTTGGGTTGATCGCCGCATGCTCATCTGATCGGAATTCTCCCGCGATTCCACCCGATGTTGTGGCCAACCTCACCAGCACCACGCTGGACCGGGCAGTGGCCCTTTCGTGGTCGGACAACGCCTATACAGCAGATCCGGCCAACTTCGAGAGTTATGGGGTCTACAGTACGACCTATGACTTCGACAACGATCTCTGCGGCGGCAGTTGGGCGCTGGAGGGGACTACTGTCGCGCCGGAGTTTGTTGTCGGTGCTCTGACCAACGGGGTCTCCCGCTGCTTTTCTGTGACGGCCCGGTCGGTAGAGGGCGCCGAAAGCGCCCGCTCTCAGGTACGAGCCGACACTCCCCGGCCTGACAGCCGGAACGTCGCGCTCAACGTGCTCCCCTCGCAGGACGCTGGCAGCGGCTTTCGTTTCTGGGACGACCTCAACAACGACCAGGAGGTTCAGGACAACGAGCTCGGGCTGGTACGGCCGGGCTCGGCCGCGGGAATCGACTTTGTTGTCGAGCGGGACCTTGAGGGCTCGGTGTTTCTGGCGCCGGTGCGGCCTGGAACCGGCGTCGAGTTTTATAGCGAAGTTCCCGTCGGCGATCTGACCAGCGTGAACTTTGCCCCCTGCATACCCGACTCCAGTCCGGACGCCTGCGCTCCTTACGCCACTTCGTCTATCGAGGCATCACCCGGATTCGGGTATGTGTTCGAGACCGATGGCGGCGACGGGTTCGTCAGATACGGGGCGGTGCGGGTGACTCATGTCGGGCCCACGCTGGTTATTCTGGACTGGGCGTTCCAGACCGATCGGGGAAACCCTGAGCTGCTGGTGGGGAAGAACACTCCGACGCCTTGAATGCGGTTGCCTGCCGCGGGGGGTTGAATCGCCGCGCTCACGCTGGCAACTTCGGGTGATGCCCCCCACAGCCTGCGTTCTGGATGGACGATCTCTGACGGTCGAGGATGTGGTTCGAGTTGCCCGGAATGCGTCAGTGCAGGTTACGCTCGAGCCCGCGGCTCGTCGCGCCTTGGTGGAGAGCCGGCGGCTGGTAGACCGGGCGATCCAGTCGAACCAGACGATCTACGGGATCAACACCGGGTTCGGCAAGCTCGCCAACGTTCGAATACCTCCTGATCAACTCGATCAGCTCCAAACCAATCTTATTCGCAGCCATGCAGCCGGGGTGGGAAGTCCGCTCCCCCTGGCCGTGGTGCGCGCGGTCATGCTCCTTAGGGCCAACGTGCTTCTTCGCCCAACCAGCGGTGTCCGTCCCGAGTTGGCAGAAGCCCTCGTGGCCATGCTCAATGCCGGTGTGCTTCCGCTGGTGCCGGAGCAGGGAAGCGTGGGAGCAAGCGGAGATCTGGCCCCGTTGAGTCACATCGGGCTGGCCCTGATGGGAGAGGGGCAGGTGATCACCGACGGTGGCAGGGTCGCCTCGGCTGCCGATGGACTCTCCGCCGCGGGGATCACACCCTATCGTTTTGGTCCTAAAGAGGGCATTGCGTTCATCAACGGGACTCAGGCTCAGACCGCGCTACTGGCTCTGATGGTGTACGACGCCAAGGTACTCTGGCGAACCGCGGTAGGCGCTGCGGCAATGAGTTTGGAGGCGCTCAGGGGTACCCCGACGCCGCTGGATGCGCGCATACACGAGGCCCGGCCGCATCAAGGTCAAGTCATGGCGGCAGAGCTGATGCGAGCGCTGCTCGAGCACAGCGAGATCCGCGAGTCGCACCGCGAAAACGATCCGCGAGTTCAGGATGCCTACAGCCTCCGCTGCGCTCCACAAGTACTCGGGTCCGTCGCCGACGCCATCCGCTTCGCCGAAGAAACGGTTAGAGTCGAGCTGAACTCCTCTACCGACAATCCGCTGGTGTTCGAGAATGGGGACGTGATCTCGGGCGGAAACTTTCATGGGCAACCAGTGGCCCAGGCTCTGGACATCCTGGCGCTCACCTTGACCACTCTTCAGGCGATCGCCGAGCGCCGGGTGGAGCGCCTGGTAAATCCGGACCTTTCGCAGGGACTTCCAGCTTTCCTTACCCAGGACCCGGGGCTGTGCTCCGGTCTTATGATGGTTCAGATCACGGCCGCGTCCCTGGTGGCCGAGTCGCGATCCCTGGCCATGCCCGCCAGCATCGGCTCGATTCCCACCGATGCCAATCAGGAAGATTTCGTCCCCATGGGCATGGCGGCGGCTTACAAGGCCGGCCGGATTCTGACCAACGCGCAACGCGTGGTAGCTGCCGAGCTGCTCTGTGCGGCCCAGGGGCTGGAGTTTCTCCGGCCACTGGCCCCCGGCCGCGGAGTGGCGGCTCTATACCGCGCTCTCCGGGAGCTGAGGCCCCCGGTGGCTCCGCTGACAGCGGATCGGCCACCGGGCCCCGACCTGGAGCGAGTGGCACGCGCTGTCGCCGAGGGCGAGCTGGACCCGCTTCCCGGCCGCTTGCTGCCCCTCTGACGGCCCGGTATCTTTCGCTCACTCCGACTCTTATCCCCCGGTACCCCTTCTCAGCCCGAGCCGCATGAATCTTGAAAAACTGAAAGACACGGCGCGCAAGCTGGAACAAAAGGAGGACTGGCGAAAAGCGATAGAAGTCTACCTCAAAGCCATTCAGCAGGCCGAGTCAGGAGCAGAGAGCACCCCGGACCTTTCCCTCTACAATCGGGTCGGCGACCTCTATCTTAAAATCAACGATACGGCCGAGGCGGTGCGCTCCTACGAGCGGGCGGTAGACCTATACGCAGATCAGGGATTCTTCAACAACGCCATCGCACTCTGCGGCAAGATCCTGCGGGTGAACCCGGGACGGACGCAGACATACCTGAAGCTCTCTCAACTCCATGCCCGTAAAAACGTAGTCATCGAGTCCAAGCGAAATCTGATCGAATTTCTCGAGCGGATGAATGCGCTGGGGCAGCTGGACCAGGCATTTCAGGCGGTAAAGTTGTTCGCCGACCAGTTCTCCGGCAGCCAGGAGATTCGGAGTATGCTGGTGGAGCTGCTGCGAGCGACTTCCAGAGAAGATGAGGCGCGGGAGCAGCTCGAGAAAATGGCCGAGGACCTCGAGGCCATGGGGGACAAGGCAGGTGCAAGGAAGGCGCGTGAGCGGCTCAGCACCGCCGCGGCCGAAACCGTGGAGCTCTCTCCCCCGCCCGCTCCGGCCCAGCCTGTGCCTAAAGCCGGACCCTCACGCGGTGACTTGATTTTTTTGGACACCGGAATGGACCTGGGCACGCCGTCTCCAGCGGCCCGTACCCGTGAAAGCGAGCCAGCCCTCCCCACACAACCTCCGGCGCCGGCACGGGAACCTCCGCCGCCACCGTCGACGATTGCCGATATAGAAACCGAGACTTTGCTCCAGGATGCCGGTCTGGCACCGCCGCAGGACCCGATGAACGACCTGATCATCGATTCCCTGGTGGCGGAAGAGACGACCCCCGAGGAGCTCTTGAGCAATCTCGACCTGGATTCGCCGCTCGAGATTCAGCGGCAGGAGCCGCCCGATCTCGGCTTCGAGGCTGTCCCACTGGAGGGCATAGAGGGAATTTCGTTCGGCGAGCTGGGTGATCCTGCCGGTGGAGGGTCACTGGACTTTTCTCAGGACATGATCGTGTCTTTCCAGGACAACGAGATCGTCCTGGATGTACCTCCGGAACCGGACACGGCGCCCGACCCGGACCAGGCTATCGACACCTCGGCCCTCATGGACGGGCTCCCGCTGATAGGTGAGGAAGAGGCAGATAGCCCCACGCTAGCGGATCTGGAGGATCGGGTACTGGACGACCCGGAAAATCCGGATGTTCACCTGGCTATGGCCGAGGGGTTGCTTGCCGCAGGTGAGACCACCAGCCGAGTCGAGGAAGAGTTGCAGCTGGCGCTGGCGGGCTATGAGGATCGCGAGGATTGGGCTCGCGCAGCCGACATGGCCGATCGTCTGGTCGAGCTGACTCCCGACAGCGTGAGTCACAACCAGAAGCGCGTGGAGCTCGCTTACCGCGCCGGAGATCGCGGACCGTTGCTGGAGGCTTATCTGGGTCTGGGCGACGCGTTGGCGAAATCGGGCGCGCTGGACAAGGCCATTGCGGTCTACGGCAGGGTGATCGAGCACGATCCAAAGCACGTGCGTGCCGCCGCCGCGCTTGCGCGTTTGGCCGAGTCGGCGCCGCCAGAGCCCGAAGCAGTTACCGAGATGCCTAAAGCACCACCCGCTGCCGCGGCTCCAACCTCGACTCCTGCGACAGTGGCACCGGCGCCGCCGTCCGGGCAGCCGCAGGCACCGCCACCGGCTCCAACCTTCGCGGCTCCCGCTCCGGCTGCGCCCCCAAAGACGCCATCCCAACCCCCAGTACCGACCGCTCCCCGGCGGGCCGCGGCCGAGTCCACCGGAGATTTCGTGGACCTCGGCTCGATGGTGTTCGAGGACGAGAACCGCCGCGACACCCGCATGCGGGTTAACCGGCGCGAGCCCCAGGACCAGGACGAGCAGCGCGAGTTTCATGAGATTCTAGAGCAGTTCAAGCGGGGCATCGACCAGAATCTGGATTCGGAAGACTACGAGGCCCACTATGACCTTGGCGTGGCCTTCAAGGAGATGGGCCTGCTCGATGAAGCCATCTCGGAGTTCCAGAAGGCACTTCGCGCTCCCGAGGGACGGCTCCGGACCTCGGAGGCATTGGGCATGGCGTTCTTCGAGAAAGGGCAGTATGCGGTCTGCGAGTCCATCCTGCGGCGGGCCGTGGACAGTCTTCCGGGGACCGACGATGCCAAGATTGGCCTGTTGTACTGGATGGGTAGATCGGCCGAAGCGCTGGGGAAGGAGGCCGATGCAATCACAAGTTATGAGCGCGCTCTGGTGGTTGACATCAGCTTCATGGATCTCAGCAAACGGGTTCAGCGCCTGACCGCGGCCCGTCGCCAATGAGCTCGCAAACCGCGCCGATCTCGCTGGCCGACCTGCAAAGCGGCATTCGGCCCCGCCTGGAACGGGTACAGCAGGAGCTTCGCCGAATCGTGGAAGCCGATTTCGGACTGATAACCGAAGTCAATACCCACCTGTTCCAGATGCAAGGAAAGATGTTCCGGCCGACTCTGCTGCTGCTGGCCGAGGAAGCCACCGGCGGCCAGGACAACCGGGCGACTACCCTGGCGGCGGTGGTCGAGCTGATTCACCTCGCCACTCTTGTACACGACGACTCGGTGGACCACTCTGTGCTCCGCCGGGGAATGCCGACGATCAATTCACTGTTCAGTCATCAGATCTCGGTTATCATGGGTGACTACTTGTACTCGCGCGCCGTGATCGAGCTGGTGGGGCTTAACGATCTGGAGCCGCTCCGTGTCCTGAGCCGGGTGACCAATGACATGACCGTGGGCGAAATGCGACAGCTGCTGGCGCACGACCCGCTGGGGTTTTCCGAGGAACAGTACGACCTGCTGATTCAAGCCAAGACCGCTTCGCTGGTTTCCGGCGCGTGTGAGATCGGTGCGCTCAGGGCCAGCGGCGAGGAGCGTGGAGCGCTACGGCGCTTCGGGGGGGCGCTGGGAATGGCCTTTCAGATAGTGGACGATCTGCTCGACTACACCGAGGACGCTTCGGTGACCGGAAAACCGTTCGGTTCGGATCTGAGAGAGCACAAGGTGACACTGCCGCTCATCGCGGCTCTACCCCTAATGGATGACCCGGCGCGTCGTGGTGTCTCCCGGCTTCTCCAGACGCCCGAGCCAAGCGATTCTCAAATTGCCGAGGTGATCATGACCGTCAGCCGTGTGGGGGGGCTCGACTATGCCCGGGAACGGGCGCAGCGCCTGGCCCAGTTGGCTGAGGGCGAGCTCGACCTCCTCCAGCCATCTGCCGCGCGTGAGGCCCTACGAGCCAGCATCACGTACGTCATCGATCGCCGACGCTGATGCCGAGCGGCCCACGCCGTCCCGGGTTCTACCTGGGAGTGCTTATCGCGGGGTTCGTCGCCGGTGGCGGGCTTAACGCGCTGGTGCGGCAAACCCTGCCCGAGAGTGCCGCCCGAACCTTCTTCACCAATACCTGGACCGCCACCTTCGGGCCTGTCTCCGCCGATCTTCTGGTGGTATCCTTCACTCTGGGGCCGGTCGGGCTGCACGTCTCGCTCCTCAGCCTGCTCGGGGTTCTGGTGGCGTATCTGATCGCGCGTTCGCTCTTCTAGGAGGTCCTGTGGGAAACCTCGGCTTTACTGAAATCATGGTCATCCTGCTGGTGGTGCTGCTCCTCTTTGGCGCCAAGCGGCTGCCGGAGGTGGGCGCGTCCATCGGGAAGGGCATTCGGGAGTTCAAGCGCAGCATCACCGATACCCAGGACGCGATCATGAGCAACGAGGAGCAGCGCGGCAATCTTCCGCCCCGCCAGGCGGATGCAGCCCAGCCGGCACCTCCAGTGGGGGAGCCCAAGCGGCTGTCGCAGTAGAGGTGGGAAGGCGCAAAGGCGGCAGATAAGAAGGCGGAAAGGGCGGAATCAGAGGGCGACGTAAGCCTTTACCTTTCGCTATTACCGCCCCTTCCTCTACCGCCTCTTCCCCCCTATAGCGCCGAGCTCGGATCCTGGGCCGGCCCGCTCTGCAACACCTTGTCCCGGTTGTCCACGATTTTGGCGGCACTTTGGAGCGCCGCGAGGTAGCTTCGGACCCGCTCCTGGCGAGCCGCGCTGATGGCACGGGGTCGGTACTGGTCGAGCTCTTTCACAAACTTGCTGGAGTCGGCCTTGGTATGGGCGACGGTCTGGAGCACATAGAGGCCATCCTCAGTATCCAGTATGCCGCTCCGCTGCCCGGCCTCCAGCCCAAAGGCCGCACCAACCACCATGGGGCTGGTCAGAGGGGGGTTGACCCGGCTGAAGGGCCCGAACTCCCGATGAGGCAGTTTCATGGCCTCGGCTGCCTGCTCCAGGGTACTCCCCTCGCCGACCCGCTTCAGGTATTGCGCGGCTATTTGACGGGCCATAGTCCATTTCTTCTTCTCTCGAGCGGCATGCTCGACCGCGGGCCGGATCTCCGCTAATGTCGGAAGCCTGGCGGGGCGCAGACTGTCCAGCCGGAAGAGATAATATGCGAAAGGCGTCTCGATGACCGGACTGGAGGCACCGGGCTTTGCCCCCCCAAAAGCCCAGACCGCTGCATCCGGAACGACATAGTTACCGAGTTGAACCTTGGTCCCTTCCTGCACCGGCCCCGATTTGCCCACGCGAAGCTTGAGTGCGCGCGACACCGTGTCCAACGCAGCTGGATCCGCACGCTCCGCGCCCAGGGTTTCGAGACTGTCGGCCTGCGCGTCGAGCTGATCCCGATGGCTTCCCGTCACCTCGATCGGAAACAGGATGTGGCGACCCTTGGCTTTGTTGCCCTTCCGGCTGGTGATCTCGATCAAGTGATACCCGAAATGTGAGAGCACCGGCCGGGAAACGGTCTTCAACGGCAGGGCGAAAGCGGCTGAGTCGAAAGCGGGGTCCATAGCGCCCCTGGTCCACTCATCGAGGTCGCCTCCCTTGGTGGCTGTGGCACTGTCGGCCGACTCACGGATGGCCACGTCGGCGAACGGGGCGCCGCCCACGATCTCCTGGCGAGCAGAGTCTGCCCGCGCTCGGGTGGCGGCGGTGTCGGCGGCAGTGGTCAGGCGGGGAAGGGCGACGAAGCTGAGATACGCTGTCTGGGGCTGCTTGAGCTCGTCGGTATTCGCTTTGTAGTAAGCCTCAGCTTCTGCGTTGGTAATCTTTACGGCCGAGTCGGCGACAACTGCACGCGGAACGATGGCTGTGAGCCCAATCTTGACGGTCTCGTTTTCATCCCGGTACTGCTCCCAGAGTGCCGCGTCCGAAAGGAAGACGTCGGCAGTTACCACGCGCAGAAGCTTGGCCCGCTGCAGCTCCTCACGGTACTGAGCCTCCAAACCCGGCAAATAGGACTGGGCTACGCTGGACGTGAGCCAACGCTGGTACTTGGCGAGATCGAACTGGCTATCAGTCTGGAATTCGGGGACGTTCTGGAAGTCAGCCAGGGGGGAGCTTCGAATGGCCTGGACGATCTCGTCCTCGGTCACCCGGATGCCCCGGCGCCGGTACTCGGCTGCCAGAACGCTGTTCTGGACGATCTGGTCCCAGACCTGATCCCGCACCTGCTGGTAGTCCTCGAGGCCCATGCTGCCCGGGGTCTGCTGTTGCCGGGCATCGATGGACTGCTGCACGATGGACTGATAAGTCCGAGCATCGATGCTCTGGCCATTCACCTTCCCGACCGAGGTATTGGTGAGCAGCCCGGTGCCGCCGGTGATGCCGCTGAGATCGAGAACCAGCCAGGCAAAGAACGTGATGGCGACCACCACCATGATGGGTTTGGCCGCATTACGGAAAGCTTGCATCATAGAAAATTCGGGACTCCAACCCGGGAGATTCTGAAGCACGAAGCTTAAGTTCGCTGACACAGAACCTCAAGGCGCCACTCCGGTTACAGTTGACACGCCGGGGGTCGGCCACTAATCTCACCCTACTCTCCGGAGCGGCGCACACCATACTATCCCCAGCGATCTGACCCCGACTACCGGATCCGATGGCCACAAGCGAAATCGAGAAATTAGAGCGCCGGTACGCCGAGAATCCGCACGGACTGACCTTCGCGCCGCTCGCCGAAATCCACCGCAAGAATGGAGATGTCGCCCGAGCGCTCGAGCTTTTGAATGCGGGGTTGGAACTTCACCCCAATTACATCCCCGCCAGCATCGTGTTGGGCCGTTGTCACCAGGATTTGACCGACCTTCCGTCTGCCGAAGCGGCGTTCGCTCATGTGCTGCGGCTGGATGACGAGAACGTCATCGCGCTGAAGTCCCTCGCCGACATAAACGAGCGCCTGGAGCGCTATGAAGAGGCGGAAGGATGGCTGCGCCGCCTGGTGTCCGTGGATCGAAGCAACGAGGACGCCAAAGAGCAGCTGCGCCGTGTCGAGGCTGCCAGGCAGAGCGAAGCCCCGGAGTCGCCGACGCCTGCACCGGTGCTGGAGATGATTGACCTTTCGCCCCAACCGGCGGTGGCAGACGAGCCGCCGGCTGCCAAGAGCGAAGAGCCGGAGGTTGCTTCACCCGAGCTGCTTCCGGTGGAGATCGCCGCTCTGGATCTCAGCCAAGAGCCAGAGTCGAGGGAAGATCCGGAGGAGACTGTTCCGCAGGCCAATCGCGGTGGCCCCGCGCCGGGTCCCGAGGTCGCAGCTTCTGCGGCGGATATCGAGACCAGAACACCTTTGGCAACCCTACCGGATGAGGTGAGCGTGGCCGGGGTTGTCCTACCGGCGGCGGAAGGTTCGGCTCCACCTCTCACCCAGGAGCCTCTTCCGGCGGTAGAAACCATAGCGCCGTTGCCTGGCTTGATCAGCGCCGAGTTCCAGCCCCCACTGGAGGCGACCGGAGGGCTCGGCGTGGAGACCAGCGAAGAGGTGGTGCTGGAGGTATCCGGCAACTCGGAGTTTCGGGTACCCGATGCGTCGGAAGATCTCAAGGCGCTGGCCGCGCGGGCGAGTCCGCCTTCCCCGAGCGAACCGGTCAAGCTGCCGGAAGCGGCTCCCAGCTTGGCGGAGCGCACCCCGGAAGTCCCGAGCGAGCCGGAATTCGTAGTGACCGAGACGATGGCCGAGGTTCTGGCGCAGCAGGGACATCCCGCCGACGCGCTCCGGGTGTACCGAGAGCTTGCCCGCCGGAGTGGCGGAGATGCTCAGCTCGAGTCCCGAATGCGGGAGCTGGAAGCTGCCCTAACCCAGCAGCAGGAGCGGCAGTCATATCTTGCCCGTGACACCAACGGCCAGTCGGTCGGCGCTTTCTTCAGTACACTGCTGGCTGCCCGCCCCCCTGCTGCAACAGGCGTTGCTGGTGGCCAGAACGGGGGCTTTCAGGCCTTGGGCTTCGGCGGAGAGGGTGAGGAGAAGAAATCCGACCCGGCAGTGTCGTTCGATGATTTCTTCGGCTCCGCTACCGATCGATCGTCGTCGCTGCCGCAGGGGAAATCCGATCCTGGGAAGGACGATCTGGACCAATTCCAGTCCTGGTTGCAGAACCTGAAGCGCTGAATGCGCATCGCGGTGCTCAACGGCCCCAATCTGAACCTGCTGGGGCAGCGGGAGCCGGAGGTCTACGGGCGAACCAGTCTCAATGAGATCGAGTCCATGGTCCGGGAGGCAGCCCGGCCTATGGGCGCGGAAATCCAGTGGTTTCAGACCAATCACGAAGGAGCGCTGGTCGAGGCGGTACAAGGTCTTCAGGGTCGAGCGGACGGTGCGCTGATCAATGCCGCCGCTTTCACCCACTCGAGCCTGGCCCTCCGTGACGCGCTGCTCGCCGTCCGTATCCCTTTCGTCGAGCTGCATCTTTCGAACATCTTCGCGCGCGAGCCGGAGCGGCGGCATTCGGTGATCGCGGATCTGGCTGTCGGCATGGTTACCGGGTTCGGCGCTCAGAGCTACGTGCTGGCCCTTCAGGCGCTGGTGGGCCGGCTGCGTGCCGCCTGACCGGCGGGCGGAGCGCCAGGTGGCCCTCAGGGTTGCTGCGGAAGCCGAAGGGCTGGATGGGCTGCTGGTAACCCACCTGCCGAACATTCGGTACCTTACCGGCTTTACCGGCTCCGCCGCACTGCTGCTGATCCGCACAGACGCGACGATCCTGATCTCTGACTTTCGATACGCGGCGCAGGCTCCGTCCGAAATTGGTGCCGCAGCGGTGGTGGAGATAGATCAGCGGAGTGTGTGGGAGAGACTGGGCCGGCTGCTCGCCGCACGGCCGATAGGGATTCTCGGCATCGAGTCGCACTCGCTTACAGTGCGAGACGCGGAGCGGGTCAGCAGCCTCACTCGAGGACGCGTGATACCGACACGCGAGCTGGTGGAATGCCTCCGCGCGGTAAAATCTCCCGAGGAGGTTGCCGCTATTCGAGCCGCGGCCGCGCTGGCTCAGGAGGCCCTTGCCGAGGTGCTGCCCGGCGTCCGGGCCGGCCGGACAGAGCTAGAGATTGGTGCGGCGCTGGAGGGTGCGCTGCGGCGGCGAGGAAGCGAGTGGCACCCATTTCCCACCATCGTGGCCTCAGGCCACCGTTCCGCTCTGCCTCATGCGCGGAGCAGTGACAAGGTGGTAGGAGTGGGCGAACTGCTGCTGCTCGACTTCGGCGCCCAGGTGGATGGATACTGCGCCGACCTTACCCGGACTGTAGTGGTGGGTGCGCGCGCCGACGACCGGCAGCGCACGGTACACGAGCTGGTCGAAATCGCGCAGCGCCGGGCCATCGAGCACCTGCGGCCGGGAATGCCCGCTTGTGAGGGCGATGCCCTGGCTCGAGACGTCATCGCAGCCCGTGGTTTTGGCGAGGCGTTCGGGCATTCGCTCGGCCACGGCCTGGGGCTCGAGGTGCACGAGGCGCCCCGGCTGGCGCCAACCTCGGACACGCCTTTGCCGCCGCACGCCGTGGTCACCGTGGAGCCGGGCATCTATTTTCCCGGCTGGGGCGGGATTCGGCTGGAAGACGATGTATATCTGGATCCGGATGGAACCGAGTGTCTTTCGGATGGGCGGACGGAGTTGCTGGAACTGGTCTAGAGTCTAGGGTCTAGAGTCTAGACGAGCAGTGGTCACTTGCTCGGACTTGTCGGCGATTGACCCTAGACCCTTGACCTTAGACCTCTTTCATCGACTACATGGCCTCAACCGCGGATTTCAGGAACGGTCTGGTGCTCGAGATCGACAGCCAGCTATATCAGCTGGTTTACTTCCAGCACGTCAAGCCGGGCAAGGGCGGAGCCTTCGTGCGCACCAAGCTCAAGAACATCCGGAGCGGTGCCGTGATAGACCGGACCTACAATGCCGGCGAGCGGGTCCAGGAAGTCAGGTTGGAGCGCCGCCCGCTTCAGTTCTCCTATGGCGACGGCCACTTCTATCATTTCATGGACCAGCAAACGTTCGACGACATCATGCTTACCGATGCGCTGATTGGTCCCGACCAGCTCAAGTACCTGAAAGAGGGAATGGAGTGCGAGGGCCTGGTCCACAACGACCGCGTGATTACGGTCGAGCTGCCCTCTTTCGTCGAGCTGACCGTCACGCATACTGCTCCCGGAGTGCGGGGAGACACAGCCACCGGCGGCACCAAGCCGGCAACCCTGGAAACAGGGGCAACCGTCCAGGTTCCTCTCTTCATCGAGGAGGGTCAGGTGATTCGGGTCGACCGCCGCGAAGACAAGTATCTGACCCGCGTATGAGTCCCCAGGAGATGCAGCAGCTGGCCGAGCTGCTTCAGAACGTCCCCGGGCTACGCTCGATCGATCTGAAGGACGTAAGGCGGCTCGCCCAGCTGTTGCGCGAGTCGCCGGAGATCGGCTCGATCGAAGTAAAGGGATGGTTCGGCACTGGTGTGGTCATCACCCGCACATCCGCGGCACCCCTGGCCGTGGCGATGCCGGCCGCCCTTCCGGCACCAGTCCATGCGCAGGACCAGGTACGGCAGGACGCGCTCGCCCGCCCTGCGGCACCGGTAGTAAGCCTCAAGGAGATTCGGTCGCCGATGGTCGGCACGTTCTATAAAGCTCCGGAGCCCGGCGCAGAGCCTTATATCAAGGTGGGCAACCGCGTCACCGCGGGCCAGACGGTCTGCATCATCGAGGCAATGAAGATCATGAACGAGATCGAAGCCGAGATCACCGGCGTGGTGCGCGAGATCAACGTGGAGGACACTCAACCGGTTGAGTTCGGCCAGGTCCTTTTCCGGGTCGATCCGAATGGCTGAGGCCAAGCCCGCCACCGCCCCCACTTCGACCTTCAATTTCAAGCAGACCATCGCTCAGATGGTTCAGAAGAATGCTTCCGATTTGCTGCTTAAGGTCGGCCGCCCGCCCACGGTCCGCCTCAACGGCGAGCTCCATGGTCTGGAGATGCCCCCGGTCAAGCCGGAAGATCTGAAGCTGCTGGCCGAGCAGATCATGACGCCCAGACAGGTCAAGGAGTTCTCGGAGAAGAAGGAGGCGGACTTTGCCATCGGTGTGCCCGGCGTGGGCCGGTTTCGCACCAACATCTATCAGCAGCGGGGCACTCTGGCGTTCGCGTTCCGGGCCATCCCCTACGAAGTAAAGACGGTGCGGGAGCTGCATTTGCCGGCGGCTCTGGAGGAGATCGCTCTCCGGCCCCGGGGTCTGGTGCTGATCACCGGAATCACCGGTTCAGGGAAATCGACAGCTCTGGCGTCGATGATCAATCATGTAAACCAGAACCGCCGGGTCAATGTGATCACTATCGAAGACCCGATCGAATTTCTCCATCGCGACGTACAGTCGAACATCTCACAGCGTGAAGTCGGCAACGACACCCTCTCGTTCGGGTCGGCGCTGAGGCACGTACTCCGCCAGGACCCGGATGTGATTCTGGTCGGCGAGATACGCGACGTGGAAACTTTGGACACCGCCCTCAAGGCGGCCGACACCGGACACCTGGTCTTCTCGACGCTGCACACGACTGACGCCACCCAGACCATCAGCCGAATCCTGTCGTTCTATCCACCTCACCAGCACCATGGGGTACGGATGCTGTTGTCCACCGCTCTGCAGGCCATCGTGTCGCTCCGGCTGGTGCCGCGGTCGGACGGCCGGGGCCGGGTTCCCGCCGCTGAAGTGCTGATCAATACCGCGACCGTGGCCGACAACATCCGGGACATCGAGAAGGCCCTCCACATTCCCGACCTGATCGCCGGGGGAGCCGTCTCCTACGGCATGCAGACCTTCGACCAGTCGCTGATGAAGTGGTATAAAGAGGGGGCAATCTCCTACGAGAGCGCCCTGTTTTACTCCACCAATCCAAACGAGTTCGCGCTGCGCGTGTCGGGCGTCGATTCCGCGTCCGATCGCAAGTTCAGCGAGGTCTCCAGTGACTCATCGAAGTCTCAGCCGCTGGATCTGACGCCCTGATGTTCATGAAGGTGTCCATCGGGGCGAGGTCGGCGCCGCCCGCATTCCGGCATGTTTAAGAAGGTCCTGATTGACAACCGAGCCCCAGCCCGGCGTGGTGCTGGCGAGCCCCCGGTGGCGCGGTCGGCGCCGCCCAGATTCCCGCATGTTTAGAAAGGTGCTGATCGCCAACCGTGGGGAAATCGCCCTGCGGGTGATTCGCGCATGCCGCGAGCTCAGCGTCCAGACGGTGGCCGTTTACAGCGAGGCCGACCGCGAGTCACTTCACGTGCGATTTGCCGACGACGACGTCTGCATCGGCCCAGCGCCCGGCCGAAGCTCCTACCTCAGAATTCCGAACATAATCGCCGCCGCCGAGATCACTGGAGCGGATGCCATCCACCCGGGCTACGGCTTTCTGGCCGAGAACGCCGAGTTCGCCGATATCTGCAAGGCCTCGAACATCACATTCATCGGGCCCACCGGAGACCAGATCCGGCAAATGGGCGACAAGGCAACCGCCCGGCGCCTGGCCCAGCAGGCCGGTGTGCCCACTGTGCCCGGCACTCCCGGCACCATCGAGGACGTGGACGAGGCGATGGCGGCAGCCGGCGATATCGGTTTTCCCGTAATCATCAAGGCTACCGCCGGCGGCGGCGGGAAGGGGATGCGCATCGCCAACGATGCCGAGCAGTTTCCCCAGCTTTTCGGACTGGCACAAAACGAGGCCCTGGCGGCCTTTGGGAACGGCTCGGTGTACGTGGAGAAGTATCTCGAGCATCCGCGTCATGTCGAGATCCAGGTCATGGGCGACAACCATGGCAAAGTGGTCCACATGGGGGAACGCGACTGTTCGGTGCAGCGACGGCACCAGAAGCTGATCGAGGAGAGCCCCAGCCCCGCCTTGACCGACGAGCTCCGGGGACGCATGGGACAGGCCGCGGTGGCCCTGGCTTCGAACATCGGTTACAGCGGTGCCGGGACGATCGAATTTCTCCTAGATCCCCAAGGCGACTTCTACTTTATGGAGATGAACACCAGGATACAGGTTGAGCATCCGGTGACGGAGATGGTGACCAGCTTCGATATTGTAAAGGAACAGATCCGGGTGGCCGCCGGCGAGCCGGTCAGCTTCCAGGGCGACGGCCGCCGGCTGCGCGGCCACGCCATCGAATGCCGCATCAACGCGGAAGATCCCTACCGAAACTTCCAGCCCAGCCCCGGGCTCATCACCGCGTACCACCCGCCAGGAGGTCCCGGCGTGCGAGTGGACACCCATGTATATGCGGGATACACCGTGCCGCCCTATTACGACTCTTTGCTCGCCAAGGTGATCGTGCACGGTAACGAGCGGGAGGAGGCACTCAGCCGCATGGGCCAGGCGCTCGACAGCTTCATCCTCGAGGGAGTGACCACCACCATTCCTTTTCTGGCGCGGGTTATCCGACATCCCGACTTCGTGTCCGGCCAGATCGACACCAAATTCCTCGAACGCGAATCCCACCTGCTTCGCCCCGAGAAATGAGAATCGATGTGGTCTTCACGCCGGCGGGGCTGCGGCACCCCAAGGGGAAGCGGGGGCCGGTGTTCGTCATCGATATCCTACGCGCCACCACCGCTATGTGCGCCGCCATGAGTAATGGCGCCAAGGCCATCATACCGGTCTCTTCTACGGAAGAAGCTTTGCGTCTGGCGCAGACCATCGGCAGCAACGATGTCCTGCTGGCCGGAGAAAACCGGTGCATAAAGATTGCCGGGTTCCATCTCGGCAATAGCCCCCTGGAGATGAAGGACACGGCTGTCCGGGGAAAGACCCTGATCGTGACCACGAGCAATGGCACCAAAGCGCTGCTGGCCTGCGAGGGAGCCGGCACGGTCTACCCCGCCGCCGCGGCAAATCTCAGCCTGGCGGCCGAGCGAGGCCGCGAGTCGTTGGAAGACGATCAGAATATTCTCATTGTCTGCGCCGGCAGGAACGGGGCGTTTGCGCTGGATGACGCATACTGCGCCGGGCGCCTTGCCGCCGCGATCGTGGGGGGAACCCGGCATCGCCAGGGGCTCAATGATGCGGCTCTAGCCAGCCTCGACCTGGTCCGGCGCTACGGAGACGACTGGGAGCGTCCGCTCGGCTCCAGCCGGTCGGGCCGTGAGCTGCTGAAACTTGGGCTGGGCGATGACGTACATGATGCGGCCCGGCCGGACGCCTATCCGGTTCTGATGCAGTTCCACCAGCGGCGGGTGACACTCTCCCCGGTTCACGCATGAGCACCGACTCCCGCCGGCGCTTCGGCGCGATCACTGCGCTGGTGCTAGGGCTGTTCGTCGGCCTGGCTTTCCTCCCCATTCCGCTGACCGGTCCCCTGGGCAGGTACATCGGCGAAGAGCTGTGGCGGATGCTCGGTGCCGGTGCCATCGGGATCCCGCTGCTCGGTCTGGGACTGGCGCTGGCCGGCTTCGATCGGCTGGGCAAACTGGACATGAAGCGCTCGGCGATTCTCATCATAGGGCTGAGCTTCCTCCTGCCGTATCTGATCGGGGTGGTGACCGGCGTAGGACGCACCGACCTGGATCTGGACCTCGGCGACCGGGGCCTGGCCACATCACTGGTAGGGATGCTACCCGGCTTCTTTGCCGAGACTATCTCAGGGACGGTTGGGGTGTTGGGAGCGGTGCTCCTCGGCTTTCTGGCGCTGTCGGCGCTGACGCTCGCGACGTTTGCGTGGCATCCCCTGCAGCGGTGGGAAAGAGGCGGGGCAGCGGCGGACAGCGGGGCCGGCGGACGGTCGGACGGACGCACCGCGGTGGCCGGCGCTCTGGACGACATCCAGCCGAGCAGCACTCCGGGTTTCCGTCCCGCCGTCCCGCCGTCCGACCGTCCGCCTGTCCGCCCGTCCGCCCCCCGCAAAGAGAAAAAGAAGCTGGCGCCGAAGGCCGGTACTGCGACGCTGGACGAGGAATCGGACCTGCCTCCGATCGACCTGCTGACACCTCCCTCGCAGCAGGATGTCGATGCAGGCGAGGCGCAGCTCGATAAGCTGGGCGAATCGCTGATCGAAACTCTGCGGACCTTCAAGGTCGAAGGGCGTCCCGGCCTTCGGACCACGGGCCCCGTGGTGACCCAGTTCGAGGTGGTGCCGGCGCCAGGAGTAAAGGCGGGCCGGATCGGGGCGCTCGCCGACGATCTTGCTATCGCCATGAGAGTGCCCTCGGTGCGGGTCGCACCGATCCCCGGCAAGGGCGCTGTGGGAGTGGAGATCCCCAATCCCACTGCGCGCATCGTCACCCTCCGCGAGCTGTTCGAGACCGGCGAATGGGACGGTCGCCGGGCCACCCTGCCCATCGCGCTGGGTCATGACTTGGAGGGGAAGCCGGTCATAGCCGATCTGGCCAAGATGCCGCACCTGCTGATCGCCGGCGCCACTGGTACCGGCAAGTCGGTAACGATCAACACGATCATCACCAGCCTCATCTATCGCTACACCCAGAAAGAGCTGCGGCTGCTGATGATTGACCCGAAGATGGTGGAGCTGTCGATGTACAATGCGCTGCCCCATCTGCGCCACAAAGTGGTGACCAACAATCACGACGCGGCCACGGTGCTCAAGTGGGCCGTCTTCGAAATGCAGCGGCGTTACGAGCTGCTCCAGGCGAACGGGGCGCGCAACATCGCCGATTTCAACCGCAAGGTCGAGGAGGGAAAGCCGCTCCGGAACCCGCCACGTCCCAAACCAACCCTCACCACCGTAAACGCCGAGGCCCCCGACACTCCACCCGAGCCGCCGGTGGATGAGGTTTACAGCGACGGCATCCTGCCATTCATCGTGATGGTTATCGATGAGCTGGCCGACCTCATGATGACGGTGCAGGCCGAGGTCGAGACCCCGCTGGCCATACTGGCCCAGAAGGCGCGGGCCATCGGCATCCATCTAATTCTGGCCACCCAGCGCCCCTCGGTAAACGTGATCACGGGACTGATCAAGGCAAACTTTCCCAGTCGAATAGCCTTTCGGGTGGCGTCCAAGGTCGATAGCCGGACCATCCTGGACCAGAACGGTGCGGAGGCCCTGCTCGGCAACGGCGACATGCTCTTTCTGCCGCCGGGCAAGAGCGAGCCGATGCGGCTGCAAGGCGCCTACATTGCAACCGAAGAGTCGGAACGGGTTACTGAGTGGTACGTGACCCGCCGAGCGGCGCGGCGGGTGGCTCAGGAGTCGCTGGCTCAAGAGCCGGACATCCTCGAGTTGGTGCGGGCCCAGGAGGGGGAAGGGGAGGCGGCTGGTGCCGAGGCGGAGGGGGAGAGGGATACTCTGTTCCGCGAGGCCGCCGAGGCCTGCATTCAGAACCAGGGCGGCTCCACCTCACTCCTGCAGCGGCGCCTGCGTATTGGCTATGGCCGCGCAGCGCGGATCATAGATCAGCTGCACTACGCCGGCATTCTGGGGCCACCGGATGGCAGCAAACCGCGCGACGTCCTGATCGGATTTGATCAGGTCGATGAGTATTGCCGGTAGATTTCTATGCCTCCCAGCGGTGTATTGGTGCGAGAGTCACGCCCAGGGTCGGCATCTTCAAATCACGAAGGGAGACAAACAGCAAAGCAAACACGAAAGCCGGAAAACTGAGAAAGCCCGACAAAAAACAACACAGTTATGGGACGTGCATTTGAGCAGATCTCTTCCGATATTATCGGGGCAGCGTTGGCGGTCCATAAAGAGCTAGGTCCAGGCTTTCTCGAGTCGGTTTATGATGCCGCCATGCGCATATCTCTGTCACATCGATCCATTCCCTTTCAGTCCCAGGTTCCTGTTGACGTTC